>Ga0302319_10019782_pt1 | contig 12214 bp, 10 predicted proteins | sample Bog_T0_2_FD_203319 | JGI IMG/M metagenome (GOLD analysis project Ga0302319, IMG submission 203319) | Peat permafrost microbial communities from Stordalen Mire near Abisko, Sweden - Bog_T0_2 | ecosystem: Environmental > Terrestrial > Soil > Wetlands > Peat | place: Sweden: Abisko, Stordalen Mire... | reverse complement strand
GCGAATCCGCAGATCCTCAACGTCGAGGGCAAACAGAATGGCGGAGAAGGATGCCTCTCCATTCCTGACTTCCGCGAAAACCTGGCGCGCGGCAAGAAAGTCACCATCCGGGCGCAGGACGTAAACGGAAACTGGTATGAACAGACCGGCGAAGACCTGCTGGCTCGAGCCTTCCAGCATGAGATCGATCATCTCAATGGAACGCTCTACATTCACCACCTCTCTTCGCTCAAGCGCGACATGATGCGCCGCAAGATCCGGCGCCTGCAGAGGCACGGCGAGTGGTAGAAGTTGCAAAAAGTCTCGCCATCCCCGCTACAATCAAACTGTGAAGCTTGTTTATTGCGGTACTCCGATGTTTGCCGTCGCTCCGCTGGAGGCGCTGGTCCGCGCCGGTCATGTCGTGTCGCTGGTGGTCACGCAACCGGATCGTCCGAAGGGGCGAGGGATGGAGTTGGCGCTCTCGCCGGTGAAGCAGAAAGCGATTGAGCTTGGGCTGCCCATTGCGCAGCCGGAGAAGATCAAGAACAACACCGGCTTCCGTGCGCAACTGGAGTCGCTGGCACCCGACTGCATCGTGATCGTGGGCTATGGACGCATCGTTCCGCGTTGGATGCTCGACCTGCCGGCGTATGGAAACATCAACCTTCATGCCTCCCTGCTGCCAAAATATCGTGGCGCCGCGCCGATTCAGTGGGCCATCGCGCGGGGAGAGCAGGTGACCGGCAACACCACCATGCGCATCGACGAAGGACTCGACACGGGAGACATTCTGCTGCAACGCGAGCTGGAAATTCTGCCGGAAGACACGAGCGTTACGCTGGCTCCCCGGCTGGCGTCCATGGGAGCAGAGTTACTGGCTGAAACACTGGAGGGGCTTGCAAGTCAGCGGCTGCAGCCAACGCCGCAGGACGATGCACGCGCGACCCTAGCACCGATCCTTACGCGCGAAGATGGACGCATTCAATTTACCCGCGACGCGCAGACGATCTGTAATCGCTTTCGCGGCTTTCAGCCATGGCCCGGAGCGTTCACTACCTTTCGCGGAAAGCAGCTCACGCTGCACGCAATCTCGCCCTTTGCCGGAGCACACGCGCTGGCCGCGGGAGAAATTGCAGTGGCAGGCGAACATTTGTTGGCGGGCTGCGGCGAAGGCACTGCAATCGCGATCAGCGAGTTGCAACTGGAAGGCAAGCGCCGCATGAGCGCGCGAGAATTCATCAACGGATATCAGCCCAAAGCGGGCGAGAGAGTAGGAAGTTAAATTGCCCGTTTCGCCTGCGCGAAATTTTGCTTACGACATTCTGATTCGGGTGGAGCGCGATGGCTCTTACGCCTCCGAATTGCTGAACGCCCCACGCATGGATACCCTTTCGCGCGAGGATCGCGCGCTCACCTACGAGCTCGTAATGACTACCTTGCGCTGGCAATCCGAGCTCGATGCGAGAATCGCGAAATACTCCTCGCAGAAGGTCTCGCGCCTCGATGGCGAGGTGCGGGTTGCACTGCGATTGGGTGCCTGCCAACTGAGCCACCTGGAGCGCATTCCGGCGCACGCCGCCGTGCATGAGAGCGTGGAACTGGTGAAGCAATCGGGAAAGCGCTCGGCGGTCCCTTACGCAAACGCGGTGCTGCGCAAGCTTTCGGCAAATGCAAAGGCTCCCGTGGTGGAAGCCGAGCCGGGAAACGTGCAACAGTTGGCAATCGAGTTCGCGCATCCAGAGTGGATGGTTGCGCGATGGATCGACATGTATGGATATAACGCGGCTCGCACGATTTGCGTGGCCAATCAGCACGCCCCGGCTTCGGCGCTGCGGCTCTCCACGGCTGATGCCGAAGAAGAACTGGTCGAGGCAGGCATTAAGATTGCACCCGGCGCGCTGCTGACTCGCGCGCGAAGACTGATTTCCGGTGACCTGGCGCACAGCATTCCCTTTCGCGATCATCACGTGGCAGTGCAGGATGAAGCGTCACAACTGGTGGCGGCGCTGGTCGGGAAAGGCAATCGCATACTGGATTGCTGCGCCGCGCCGGGGGGCAAGACTTCGGCGATCGCAGAGCGCAATCCTGCAGCGAAGATTACTGCCGTGGAACTGCACGAGCATCGCGCAAGGCTGCTGAAAGAGCGGGTCGCAGCACTAAACGTGAATGTCGTGATCGGCAATGTGACCGCAATCGCCTTTGCCGAAAAGTTCGATTGCGTGCTGGCCGACGTTCCCTGCAGCGGCACGGGAACGCTGGCGGGAAATCCCGAGATCAAGTGGCGAGTGAAAGCGGAAGACCTACAAGGACTGCAAAATTTACAAGTGTCGATTTTACAGGCGGGGGCCAACGCGCTCGCTCCCGGAGGACGGCTGGTGTACTCCACCTGTTCGCTGGAGGCCGAGGAGGGCGAAGGCGTGGTGCAGCAGGTTTTACAAGGACAAACTTCACTATCGCCGGTGGACTGCGAGACGGTATTGGAGGAACTGAAAAGTTCGGGTGAGCTGGCGTGGGCAGAACCAAAGAGCCTGGTGCGCGGACGGTTTTTGCGGACATTGCCGGGAATACACCCTTGCGACGGATTCTTCGCGGCAGTGCTGCGCAGGAGCGACGATTAAGTAACGGCTCAGAGAGTTGAGCGACGCTTGGATTCCTCGCTCCTCTCGGAATGACACCTAAAACAATTGCGGGTGCCCCACCTTCGCCGCGCTGTTTTTGCTCGGATAAGGTGGGACGGCAATCCCTTTCACCTCTGCAATGTCGTTGCTTCTACAGTTGGAGATCCCTTACGTTTGCTCCACCCTGTTCTTCGGATACGCCTTTTCTGAAATTGCCCTAAGACAATTGCGCTCCAATCTACGAGCGGGCGACCTGGAGCGAGACGACGGTCCCGGGGGTAACGCGAGTGCCGGGAGGCGGAGTTTGACCAACGACGGTTGGGGTTACGGAACTTGGGCTGCCTCCGGCAAAGCCGTTGGGGGCCGTGGTGACGGAGACGGTCTTCAACCCGGATTCGGTCACGAGCCCGGTGGCGTCATTCAAGGTCATTCCGGTGAGATCGGGCATGGCATAGGCTGGTTCGGGCAGCGGCGCGGCGTAAAGGAGGCTGACCCGGGGCGAAGCAACTCCCTGGGCTCCTGGAGAGGGCGACTGCGCGACGATGGTTTCCGGAGTGGCGTCCGCGCTGGGGATTTCCGCAGCGAGTCCTACCTCGAGACCGCGGCGGCGGATGTTGATTTCAGCGGCGCGGGGACTCATGCCCAGAACCGCAGGGATGTCTATAAGCTGTGCTCCGAGGCTCTCGGCGGCCTGCACGCGCCATCCGCGACGTACGTGGGTTCCAGGGTCGGGCTTCTGCGAGAGGATGCGCCCGGCGGGAACAATGACAGAATAGAAGTGGTCGCTGTGGGCCAGCTCGAGGCCGCGCTCGAAGGCGACACGCTCGGCTGCGGCGGGAGCCATGCCACGGAAGTCCGGGACCGCAACCTCGCGGCCATGGATGGCAAACCTCATGCTGATGAGCGTCGAGGCAAGCGCGACGATGATCAGCACCAGAACTTGGGCGAGCAGGCGAAAGAAGCGAATCATTCCAATTCAGGGTAGCCGCTCGGGCGGGCGGGAACAAGTTACAAGTGGGGAACCACGCACTGATTAGACGATTTCAAGGTCTCGCAGGTTGCTCCAGATCGGTCACAGAGAATCGTGATTCAAATCACACCCCAATGGCTGAACGGTTGATAGAACTGAACCAACGGGGTGGGGCGAATGAATTCATTATCAGCGATGATCTCCAATTCAGAGACGGCTTCCTGCGGGGATGTGGCGTGGCCGCTACAGGCTCCCGAGGAATTGGTACGGGCGTTGGCTGCGGCGGGGCAGATACGCAGAGTGGCGAAGGGCGCGCGATTGTTTTCGGTTGGCGATGCGGCTGCAGGAGTATTCCTGATTCTGAAGGGCGCGGCGCGGGCTTCCATGCGAGTCGAGCCGGGACGCGAACTGGCCTTCCACGTTGCGGGGCCGGGTTCGGTAATGGGACTATCCTCGGCATTGTGTTCGACGCATTATCAGTTTGACGTTGAGACCCTGGAAACCGTCGAGGCCGTCTATCTGGGAACCGAGGCGGTGAACGAGATATTGCGCCGGCACTCGGAGATATGCATGCGGGTGATGAACATGATGTGCGACGAATTGACCTCGCTATGGCAGACGCGAGAGCACATGCCGAGTTGCGAAAAGCAGTCGTGCTCGCTGCACCGTTCGTGTACGCACGCGGCAAATTTGCAATAGGATGCCAGTGATTTGACCCGGCGCCGTGCCACCGGGCACGGTTTTTTGCCGACTTGCGCGCATTGTCCCCAAAGCAACCGCCAGTTTTATAATGGGCGGCTTGCTATCTACGTTTCCCTCCTGCAATGAATTGGGCTTTGCTTTCAGCGGCCCGCTACGGATAATGTCGGTGTTTGTTAGATAGAAGCAGATTTCATTCGCAATTTTCCACGGGGGCCCGATGCTCATGCTCCAGCTACTTGACGTAACCATCCGCAAGCGAGGAACGACGGTTTTTGCGGTCGTGCTGACGATGGCATCGCTGAGTTCACAAACCGTGGCGCAGAATGCGAATCGGGCTACGCAGCGCTCCAACCGGATCACCCAACAGATGGATGCGGCGGAAATGGTGGCAGTGACGGGCTCAGTGCATCCCCTGACGAGGCGAGCGACCGACCTGGGCGCGGTGAATTCCCTGATGCCGTTGAATTCCCTGACCCTGAACATTGGCCTGAGCACATCGCAGCAGAAAGAGATGGATGCGCTGCTGGAGGCGCAGCAGAATCCATCGTCTCCTCTCTATCGCCAATGGTTGACGCAGGAAGCATACGGGGCACGCTTTGGGCTGACGGAGGCCGACCTGAACGCGGTGACCGGATGGCTGGCATCGCAGGGCTTCACCGTGGGAAGCGTCTCGAAGTCGCGCAATGCAATCCACTTCAGCGGCAAAACATGGCAGGTGGAGTCGGCGTTCCACACGCAGTTGCACCGCTTTCAGGTGGATGGCAAGGAACATTTTGCAAACACCACGGAACTCCGGGTTCCGGCAGCGATTGGCAGCGTAATTCTGAATGTCCGCGGACTCAATAGCTTCCGGCTAAAACCAAATTTGCGGAAGCGGGAGAAACCTGCATACACCGTGGAATTCAGTGTAACGGACATCGAGAATTTTCTGAGCCCGGCAGACTGGGCGGCCATCTACGAAGTGAGCCCAATCTACGCCCAGAGCTGTGGCAGTACGCCTTGCGACGGTACGGGGATGCATGTGGGCGTGGTGGGCCAGACCTTCGCGCCGCTTTCGGACATCACCAACTTCCGCACTGCCGCCGGACTTACGGTCAGCGCGAACAATGTCCACTATGTGTGCATCGATCCCAACGCCGCACACTGCACTGGATCATTTGCGATCAGCACGGCTGGCGACCTGGCCGAGGCGGACATGGACATCGAGTGGGCGGGCGGAATTGCGAAGAACGCAACGGTCGATTTTGTGTACGCGCCGTATTCCGACGCGTGCTCGAATTCGAAATGCACCACGGGCGTCGTGGATCCGGTCACGGGCAACTACTACGACGTCTTCGACGCGTTGCAACATGCAATTGAGGACTACACGGTTCCGGCGACGGGCAAGGTTCTGCCCGTCATCAGCATGAGTTACGGCGACTGCGAGGAGAGCTTCGCCGGCCAATCCAGCTACGTGCGTTGGGTGACCACGATAGGGCAGGAGGCGAACTCGCAGGGCCAGACGTTAGTGGTTTCCTCCGGAGATAGCGGGGCGTTTGGCTGCGACTCGGGCAATTATCCGGCAGAGCTGGGAGTCTCCGTCGGTATTCCAGCGGATTCGCCCCACTACACAGCCGTGGGCGGCACAACGCTGAGCGGCGACAGTAACAGCCCCTCTACATACTGGAATGAGACGCCATATTTGGTGAACTCCGCTTTGAGATACATAGCGGAGTCGGTATGGAACGATACGAGTTCCAGTGCCGGACTTTCAGCAAGCGGCGGTGGGGTGAGCCTTTACTACCCGCAGCCAACCTGGCAAAACGGGCTGATCAGTGGCCAGACGTCCGGGCGCATGGTGCCGGATGTGGCGTTTGCGGCGTCGCCCAATCACGACGGCTACATGATCTGCTCACAGGATGACGCCACGGCGAAGTACGGCACGGACTGCGCGACGGGATTTGTAAGCAGCCAGGGTTATATCGACAATGTGTACGGCGGTACGTCTGCGGGAGCTCCTTCCTTTGCTGGGATGCTGACGCTGCTAGCGCAAAAACACGGAGCGGGATTAGGAAACATCAACCCGACACTGTACAACCTGGCATCGAGTCCAACAACTTACGCCGCGATCTTCCATGACATCACAAGCGGGGACAACGTTGTTTCATGTACCGTGGCCTCATCGGACCAAGGTTGCGTGGGCGGCCAATTTGGATGGGAAGCGACTACCGGCTACGACCTGGCAACTGGGCTGGGGTCGATTAACGGCTTCCAATTCTTCACGGTAACGGCGGCTCCTGCATATACGATCAACCCCTCTGCCAGCGCGATCACGATCTCTGCCGGAAGCAACGGAATAGTGACGCTCAATCTGGCTTCAACCAACTATGCCGGGACAGTCAGCTTGCAAGTCAGTATCAACTCGTCCTCGGTTTCTGCAAGTGCAACCTCGGTGACGCTAACCAGCGGCGGGAACGGAACCTCTACCGTGACGATTTCTCCGTCCGCAAACGCGGCGAATCATGCTCCGGCAATTCCATGGAAGAGCTGCGGAGCGGTGGTGTTCTGCGCAGTGTTGCTGGGCGCTCCGTTCACGCGACGGCGCAGGCATGTGATTGCGGTGCTACTGACGGCGCTAGCGGTTTCTCTGGCAGGCGTAGTGGCGGCTTGTGGAGGCGGAGGCGGTGGTTCGATGTCCCCGCAACCGAGAACATACGCGGTCACCGTGACTCCGACGGGAACTGGGGTTGTAACGAATCCAGCCCCCGTGGTGATAACCGTAACGGTTCCGTAAGACCTCGCTCTGCGGAGAAGCCGCGCCTTCTGGGCGCGGCTTCTCCGCGGGCAACATCGTGAGCTGTCGCGCAGGGCGGCTCGAGGCTCGGAGTAACGAATGCAGAGCTGAAGTTACCCCGGAGCCGGGGGCGGTGGTAAAGTCTTTCTGATGAGTTACCGGCGTACAGCGCTTGCCTACAGCGCTGATCCAAGTTCAAACGCAAGCAGCAAACTTGCACCTTGCGCGACCTCTGGAGCGAGGGGTAATAGCATTTTGGAATTAAGTCGATAAGGTGGCGTGATGAAGGCCTGCTATTCGTGCTTCGGTCACGCGGTACACGTAGTGGAATCGCCGTTATTCGTGATTTCGTCACACGGCAAAACGTAGTGCAATCAAGATGTTTTGTGATCGCAGTCACAGCCGTTCTGCATGGCAGAGCGCACCCTTGTAACATAGAGTTTTATAAGGAAAACCATGACACGAATACTTGAAGTTACCGACTTGATTCTTCGCGATGCACACCAGTCGCTACTGGCAACACGCATGGCAATGGAAGACATGGTTCCCGCCTGCGAAGACCTCGATAACGCTGGATATTGGTCCCTCGAGTGCTGGGGCGGAGCGACGTTTGATTCCTGCATCCGGTTCTTGAATGAGGATCCGTGGGAGCGGCTGAAGATGTTCCGCAAGCTGCTGCCGAAGACCAAGCTGCAGATGCTGCTGCGCGGTCAGAACCTGCTGGGCTACCGGCACTACGAAGACTCCGTCGTAGAGCGGTTTGTGGCCAAGGCAGCCGAACATGGCATGGACGTGTTTCGTGTTTTCGATGCTCTGAACGATCTGCGAAATTTGAAGACCGCGATTGCGGCTGTCAAGAAATCGGGCAAGCATGCCCAAGGCACGATCTGCTACACGGTAAGTCCGCTGCACACCGTGGCGGCGTTCGTCGAGATGGCGCAAAAGCTGAAGGAGATGGGCTGCGACTCCATCTGCATAAAAGACATGGCGGCCCTGCTGAAGCCTCAACCGGCGTATGACATCGTAAAGGGCATCAAGGAAAAATGCGGTAAGGACACCTTCGTACATCTGCACTGCCACTCGACGACCGGCGTAACCCTGGTGAGCTACATGAAGGCCATTGAAGCTGGCTGCGATGCAGTGGACACGTCGATCAGTTCGCTGTCGCTAGGGCCGGGACACAATCCGACCGAGAGCCTGGTGGAGATGCTGGAAGGTACGGGCATCGAGACGCGTCTGGATATGGGTCGCCTGCTGAAAGTGCGGAACTACTTCAAAACCATACGTCCGCGCTACAAGGAATTCCTGAGCGACATCACGGGCGTGGAAACGGAAATCTTCAACAGCCAGATCCCTGGCGGAATGATCAGCAACATGGAAAGCCAGTTGAAGCAGCAAGGAGCCGGCGACAAGCTGGAAGAAGTGCTGCTGGAAGTGGCGCGGGTGCGCAAGGCTGCCGGCTATCCACCGCTGGTTACGCCAAGTTCGCAGATTGTGGGCACGCAGGCCGTGTTCAACGTCCTGATGGGCAATTACAAGGTTCTGACCGGCGAATTTGCCGACCTCATGCTGGGCTACTACGGCGAGACGATTGGTCCGAAAGACCCCGAGGTTTTGGAAAAGGCTCGGCTGCACGCGAAGAAAGAGGCGATCACCTGCCGTCCGGCGGATCTGCTCAAACCCGAATGGGACGTACTGCGGGCCGATGCACTGGAGCTGAAGGGCAGCAACGGCACGGACGAAGACGTGTTGACCTTCGCGATGTTCCCGCAGGTTGCGCCGAAGTTCTTTGGCACCCGCGATCAGGGACCGAAAAACGTGGGCAAGGATCCATCGAAGGCGGCTCCGGCTCCTGCGGCAGCAGCAGCGCCAAAAGCCGCGGGAGCACAGGCCACGGGACCGGTCAAGTACGCAGTCACCATCAATGGACAGACGCATAACGTCACCGTCGCCGCGGCGCGGTAGAGGGAAAGGTCACAGAAATGGCAACTACTGTTCCGGTAAAACCGGCAGCGAAAACGATGGAAGAGCGCATTGCGGCTCTGCGCGAGAAGCGCGCGACAGTGGAAGAGGGCGGCGGCGAAAAGCGAATTGAAAAGCAGCACGCACAAGGCAAGATGACTGCCCGCGAGCGTGTGGCAAAGCTGACGGACCCGAATTCGTTTGAGGAGATTGGCGCCTTCGCGCAGCACCGCGCAACCCTGTTTGGCATGGAAGGCAAAGAGCTTCCGGCGGACGGCGTGGTGACCGGATGCGCCAAGATCGACGGACGGCTGGTACACCTTGCCAGCCAGGATTTCACGGTGGCTGGCGGAGCGGCAGGCGAGGTTCACAACGATAAGTGCGTGGACGTCATGAAGGCATCGCTGAAGACCGGTTCGCCGTTCGTCTTTATCAACGATTCCGGCGGTGCCCGCATTCAAGAAGGCATTGACGCGCTCGGTGGCTACGGCCGCGTGTTTTACAACAACGTGATGCTGAGCGGCACGGTACCGCAGATTTCGCTGATTTGCGGACCCTGCGCGGGCGGCGCGGTTTACAGTCCGGCGCTTACCGACTTCATTATCCAGACCAAGCAGGCACAACTGTTCATCACCGGACCTTCGGTGATCAAGCAAGTGACGGGCGAGGTGGTAACGGCCGATGCGCTGGGCGGTCCGGTGGCCCAGATGAACTCGGGCGTGGTGCATTTTGTCGCCCAAAACGACGAAGACGCAATGTACATCTGCCGCCGCCTTCTGAGCTTCCTGCCGTCGAACAACATGGAAGATCCGCCGCGCTTGGCGTACCAATTCCCCATGGAAGACGACGCGTCGCTCAATGGAATCGTTCCGGTGGATGGCAAGCAGGGCTACGATGTGCGCGAGATTCTGACGCGCATTCTGGACCACAACGACTTCATGGAAGTGCAGGCTGGCTTTGCACAGAACATCGTGATCGGGTTTGGCCGTATCCAGGGAAGTACAGTCGGCATTATCGCCAACCAGCCGGCGTCGCTGGCAGGAGTTCTAGACATCAACGCCAGCGATAAGGCGGCGCGCTTCATCCGCTTCCTGGATGCATTCAATATTCCTATCGTAACCTTTGTGGACGTACCGGGCTTTTTGCCGGGCGTACAGCAGGAGTACGGCGGAATCATCCGGCACGGCGCGAAGATGTTGTTCGCATACTCGGCAGCGACGACCCCGAAAATCACGATCATTCTACGCAAAGCCTACGGCGGAGCGTACCTGGCGATGTGCTCAAAGGATTTGGGCGCGGATCGCGTGCTTGCCTGGCCGACGGCGGAAGTAGCGGTAATGGGCGCTGAAGGCGCGGCGGAAGTCGTATTCCGGAAGGAAATTGAAGCCGCCGATGACAAAAAAGCGAAGCGGCAAGAGCTGATCGGCCTCTATCGCGATGCTTTCGCCAACCCGTATGTAGCTGCTGGACGCCGGTTGGTGGACGACGTGATTGAACCTTCACACACACGGCGCTCGATTGCGCAGGCACTGGACGCGTTGCACACCAAGCGCGAACTGCGGCCCTCCAAGAAACACGGACTGATTCCGCTCTAATTGCAGCAAGGAGAAGACCATGGCAATTACTGCAATGGCAGAAGGCGCCGCGAAAATGGAAGCTGAAGTAAAGAGACTGCAAAATGAACTGGACGCGCTGAAGAAGGAATTCCAGGCGCGCCTGAGCGCAGTGGAAGCACTGCTGCCCAAGACGGGAGTTCCGGCCGCCGCGGAACAAGTTTCTCCGGAGACGCTCGCATTGATTGGCGCAGCGGTTACAGCCTTCCTTGGCAAGAAAGTGAAGATCCGCTCGGCACGTATGATCTCGACGGTGAATCCATGGGGACAGGCCGGTCGCACGACCATACAGGCCTCGCACAACTTGAAGCGCTAAGACGCAGGGGCGCCCCGGTCCGCAAGAGCCACAGGGCTCGTTGACGCGGCGCTCCACTGACGGCACGGCGCAGGCGCGCCGTAGCACGAGGAGAACGACCTTGAAGCTACAGATAGGAATCGACGGTAAGTCCTACGAAGTCGAAGTCGAGATCGCGGAGGACGACACAGCACCTAAACCGCATTACATTCCAGCACAAGCTGCGCAGACGGTGATCACCGCTACACCGGCCGCGGCATCCGGTGTACCAAAGGCCGCAGCGCCTGAGGGCGTGGTGGACGAGGGTAAGGTTTGCCGCTCTCCGATCGCTGGAATGGTGACCCGCGTAAACGTACAGCCGGGGCAGCAGATTCAGCCGAACGACCTTTTGCTGGTTCTGGAAGCCATGAAGATGGAAACCAACGTAGTCTCGCCGGTGGCTGGTAAGGTGAAGGCCATAAAAGTTGAACAGGGCGATGGAGTGCAACTCAACCAGGTTTTAGTGGAGTTTGAATAATGAGCACAACGACTGAGCACAAGGCAGTTGCAGCGGAGTTGAAGGAAGTTCCGGGGTTGCTGTTTATCGACCACTTTGCGATTTCCGTACCGCAAGGACAGCTCGAGGGACAGGTCGCAGCCTACGAGTTGATGGGCTTCAACGAGATTCACCGCGAAGACGTGCTCCGCAAGGACCAGGTTCGTGAGGTGCTGCTGCAGATCGGCAACGGCCCGAATCTGATTCAATTGCTGGAGCCGCTGTCGCCGGAAAGCCCGGTGCAAAAGCTGATTGAAAAAAACGGCGGACGAGGCGGCTTTGCCCATGTTGGGTTCCGAGTGAAGAGCGCGCAGAAGGCGTTCGACTACATGAAAGCCAACGGCTTCACCATCATCGACGCAGCACCGCGTCCGGGTTCGCGTGGAACCACCGTGTTCTTCGTCCATCCAAAATCGCGGGCGGAAAACCCATTTGGATATTTGGTTGAAATCGTGGAAGAGCCGGCATAATTCTTTCGTATCGATTGCAAAAGGAGCGCGGATTATCTCCGCGCTCCTTTTGCGTTAAGTCAGGAATGGAGGCACCCGCAGATCCGCATCGAACATTTTGCAAGATCCCACATTCGTCAAAAGAGGGCGGATGTGCCCTACCCGTGATTCAACTGTTCTTGCTGAGTTCGAGGGCGTGGCGAAGGGCATTGAGCACGCGGCTACTGGCGATTTCATATGGACCATCAATGGAGTGCCCACTGGCGCAGAAATGGCCTCCGCCGCCGAAGGATTCGGCAATGCTGGCAACATCGA
>Ga0302319_10019780_pt1 | contig 12215 bp, 10 predicted proteins | sample Bog_T0_2_FD_203319 | JGI IMG/M metagenome (GOLD analysis project Ga0302319, IMG submission 203319) | Peat permafrost microbial communities from Stordalen Mire near Abisko, Sweden - Bog_T0_2 | ecosystem: Environmental > Terrestrial > Soil > Wetlands > Peat | place: Sweden: Abisko, Stordalen Mire... | reverse complement strand
ATCCAGATCACGGGCAGGGGCGGCGAAGGCCTGCTTGATCAGCGCCAGCGCTCTCGGCGGACCGGCCGCTAACCGCGCGGCGTCCCGCAGCGCCGCTTCGAGTGCCTCCCCGCAGGGGACCACGCTGTCGACCAATCCCATGGCCAGCGCGGTTTGAGCGTCCACCGGATCCCCGCCCATCAACATCTGCCGGGCCCGCGCCCTGCCGACCCGCTGCGGCAATGACCACGTCATACCCAGGTCCGCGGCGAACCCCACCCTAGTAAAGGCGGCCGACAGCCGGGCCGAGTCGCCGGCGATCACCCGATCGCATGCCAGCGCCAAACCCAGGCCGGCGCCGAACGCGGCACCCTCGATCGCCGCGACGACGGGCGTGCACCCGCCCGCAATGGCGCGCACGATTTCCTGCGCGGCGACCAGACGCGGCCGGGCCAGATCGGGGCTTTGCCGCCGCATGTCCTTGATATCGCCACCCGCGCAGAATGTTCCGTTCGCACCCGTTACGACGATGGCACGGACTGCACGATCAGCGTCCGCCGCTCGGAGCAGCCCGGAAAGAACGGGACGGATCTCGATGTCTAGCGCATTGCGCCGGAACGGGCGGTCGATGACGATGATCCGAACTGCCCCGTCATTGCGTACTCGCACGCCGTAATGAACCTCTTCGTGATCGACGCCCATCCGACTCTCCCTGCCGCCCAAAAACTCCCGGTGGCCCACTCACCGCCACGCTACGCACCGCCGCATAGTTAAATTCAATATAGGCCAGATTAGCGACCAGCGGATGCAGCGGCCACAGCAGGTAGAGACGGCGTGAGGGCACCGATCGAGCGGGATCTTCCTAGCGGTCCCCTCGCGGACGTGCGGGTACTCGAACTCGGCGGAATCGGACCCAGCCCCTTCGCCACCATGACGCTGGCCCAGCACGGCGCCGACGTGGTCCGCATCGACCGCGCCGCCGACCCCTGGTCGTTCCCCGGGACGTCTGCGCAGAACCTGCTTCACCACGGGAAACGCTCGATCACCCTGAACCTGAAACGACCAGAGGATCGCGCCACTGCCCACGAACTCGCCGCCGCTGCCGATGTAATCGTCGAGAGCTTCCGGCCCGGGGTCACCGAACAGTGGCAACTGGGCCCCCAGGACTGTCTGAACCGCAACCCGTAAATCGTCTAGGGTCTCATGACCGGCTGGGGCCAGGACGGCCCGCGCTCGAAGGAGGCCGGACACGACCTCAACTACATCGCAGTCACCGGCGTGCTGCACGCGCCGATGTGCTGCAACCCGCTGTCGCACCGCGGTTGTCGCACCATCGCGCGCCCCTGTACGCACCCCGCCCTCGCCCGGCGAGCACACCGCAGAAGTGCTCGACGAGTGGCGGCGCCCATCTGAACAATGAATTTAATACGTATATTGAATTCATTTGTTAGGGTGTTCCGATGCCACTTGAGCTCGACGCGACCCTCAACTCGGACATCGACACAACCGCCGTCGAATCGCAGCGGCTGGAGGGCGAAGGGTTCGCCACGGCCTGGGTCGGCGAATCCAAGCACGATGCGTTCTTGCGCTGCCACACCGTCGCCTCGGCCACTACCACGCTACGCACCGGTACTGCAGTGGCGATTGCGTTCGGACGCAGCCCGCTGACCGTGGCGCATAGCGCCTACGATCTGGCCCGGACCAGTCGCGGACGATTCACGTTGGGGCTGGGCTCACAGGTCAAGGCACATATCGAGCGGCGATTCTCGATGCCCTGGTCGTCACCGGCGTCCCGGATGCGGGAGTTCGTCGTCGCCGTACGCGCCATCTGGACCTCGTGGGAAACCGAGTCAACCCTGGACTTCGACGGCGAGTTCTACAAACACACCCTGATGCCGCCGTTCTTCCGGCCTCCCCTGCACGCCTACGGCGCCCCGCCGGTGTATCTCGCCGCAGTAGGCCCGCGGATGACCGAGGTCGCCGGCGAGGTCGCCGACGGGATGTTCTTCCATCCATTCACCACGGTGCGTTACTTGCGCGAAGTCACGCTTCCCGCACTGAGCCGTGGAGCGCGCCGAGCGGGGCGCAGTCGCGAGGACATCGCTCTGGTCGGCCCGGTGCTGACGGCCACCGGCCGCAATGAGGACGAGCTTGCCTTCGCCATCGACGGTGTCAAGCGTCAGATCGCCTTCTATGCATCCACCCCGACGTATCTCCCGGTGCTCGAGTTGCACGCGTGGGCCGAGATCGGGACCCGGCTGTCTCAGATGGCCAAACAGGGCCGGTGGGCGGAGATGGGAACGTTGATCGACGACGACATGCTGACCGAGTTCGCCGTCGTCGGCTCACCGGCGCAGGTGGCCAACGAACTGCGGCAGCGCTTCGGACCGCTGGCCCGCTCGGTGTCCTTCTCGGCGCCCTATGAGCACGACCGCGCGATATGGAACGACGTCCGCCAAGCGCTGAACGCCCCAACGAACTCTCCGATCTAGCCCAGCAACCGAAGGACCCGAACCGATGCCCGAAGCCGTCATCGTCGAAGCGGTGCGCACCCCGATCGGGAAACGCCGCAGAGCATTAGCCCACATCCACCCGGTCGATCTATCCGCACACGTTCTGCGCGAGCTCGCCGCCCGCACCGGCGTCGACCCCGCCGACGTCGAAGACGTGCAGTGGGGTTGTGTGACCCAGCTCGGAGATCAGTCCAGCAACATTGGCCGGTTCGCGGTGCTGGCCGCGGGCTGGCCCGAGTCGGTGCCCGCCGTCACGGTCAACCGGGCCTGCGGGTCCAGCCAGCAGGCCCTCGATCACGCTGCTGCCGCGATCATCTCGGGCCACCAAGAAATGGTCGTCGTCGGGGGCGTGGAGTCGATGAGCCGCGTCCCGCTGGGAGCAGCCCGCGAATTCGGTGAGCCATACGGCCCTCTCGCCAAAAAGCGTTTCGGCGTGTCCGACTTCGGGCAGGGCACGGGTGCCGAGATGATCGCCGAGCGTTGGGGATTGAATCGCCGCACGGTCGACGAATTCGCGGCCCTGTCCCACGCACGTACCGCCGCCGCCGTCGATGCCGGCGCCTTCGACGAGCAACTGGTGCCCGTGAGCACTCCTGCCAGGACGTTGACTGCCGACGAAGGGTTGCGTCGTGGCACGACCGTCGACTCCTTGTCCGCGCTGAAGCCGTCGTTTCGGCCTGACGGAGTCATCCACGCCGGCAATGCATCCCAGATCTCCGACGGAGCGGCGGCGATGCTAGTCACCACACCCCAACGGGCTGCCGCCCTCGGGCTGACCCCGATTGCGCGGTATCACACCGGAGCCGTCGCCGGCGCGGACCCCGTCATGGTGCTCACCGGCCCCATCCCCGCCACCGCCAAGGTCTTGGACCGCGCCCACCTCACGATCGACGACATCGGCGTCTTCGAGGTCAACGAGGCTTTCGCACCGGTACCGCTGGCCTGGCTCGCCGAGACCAAAGCCGATCCCGACCGCCTCAACCCGCTCGGCGGCGCCATCGCCGTCGGACACCCGCTAGGCGCCTCCGGCGCCATCCTGATGACGCGGATGATCCATCACATGAGGGCCCACGACATTCGCTATGGATTACAGACCATGTGCGAAGGCGGCGGAACCGCGAACGCCACCATCGTCGAACTGATCAGCTGATCGCACCGGATCGCCGACTGCCAAGAAAGAAAAGAAACGTGAGCGACAAGCCCGAAATTCTAGTAGCGCAGCGGGGACGGGTCTTAGTCGTCACCATCAACAGGCCGCACGCGCGCAACGCGGTCAACGGCGCGGTCAGCAAGGGCCTGGCCGCCGCGATGGACCGCCTCGACGACGACCCCCAGCTGTCGGTGGGTGTGCTGACCGGCGCCGGCGGATCATTCTGCGCCGGCATGGATCTCAAAGCCTTTGCCCGCGGCGAGACCGTAACCGTCGAGGGGCGCGGCCTCGGGTTCACTGAACGTCCGCCGATCAAGCCAATGATCTCCGCCGTGGAAGGCTTCGCTCTAGCTGGCGGCACCGAGCTTGCACTGGCCACCGACCTGATCGTGGCGTCCACGGACGCGGCGTTCGGCATTCCAGAGGTGAAGCGGGGTCTATTCGCAGCTGGCGGCGGCCTGCTGCGCCTGCCAGACCGCATCCCGTACGCCATCGCCATGGAACTAGCACTGACCGGCGACAATCTTTCTGCTGCGCGCGCCGCAGACTTGGGGCTTGTCAACATGCTCACCAAGCCGGGCGCTGCACTGGCGGCAGCAATTCAGTTGGCGGAGAAGATCGCCGCCAACGGGCCCCTCGCGGTGGCAGCCACGAAGCGGATCATCGTCGATTCCCGCGGGTGGCCACCGGAAACCAGGTTCGCCGAACAAGGCAAAATCAAGCCATCCGTCTTCGGTTCGAACGACGCCAAGGAGGGCGCGCTCGCCTTCACCGAGAAACGCCAACCCATCTGGACCGGCACCTAAAACTCCCCAGGCTCACCCAAGACATCGACGTCATCCACTAAGCGTGCACGCGCACCACGTCAGCTCATGGCAGAATGACCCGCATCAGAAGTCGTTGCGGGGCAAGCACAATCTGTCCCCACACTTCATGACACGCATTTTTCAGGCAGGCGCGGCAATCGTCGCGCGCAGCCGCTTCTTGTCGACTTTCCCGCTGTCCAGCACCGGCAGTTCATCAACGATGACCAATCGACGCGGAACCTTGTAACGGGCCAGCCGCTGCCGGACGAAGAACTGGATGTCTTCGAGTGTCGTTGTCGCTCCAGGCTGTGTCACCACCACAGCGCAGACGGCCTCGCCCCACTTGCGGTCAGGGGTCCCGATCACCGAACAGGCGGCTACCGATTCCATACCGCTGACGGCGTCCTCGACCTCCGGTGAGTAGACATTCTCCCCGCCACTGATGATGACGTCCTTTTTGCGGTCAACCAGATACAGCAGGCCGCGGTCGTCGAACCGACCGACATCGCCGGTGTGACACCAGCCGTTGCGCAGGGTGACCAACGTTGCCGCCTGATCGTTCCAGTAGCCACGGAACATCGAATCCGACCGGATGAGGATCTCCCCGGGCTCACCGACGGGCACCTCGCGCCCCTCATCGTCTACGAGGCGAATGCGAGTGCCGGGGAACGGAAATCCCACCGACCCCAATCGGCGCTCGGCGTCTGCGTCGTCGAGCGCGTGGAGTTCACGCGGCAAGAACGTCGCGCTGGCCTCGGTCTGCCCGTACAGGTTGATAAAGCCCGCATTCGGCAGGGAGCGCATGGCCTTGCGCAGCGTGTGTGGTGTCATCGGTGCCGCCCCGTACAGCACCGAGCGCACGGTGCTCAGACCGCTGCTCACCGCGGGCTGATCCAACAGCGCCTGCAGCATCACCGGTGCCAGATGAAGCAGTGTCACCCCATGCCTCGCACACAGGCCTACCGCCTCGGCGGGATCAAACTGCTTCTGCAACAGGACGGTTCCGCCACCGGCGTGCACGCTGCCGATGATCGAGATGGCACCGAAGTGAAACATCGGCATCGGGATCAGACCGGTGTCAGCGCTGCCGACGCCGATTGCGGCATTCAGCGCGAACCCCACTCGGCGCAGCTCGCGGTGACCAAGGATGCAGCACTTGGAGGCGCCCGTGGTCCCGCTGGTGAACAACAAGCAGGCGATGTCCTCAGGCTGCGCGACGAACGGCAGGGCCTCCGACTGACCCTCCCCGACGAACTCCTCATAGCCGGTCATGTGAGGCCAGGACTGTGCACCGATCGAGACCGTGCGCAGGACGCCGGTCAACTCGTTGCTCAGCCCGGCGATCACCGGCGCGAACTCGTCCTCGCAGAACACGATCGTGGGGGTCACCCGCTGCAGCGCATCGAGCACCTCAGCTGAAGACAGCCGGAAATTGATCGTTGCCATCACGATTCCAGCCATCTGCGACGCGGCGAGCAGTTCCGCGAACTCGAGGCCATTGCGGCTCATCAGCGCAATGCGATCCTGATGCCGGACGCCGGCAGCGACCATCGCCGACACCAGACGCGCCCCACGCTCGGCCAGCCCGCTATGCGTAACTTCGCGCTCATCCTCTCGATAAGCCACCACGTCAGGAAAGCGTCGCGCGTTGTCGGCGACGACGTCGCCCAACGTCATCCCGGCATCCCCAGCCGCCAGCTCGCTCACGCAGCCCCCCTGACAGACCCCGCAAACCCAACGCTGACCAGCCCGCGACCCAGGTGTTGAGCCGACAAACCCTCCCACCTGAATCTGTCATCAACGCTGTGAATTATCCGCTCCCTCTCCATGATTCTCTCCGCAGAAGACCGCTGTGACGCCGGCATCGTCGCCCACCGCCGGTGGAATCACCATGTCGTTCATCCGCAGTCCATAATAAATGAATTCAAAATATCAGGCCGTGGAAGGCTCTGTTGAGATCGGCCGGCAAATCCTGGGCCTGGCGACAGCGGCTCCGGCGACAGCTGCCTGATCACCGCATCGATGACGGCCGAGGGCATGATCGCTACGATCCCTGACCAGTCAGCTCCGATGACCTCCGGCGAATGGGCAAGGGCCGCTGTCGAATTGGCCGCGGCTGTGTTGCACAAGCGCGATCATCGCTTCGCGAGAGCGTACGCCTACCGCTGCTCGATTCCGAGTACCGACTGCCGGCGATTGACGGTGAAGGCAGCGACGGCCGCCTGCCCAGACGCCGCGTCGGGCGCGACGTGACGACCGCGACAACGCCAACGCACGGGGACACCGCAAGATCGTGAACTTGCCATGCTGGCCACCGATCCAGAACGCGCGGGACTCGGCGGTGGGTCCGCAAGCCAGTCGCACGTCGGGTCTGCGAGACGTCAGACCTCGGTAACGATGTCATGCCTATTGGGACCGGCACAGCGGCAGGCTGGTCAGAGCGAACGTGGTCGCCGGCCACTCGACATGCGACAGTCATGCGCACCGACTTCCTCTCAGACCGAGTGGGACTATACGCTGTACGAGTCGGGGAACAGTGGTATGAAATCGACCAAGGAGTGCGCACGTGAAGCGCGAGATATTCGAGGCGGAGCATGACGACTTCCGCGCCACGGCCCGGGCGTTCTTCGAGAAGGAGTGCGCGCCGCACACCGAGGAGTGGGAACGCGCTGGAATCACGGATCGGTCAGTGTGGCTCAAAGCAGGCGAAACGGGCCTGCTCGGCTGGGAGGCTCCCGAGGAGTTCGGCGGCCAGGGCATCACCGACTTCCGGTTCAACGCCATCATGAACGAGGAGTACTACGCCTCGGGTAGCGCGGGCGTGGGATTCGGGCTGCAGAACGACATCATGGCTTCGTATCTGGTGCATATGACCAACGAGGAGCAGCAGAAGCGGTGGCTCCCCGGATTCGTCTCCGGCGAGATCATCGCGGCAGTCGCGATGTCCGAACCCGGCGCGGGATCGGATCTGGCCGGGATCAAGACCACAGCAGTGCGCGACGGCGACGATTACGTCATCAACGGCGCGAAGACGTTTATCAGTAGCGGGATCCTGGCTGACCTGGTCGTCACGGCCGTGAAAACCGATCCCACCGCCGGCCACAAGGGCATCAGCCTGATCGCGGTCGATGCGGGCACGCCCGGATTCACCAAGGGGCGCAAGCTCGACAAGATCGGCCTGCGCTCCGCCGACACCGCCGAACTGTCCTACCAAGACGTGCGTGTTCCGGCGACCAACCTGATCGGCGAAGAGAACCGCGGCTTCTACCATCTGATGCGCAATCTGCCCGCCGAACGCCTCGGCATCGCTATTCATGCGGTCGCCCAGGCCCGGCGAGCGGTGGAACTGACCTTGGCGTACGCCCAGGACCGCAAGGCCTTCGGTCAGCCGATCGGCACATTCCAGGTGAACCGGCACGCCATCGCGGACATGAGTGTCCTCATCGACGTCATGCAGGTTTACGTCGATCGCTGCATCACCGCCGTCAATGCCGGTGAATTGACCGCCGAAGAGGCTGCCGGCGCCAAACTGTGGGCTACCGAGCAGCAATGGCAGATCATCGACCGCTGCCTTCAGCTGCACGGCGGGTATGGGTACATCAACGAGTACGAGATCGCCAGGCTCTGGCGCGACGCCCGGATCCAGCGGATCTACGGCGGCACCAGCGAGATCATGCGAGACCTCATCGGGCGCAAACTCGGCTTCTAGCCCCCCGCGGCTCTTGCATTTCGCACCGTCACCGCGTTACTCTTAATTTAGACCACACTGGTATATATAACACTTCAGACGGCGGACAGCCCACTTCGTTCGCCGATCAGGTCGCCTAGAAAGGCCCACTGCTCGTGGCACTCATTCAAGACACCGTCGGGACCCTGCCGTACCTGATCACAGACCTCGACCAGCACTCGTACGAGGCCGAAGACTGCTTCACCCGCTTCATGCCGAAGGCGAAGATAGACACCGCCATCCGGCCGATCGTCGCGCCCAGCGGCACCAAGGTGCTGTTGGCCAACGACCGACTTGTCACCGCCTTTGAGACCGACCTCGACAAGGCTTACGTGCCAGGCTCTCTGGTAGAGATGCTGAAGCAGCGAGCGTCCGGCGACGCCTCCGATGCCGAACGGTTCTTCGAGCCGATGCAGAAGGAATACCTCGACAAGGACGCGCGGCTGATCCAACTCGGGGAACAACAGATCGAGAAGTCGATCATGTACCCCGGCGGCTGGGCGCTGTTCGCCGAGGAGTTCGTCGACGGAGTCGAGCCGCTCTACGACAACCTCGAGGCGTTCAACAAGTGGATCGCCGAAGACTGGGGCTTTGGCTACAAGGACACCATCTACGCCCCGGCGATGCTGTCGCTGCGTGATTTGGACCGATCCGTGGCCGAGCTGGACCGGGTCCTGAACGAGGGCGCCAAGTTCATCGTGTTGCCCGCCGGCCCCGCGTACGGTCGCAGCCCCGGCGATCCGTACTTCGACCCCTTCTGGTCACGGATCAACGAGGCGAAAGCTGTTGTCTGCTATCACATCACCGAGTTCCATTATCAGGCCAAGGTCGCCTCGCAGTGGGGCTGGAAGGTCGGGCCCCCGTTCCAGTTCTCGGCGTGGCAGTGGCAGAACACCTATGGCGAGCGGCCCATCACCGACACGTTGTCGGCGCTGATCTACGACAACCTGTTTGGGCGCTTCCCCGACATCAGGGTGCTCGTCAGCGAGTTCGGCGCCTCGTGGATACCGCACTTCCTCACCCATATGGACAAGAGTCGCGGCATGGCCCGACTCGGCCCCTGGCTGGGCGGGCCCCTGAAGGAGCGTCCCAGCACCATCTTCAAGAATCACGTGAAAGTGGTGCCCTATCCCGAGGACAACACCGTCTCGCTGGTCGATCAACTCGGCGGCACCGAGGCGCTCGTCGCCGGATCAGACTGGCCCCATGCCGAGGGGATGCGCGAACCGGCGGAACAGTTCCTGCGGGTCGAGGCCCTGGGCGACGAACGGCGCAAGCAGTTCATGCGCGACAATGCGCTGACGTTGTTCGACAACTGACGGAGGGGACGGCGGCACCCATGGCGGCTCCGCGCGTGCAGGACGACCGCGCGGACTCCAGTCAGCGGGGGCGACAACGCGATCCGTCCGTAGAACGTCGGGTGGTGCAGGCGGCCACGCAGGAACTCGCCGAAAAGGGCTTCGAGGCGTTCAGCGTTCGCAGTGTCGCGCGGCGCTCGGGGGTGTCGAGACCCAGCCTCCTGCTGCGCTGGCCCGACAAGGACAGCCTCATCATCGAGACCCTGGCGACCATCTCCGAATGGCCCAGCACCGACCCCGCCGGAGGCCTGCGCGACGAGTTGTCCACGCTGGTACGCGGAATCGTGGACCTGCTCGACCCAACCACCATAGCCATCCAGCTGCGCCTGATTGCAGACGCATCCCGGCATCCGAAGCTGTTCGCCGCGTTCCAGCACAAAGTGATGTCCAGCGCCGGGCACCAACTAACGGACGTGCTGGAACGTGCCATCGTCCGCGGCGAGCTCGCCGAGGGAATCGACTGCCGATGGGCCGCAGACGCCCTCGTCGGAGTGGTGTTCATTCGGACGATCGGCTCCCCCGAGCAGAGACCGCTATCGACTGCCGCACAGAGCCGACTCATCGACTCGATGATGGCGACCGTGCGCGGCGGAGGCCGATCGGCACCAGCCTATTAGGTCAAGCCGATGAGACCGGCGATGCGATCCCGGTGATGGGCGGGCCAACCGAACAGCGCCTCGGAACTCTTCGCGCGCTTGAAGTACAGATGAGCCGGGTGCTCCCAGGTGAAGCCGATGCCACCATGCATCTGAATGCACTCAGCGGCAACGTGATAGAAGGCCTGCGAACAGTACACCTTGGCGATCGACGCGGCCACCGACACATCGTCGGCGCCTGCGGCCACCGCCGTGCTCGCGTAGGCCGCCGCTGAGCGGGCCGACTCCACCTCGACGAGCAGGTCGGCGCACCGGTGTTTGATCGCCTGGAACGAGCCGATGGGTCGCCCGAATTGCTGGCGCATGTTGACGTACTCCACGGTCATCTCCAGTGCTGCTTGCGCACCGCCGACCTGCTCACAGGCCAGCGCAACCAATGCCCGGTCGTACACGACCCGCATTGTCTCCCAGCCTGATCCGTCGTCACCGAGGAGGACTGCGGGCGTGCCATCGAAGGACACCCGCGCAAACCGGCGGGTCTGGTCCATCGACTCCAGCGCATTAACCGCCATGCCGTCGGCGCCGGACTCGACGGCGAACAACGAGACACCGCTGCCAGTGCGCGCGGCGACGATGATCAGCCCGGCCTGACCGCCGTCCAGCACGTAAGGCTTGGATCCGGACAGCCGCCAGTTGCCCCCAGACTTCTCCGCCTGCGTCGTGATGTCCGCGGAGTCCCAGTGCAGGAGCGCCTCTGACACCGCGACGGTGGCGACCAACTCGCCGGTGGCGATCCTGGCCAGGTACTCCCGGGCGAGCGACCCGCCGATCGCCACCAGCGCACTGGTGGCCAGCACCGTCGTCGACAGCAGCGGCGCGGGAAACAGGCTGCGGCCGGCCTCCTCCATCACCACCGCGAGTTCGTCGAATCCGTATCCGGCTCCGCCCATTTCCTCCGGAATGACCAACGCTTGGACACCGATCTGCTCAGCGGCCATTCGCCAGGCCGTCACGTCATAGCCGACCTTGCCGTCCATCACTGCACGGACGTCGGATTCGCTCGAGTACCGCGCCAGGAACGACCGCATCACGTCGCGCAGGGCTTCCTGCTCGTCGGTGGTGATCAAGGCCATCGTCGTCTCCTAGCGTGGAAGGCCGAGCACGCGCTCGGCGATAATGTTGCGCTGGATCTCCGAAGTGCCGCCGTAGATGGTCTCGGCCCGACTGAGCAGGAAGAGCTTTCGGGCCCAGGTGGACGCGTTGGCGGCATCGAATATCGACTCGGCGCCGAGTATTTCGACCGCCAGTTCGCCAAGGCTCTGGTGGTGGGTCGATGCGAAGAGCTTGCTCGCGGTTGCCGCCGCGGCCGTCGCCCGACCGGTGGCCCAATCGCGCGAGTCGAGCAGATCCGACACCACCCGAAGGGTCGTCGAACGCATGATGTGCACCCCGATCTTGGCGTCCACCAGCCGATGCCGGATTCGGGCGTCGGAGACCGCGCCGCTGCTCCGGGCAGCGTCGATGAGCTCGTTGACCTCGCGCTCCACCGCCAATTGCATGGGCATCAAAGCGCTCCCGCGTTCCAACCCCAAGGTCGTCATCACGACACGCCAACCGTTCCCGACACCGCCGACCACCATGTGGTCGCCGGTCCTGGCGTCGTTGAAGAAGCACTCACTGAACTCCTTCGACCGGGTGATGTTCTCGATCGGCCTGACCTCGACGCCGGGCTGGGCGACCGGAACGAGCAGCAGGCTCAGACCACGGTGCCGCAGCGCGGGGTCCGAATCGGTCCGGCACAGCAGGTAGAGCCAGTCCGCACGGTCGCCGAAGGTGGTCCACACCTTCTGGCCGTCGATATGCCAGCCGTCGTCGTCGCGGATCGCCCTGGTCCGAACCGAGGCCAGGTCCGAACCCGCTCCGGGCTCGGAGAAGCCCTGACCCCACATCTCCTCCACCGCAAGGATCCTCGGCAGGAAGCGGTGCTTCTGCTCCTCGGACCCGAAGGCCAACAACGTCGGGCCGAGCAGGTCGAGTGCCTGAGTGTTCACCCGTGCCGGCGCGGCGGCTCGCGCGTACTCGTATT
>Ga0302319_10019778_pt1 | contig 12215 bp, 6 predicted proteins | sample Bog_T0_2_FD_203319 | JGI IMG/M metagenome (GOLD analysis project Ga0302319, IMG submission 203319) | Peat permafrost microbial communities from Stordalen Mire near Abisko, Sweden - Bog_T0_2 | ecosystem: Environmental > Terrestrial > Soil > Wetlands > Peat | place: Sweden: Abisko, Stordalen Mire... | reverse complement strand
AAAAGAAAAGGTGGAATCAAGGCGCGAAGACTCATCGCCGCCACTTCCGATGCTTATCGTGCAGAACTCCTCGGACTGGGATGACCTTCATGCGATTGCCCTGGCGAGGACCTGTTCATTCTCGATGTCCGCGAGCCCTTCGAGTATAAGATCGCCAACATTGGCGGGAAGCTCATTCCGCAGAATGACGTTCCGCTGCGCCTTGCGGAAATCGATCGCCACCGCGACATCGTGGTTCACTGTAAGGGCGGCGGACGCTGCCAGAGCGTCGCCGAGTTCCTGAAGCAGTCCGGGTATCCCAGTGTTGTCAACCTCGCGGGCGGAATCCTGGCTTGGTCCGACGAGGTGGATTCCAGGGTGCAAAGATACTGACACAGGCTCGGGAACGCTCAGGTCTGCCGTTCACGAACCGGCAGACCCAGAACTTCTATCGCGCAGGAAACGGGTGTTTGCCTTATGCGCCGACACTCTTGAGCCGTAGAAGCGCAGTAATCAGCGCGTCGATGTCTTCATAATTATTGTAGAGGGCCAGCGACGGGCGTACCGTGGTCTCCACCCCGAAACGCCGCAGCGACGGCTGCGCGCAATGGTGGCCGCTGCGCACTGCGATTCCCTCGCGATTGAGAGCAGCACCAACCTCTTCAGTTTTGAAACCATCAAGCACAAACGAAATCACCGCGGCTTTCTCTTTCGCCGTGCCAATCAGGCGCAGTCCGGGGATGGTCTTCAACCCCTCCAACGCGTACTGGAGCAATTCATGCTCATGCCGGGCAATGTTTTCGATGCCGATGGTTTGGACGTAATCGATAGCCGCGCCCAGTCCCACTGCATCCGCTATGTTGCCGGTGCCGGCTTCAAAGCGTCCAGGGGGCGCGTGATAGGTAGTTTTCTCAAATGTCACATCCACGATCATGTTGCCGCCGCTTTGCCAGGGTGGCGACTCAGCCAGCGCATCGGGCTTGCCGTAGACTACGCCGATGCCAGTCGGCCCGAAAACCTTGTGGCCACTGAAAACAAAGAAATCGCAGTCCAGCGATTGCACGTCGGCGCGCAGGTGCGACACCGACTGCGCTCCGTCCACCAGCACGCGCGCACCATAACGGTGAGCCGCAGCCACAATCGCCTCTGTGGGAAGAATCGTGCCCAACGCATTCGATACCTGCGATATGCTTACCAGCTTGGTTCGCGGATTCAGCAGCCCTTCATACTCGTTGAGCAGCACCTGACCGTCGTCGTCCACGGGAATTACGCGCAGGACAGCGCCACACTCGGCGCATAGCTGCTGCCAGGGAACGATGTTGGCGTGGTGTTCAATCGTCGAGACAATGATCTCGTCGCCCTTCTGAACGTGGCGCTTGCCCCAACTCTTGGCAACCAGGTTGATGCCCTCGGTCGCCCCGCGCACGAAGACGATCTCCTTGGCCGAGGGCGCGTTGAGGAAGCGCGCGGCCTTTTGCCGTGCATCCTCGTAGGCATCCGTCGCGCGCGCGGCCAGTTCATGGGCCGCGCGATGAATGTTTGAGTTTTCGTGTTCATAAAACCAGGAGATGCGATCGATCACGCTTTGCGGCTTCTGGGTTGTTGCCGCATTATCCAGCCAGACCAGCGGTTTACCGTTGACCCGCTCGTTGAGGATCGGAAAATCGCGGCGAGCGCTGCTCAGGTCGAACAACCCGCGCGTTAACTTCAGATCGCCGAGCAGATCCGGATTGTATGCAGATGGAGTTGAGGGAACGCCGCCGCCCGGCTTCAAAAGCGTGCCCGCATCTTCGAGGAAGTAGAAGCTGGTTACCGACCGCGCCAGCGCTGCCGCCTCTTCCTCGCTGGCGTATTTCTCCAAACCTGGAATCGCGGGCAGGGCCGCGTCAAAGTTCAACCCTTGCGGATCGAGAAGGCGCCTATCCAATCCGGACTGAGCTTGCGGAAACGGAAGCGAAAACGGGGAAGCACCGGTTCCGGAAAGCGCGGCGCCCGCCCAATCAGCTGGCACTTCGGGCAAGCCGTAGCCGGGCAGGCTAGTAGCAGGAACCGAGGTCGTGGAGACGGGTACGGTTGGCGACTGATCCGGTTCTGCGGGAGCAAAGAGGGGAGCGGCAAATCCAGGTCCAGCAACAGCAGCCGAGGTGGCTCCTGGTGCGCTAAGCGCATTGGTCGAAAGTGCCTCCACTCTGGGAATTCCCGGAACTGTGGAAGCGGGAGGTGGAATCACCCCGGAAGCCACCGGTGAACCGGTTTCCCCCGCCAGCCGGATGAGCTCCGCTTCGCTGGGCAGCTTATCCGACGCAGGCAACGAAGGCATTCCAGGCAGCGGAATCCCGAAGTCAGGTGTGCCCGGCGCAAAAGTCGTGGGCAGAGTAGCCGACGGAGTGGGGGCAACGATAGGTGCCGGAGGAGCAACAGTCGCCAAGCTGGGCCCAGTGGATCCGATACCGGTCAGCGCTGGTGCGGCCAAGCCCGGCGCAGACGCCAGCCCAACAGCGGGCACACCTGAACCAAATCCGGCAGGGACTGCCTGACCCGGCAGCGCCCGAAAGAAGGCGTTCGCAAGCCGAGCAAGCTCAGCAGGCGAGACAGGCGAACCCGCCGCCTCGGCCGTTCCCTGCTCCAACGCTTTTCCGGCCGGAATCCGGTCTGCCGCGTCCAGATTACTTGTACTCATGGTAATGACCGACTTCGACATTCTCCAGAACACCCAGCGCATCCTCAGTCAGAACTGCCGCGGAGCAGTAAAGAGAGATAAGGTAAGAAGCGATCGACTGCCGGTCGATCCCCATGAATCGAACGGAAAGTCCCGGCGTCTGCTCGCCGGGCAGGCCGGGCTGGAAGAGCCCAACGACGCCCTGGCGCTTCTCGCCGGTGCGTAGCAGCAAGATATTCGACTTGCCGGTCTCGCTCACTGCCAGCTTATCGGTGGGCACCAGCGGCACACCGCGCCAGGTCAAGAACGGCGATCCGAAAATTGAGGTCGTAGGCGGAGGCACACCACGCCTGGTGCACTCACGGCCAAAGGCGGCAATGGCGCGCGGATGCGCGAGGAAAAACGCGGGCTCCTTCCATATCGTTGCCAGCAACTCATCCAGATCGTCCGGTGTCGGCGCACCCTTGCGCGTTGAGACGCGAAAGCTCGCGGCAGCCTGGTTCAACAGGCCATAGTCCACATTGTTGATGAGCTCGCCCTCCTGCCGTTCCTTCACTTTCTCCACCGCCAGGCGCAACTGCTCGCGGATCTGATCGTGCGGACGGCTGTACAGATCGCTGACTCGGGTATGAATGTCGACGATCGTCGAAATCGAGTTCAGTGTGTACTCACGCGGCGCGGGTACATAGTCGACGAATGTCTCGGGGAGTTTGCGCTCGTCCAGCGAACCGCATTCCACCGCGATTTCAACGTCGTTGCGGACCTTATTCACGCGATATGTGCCCGACTCGACCGGCGTCCACGATAGCAATTGCACCAGCCAGCGCGGCGTGATGGCATCAAACAGGGGTGCGGTCTTGGTTGTGTTGGCTAGCTTGCGTGCTGACGCATCACCCAACGAACGGCGGGTCTCGTTTTTCGCCACGTTCAGTCTCCTTGTGGATCACTCGAATTCTACTGCTACCGGGACACTTTGCATATAGATCATAGTGCCCGGACCGGTCCGGCACGCCGCTATTCAGCAACATCCTTCGCCGGATAGGGTCAATGTGGAGCCTGCATCTAGACCCGTCAACCATCCCCTGAGCACGCCATGGCCTGGTGCGCGTTGGGGCGTAATCTTCAACAGAGCCTCCGTCATCTAAGTGGCCGATTCGACCATTGACGACGGCGGGTACCTGGGCCCTGATCGTACAGCAAACTTTCGCGAAGATGAGCTTCTGTTCAGAGTTGAAACGGTCAGGTTCTCAGTGTGGCCGGATAAGACTGCGACGAAGCACGGTCCTGCCGTTTTGCCGATCCGACTTGACACGCAGGTCGGACGATGATAATTCTGAACGAGAACAACCAGATGGTGACCGAAATCACATCTCGTACCGTTGGCAGCGCCTCGTTGCCCAAACGAATTGCGCGCCGGCGCACTTGTTGTTGTCCTTCCTAAACTTTTCCCCCTTGCATCTCCCTTCAATTTTCAATGAAATCGGTGCGGCTATTCGCGCGTGCGCCAGCGGTTTTGTATTCGCCAGCAGTTGCGCACCAAAGCCAGATCCCGACCAGTCAACGTCCCGGACGCGTGCCGGATCAAGAGGACGAGCTTTGAATCGCAGCAAGAGAATACTTCCAGCGGGGAATACGCGGATCTCTGCATCCAGAGCAGCGTTGAGCGCGACTTTGGTTGCTGCGGGCCTGGTTGTTGTGGCTGTGGCGGGAGCGCAGCGTTCGGCAAAGACGACCAAGGCATTCGACGCGGCGGCCGTGGTGGATCGCTATTGCGCGGATTGCCACAGCGACGACATCCATCGCGGCGGATTGTCGCTGGAGACCTTCGATCTGGCTCATCCTGAAAAGAATGCAGAAGAAGCGGAAAGGATCATACGCAAGTTGCGCGCGGGAATGATGCCGCCTCCCGGCAAGCCGCGCCCCACCGATGCGGAAGAGAACGCGCTCGCGGCCAGCGTTGAAGCCAAACTGGATCGAACGGTTGCCACTCATCCCTATGCGGGCTTCACGCCGCTGCACCGGCTGAACCGCGTTGAGTACGCAAACTCAGTGAAGGCGCTGCTGGATCTGGACGTAGATGCGGGAGATTTGCTGCCTGCCGATGACATGAGCCACGGCTTCAATAATATGGCCGACGTTCTTACGGTTTCACCGGCTCTGCTGGAAGCGTACATTTCGGCCGCAGGCAAGATCAGCCGCGAAGCAATCGGCGACCCGAAGGCCGCGCCCGTGATGGCCACCTACATGATTCCGCGAGTGATCTCGCAGACCCGCCAGGTGGAAGGAGCGCCCTTTGGCACGCGCGGCGGCGTGGCCATTGAGCACGTATTTCCGGCGGATGGCGAGTACGTTTTCAAGGTCGCGTTTTATACGCATCAACAGGGCTATCTCTTCGGCCAGAACGAGGCCAAGGGTTCGCAGTTGGAGATCGCCATCAACGGCGAGCGCGTAGCGTTGATCGATGTGAGCCCGAAGTTCAAAGACACCGACGATGTACGCACGCCCCCGATAAGGATCAAGGCGGGGCCGCAGATCGTATCGGCCGCGTTTCTCAAGCGCTTCGATGGGCCCGTTCAGGATGAGGTGCAGCCCTACGAGCAGAGCCTGCTGGATGTGAATGTAGCCAACCTGCCGGGACTGACAACGCTGCCTCATCTTCGTGGCCTCACGATCATTGGGCCGGATCATGTGACAGGAGTTTCTGAAACGCCGAGCCGTGACAAGGTGTTCACAGTGTATCCGGCGCGCCCGGTAGACGAGGCTGCAGCAGCGCGCGCCATTGTCGCCAATCTTGTCCGGCGCGCCTATCGCAAGCCCGCAACAGCCGTGGACGTGAACGAGGCATTGCGATACTACAAGCAGCGCCGTTATGCGGGCGAAGGGTTTGAAGAGGGCATCCGCGCCGCATTGGAATCGGTGCTGGCCAATCCTCAATTCGTCTTCCGGTTCGAGCGTGTGCCGGCACAAACGAGGCCCGGCCGCAGTTATCTCATCGGGGATCTCGAGTTGGCCTCGCGCCTCTCATACTTTCTATGGAGCGCGCCACCGGACGAGGAATTGCTGCGCGTGGCTGCCGCGGGCAAACTTCGTGAACGCTCGGTGCTGGAGCCTGAAGTAAAGCGCATGCTCGCCGATCACCGCTCTGGAACACTATCCTCCAACTTCGCGGTGCAGTGGCTCAATCTCAAAAACCTCGACGATGTGCTCCCTGAGCCCTATCAGTTTCCCAACTTCGATAAGAACCTTGCGCAGTCCATGCAACGCGAAACTGAGCTGCTCTTCGACGATGTGGTCCGCAAAGATCACGACGTTCTCGATCTGCTCACGGCAAACTACACCTTTGTGAATGAACGGCTGGCCCGGCACTATGGCATTCCCAATGTGCTCGGAAACCGCTTCCGGCGCGTCGCGATTACCGACGAAAATCGCCGCGGCCTGCTTGGCCAGGCCAGCATCCTCACGCTTACGTCCACAGCCAATCGCACCGCGCCTGTCACGCGCGGCAAATGGGTGATGCAGGTGCTTCTGGGAAGTCCGCCGCCGGCGCCCCCGCCGAATGTGCCCGCGCTGGTTGAGGCTGCGGACGATGCCAGCCCGCGCAGCGTGCGCCAGCGCATGGAAGCGCACCGCAAGAATCCAGCGTGCGCCAGTTGCCATCGCGTTATTGACCCGATCGGTTTTTCGCTGGAGAATTTTGACCCGACAGGCGCATGGCGCAACACTGACAACGGCGTCAAGATTGACGCCTCAGGGAACCTCTTTGACGGCACGCCGCTGAATGGGCCAGTGGACCTGCGTAACGGTATCTTGAAACACCGTGAGGCGTTTCTGCGAGCCTTCGCGGAAAACCTCTACGCGTATGGTCTCGGCCGCATTCCAGATTACCGCGATCTACCCCAGGTCCGCGCGATTGTCGCCCGCGCCGAAAATCACGACGATCGCTTCTCCGAGTATGTGCTCGGCATTGTTGAAAGTCCGGCATTCCGAGAGCGGAGCGTGCCAGTGACCGCGCCTGTCAAGGGTAAAGCCCAACCTTCCTGCCCCGCGTTGAAAGCCGAGGCCGGCACCGATGCTCGCCTGGACATGCTATTGAAAGCCAAACCGCTGCCTGTGGCTGGAGGTTCGAGGTGATCAATCTATCCCGAGTCTTCAGCACACGCGAGTTTTATTCCAGCTTCGCAGCGCGTAGCTGTTGTTGTTGATTCGAACGCATCCGTTTCGAAGTTGGTATCGATCGGCAACGCGCAAAGCATCACCAGGATAAGAGCGAATCGTCTCAGGATTCCTTTCCCTCTGCTCTTCTTGATCGATCCCTCACCTTGAATTAGAAAATTGTTCCGGGTATCAGCGCGTGCTGAACCCCCAGGAGGCCCAGAAGTGTTTGTCACGGGAAAGCATCTGTCTCGACGAGCTGTTTTGCGGGGAATGGGAACGACGCTTGCGCTTCCACTGCTTGAAGCGATGGCGCCTGCACTGGCACCGCAGGGCGTCTTGGCTGCAACTGGCAAAACGCGCCTGGCATGCCTGGAGATTGTGCACGGCGCCGCCGGCAGCACGACGGATGGAACCGGGAAGCACTACTGGTCGCCCGCCAAAGAGGGCACAGATTTCGAGTTCACCCAGACTCTTGAGCCGCTCTCCAAGCTTCGCGACTATCTGACCATCATCACTGGAACGGACCTGAACGCGGCCGGTGCCTATGTGGAAACCGAACAAGGCGGCGATCACTTCCGCTCCAGCGCAGCGTATCTGACTGCCTCTCATCCAAAGATGACGGAAGGCTCCGACATTCACGCCGGGACGTCGATCGATCAGATCTACGCTCAACACTTTGGGCAGGAGAGCCCGCTGCCATCGCTGCAACTCTGCATTGAAGATGTCGACTCAACGGGAGCCTGCGCGTACGGCTACGCATGCGTCTACTCGGACACCATCAGCTGGGCCTCGCCGACGGAGCCACTGCCTATGGTTCGCGACCCGCGCGTAGCCTTCGAGCGGCTCTTTGGCGATGGCGCTACGGCCCAGGAACGTCTGGAACGGCGAGTCCTCGATCAAAGCATTCTCGACGGAATTGTTGGTGATATTTCCCGCCTGCAAAACAACCTCGCATCTACCGACAAGGCGCGGCTGGACGAGTACCTGACGGACGTGCGGGAGCTTGAGCGCCGCATTCAGAATGTGGAGCGCTACAACGCGCAGCTCGGACAAGCGTCGCTGCCCACGGCCCCGCTTGGCATTCCGGAGTCGTATGACGAGCATGTGAAGTTGATGTTTGACCTGCAGGCGCTGGCCTTCATGACCGATGTCACGCGCGTCTCCGCCTTCAAGCTAAGCCGCGATGTGAGCCAGCGTGTCTTCTCGATTGCGGGCGTCAACACACCGTTTCACTCCGCATCGCACCACGGAGAGAGCCCCACCAAGATCGCCGAGTACGCCAAGATCAATCGTTATCATCTCTCGCTGCTGGCTTACTTCCTCGACAAATTGAAAGCGACTCCGGACGGCGACGGCAATCTGCTTGACCACACCGTGGTTCTCTACGGCAGCCCCATGGGTGATTCGAACGTGCACAACCACAAGCGAGTTCCGCTGCTGCTCGCCGGCCACGGCAACGGAGCGTTCAAGGGCAACCTGCACTTGAAGACCGCGGAAGGAACTCCCACGGCAAACGCCTATCTCACGCTGTTGCGCAGGTTACGCGTGGACATTCCAAGCATCGGCGACAGCACAGGCGAGCTTGCAATCTGACACACGCCACGTAAAGGAGCAGATGAGATGAAAAATCGAACGCAATTCGTAGAGAAATGGTCGCTGGCGCTGCTCGGCGTCGTGATTGGTGCCGGCGCTGCCTTCGCGGCTTTGCCTACCCCAGCGTCGTCTCCCGCAGACACGCCACGATTGCAGGCGCCCGATCGCCCCACGAAGGGTGCTCAGGACGAAACGCGCAAACTCCAGTTAGAGTTGGTGCGGGCATCCGAACGCGACGATGCGGATCAAGTAGCTGCGCTGTTGAAGAAGCACGTTGCTCCAGACGCGGCCTATGGTGACGGAACCACGGCGCTGCACTGGGCTGCATATAACGACGATCTTGCTCTCGTGAAGTTGCTGCTTCACGCGGGAGCCAATCCCGGGCCACGCACGCGGCTGCAAGGACTGACTCCGCTCCACATGGCGGCTGAGAGCGGTGATGCCGAACTCATCGAGACGTTGTTGAATGCCGGCGCCCATGCAGATGCGATCAATGAAACAGGCACGACACCGCTCATGATTGCATCAGCATCGGGAAGCACGGCGGCAGTGGCAACGCTGATCGCCCACGGCGCCGACGTGAATGCGAAAGAGAAAACCTACGGTCAGACCGCCCTCTTCTTTGCCGCAGCGCGTAATCGTGCGGATGTAGTGCGATTGCTGCTGAGCAAGGGAGCTGATCCGAAGGTGAAGACCTCGGTGGCTAAACTTGCTCGCGTAAGCGTGGGACCGGACGGCGAATTGCTCGACGATAAGAAGCCGGGAGCGACAGGCGGCAAGCCAGCCAAATCGGGCCAGTCAGACGATGCAAAGGAAGACGCGGCAAAGAAAACCGCCACAAAACCCGATGAGAAGGTGAAGGATGCGTACGGATTCACCGCTGCCGACCGCAAGAAGCGCGTGTTTGGAACCTCGCAGATTGGAGGGTTGACCGCACTCCTGGTTGCAGCGCGCAACGGGCAGGCGGACGCGGTGAGCGCCTTTCTGGATGCCGGTGACGATATTGACCAAACCAGCGATACAGATCATGCCACACCGCTGGTGCTAGCTGTAATCAATGGCCACTACGATGCTGCCAAGCTGCTTCTGGATCGCGGTGCGGATCCAAAGCTCGCCACCACGGATGGCGCCACTCCGCTCTATGCGGTTATCGACGTGCAGTGGTCGCCACATACCTGGTATGCACAGCCGGTCGTCGCGCAGGAACGCACAGCCTATCTCGATCTTGCTTCCTCATTCCTTTCGCATGGCGCTGACCCCAACGCGCCCATCAACAAGAAGCTCTGGTTCCGGTCGTTCGCCAACGACGAAACATGGTTCGACGTGGAAGGCGCGACGCCCTTTCTTCGCGCGGCGCTGGCCGGCGATCTTGCAGCGATGAAGTTGCTCGTCGAACACGGCGCCAACCCCAACATCGCCACCAAGAGCGCGGACACGCCGCTGATGGCCGCCGCCGGCGTGGGCTGGGCTGCCTACTGGACATCGAACGCGCCTTACTCGCGTCTGGACACTGTCAAGTTCTGCCTCGACCACGGTGCGGACCTGAATGCGAAGGATATGAAGGGCTATTCCGCGCTCCACGGTGCGGCGTTCCGCGGAGACAACGAAATGGTCAAGTATCTCGTTGATCGCGGCGCCGATGTCCACGCGAAAACAAAGGACGGCGGTACGGTTGCAGACCTTGCCAACGGGCTTTTTGAACATGCCGTGGTTCATCTGGACACAGTGGCTCTTCTGGAGCATCTGGGCTCGACCAACTCACATAACTGCAGGTCCAACGAGTGCGTCGTTCCCACCAAAGAAGATAAGCCTGCCGTGGTTGCCGATGCTGCCAAAGCGGGTGACGCACTGGCGGCAAAGGCGGCCGCAACCTCTACTTCGCCCGCATCCGTTCCCACAATCGTTCTGGAGAATAAACCGAAATGAAGCTTGATTCTCCAATGCCTGGCGCAGGCGTGGCCCCCCTCACTCAATTGCTCTTCGACAAGCGATGTTGTTCTCGCTTCGAGTCGAGAGCAATTGAAGAGACTCGTCCCGTTCGATGAGTCTGCGCCAAACTCCGAGACCCGCAAAGACCGGCCTGTATCAACCGAACCGGAAACACGCGCGCCAGGAGTGGGAACACCCAGCACTGCTTACCTGGTAGGAGTGCCAACAGGAAAGGAATAGCATCATCATGAATAGAAGAGTACTTCCCCTTCTTCTCACGCTCATCACGTCTATCGTCTCTGCTGGCTGGTCGCAAAACATCACAGCGACCCTGCGCGGCACCGTGCGCGACGCGGCCGGCGCGGTGATTCCTGGCGCGACCGTGACGGTACAGAGCAATGGCACGGAAATCAAGCACTCAACGACGACTAACAACACAGGTAACTACGTCGTGCTGCAATTGCCTCCAGCAACCTATACGGTGACCGTCAGCTCGAAGGGATTTGAGCCGAGCAAATTCACTGACATCGTGTTGAATGTGGACCAGGAAGCCCGCGTGGATGCAACGTTGAGCATCGGAACGGTGGCACAGCAAGTTGAAGTGAATTCCACGGCCATCCTCTTGCAAACGGAGGACTCCGTCAACGGTTCGGTAATCGACAGCGTGAAGCTGGAAGAACTACCGACCAACAGCCGCAACTTCTGGCAAGAGGCGCAGCTCGATCCCAACGTAAGTCCAACCACCACCGGCGACAGCCTTGCAAACCGCGGCGGCTTCATTGTTGCCGGCGTCGCATCCAGCAACAACAATTACCTCCTTGACGGATCGGACGACAACGACTGGACGACAGGGCAGCCGACGGTGCGGCCATCCCTGGACGCGATCCAGGAATTCCGCATTCTTACCGGCGAGGCCCCTGCGGAATACGGGGGCAAGAACGGCGGCCAGGTAGTGCTCACGTCGCGTTCAGGCACCAACGCGCTGCATGGCGGAGCTTTCATATCGTATCGCGATGGAAAGTGGAATTCTCCGCAGTATAACTTCAACTACATTCCCGGAGTTCCCCCGCCGGACCCGGCAACGCAGAACAAGCAATTTGGCGGCTCATTCGGCGGGCCTATTCACAAAGACAAGACCTTCTTTTTTGCAACCTATGAAGGACAGCGCGCGTCCTCTGACCCTGCAGTTTCCGGCACCACTCCCCTGGATGCATGGAAGGGCGGCAGCTACTCTTCAGACGGCAACGCGCAATTCACCACCCAGATCATCGACCCAACTACCGGCCTCCCCTTCTCCCAGACCTCGGCTGGTGTCTATGAGATTCCTGCTAACCGCATCTCAAAAGCATCGCAACTCCTGCTCCCGTATTTCCCTGAGTCAGCTTCTCAAAGCGGCGCCATCGGCAAGTTCGCAAATCACAAGCTCAATACCGCTAACGAAGACCAGGGAACCTTTCGTGTGGACCAGGTGCTCACTTCGAAAGACACGCTTAACGGCATCTACACCCTTCTCAATGGGTATGACTCAGGTACCATCGGCGACATTGTCGTAGCCAATTCCGTGGTGCCTGGCTTTGGTGGGGCGGGGCCGCATATCTATCAGCACACGTCCCTTTCTGAGCAGCACACATTCAGCCCGACGCTGTTCAACGAAGTCCGCATCGGCTTTAACCGGATGGACGCCGGCTACTACAACCAGGATGCGGACGACGGCAACGTGGTGGCAGCGCTCGGCCTTCCTCAAGGCGGTAATTTCATGGAGCCGGCAACCAGCGGAAACACCGGCGTCCCAAGCATCAACATATCGGGTATCAGCTCGATCGGCACATCGAACAACCCGCAGTGGCGCGGCGATAACACCGTTCAACTTTCTGACGGTCTCACCTGGGTCTTCAGGAAT
>Ga0302319_10019774_pt1 | contig 12217 bp, 10 predicted proteins | sample Bog_T0_2_FD_203319 | JGI IMG/M metagenome (GOLD analysis project Ga0302319, IMG submission 203319) | Peat permafrost microbial communities from Stordalen Mire near Abisko, Sweden - Bog_T0_2 | ecosystem: Environmental > Terrestrial > Soil > Wetlands > Peat | place: Sweden: Abisko, Stordalen Mire... | reverse complement strand
GGGCGAAGCCAACGAGATTCGGCGCGCCTGGTGGCTGCGCCTGCTCGCCGAGGGCACGGATCTGTCGCAGGACTTCCTGAACTACATCCGCCTCGACCAGCGCCGGGCCAAGCAGCTTATGCATGCGCCGGTGGTCTCGGCGACCGAGCGCGCCAGTGTCAGCGAGGTCGCCGACCTGATGGCGAAGCACCATATCAAGCGAGTGCCGATTGTGCGCGACGGCAAGGTGATCGGTGTGGTCAGCCGCGCCGACCTGATCCGCCTGATCGCCCAGTCCCCGGATGCCTTGATCGATCCGCTCTGACCGGGGCTTGCGACCCGGCAAGGGCCGGGTTGGCGTGGCGTTCATCAGACGTTCGCAGGGCGGATCAGCGAAGCGCCATCCAGTCATTCCGCTGGCTCCGCCGAAGCGGTGGACCGGGCATCGTGTGTCCATCCTTCCGGACGGGCGGCCAGAGCCTGAAGCGACGGCGAATCGCTTAACCGAATCGCCACTGTTTGCCGGTATGAGCGACTTTGCTAACGACTCTTCCGTTAGGGACGGGTGTATCGATGAGCCGACTGTCTGGAACCGCGCGCCGCGCAGGCGGTCAACCATCATCAGGCACCGGCATGCTCGCAGCCCCCTGCGAACCAGCGCGCCGCCGCGCCGCCCAGCCTCTCCCGATCGCCTCTGTTTGTCTGTTCGCCGTGGCGGCACTGCTCGGCGGCTGCAAGGACGAAAACAAATATGTCCCACCGCCACCGCCCAGGGTCGGTGTCGCCCAGCCGGCGCAGCAAGCGGTGCGCGCGTACCTGGAGGAGACCGGCAACACCCAGGCGTTCAACACCGTCGATCTTGTCGCCCGCGTCAAAGGCTTCCTGAGCGAGATCGATTATGCCGATGGCGCGCCGACGAAGCGCGGCACCACGCTGTTCGTGATCGAACCGGCGACCTACGAGGCGCAGCTTCAGCAGGCTCAGGCGCAACTGATCATCGCCAAGGCGAAGCTGGTGCAATCCCAGGCGGAATTCGACCGCCAGTCCAAGCTGTTCTCACAGAACGTCACCGCGCAGGCCACGCTCGACCAGGCGCGGGCGAAGCGCGATTCGGATCAGGGCGGGGTGCTGAACGCGCAGGGCGACGTGACCCTAGCCGCGCTCAACCTTGGCTACACGCATGTCGCTGCGCCGTTCGACGGGATCGTCAGCCGGCATCTGGTGTCGGCGGGCGAGCTGGTCGGCGCCGACACGGCCACCAAACTGGCGACCATCGTGCAGCTCGACCCGATCTACGTGACCTTCAACGTCAGCGAGCAGGACGCGCTGAAGGTCCGGGAGAACCTGAAGCAGCGCCGGCTGACGCTGGCCGAGATCGACAAGGTCCCGATCGAGGTCGGGCTGATGAACGAGGAAGGCACGCCGCACAAGGGCTTCCTCGACTATGTGGCGCCCGGCCTCGATCCGGCGACCGGCACAATTCTGGTGCGGGGCATCTTTCAGAACCCCGACCGGACGTTGGTTCCCGGCTTCTTCGTCCGCATCCGCCTTCCCATGGAGCGCGGGCAGGAGACCGCGCTGCTGGTGCCGGACCGGGTGCTTGGCCAGAGCCAGGAGGGGCGCTACGTCCTGGTCCTGAACAAGGACGACGTGGTCGAGCAGCGCATGGTGAAGGTCGGCCAGCAGGTCGGCAGCCTGCGCGTGATCGACTCGGGGCTGCAGCCGGACGATCGCGTCATCGTCACCGGCGCCGGGCGCGCGATCCCCGGGCGCAAGGCGGCGCCGGAACCGGCCACGATCGCCTCCTCCTCCTCCGATGCAACGCTGGCGACCAAGTGATCCGGGCAGCAGGTGCCGGGCCAACGATCATGGGGAGCCGGAAACAGACGACAGCGCAGGAGCCACGCGGGTGATGCCGGGACAAGCCGCTAGGGTGCGCGCTTGACCCACGCCCGCGCCGCTCTGCCCGCGGCGACCGGCAGCGCCCCCGCGCCTGGCACGCATCCATCCCAGCGGCCCCATCCGGGCCGGACGGCCAGACGCAAGGGGCGGTCGGCATGATCTCCAAATTCTTCATCGAGCGGCCGGTGCTGGCCAACGTGCTGGCGATCGTGTTGGTGCTGATCGGCGCGGTCGCGCTGTTCTCGATGCCGGTCGCCCAGTACCCGAACGTCGTGCCGCCCACCGTGCAGGTGACCACCCGCTACCCCGGCGCCAGCGCGCAAACGGTGATCGACTCGGTCGCCCTGCCGATCGAACTGCAGGTGAACGGCGTCGAGCGCATGCTGTACATGCAATCGACCAGCGCCAGCGACGGCACCTACACGCTGACGGTGACGTTCCAGATCGGCACCGACATGGATTTCGCCCAGGTGCTGGTGCAGAACCGGGTGTCGGCCGCGCTGGCCTCGCTGCCGCAGGCGGTGCAGGCGCAGGGCGTGGTGGTGCAGAAGAAATCCACCGCGATTCTGCAGATCGTCACGCTGACCTCGCCGGACGGGCAGTTCGACAGCCTGTTCATGAGCAACTACGCAACCATCAACCTGATCAATGAACTGGCGCGGCTGCCGGGCGTGGGCAACGTCAACGTGTTCGGCGTCGGCGAGTATGCGATGCGGATCTGGATGGATCCGCAAAAACTGTATTCGTTCGGCCTGGTGCCGGAAGACGTGATCCGCGTTATCAAGCAGCAGAACCAGCAGGTCGCGGCCGGCCAGATCGGCATACCGCCGACGCCGAAGGGGCAGGACTTCCAGTATACCATCGATATCCAGGGTAGGCTGGACAACCCAGCCGCGTTCGCGGAGATCGTCGTCAAGGCGCAGACCGCCGAGGGCGGGCGCGTCATCCGGCTGAAGGATATCGGCCGGGTCGAGCTCGGCGCACAGACCTACTCGCAGATTTGCCAGCTCAACGGCAAGCCGGCGGCGGGGCTGGCGATCTACCAAACGCCCAACGCCAACGCGCTGGACGTCGCCAACCGGGTCAGCGCCAAGATGGCGGAACTGGCGCACAGCTTCCCGCCGGGGCTGACCTACAGCATCCCGTTCGACACCACGGGCTTCGTCAAAGCCTCGATCCACGAAGTCTACATGACCCTGGCCGAGGCCGGGGTGCTGGTGCTGATCGTGATCCTGGTGTTCCTGCAGAATTTCCGCGCCACGCTGGTGCCGGCGACCACGGTGCCAGTCACCATCATCGGTGCGTTCGCGGCGATGGCGGCGCTCGGTTTCACCATCAACCTGTCCACGCTGTTCGGTGTCGTGCTGGCGATCGGCATCGTGGTTGACGATGCGATCGTCATCGTGGAAGGCGTGTCGCGCTACATCGAGCGGGGGATGTCCGGCCACGACGCCGCCATCAAGGCGATGGGCGAGCTGTTCGGCCCGATCATCGGCATCACCCTTGTACTGATGTCGGTGTTCATCCCCGCGGCATTCCTGCCGGGGATGACCGGCAAGATGTTCGCACAATTCGCGTTGGTGATCGCGGCGACGGCGCTGATCAGTGCGATCAACGCCGCCACGCTGAAACCGACGCAGTGCGCGCTGTGGCTGCGCCAGCCGGTTCCGCCGGAACAGCGCAACGTCTTCTATCGCGGCTTCAACCGCGTCTACGGCAAGCTGGAAAACGGCTATGCCGCGCTGATCGGCCGGATGGTCAAGCGCAGCGGGCTGATGGCGCTGATCGCGCTGGTGCTGGCCGGGCTCGGCGTGTGGGGGATTGCGCGGCTGCCCACCGCGTTCATTCCCAACGAAGACCAGGGCTACGCGCTGATCAGCGTGCAGTTGCCCGACGGAGCGTCGCTGGAGCGCACGCAGGCTGCGCTGGACGCAGCCAGCCGGATGGCGCTGGCCACGCCGGGCGTGGAGCAGGTAATCGAGATCGCCGGCGTGTCGGTTCTGGACAACAACGCGACGCTCGCTAATGGCGGCGTCGGCTACGTGATGCTGAAGGACTGGGGTGTTCGGGGCAGGCAGCAGGGCCAGGACCTCCGCTCGATCGTGACGCATCTGCAGGCGGCGGTGAACCAGCTTCCGGATGGCGTCGGGGTTATACTGGTGCCACCACCAATCCAGGGCGTCGGCAATGCCGGCGGTTTCGCCATGGAGGTGGAACTGCGCGACGGCAGCTTCGACTACGGAAAGCTGCTGAACATTACCCAGGCGATCGTTGAAGAGGGCGACAGCCAGTCCCGGTTGCAGCACCTGGTAACAACATTCCGCGCCGATGTGCCGCAGCTGAAACTGCTGATCGACCGCACCAAGGCGGAGACCCTGCGGGTTTCGGTGGGCGACGTGTTCGACACCCTCACGGCTTATCTGGGGTCGAGCTACGTGAACCAGTTCAACAAATTCGGTCTCGCGCTGCAGGTCTACGTGCAGGCGGATTCGCCGTATCGTCTGCATCCTGAGGATATTCTCAAGCTGAACGTGCGCAGCCAGGATGGGCAAATGATCCCGATTGGCGCGCTGGCCCAAATACAGCCGGTGGTAGGGCCGTCCCTGGTCAGCCTGTACAACTTATATCTTGCCGCCACGATTGTGGGCGGTCCGGCGCCCGGATACAGCTCCGGCGAGGCCATGGGGCTGATGCAGCAGATCGCCGACCGCACCCTGCCGCCCGGCGCCGGCTATAATTGGACCGCGATGTCCTATCAGGAGCAAGCGGTCGGCAACGAGATCTACTATGTCTTCGCCCTGGCAATTTTGCTGGTCTATCTCTGCCTCGCCGGCCAGTACGAAAGCTGGATTCTGCCGCTGGCGGTGATCATGGCAGTGCCATTGTCGCTGCTGGGGCCGGTGATCGCCCTGACCAGCCTTGGTCTGGCCAACAATCTGTACACGCAAATCGGCCTGATGCTGCTGATCGCCCTGTCGGCCAAGAACGCGATTCTGATTGTCGAGGTCGCCCGGGAGCGTCGCCTGCTCGACGGCGAGCCGATCCTGCGGGCGGCGGTGGAGGCGGCCACGACCCGGTTCAGGCCGATTCTGATGACGTCGTTTGCCTTTATTCTTGGCGTGGTGCCGCTGGTGACGGCCACCGGGGCGGGGGCGAATGCCCGCATTTCGCTGGGATTGTCGGTGTTCAGCGGCATGATCGCCTCCACCTGCCTGGCCGTGTTGTTCGTCCCCTCGTTCTTTGCTTTGCTGCAGCGGTTCGAGGAGCGCGGCAAAGCGCCCAAGGTGTCCGCCAAGAGCGCAACACCGGCGGGTTGATCGCTTGCGTGTCGGCGGTCCGTCCGCGGGAGGGTTTCGTGACGCATATCGGCCGCTTGCTCGGTTTTCTGGCGGTGATGCCCGGCGCGGCCGCGATGGGTCAGGACCTGCCGCCGGAGGCGCCGTTGCCGCAGCCGCCCGCCGCGACGCTGCCGTCGTTCCGGTCGGAACAAGGCGTGGGCGCTGAAGCGCCACTGTCCAGGCCGGCCGCCAACACGCTGCCGTCCATGCTGTCGCAGCCGAATCCCGGCGCCGAAGCGCCGATGCCGACGCCGCCGGCCGCCACGCTGCCGTCTTACTTGGTGCACGGCGCCGGGGTTGCCCCGCGTACCGGACAAAGCGGCGGATCGACGCTGGTCGTGCCCAACGGCAATGGCACTTCAACGATCATCCATCCCGATGGCTCGGTGGAAACGGTGCCCACACCCAAATAATGTCCGTCAGAACCGGCGGTTGATCCCGCCAAGCGTGCTGTATCGGAGTTCCGCCGGGCCGCACCGGGGAAGTGAGCCTACCGACCTGATAGTGCGGCACCCGAATCGGATGCGAACCCACGACGGCGCACAACCGCGCCGGGGAATGTTACGGGTCGATTGCAACAGCTGATCCGACATGAGGCGAAGGAATCGGCGCAACAATCCTTTGACTGGCTATGCTGCGCTGCGGTCAGGCCCGCGAATGCCGGCCGATGGCGCGGCTTTCATCGCTCATGGCGGATAATTGTAGCGGTTGAGCGACAACACGCCGGTCGCGACGTGTTGTCCTGCGATGAGACGCCTTGCTGATTTTATTAAGGCGTTGCTATATTTGGCTACACCTCGCTTGCGCGGCAACGAATCGTCTTGCTGCCGCAAACGGCCGGGTGCAGGCTGGCGGCTGACTTGGATAAACGTGCCTCTGCCGAGTCGCTGGCCAACCGGCTTCGGCGCCCGGATGTACAGGTTGCGCTCGCAAGACTTCGAAGCATTAGGCAGGAACAGAGATGACCGAGCGGCAGGACGTATTGAGTTTGGCGGCACAGATCGTGTCGGCCCATGTGAAGAAGAACGCTGTTGCGCCGGACGCCCTGCCGGGGCTGATCCGGGAAGTATTCTCGACTCTCACAGGTCTGGGGAAGGAGACCATCGAGCCTGCCAAGGCAACGCCGGCGGTCCCGATCCGGCAGTCGATCAAGCCGGACCGCATCATCTGCCTGGAAGACGGCAAGAGCTTCTCGATGCTGAAGCGCCACCTGATGACCGACCACAAGCTGACGCCGGAGCAGTATCGCGAGCGTTGGGGCCTGCCGCGGGATTACCCGATGGTGGCGCCGAACTACGCGGACAAGCGGTCCACGCTGGCGAAGCAGATCGGCCTGGGTCGCCGCGGCGGCGCCGCGGCCCGCCCGCAGGTTGAGGACGTGTTCGAGGAAGAGCCGGAAGAAGAGAGCCCCGTCGATTTCGCTCCCCCCGCCAAGGCGGCGCCGCAGAAGCGTGTGTTGACCCGTCCGGGGAACGGCCGGCGCAAGAAGAAGGCCTGACCGTTGCGGACCGGCGCCCACGGGCGCCGGCCTTCCGCGAATACTGTCGCGGTCCTTCGGCCAACCGTAATCGGCGCTCGGCCTTGCAGCGAGGCCGGCTGGCGTTGTTCCAGTATGGAAGCGGCAAGCCCCAACTTGCCGCCGCTAGCCGAATTCGGCGCGTATGGCGGCGGAATGCTCGCCGACCGCCGGCACCGGTCCAAGCGGGCGGTCTCCGTCACTCGTAACCACCGGCGGCGCCACGATCGAAAGCTCGCCATGCGGCGTGCCCACCGTCGCCCGGCGCAGTGCCGGATGGTGCGCCAGGTCGGCCACGCCGTTCACAAACCCATAGGCGGTGTTCGCCGCGCGCAACGTCGTTGCCGCCTGGTCACGCGACAGCCGGGCGAAGGCGGCGGCGATCAGCGCATCCACCGCCGCGCGGTTGGCGACCCGCGCCACGTTGGTCTCGAAGCCCGGCCGGCCCGGCAGGTCCGGCTCATGCAGGAACAACGCGCAAAACCTGCCCCATTCGCGCTCGTTCTGGATCGCGATCAGCACCAGCGCGCCGTCCTTGGTTGCAAACGCGCTGTACGGGCAAATCGAGGGATGCGCGAGGCCGACACGCTCCGGCGCCCGCCCGGTGTGTTCATAGAACAGCAGCGGCACGGTCATCCAATCGGCCATGCCGTCGAACAGGCTGACCGTCAGGCCCTTGCCGCGGCCAGTGACGCCGCGCGCGATCAGCGCTTCCAGCACCCCGGCATGGGCCGCCATGCCGCAACCGATGTCGCAGACCGAGACACCGACCCGGCCCGGACCGGCCGGGTGGCCGCTGATCATGGCCAGGCCGGATTCCGCCTGCACCAGCAGGTCGTATGCCTTCATGGCGGCGTAGTCGCCGAACGCGCCGTAGCCGGTGATGTCCACCGTGATCAGCCGCGGATGGTGCACGCGCAGCATATCCGAGTCGAAGCCGGCACGCGCCGCGGCACCGGGCGACAGGTTCTGGATGAACACGTCGGCACGGGCGAGCATGCGGTGCAGCAGCGCCGCATCCTCGGGGTTCTTGATGTCGGCGACCAGGCTCTGCTTGCCGCGGTTCAGCCAGACGAAATAGCTGGACAGGCCGCGTGCCGCGTCATCGTAGCCGCGGGCGAAGTCGCCTTCCGGCCGCTCGACCTTGATCACGCGCGCGCCGGCATCCGCCAGACGGGCACTGCAATAAGGCGCGGCAACCGCCTGCTCCAGCGCGACCACGAGCAGACCGTTCAGCGCGCCCATGTCCGGCTACGGCGGTGGGTGGCGTGTGATGCGAAGAGAAGGTGCATTGTGAAAGCATTCCGATGACTGTTCGCGTCATCCGCGGCTGCCGCCCGCGGCGCCGCAAGTGGCGGATGGCGCTCCGCTGATCCGCCCTACGCGGGGTCAGCCCGCCAGCGCGGCGACCAGCGCCCGCGCCTTGACGCCCACCGCGGCCGCGTCATCGCCGGGCCGGTAGAGCGACGAGCCCACGCCGAACCCGGCGGCACCCGCCGCGCGCCAGGGTCCGAGCGTGCTCGCATCGATCCCGCCCACCGGGAGCACCGCCGTGCCATCGGGCAGCACCGCCCGCATGGCGCGCAACACCGCGGGGCTCGCTGCCTCGGCCGGGAAAAGCTTGAGCGCATCCGCACCGGCGGCGAGCAGCGAGAACGCCTCGGTCGGGGTGAAGAACCCCGGCACGGCCAGCAGCCCAAGCTGCTTCGCCGCGTAGACCAGAGCGGTGTCGGCGTGCGGCGTCACCAGCAGCCGGGCGCCGGCCGCGGCGATCTTCCCCACCTGCGCCGGCGTCATCACCGTACCGGCGCCCACGAGTAGCCGGTCGCCGAAGCCGCGCGCCAGCCGGGCGATGCTATCCAGCGCATCAGGCGAGTTCAGCGGTACCTCGACGATGGCGATGCCGCTGTCCGCCAGGGCCGCCGCGATCGCCTCGACTTCGTCCGGCTTCACGCCGCGCAGGATGGCAACCAGCGGGCAGCGGGCGAGCCAGTCCGTCAGCCCCCGGTCGGTCAGCCCCCGGTCGGTCATCTCCCGGTCGGTCAGCCCCCGTTCGGTCAACCCCATGACGCGTGGCCGCCGATCAGCGCCAGGCCGCGCGCCGCCGCCTCGCCGTCGTGCCGTTCGGCGTAGCCGCCGCACGCGGCGATCGCCCGCGCATACAGCGCCGTGAGTTCCGGCGTGCCGATGACGTGCACCACCGTCCCGGGCGCGGGCAGCGCGGCGCGCACCTCGTGGCCGATCAGAATGCCGGAGAGGTAGGAGGCCGACGCGGCCGCATCGAGCTTGCCGGCGAGCCCCAACGCCCGCACGCCGAAGACGTGGTGGAGGAGGCCGCCCGGTTCGCCGGAGCGCGTCACCCCGGAGTCGAACGCCGCCGGGTCCGGCGCACCCTCGCGCATCATGCGGGCCAGGATGGTGTGGCCGCCCAGCGCCGCATAGGCCTCGCCGGTCATGTGGGTGGTGAAGCGCACGATCCGTCCGGCCTCGACCCGCGCCCATTTGGAGTGCGTCCCGGGCAGGCAGGCGATCCCGCCGCCGCCGAACGCCGCCAGCACGCCGATCACCTGCGTCTCCTCGCCGCGCATCACTTCGGGTACGCCGGAGTCGTCGGTGGCGGACAGGCCCGGCACCAGCTTGACCCGCGCCCAGGTGAACGGAACATCGACCAGGGCCGCGGCGAGGTCCGCGGCGCTGGCGGGGCAGGGGAGGTAAGGCGCCTCCTTCCAGCCCTGCCGGCTGCCGATCATGCCCGACAGCAGCACCCGGTCCTCGCCGGCGGCGAGCCAGGGGCCGATTTCCTCGCGCAGCGTATCGGAATAGCGACCATCCGGCAGGTTCTGGATTCCCCGCGATCCGTCTCGACGGTCGCGGATGGTGCCGTTCGCCGTGATGCGAAAGGCACGGAAACTCGTGGTGCCCCAATCGACGCCAATCATTTCGACCGTCCCCCCCGGTTCAGTCTGGTCTGGCCCACGCCCAACCTGGCGCAGATTTGGTGCGCCGGTCGCTCAGGCCAAGGCGAGCAGTACCACGCCGCTGCAGATCAGCGCCACCGCACCAACGCGGCCGAGGCTTAACACCTCGTTGAAGGCGTAATGACCGATGAGCAGCGCCGCGACATAGGAGATGGCCGTGCAGGGCATCGCCACCGACATCGGGATGCGGCGCAGTGCGACGATGTAGAGCACCGCTGAAGCGCCGTACAGCACGAAGCCCGCCAGCGTGCGGAGGTCGAACAGTTGCGTGATGAAGTCCGGCGCGCCGGCGCCGGCCTTCAGCAGCGTCTGGCCGGCCATGCTGATGCCGATCGCGGCGAACAGCACCAGCCAGTGCGGGCTCACGCGCCGGCCCGCTCGGCGGCGGCGTTGCGCGCCATGACCCTGACCAGCCCTTGCGGCTTGCCGTTGGCCGACAGGAAGATCCGCCCGACATACTCGCCCAGCACGCCGAGAATCATCGACTGCACGCCCGATACGAGCAGGATCACCGTCATGGTGGAGGCCCAGCCGGACGGCGTGTCGTGCAGGAACAGCGTCTCGACGATCGTCATTGCCGCGCCCATGGCTCCCAGCGCCGCCATCGCCGCGCCGGCAAACACCGCGATCCGCAACGGCAGGAGCGAGAAGCTGGTGGCGAGATTCAGCCACAGCCGCACCAGCCGGCGCAGGTTGTAGTTCGAGTCCCCCTCGGCGCGCGGCAGGTGCCGCACCTCCAGGCTGTCGATGCGCTGCGTCACCTGCATGATCAGCCCGTCGATATAGGGGTAGGGACCCTCGTAGCGGGTCACCGACCGCACCACGAGCGAGGACATGCAGCGGAACGACGAAAGGTAAAGGCCGGCGGGCTTGTCCAGCAGATGGTCCGCGACCGCATTGGCGAACCGGCTGCCGAGATTGCGCCAGGCGGCATGCCGCTTCCTGGCGTAGCGGGTGTAGACCACGTCCCAGCGGCCGAGCCTGGCATGGTCGTACAGCCGGACAGCCTCCTCCGGCGGGTTCTGCAGGTCGTCGTCCATCGTGATCACGTAGGCGCCGCTGGCTTGGCGCAGCCCGGTCATGACCGCGTTGTGCTCGCCGTAGTTGCGGGCGTGCTCGACATAGATCAGTGGCACGGTGGCGGTGGCAAGCAGGCGCTGGCAGATTTCGGCCGAATCGTCCGGGCTGCCGTCGTTAACCAGGACGATCTCCATTCCGCCGGCGGGACGCAGCGCCGACAGCGCCTCGACCAGCCGGCCGATCGTCGCCGCGCCGCGATAGACCGGGATGACAATCGACAGGCCGGGGGGCGGCGCGCCGGGCCGACCGGGTGCGGGCGCGGAGGTCGGGTCGTCCGGCAAGGGCCGGGCGGTGGCGGCGTCAAGCACGACGAAATCCTCGATCATGGGGTTTCCGCGGTCGCCAGCACCGACCCGCCGGCGGGCAGGGTCAGGCGCAGGGCGCGTTCGGTTTCTATCATGCCATGGAGAACAGCATTCAGCCATGGCGGAAACGGGGCGACGTCGGACGCAGAGTCGCCACGCGCCAGCAGCTTTCGTTGCACAACCATCAGCGGCAGCAGCAAGCCGTTCCAATAGCGCGCCCGGACCTGGGTGAAGCCGGCGTCGCGCAGCAGAGCAGCGGTGGCGGGGACGGTCAGCCGGCGCACGTTGTGCACGCGGCGGTCGTGGGCGGACAGCAGCCATTGATAGGCGGGCATGTTGACGATCAGGCGGCCGCCGGGCCGCAGCACGCGGCGCAGTTCGGCCAGCGCGGCCGTTGGGTCCACGGCGGCGTGGCACAGCAGATCGGCGGCGATCGCGGCGTCGAAGCCGGCGGCGGCGAACGGCAGCGCGTTGACGCTGCCACACACCACCGCCGCTCTGGATTTTTGCCGTGCCCGCGCGGCGGCCGGCTGTGCCCATTCCAGCCCGACAAGGTCGAGATCCGGGCGCCGGGCGGCGAGCACGGCGAGCAGCCCGCCGGTGCCGCAGCCGGCGTCCAGCACCCGGCCGTGCACGCCGGTCAGCGCGTCGAGCAAGCGGGCGTGCAGCGCGCGATACCACCACATCCGCGGCTCGGCTGCGTCCATCAGCGCGTATTCGGATGGCTCCATTTCGCTGTCCTGACGTGCCTGATTTGCAGTCCCGCTTGCCTTGCGCATGTGGCGGCCTCAAGGCATCCATGGCCACCGCATGATAGCAACGAAAGTCCGCCTCGCACGTCTCGGATGCGCGGCCGGCTGTGGCTTTTTTTATCCCGAAGGATTGAGCCTTGTCGCAACTGGTCATCCAGCGGACGCTGGTGGAGCGCCCGTCCGACACCGTGCATGGCATTGCGCTCGCGGTGTTCGCCTACCTGGTTTGGACGCTGGGCGACGCCACCGCGAAATGGACGCTGCCGGCCGCGGGGGTCGCGCTTGCCCTGCTGTGGCGCGGCGTGTTCGGCGCCGCCACCGTCGCGGCCCTGGCCTCGACGCAACCGGGCGGCTGGCGCCTGCTGGT
>Ga0302319_10019772_pt1 | contig 12217 bp, 3 predicted proteins | sample Bog_T0_2_FD_203319 | JGI IMG/M metagenome (GOLD analysis project Ga0302319, IMG submission 203319) | Peat permafrost microbial communities from Stordalen Mire near Abisko, Sweden - Bog_T0_2 | ecosystem: Environmental > Terrestrial > Soil > Wetlands > Peat | place: Sweden: Abisko, Stordalen Mire... | reverse complement strand
ACCCCGGGCGTCGTCCCCTGCGGCACGCTCACCGTCAGCGCATAGCTCACCAGCTCGCCCACCACCGCGTTCGTCAACCCGTTGTTCCCCGCACTGTGGTCCGTCCCCAAAAGACTCTTGGAGAACAACACATCCGCTTCGCTGGTGACGGCCGCCGTCGAACTGGCGGAGTAATTATTGAGCACCGTGTCATCGTAGCTGGCATTCACGCCCGGAGGCGGAATGAGGCCGGCCCCGGTACGCTCCTGGGCTTGCACGCTAGGCATGCTTGCCCACTGAATCGTGGTAAAGTTGGTTGCCACTTGATCCGGTTGAACCGAATACCCAGGTTGCACCGAGAAGACGATGGTCAACGAGCTGTTGGTATTCAAGTCCACTTCGTTGGTGCCGCAATTCAGGACATTGGCACCAAAATTAAACAAGCCGAAGTCCACATTCGTTCCGGCCAACACACCGTTGGTAAACACATTTCCCACCGTCGCGACGGACACCAAAGCGGGCGCGGTAAAACCGGCAGGAAGGCTGTTGGACAGCCACAGATCGTAGGCATTGGCGGACAGGCCATTCGTGCCAGGAATATTGGTGATGGTGACCTGATAATACAGCGTGTCGCCAGCCTGGACCCCTCCGACATTCGGCGTGAAGCCCGACGGAATGGCCGACACCAGAGTGCCAACCGTCAGGGTGGGCTCGATTTCAGACACCACGGTTTGCACCGGCGGCGGGACGTTGGTCACGACGGTCTGGAAAGTCACGCTGGCGGAATTGGTGAAGGCCACGCCGGCTTGGTTTAACAAGCCATTGGTGACCGTCACTGGCAAATCGACAACAAACTGGGCATCGCTGGTGACCAGCGGCGGGAGGGTAAAGTTGCCCGTGGTTGGATCAAATGTCCAACCCACCACGTTCCCCGAGGATCCGGCATCCACCGGCGTGCCATAAACGAGATTGGGCGGTAGTGAATCATTGATTACAATGTTGGTGAACTGCGCGTCGAAAAACTGGGCGGTGATGCGATACACCAAATTCTCGCCGATCCGCGCCACGCGGTTGGTCCCCGCCAAATCCGGGGTTTCCGCAGCATACCGCACCGATTTATTTAATGTGAATCCGGTGCCATCGCCATAGTCCTGATAAAACCCATAGATGGTATTATTGGTCAATTGGGCGATATCCGGAGCGGGTGGCAACGTCATGGCCAGGGGACTGGCCGGGGTGAAGGTCGTGCAGGCGTACGGGCTGGTGATTCCGCAACTGCCGACCACCTCGGCTTTGATGTCGAGCGGATTGCCCCCCTGCGTGGCCGTTGCCTGCAGAGCAATGACCACCGTTTCAAGCGGTTCCAAAACCACCCCTCCCAGATCAACCAAAACGCCATTCTGGCCGTTGGTTTCAATGAGCACAGGATACGAGCCGGTGTTCGTGGAGCCACCGGCGGTGTTGTTGGTGACGCCCACAATGAGAAGGTTGGTCCAGCCGCTATCAAAGAACACTCGCGCCTGCAAATTCGCTGCGTTGCCGCGCGCCCCGCTATTGATCACGGTCACGGTGAAATCCTGCACCTGCCCATTGGTCACAATGAGCGAATTGGGGGCCAGCGCGACGGCTGGCTCGGGCTGATCCGGCAAGACAGTGGCCGTTCCGATCAATGTTAATGGATTGCCACAATAGTCATCATAGCCCAACACGTTGGTCACCGTGAGCGGCGCGGCGGCAGGCGGATACTGGTTGACGGCGCAATCCAGCGTGGTGCCGTCCGAAGCCAGCGTGAACACCACAGTAAAGCTCTGCCCCGGGCCAAGATAGACCCCCGCACCCGCGGGATAATTCGTGCTGCTGGACACCGTCACCAAATCGGCCAAATCAAGCACCGCAGACTTGCCGCCGTCAACAAGGGTCAATGGCAGAGATTGGCCGGGCGCGTTGGTGAGCGCCCCGCTGACGGTGGCAGCCACGATGACATAGCCAGCCGGGGCATAATTGGTCCAAAGGATGCCATAAGCCGGAGCACCACTATTATTAATCGTCGCCGTGAACGTCCCCCCGCAAGAATTCAGTTGCAGGCTCTCGGTCGAGGATTCAAATTGCAAATTCGCCCGCAGGACAACCGACACGGAAGCGGAGACCGATTGGCAGGGAGAATCGGCGCAACCATAAACGAGCGTTGCAGAATTGGCCACCGGCGAGGAACAGTTGGGCAGAGTCAACCCGGTGAGCACAAGCGAAACCGGGGCCGAAGTGATCGCATAGGGAGCACCCGACTGGCCGGGAATCGCGGCCATCAAGGTGGCGTTGCTCCAAATCAGCACGCCGCCAGCGGTGGAATCCGGGGCCGGATTCGCGCCGAGGAATTGGAAACTATTCGTCGGGAAGTAATCCGTCAGTTCCATCCTCTGCACATCCGCCGCCGAACTGGCTGCGGGGTTGATCGTGAGGCGAAAAATGTTGGTCTCACCGGGATACGACTCGGTCTTCGGCTGGTTCTCCAAATCCAAAAATGCCTTGGCCATGGAAAGCACCGGCAAACCAATGCTGGCCGCCGAAAGTTCCTGGTCCGTCTGATGCCCATTGCCACAAGCATCAAGATACGCGGCGCTGGCCCCTCCCTGGCCATTCGCGGTCGCATCACAGGCGACATTGACCTGGAAGGCCACCGTGACATCATCATTGGCCAGCAATTCGGTGAGGAAGGGAATCTCCGCCGCCGTCCAGATAAATGGATTGGTGGCTGAACCGGCACCGGGAGACCCCCAATTGGGCGGGTCAGAAATGGGGTGGGAAACACCGCTCAATTTGTCCGTGACCACCGCGCTGCCGTAGATATAAGTCACGCCTGGAGGCAGGAAAAAGAAATTCGTCAGGTTGTAAACCGAACCTTCACCGGCATTGCGAACGTCATAAGAAACCGGGCTGGCCGTGCAAATCTGCATGATCGTCGGAAAATTGAGCATGGCCACGACCGCGCCAGCATATTCCTCGAAATTGACCGGCAGCGGGCCGACCTCCTGGCAAACGCTGCCGAGACAGCCACAGCCGGCATAAGTATTGATCTGCTGGACGGCGCAGGACAACAAAACCCCCGTAACACTCATTGAAAACGAGCCTTGGAAACCCAGCGCATTGCAGATTCCGGCATTCACGCCATTCGTCAGGCCTTGCAGCGGAGAAGTGTTGTTGGTGAAATTCCACACATAAGCATTCGTTTGGGAATTCAAGGCGTATTCATAATTCCATGGCACCCCGGCACCGGTGAGATTGATGTTTGCGGGAACTTCGATCCGGATGTAAAAATTCTGCGCGGGTGCCGCCTTGGTGTTCTGAACCTGGACGAGAAAATTGAAATTCGTGGTCAGCGCGGGAATTTCAGAGGGCGAGGCGGATGCCTGGAGATGCGAGGCCTGGTCGGAAACCAACTGCACCGAAGCGCTGTTGGTGTACATCTGGGGAAGCATGACCTGGCCGCAGCGGTTGTTGTACCGCAACTCCGCGTTGACGGGTTGCACCGGAGCCCCGCCGCAGGCCAACTGGAAACTGGCATTAATCACGCCGTTGGTGAACAACCCCAAATCACCTAAATGCCAGATCACCAGATTGTTGGTCACCATGGGTTCATTGGTGGTCATCAGCCCGGCTGGGGAGCCATTCGTCACCATGTTGACAAAGGTTGAGGAATTGGTGAGATAGGTCAAAATCGGCACCGGCGTACCGGCACCAACGCTGTTCGGGTCATCGTTGGGATCAAGATTCAAAACCACATCCACATCATAATCGGGAACAACCCGGGGATTCGCCGACTGGTTGATCCGGATGGGAATGGTGATGGCACCACATTCAAACGCGGTAAATGGGGGCACCAGGGAAACGGTCATGGCCGAGTTGACGACCGTCCAGTTGCGAACCAAACCGGCACCCGCACACAGATTCAAAGCCACCGACTGCGAGACGCTGGCAGGTTGGTCGGCCGCCGCGTTCCAACTGACTTCCAGGTTGGTCACCGAGGAAAGCGACGAATACACACTGTTGGTCAAATTGTCGAAGTCCACCGCCAGCGTGCCTCCGGCAAGACTCACAACCACATTGGTGGTGACGTCATTGCCATTAACAACGACCTGCACCGAATTAGAGTCGCCCGCCAAATAATTGGCACCCGAAAGGCTGGTGGAAAACAGGACATTCGACCACCCGTTCGGATAACTGCCGGTCAGATTGGTGATCAACAAGGTGAAGAGCTGCGAATCACACGCCTCCAGATAGGGCGCAGGATCGTTCAGGAACGCATTAAAACTGCAATCATAGCTACAATTCGTGCAGACGCATCCGGTGGTGTTGATGAAATCATTCACGGAATCAGTCGCCACCACCTCGGGACAGCCGGCGCAATCCCTGTAAAGCGCAGGCTGCAACGGGAAATAGTCGGTGTTGTTGTAATCACAGTTTGTGCCCTTCGTCACCGTCATTTGGTAGGTCAGACTGGCAACCCCCGAACCAATGACGTTGGTGGTCCAGGAAATCGTGTGGTTGGTGGTATTCAACACCCCTCCACCACTAATACTATCCGGGTCCGGGTCATTCCAGTTATTGGTGGGGTAAGTCAGGATCACGCTCTGCACCACCCCACCGCCACCCATGTTGGCGTATGCGAGGTTGACGGTCACCGTGACATTGGTGGTGGTTCCCGCCAGCAATGACCCCGGGCTGAAGCTTTCATAAATGGCCGCACTGGGCACGGAATCAATATAAGTCGTCAGCGCAATATCTGGATTCTCATAATTCACACCGCAGACATCGCTATAAACCGGGGTTAGAATCTGGGAAACCAGATTGGTGTCCAGCGGACAGGCGCCGCCGGGTTGCAGGTGCAGCGACAAATTAGTCGATGCCCCCTCGGGCAGATAGCCGCACATCAACACCTCGCCGCCCGCATAAGTGGCATTGGGCGCAGACAAGGTGTAGCCCGGAACCAAATTGGTCACCACGCCCACCGCATAGGCATCCGCCCCGTTCGCATAGCCGTTGTTGGTGACGGACAACGTCAAGTCCACGCCGCCACAATAGGAAACCGCCAGCGGGTTGACCGGCAGGAGGCTGAAGGTCAAATACGGACGCGTGTTGAGATACTCAATGGCCGCCAATGCGCCACTGGCATTCTGACGCGTATCCTGACAGGGATTGGCGCTGTCACAGCCGAATGAGGCATCGCCCCGGTTGCTCAAGTCCCCGTTGCAGGTCGTCACCCGCGCGGTGACCGTAATGCTGATGGGGGCGTCGCTGCTGGCCAAACCCGCCAGCGCCGGAATCACTGACGCATCCCAAAAAACAGCATTGGTGCCGGAGAAATTCGTGGTGGCCGGATTGACGCTGAAGCTGACGAACGTCAGACCGGCGCCGATGCTTTCATACACCTTGCTGTTGTAAGCCGTGCCGAATCCGCTGTTGCGCACCTGCAACTGCCAGGAAACCAAACCGTTGTAGCCGGCCTGCTGGGACTGTGGGGTTTTGCTGATAAGCAGATAGGGGGTTTCGAACGGGATGAAATTTACCGTACTGTTGGTCTGGGTGGCAGCGCCGGGCGGCTGTTGATAGGTCGCCGACGAATTGAAATAACCACCAATGCCGCCGCACTGGGCCAGCAATTGGTAAATAATCGTCACCGTGGTTCCGCTCGCCAAGCCGGATTGAATCGAACCGCTCCCGGGATCCGGCACATTTTGCTGCACCCAGTCCTTGGCTGTGCCCGTGGTGACATTGGCGGGGACACGCGCCAGACTCGCCGTGATGCTCGTGACATAAGGGAGGGACGGATTGAAGGCCGAAGTGTCGTAGCCCCAGGACAACTTGTCCACCACCACGCCGTTTGAATCCATCAGGAACAGGCCGTCGGCGTCTCGGTGCAATCCGGTCTGGGTGTCGGTCCGGAAATTATTGGTGACCACCACCCAGTTATTGCTGTTGCTGAAACCCGGGTACAACGCCAGAAACGCGTTGGTGGAACCGGCCACCACCAAAAATTCGCCCGGCCTCACCGTGACCGCCGGCAACGGCTCGCTCACCCCGGGTTCCGCATTCCGCACGGTCCAGCCGGCAAGGGATATTGGATTCGCGGTGGGATTGAAGATCTCAAACCAAGACTGCTGGCCGGTGGGGTCCCCCGGATACGCCTCCGAAATCAACAAATCCGTCGGGCCATTGGTGGATTCAATGTTGCTCAAATCAAAAACGAGGTTGGTCCCGCCAATTTGCGTCAGCACGCCCGCTTCATTGGTGATGGTCACTCCGCTGGAAACAAACACCTGCATGCTATTGGTCACATACTGGTACGATGTCCCGCCCGGCAGAATCTCACTGACCTGCAAACTGGACAGGGTCGAACCGGTGTTGACCACCACGCTGGTCACCGACAAGGAGTCGCAAGGGGTGGACGCCGATGGGTGGCTCATCGCAATGGAAACGCCGCCTCGAACTGGTAGCGAACTCTGGCTCAGCCACAAAAGCAGCACTGCTTGCCCAAGACATGCAAACCGCCTCACAAGTCTGTTCATAAGTAATAAATGGATGGGGATATTCCGAAATTGAATCATCTGGTAGCGGGAGGCCTATTGGGAGTGGCCACGTTGCCAGCGAGCGCGCAAGTAATTCAGCCCCAGAAAGGCAACCAGCAAAACCGCCCACAGCCAGGTGGCTGGTTCGGGCACCGATGAAATCAGCGTCAAATCAAAGCTCGGAGCCGTCTTGCCTTCCCCCGTCTGGCTCTCAAACAGGATGGATGCCGTTTGTCCGGAAGGAATATCCACAGTAAATGCGCCGCTTCCGATCACTTGACTGCCAGAATCCAGAGCGACCGAATTCTGACCACTCACAGAATAACTTGCGAGAACATTATCGGAGGCCCCGGCGTTCAGACTCCAGTCCAAAACCAATACCCAAGAACCGCCATAGGGGGGAGTAAACGTCACCGAATCGAAACTGGGATTCAAATTTCCGGTCGGCCCAGTGAACTCCATCGTCGTATTGGCGTTCACAATCGTGCCTTGATCCGGGGTCAACGTCCATTGACTGGGATCAAAAGCCAGTGACCCCAGTGCGCTGACAGCGCCCAGAATACAAAAGCAACTGATAAAACAGGCCCCTTTGGCCAAAAAAACATTCATGCGTTTCATGTTTTGAATAGATTAAAGCTAGTCCTAGCGGTTTAATCGGCAGTTTTTAAAATTCCTTGAGGAATTTTTTGCTTATTTTCGTACTTGAGACCCCAAAGCTGATTCGCGGGTTGGAAACCCCGCCCCAAACTAGACTAGGGCTTGACTCTGACGGGTACTGGGTGAGCGGTCAAGTCATTTTGCATTGTTAAATGATCCCCCTTGTCCTGTGCTTATCAACCTGCGACCTTGAGGTTCAAATAAAAATGCCGGACGCACATCCACTGATCCCAAATGAGTCTTTTTCAAGTCATTGATCTACGTTCTTTGCCGGTTGGCTGGCGCAGGGTATTGGGAGCCCTGCCGCTGGCTTGGCTGTGGGGGGTGCTCATCAATGACCTGGGGGTGGAGTGGACGGTTAATCCCCAATACAGCTACGGTTGGGCGATGCCCTTTTTGTGTTTGTATTTAATCTGGCGCCGGTCTTGCGCGACCGATCGCCGGGTCCAGCCGGTGACCCCAGTGCATCAGGTGGCGCAGCGCAGCCATTCGCCCTTGGCTGCCAGGCTGGCGGCGCTTCTTCCGTTCGGCCAGAAGGGAAAAAATGTTCCAATCCTGTTGTTCTGCCTAGCCCTGCTGTACGCGCCGACGCGCCTGCTTGAAGCCTGCAATCCGGACTGGCGCCTGCTCAACTGGGGATTGGCGATGGATGTCATCGGCATCACGCTTTGCACTTTGCGCCTGGCCGCCCCCGAAACCAGTGTGCCGCCGATCAAGCAGTGCGGCTCAAATCCGTTATCCAGAATCGTATTTGACGACCTCCTCTTTCCCATCTGCTTTTTTGCCGTGGCGGTGCCGTGGCCCTTGCTGCTTGAAACGCCCGTCATCCAGGGCCTGACCCGGGTGGATGCCAGCGCCTCCGTGGAAATATTAGGCTGGCTGGGCATCCCGGCCATGCCACACGGCAACCTCATCGAGCTTGCCACCGGCACAGTGGACATTGATGAGGCGTGCTCCGGCATCCGGTCATTCCAAGCGACGCTGATGATTTCCCTGTTCCTCGGCGAGTTTTACCGGTTGAGCCTCCTGCGCCGGGCAGGCTTGGTCTTCGCCGGCTTCGCACTGTCATTTGTCTTCAACCTTCTTCGCATGACGCTGCTTACGGAGGTCGCGGCCACCCAGGGCATTGCGGCCATCGCCTCCTGGCATGACCCGGCAGGCGTGCTGATCTTGCTGGCCTGCTTCCTGGGCATCTGGGGGGTGGCTGTTTGGTTCCAAGCCCGCCGGAGCAAGCGCGCGGGCCACAGACACATTGGTGAAACCCACGACGAAAAATCAACCGCCAGCCACAGCGCGCCAACGCCTCAAGCGAGCGAAAGCACGTTAAATCCCAGGGGTTTAGCCTTTCCGATTCCAACCCCCTCCCCGTTGCGTCTCTCCTCACCCTTTTTCCTCCTGGCCGTTTGGGTTTTATTCGCAGAAGTTTCCATCGAGATCTGGTATCGCGTCCACGAAACACGCCAGCCGCGAGCAATGCAGTGGACGGTGGCTTGGCCGGTGAACCACCCCTCTTTTAAGGAATTGCCGATTCCCAGCCGAACCCGGCAGCTTTTGCGCTATGACGAGGGCCGGGGTGCCGCCTGGCTGGAAAATGGCATGGGCTGGCAGGCGGTGTTTTTACGTTGGAAACCCGGGCGTAGCGCTCTGAACCTGGCTGGCGAACACACCCCACAAGGCTGCATGCTCGCCACCGGACGCACGGTGAATGTGATTTCAAAATTGGAATGGGTCCAAATCAGCGGGCCCCCGGGTCGCCAGATTGCCTCCATCATGACGGATGAGCCCACCGATCCGGGGTCGTCGGGAGTCCCCCCTTCCGAATTCGCTGGCACAAATTGCCTGCGCCTGCCCTTTGCCATTTATGAAGTTGCGGAGGCCCGGCAGACCTATTTCATCTTCTATTGTCTTTGGGACGATCGTGCCGGCCTGCAGGGTTTTGAAAGGATGGAACTGACCCGTTTCAATCGCCTGGCCGCAGTTCTGGCTGGGGTTCGTAATGTAGGCCAGCGCTCGCTTGAAATCGCCATCACTGGGCCGCGTAATGCCAGGGTTGCGGAAATCACCTTGTGTGCTGAACTGGGGAAGTTGATTCAATACCAGCCGCAGGCCGCATGGCGGTAACCAGCAACCGGCTTTCTTCCGGCAACCACTGCTGCTTGGTCTGGGCGATCTCCAGGAACCGCCTGGCTTCGTTGGTCTGCCCCTTTGCCGCCAGCAAAACACCGTAGTAAAGCGCAATGTCAGGCTGCCGCTGCTCCTGCTCACTCAACTTGCCGAGAATGGCCAGGCCCGCATCGGTCTTGCCTCGCAATTGCAACGCAAAGGCATAAGTGGCCGCAAAAACCGCATTGGTGGCGCGGTTGGGGTTGACCACAACCGTTTGCTCGGCCCAGCGGGTGGCTTGAGCCAGGTTGGTTTTCAACAACAGGCAGGTGTATGCGAGGTTGTTTTCCAGGCTGACATCGTTGGTGAACAAAGGAAACAATCTGGCATACATCCGGTTCAGCGCGGGGGTGTTGCCTTCGGCCAGATACATTGGCTCAAGCAAATGCTGCGCCCACCGCTCTTGCGGCAGCAGTTCCACCATTCGCTCCAGAACCTTCTGCTGGTCGGGCGGCGACTTCCATTTCTCCGCCAGGACCCACAAGCGGGTCAAGGCCCCAAGGCGGCTGCCCGCCTCATCAATGGCGGAAACCCAGTTCCCCTGGGCCACTTGAAACACGCCAAGATGATCCCAGGCAATGGAGGCCATCGCCAGCCGCAGATAATCATTCCCCTCCCAATTGCCATGAGATGTAAAATCACGCAGGGCCTGCCAGTCGTTGCCCTGCAAATCTCCCTCCGCCAGCGCCAGCACGACTCCTGGCTGCGAGCGCATGGCCGCCGGCAGGTGGGTCAGCCACCGCTGACACTCACTCAACAAGCCATGGCGTTGCATCCAGCTCGCGGTTTCGGCAATGATGACGGCATTCGTGGCGGCTTGCCGTTGCGCCGATTGGAGCGCGGCGGCAAACTCATCGCTCTTGAGCTCACGCAGAATGCCCAGATGCTGTAAATGATCGAACCACGCGGCATTCGTGCAAGCCAGCAATTGGCGGGAATAAGCCAGCGCGGACAGCGCTTCCCCATGATTCATCCGGTCTGCGGTCAAGGCGCGCAGCGACAGCACTGCAAACTCGCCCCTTGGATCCAGCTTTTCGAGCATCGCACGCGCCGCCGCTGCGGCCTCATTGGTTTGCCCCAGCCGGATAATGGCGAGATTCACGGCATATAAATGGTTCGTGGGGTCCAGCCTGGTCGCGGTTTCCAAGTGGGCCTCGGCCTCGGCCAAGCGGTTCAGCCTCGCGGCAAGATTGGCCGCCACCACTTGATAGCTCGCCACATTCGTTGCCGTCGGTCTGAGTTCGTCCAGAATGCGGGTCGCCATCGGATAAGGCGGATTTTGATAAAGCAAGCCAGCCGCCGCCATCTGCAGCTTGTTCTCAACGCTGGGTTCCGCTTGCGCGATGCACTGAAGCCAGTCCAGCGCAGCCGGACTGTGAGCGAGGCCGGCCAATGCCGCCATGACGCGACAGGCAGGCACGTTTGTGGGGTCGAGTTGCAGCGTTTTTCGGGCGCTCAACCGCGCGTTTCGATAATTTCCCTGAGCCAGATATTCCCGGGCGAGGCGGGCAGCATGCCTCTCGCTATAATTCTTATAGAGCCTCCAGCCAGCCCGACTGCTGATCAACAGGATACCCAACACGATCACGGCAATCCCCACCCGGATGAGCATTTGTCTGCGGTCTTCGTTCACGCTAGTTGTCATTGCAGCATTGATGGCCGCAGGCGATGCGTCAATAAAATTCATGCTTATCCACGGCTCCGGCTCAGGGGCTCAGGAGGCTCAGGACGGGAGCCATCCCGCCGCACCCAGAAGAAAGAGATGCGACAGCTTTAGCCATGGCAACCATAGCACCCGTGCGCCAGAAATTTTAACGCTGAAACAGCTTCTTGGTTATGAACGCGACCCAAGAAAGCGAAGTTCAGCCGACGGCATCACGCTACTAAAACCCGCCAGACTGCCGGGCATCTTATCCTGAATTTTACAAAAGGCACGCCCTACTCCTTGGACCGCCAAGAGCTTTCTTGCTGCCCAGTAATGCGCGAATGCTGCGTCAACCGCTAACCGGTCTGCTGCGCATATTGCTAAACCCGTGCTATCCATGGGGCGACGTGGCTCGTGAACCATCCACGACCACCATCCATCCACGGACACTGCCAAGTCACGGCCATGGACAAGTCACCACCACGGACAAGCCAAGCGATGGCCACGAACCTGCCAACCCAGGACAAAGGCGAGATGGAAGACGGAGCCGGAATCAGCCAAAAGGAAGGTAGTAGGGCAGGGCACGCGTTACCCCGAATTTGAATTCGGGTATCGGGTACGCGCAGAAGTCGCAGAAATTTCCACGGAAAGTCCGCGAACCGGCCAAGCAAGCCGATCCGGCAACCACAACACGACAAGGAAGCGGAAAGCCCTACGTTGACGGCGACCAGGAAATGACGCGTATGTGAACGCCTAACCCGGATATTTCATAGTTGGATTTGATTTTTGGAAAAATCGCGTCCGGAGTGGGAAAAGGCGGGGCGGCGGGTGGCTTGCGGAAGGCTTTTTACGGTGCGGGCGGATTTTGGCGCTGCTCCATGCGGGGGCGTGCCATTTTTTGCGACACCTCCGGCCGGGAGGTTTAAAGCCGGGAGCCAGGCGGGCGTCAACCACTGGCTGGGACCAGTGCCCGCAACCGCTGCTGGCATGAACGGAAGAGCGCTTGCAGCGGATAGGCGCTGCTCAACTGCACATAGACCCGGCGCACACTCACCCGCACTTGCGCCGCCACTTTCAAGAGTTTGCGCCGGATGCTGCCGACCGTTGCCCGGGCCAGTTCCGTCCCGCTCAAGCCCCAAGTGCGCACCCGCTCCAGCAGCAGATACGCCAACGCCGCCAGCCACAAGCGCAGTTGATTGCTCGCCAGATAATG
>Ga0302319_10019771_pt1 | contig 12218 bp, 10 predicted proteins | sample Bog_T0_2_FD_203319 | JGI IMG/M metagenome (GOLD analysis project Ga0302319, IMG submission 203319) | Peat permafrost microbial communities from Stordalen Mire near Abisko, Sweden - Bog_T0_2 | ecosystem: Environmental > Terrestrial > Soil > Wetlands > Peat | place: Sweden: Abisko, Stordalen Mire... | reverse complement strand
CGGCGAGCACGACGCTCGCGAGCACGGCCGCCGCGATGACGGCCATGAAATGGCGGCTCTTCCTGTTCCTGTGAGGCATGTAACTCCCTTGCTTTTGGTGGTGGAGGTCTCTCGCGCCCGCCGTCGGGCGGCGGGCGGGCTGAGTGGTTCTGTCGACGCTCAGCCTTTACCGAAGAGTGATTGTTCAGTGCCGGCGCCCGCGCCGGTTGTGGCGCTGCCGGCGCCGCCCCCGAAGAGCGATCTCGCCGACCCGCCTGCGGAGCCGACGCGGATCGATTCCGCGGTGACGGCGCCGTCGGAGCCGGTGGTGCCGGTCACGACGACGGTTTCGCCGGGGTGGATATCGCCGACGCTGGATTTGACGGTCTTGCTCACCGAGGAGCCCGCCGAGGTGGCCACCTTGACGGTGTTGCCTTCGGCTGTCGTGACGTACAACGTGCTGCCTACGATGTAGGTGACCTCGCCGGTCGTGGCACCGCCGGCGCCGCCGAACCCTCCGGCGGGGAAGGCGCCCGCGCCGGATGCGCCGCTTGCGCCCGCGCCGGATGCGCCGCTCCGCAGCGCGGCGAAACGGGAGGCGAGGCCGGCGGTGGAGGACGTGGAGGAGGAGCTCGTCTGGCCCTTCTCCACGAGGACGCCGCCGATGAAGCCGCAGGCGATGAGCAGCACGGTGAGGAGCCCGACCGGGAGGGGGGCGAGCAGGCGTCGCCGCGGACGGCGGGGGAGTTCCTCCTCGTCGTCCATCCAGCGGTCCTCCTCGACGGGATCGTACGCGCTGGGCTCCGGCGCGCGCACGGCCGTGTCGTGCATCGCGGGGTCGGCGGCGGCCGGGTGCTCGGCCGGGTGTTCGGTTGACATCAGAGGCTCCTCTTTGGGGGTGAGCTCATCACTCAAAGCGCAACGCCTCAATCGGTTTGAGGGTTGCCGCCCGAGCGGCGGGATAGGTTCCGAAGAACAGACCGGAGAGCGCTGCGGCTCCGAAGGCGAGGAAGATCGAGTAGGTGGCGACTTCCGGTTGGACGCCGGCGATCTTGAACTGGCTGCCGACGACGCCGACGACGACGCCGGTGAGACCGCCGATCAGGGAGACGAGCAGCGCCTCGGTCAGGAACTGCGTGAGAATGTCGCTGCGCCTTGCGCCGATCGCCTTGCGGATGCCGATCTCGCGCGTGCGCTCGGTGACGGACACGAGCATGATGTTCATCACGCCGATCCCGCCGACGAGCAGCGAGATCGCGGCGACCTCCCCCAGCAACGTGGTGAAGACGCCGCTCGTGGAGCTCGAGGCTTCCAGCAGCGATCCCTGGTTGAGCACCGTGAAGCCGGGTTCTGAGGTGTCTTTGATTTTGTGCCGTTCCTCGATCACCTGCGAGATCTCCGATTCGGCGTCGTTGAGGGTCGAGGGGGACGTCGCCTCGACCGTGATCGAGCTGATCGGCCCGTAGCCGGAGAGAGAGTCCTGGACGGTGGTGATGGGCGACATCACCACATCGTCCTCGTTGGTCGTGCCGTTGGAGCCCTTGGAGGCGAGCACGCCGACGACCTCGAAGTTGATGCCGTTGACCTTCATGTTCTCTCCGACGGCGCTCGCTCCGCCGAACAGTTCTTGAAGGACGCTCTGGCCGATCACGGCCACGCGCTGATGGCGCTTTACCTCTTCTTCGGTGAAGGCGGCGCCTTCCTGGATCTTGTAGCTGTGGGCGGTTAGATAGGAGGGGGTGGTGCCGACGTAGCTGGAGGGTTCATAGCTCGAGCTGCCATAGACGAGTTTCACGCTGGACGCGTCGACGACGGGAGATGCGCTCTTGACGTCGGGCGCGAGGCTCCTGTTCTGCAGCGCTTCTGCGTCGCCTTTGGTCAGCGAGACGCTCGACGTGGTCGCCGCGCGGGCGCCGCCGCGAAAGCCGCCGCTGCCCATCACGACGAGCACGTTCGTGCCGAGGCTGTCGATGCTCGACTCCACGGCCTTGGAGGAGCCGTTGCCGACGGCGATCAGCACGATCACCGACGCGACGCCGATCGTCATGCCGAGAATGGTCAGCCCGGAGCGGAGCTTGTTGGCGGCGATTCCGCCCCAAGCGATGCGCAGTGTCTCCAGGCCGATCAACGCACGGCCTCCGCCCCGGGGTGGGCGGACTTCTGAGCCTTCAGGACGGGAGGGGGATCGTGCACGCCGGACGTGCGTGCGTCGCTTTGGATCTGCCCGTCGCTGAGTGTGACAACCCGCTTGCTCTGGGCGGCGACGTCGGGCTCGTGCGTGATGAGGACGACAGTCCGTCCTTCGCCATTCAGCTCGGCGAAGATCCGCAGCACGTCCTCGGTTGAGCGCGAGTCGAGGTTTCCGGTCGGCTCATCGGCGAGGATCAGCGAGGGGTTGGTGACGATCGCGCGGGCGACGGCGACGCGCTGCTGCTGCCCGCCGGAGAGCTCGGAGGGCTGATGGTGCAGCCGCCTTGCCATGCCCATCGAGGCCAGCGCCGCTTCGGCGCGCCTGCGCCGGCTCGCGCGGTCCACGCTCGCGTAAGCGAGGGGAAGTTCGACATTGGCCAGGGCGCTTGTGCGCGCGACGAGGTTGAAGCTCTGAAAGACGAACCCGATCTTGCGGTTGCGCAGGTCCGAGAGATCGTCCTCGTCCATGTGGCTGACGTCGCGGCCGTCGATCAGATAGCGCCCGCTGGTCGGCGTGTCGAGGCAGCCGAGGATGTTCATCAACGTGCTCTTGCCGCTGCCGGAGCTGCCCATGATCGCGACGAAGTCGCCGCGCTCCACGCGCAGGGAGACCTCGCGCAGGGCGTGAACCCTGATCTGGCCGATGGCGTAGGTCTTGACGACGTCGCGGACGTCGATGACGGGTGCGCGGGGCGGGCGCGGGGCGGCGCTCGCGTGTTCGCCGGGCGGGACGCGGGCGATCAGCGGGCGCGCGCGCGGTGCGCGGGTGCGGCCGGGCCGGGCCTCGCGGCCGGCCCCTCTGCGCAGGCGCATCATCCGCCGACCCTGAACGCTCCGCCGCCGCCGCCGAGGCCGCCGCCGAAGCCGCCGGCGCCGCCGAGGCCTCCGCTGCCACGGCCTCCGAGTTTGGAGGTGAGGCTGGTGGCGGAGCTCGAGCTCGCGATCGGCAGTGCGATCTTTTCACCGGCTTTGAGCCCGCTGAGGATGATCGTCGAGCTGTTGCCCGCCAGGCCCGTGACCACCGCTCGGCGCACATGCTTTTCGCCTTCGACCACCGTCACGCTGCCGCCGGAGATCGCCGTCGTCGGAACGTTCACGCCTTCGGCCTGCTTGACGACGACTTCCGCGGAGGCGCTCATACCGGGCTTCAGGCCGCCGGTCAGCTGGTTCAGCTGGAATGTCACGTCATAGCTCACGACGCCGCTGTTGCTCGTGGAGAGCGTTGCCACGTTGACGACTTCGGCGGCGACCTTCTTGCCTTCGAGGGCTTCGATCGTGATCGTCGCGGGCTGTCCGACGCTCACGCTCTGAATTTCAGACTCGCTGAGGGGGACGACGAGCTGCATGGCGCTGAGGTCGCTGAGGACGGCGAAGGCGGAGCTCGTGCTCGAGCCGGAGCCGGTCGAGGAGGAGCTCGAGGCGGTCGCCGCGCGGGTGCTGGTCGCGGCACCGGCACCTGCGGTGGTGCTGGAGCCGGTGCCGGTCGAGGAGGAGCTGCCGGTGGAGGCCTTGCTGGTGCCCCCGCCGGAGACCGTTTCTCCGACTTCGCCGGAGAGCGAGACGATCGTTCCGCTGCTGGGCGCGTAGAGCTTGGTGTCGGACACCGACTCTTCGGCGCTCTGGACGGCGAGCTTGTCGCTCTTGACGGCCGCGCGCGCGGAGGCGAGGTTCGCGTCGCGCGTGGCGGCGCTCTGTTTGGTTTTTTCGGCGGTCGTGCTTCGTTCGGTGGTGGTGGTGGCCCTCGGGGCGGCGGTGGTCCTGGTCTGCGTCGTCTCTGCCGATCTCGTGATCACGGCGGCGCTCGTCGTGGTGGCGGTGGTCACGGCGGGTGCGCCGGCGGGCGTGGTCTGCGCGCCGCTCAGGCCGGTTGAGCCGGTTGAGCCGGTTGGGCCGCCCATGAACGCCGCGGCGCTTGCTTTCGCGCCGCTTGCGCCGCTCGCCGTTTCCCCGCCGGTTTCTTCCTCCTGGGCGAGGCTCGCTTCGGCGGCCTCGAGCGTGGCCTTGGCCTGTTCGAGCGCGACTTCGGCGGTCTGCGGGTTGAGCGTTGCGACGAGCTGGCCGGCGCCGATGTGCTCGCCCTGCGTGACGTAGATATGGCTGACGACGCCGCTGGTCTTGAAGCCGAGGTTGAGCTGGCTGGCGGCCTGGAGGTTGCCAGAGCCTGAGACGGTCGACTGGACGACGCCTTCGGCGACGGTGACGGTGCGCGTCTGCGTGGTGGCCGACTGGGAGGAGGGCCCGACGACGAGGAAGGCGGCGACGATAGCCACTATGCAAAGAGCCCCCAGTGTGTATACGAGCCAGGATGCTCTTGGGCGATCGGTCATTTCAGTACGTCTATGTTCCTCGGGGTCGGTAAGAGGCTACGAAGAAACACCCCAAGAGCAGCTAAATTATCGGCGTCGCCGGACACGCCGTGTGCGATGATCGAGGGCGGATGTCCACGTACGGCGGGATCGACCTAGGCGGGACGAAGATCCAGGCGGTGGTGGTCGACGAGGATTACAACGCGCTGGGCTCCGCGCGGCGCCCGACTCCGACGAGCGGCGGCCCGGCGGACGTGGCGGCGGAGATGGCGACGGCACTGAGGGACGCGGCGGCGGGCGCGGGGGTCGATCCGGCGGCGCTTGCGGGCATCGGGGTGGGATCGCCGGGGACGATCGAGGATGGGAACGTGACGAGTGCGCGCAACCTGCCGGACTGGGAAGGGACGTTCCCGCTGGCGGCGACCCTCAGCAGGGCGCTCGGCCCGGATGTTCGTGTGGGCAACGACGTGCAGGTGGCCACCGACGCGGAGTTCAAGCTGGGCGCGGGGCGCCTTTACACCTCGCTGCTGGGGGTCTTCTGGGGGACGGGCGTTGGCGGCGGGCTGATCCTGGGCGGCGTCCCCTGGCTCGGGCGCGGCGGCGCGGGGGAGATCGGGCACATGGTCGTTGAGATCGACGGCGCGCGCTGCACGTGCGGGCGGCGTGGCTGCATGGAGGCGTATGCCGGGCGGGCGTCGATGGAAGCGTATGCGCTGAAGATGAAGGAGAAAGGCAGAAAGACGGACCTGTTCAAGCTGATGGAGGAGCGTGAGCGGACCCGCCTGACGAGCGGCGTGTGGGCGCGCGCGCTCGAGCACAAGGACAAGCTGGCGACGGAGATCATCGATCGCGCCGTGTGGGCGCTCGCTGCGGGGATTGCCTCGGCGGTGAACCTGCTGGATGTGGAGGGGGTGATCATCGGCGGCGGCCTCGGCATCCGCCTCGGCCACCCCTACGCGAAGCGGCTCGCGGAGGAGATGCAACCTCACATCTTCTCGGACGCGCGTCCCCCGCATGTCCACGTCGCGGCGCTCGGCGATCTGGGCGGGGCGATCGGGGCGAGCCTGTTGATTGATCGGGTGGGTGGCGTAACGTAGTGAACGCTTTGCCGCAACCGGTGGTGCACCTATCTACGGTCCTTCGCAGCCCGCTGCTGGACCGCTCGGGCGAGAGGCTCGGCCGAGTCGAGGATCTGATCGTGCGGCTGGCCGACGGCGGCTACCCGCCGGTGACGGGGCTGAAGGCGAAAATCGGCGGTCGCGAGCTGTTCGTCCCCGTTGACAGGATCGCGAAGCTCGAGCCGGGCGCGGTGCGCCTGGCGGGCGAGAAGCTCAGCCTGGGGCGCTTTGAGCGGCGGGTCGGCGAGGTGCTTCTGGGCGGCGACGTGCTCTCGCGCAAGCTCGTCTACGTGGAGGCGGATCCACCGCGCCTGGTCACCGCGCATGAGATCGAGCTGGCGTGCATCGACGGCTGGTGGCGCGTGGTGGGTGTCGATCACAGTACGCGCGCGCGCCTGCGGCGCGCGCTGCCGCGCAGGCTGCGCGGGCTGGTCTCCGACGGGCCGTTCCTCGACTGGTCGGACATGGAGCCGTTCGTGGGCCACGTGCCGAGCGCGCGCCTGCGCTTCTCCCACAGAAAGCTCGCGAACCTGCATCCGGCGGAGATCGCGGACCTCGTGGAGGCGGCCTCGCATGAGGAGGGCGAGGAGATCATCGAGGCGGTGGGACATGACCGGGAGCTCGAGGCGGACGTGTTCGAGGAGCTCGACGAGCACCACCAGCTGGAGTTCATCCGCGAGCGCCCGGACACGCAGGTGGCGGCGGTGATCGCGCGGATGGCCGCCGATGACGCGGCGGATCTGATCGTGGAGATAGACCAGGAGCGGCGCTCGCGCGTGCTGGCGCTGCTGCCGCCGGCGCAGCGGCGCCAGATCGAGGCGCTGCTCGGCTACAACCCGTCGACGGCGGGCGGTCTGATGAGCCCGGAGTTCATCGGGCTGACGGCCTCGGACACGGTGGCGGCGGCGATCGAGCGAGTGCGCACGAGCGACCTGACGCCGGGCACGCTGACGACGGTGTATGTGTGCGATCCACGGGGAGGGCTGGCGGGGTCGGTGCTCGTGGTGACGCTGCTGCGAGCTTCCCAGGATGATCGGCTGGAGGATGTGGCGGAGCGGGAGCCGGTCTCCGTCTCGACGGGCGCGGATCTGCCGGAGGTGGCGCGCATGATGACGGACTACAACCTGGTGATGCTGCCGGTGCTCGATGATGAGGAGCGCCTCGTCGGGGTGGTGACGGTCGACGACGTCCTTGAGCTCACGCTCCCGAGCGGCTGGCGGCGACGTTTTGGCCTCGTGCGCGATTAGGCGTTGGTAGGCTGGGCGGTTGAAGAGCCCCGTAAAACGCGCGCAGAAGATGGACACCATGGACCGAGAACAACCCCGAAGTACCGAGCCGGTCGCGCGCCCCTCGGGCTGGTCCCTCCTGGCCTAGCAGCCTCCCTGGGACATCGTCTGAATCGGCGTGCGCCGATTCGCGACGCCCGCATGCCCTGAGATCCAGGAAAGGAGGTTGACCCGATATGGCCGATGAGCCCACGACGCTCGCTGACGTGGCGCGCGCGGATGGGACGCGCGTGGATGCCCCGCGGCCTGCGGGAGTGCCTCCTGTGCTCGATGAGGCGCACATCGGAGACATTCGCGGTGCGCTGGGGACGATCAAGATGCATGACACGGGCGAGCGCCACGGCTGGCGCTCGCGCGGCATGGCGCTGCTGGCGATCATGGGGCCGGGCCTGATCGTGATGGTCGGCGACAACGATGCGGGCGGCGTGTCGACGTACGCGCAGGCGGGCCAGAACTACGGGACGAGCCTGTTGTGGGTGCTGGTCCTGTTGATTCCGGTCCTGATCGTCAACCAGGAGATGGTGATCCGCCTTGGGGCGGTGACGGGAGTTGGGCACGCCCGCTTGATCTTCGAGCGGTTCGGCAGGTTCTGGGGGGCGTTCTCGGTGGGGGATCTCTTCCTCTTGAACTTCCTGACGATCGTGACGGAGTTCATCGGGGTGAGCCTCGCGCTGGGCTACTTCGGCGTCAGCCGCTACCTGGCGGTTCCGCTGGCGGCGCTTGCGCTGGTCGGGATCACCTCGACGGGCAGCTTCCGCTCGTGGGAGCGGTTCATGTACGTGTTCGTCGTGGCGAACTTCCTGGTGATACCGCTGCTGGTGTTGGCCCATCCGGATGTGGGGAACGCTCTCCACCACACGGTCACCCCGGGGATAAGCGGAGGCGCGAGCTCGACGGGAGTTCTCCTGATCATTGCGATCGTCGGCACGACGGTGGCTCCGTGGCAGCTGTTCTTCCAGCAGTCGAACATCATCGACAAGCGCATCACGCCGCGCTGGATCAACTACGAGCGCCTGGACACGGTGATCGGCGCGTTCGTCGTCGTGCTGGGCGCAGGCGCGCTGATCGCGGTGCCTGCGTTCGCCTTCTCGGGGACGTCTGATTTCGGCCACTTCGCCGACGCGGGGGCGGTTGCGAGCGAGCTGAAGGCCCATCTGGGCAGCTCGGCGGGCACGTTCTTCGCGATCATCCTGCTGAACGCGTCGCTGATCGGGGCGGCGGCGGTGACGCTTGCGACCTCCTACGCGTTCGGCGACGTGTTCGGGGCGAAGCACTCGCTGAATCGCGGCCCGCTCGACGCGAAGGCGTTCTACGCGAGCTTCACCCTGATGGTGGTGGCCGCGGCGGGGATCGTGCTCATCCCGGGCGCGCCGCTCGGCCTGATCACAACCTCGGTGCAGGCCCTCGCGGGCGTCCTCTTGCCGAGCGCGACGGTCTTCCTGCTGCTGCTGTGCAACGACCGCGAGGTCCTCGGCCCGTGGAGGAACGCCCCCTGGCTGAACGCTGTGGCGAGCGTGATCGTGGGCATCCTCGTCGAGCTGTCGCTGATCCTGATGGTGAGCACGGTCTTCCCGAAGGTGGATGTGACGAGCCTCTTCATCTATCTGTCGATCGTCCTCATCGCGGGGCTCCTGATCGCGGGTGCACTCGTCCTACGTGGCCGTCGCGGGGCCTCGGCGGTGCAGGTGCCGGAGGCGCATGAGGAGAAGCGCAGCTGGACGATGCCGCCGCTGGCGCTGCTCGAGCGACCGAAGTTCTCCCCGGGACGGCGCACGGCGATGCTGGTGCTGCGCGGCTACCTGGTCTTCGCGGTGCTGCTGCTGGTCGTAAAGACGGTCCAGCTCGGACACTGAGCGCTTGCTCCGGCGACGGGCCGGTCGCCGACGCCGGCGTGGTCAGTCGCCGGCGAGGCTCGTGGGAATGGGCAGTCCGTGAGGCGGGGGATCGTCGAGCAGCAGGCGGGGGATGGTGACCGGGTGCAGTCCGCGCTTTCGCAGGCCGGCGATGATGGCGGGCAGGGCGGCGATCGTCTCGGCGCGTTCGCCGCCGGCGTCGTGCATGAGGATGATCGCGCCGGGATGGGCGCCGGCGAGAGCGCTCCTGACGATGGCGCTGACGCCGGGCCGCGTGTAGTCATTGGTGTCGGTCGACCACAGCACCATCAGCAGGTGAAGGGCGCGCAGCTCCTTGAAGGTGGTGGCGTCGAAGGATCCGTAGGGAGGCCGGAAGAGACGGGGGCGCGGCCCGCCGAGGAGTTCGATGCGAGCGATCTGTTCGAAGAGCTCTTCGCGCTGGTCGTGTGCTGAGAGGGTGGCCATCATCGGGTGCGTCTCCGTGTGGTCACCGACGACATCGCCGGACTGGAGCTCGAGGAGCGTCCCGGCGGAGAAGTAACGCTCCTCCTCACCGATGGCAAAGAAGGTCGCCCTGACGTGGTAGCGGTTGAGCACGCGCACGAGCCGCTGGGTGTAGGGCCCGGGACCGTCGTCGAAGGTGAGCGCGACCTCGTCGCCCTTGTGACCCCCTTCGGTGATGGCGGGGGTGTAGGAGAGGACCTGGTTGATCGCCTGTTCCTGGGCGGCGCGAATCATCGCCTCGCTCTGGGCGGGCGTGAGCCGCGGGGCGACGATTCCATCGGCACCGGCCGCGGCTCGGGCGGGCGGGCGGGCGTGATGGGCGGAACCACCGCCGGCGATGGCGAGGATCGCGAGGATGAGGAGCATGCCCAGCAGGAGCGCCGCGGCGATGCGGCGGCGGCGGAGTCTGAGGGGCGCGCGGGCCGGTTGCTGGGGTCCGTCGGCGGGCGCGGGCACATCGGCGGGAGGTGTCGGTTGAGGGGTGGAGCGGGTCTCCTCCCACTTCCAATCCCAGCGTTTCACCGTGTCATCCTCCCTGACGGGGAGGCGTCGCGCGGGCGCATGAGCTCACGCTCGCCGGGCGAAGCGGACGTGGTCGTGAACGTGTGCGTGTGCGCTCGCATCCATCTATCTTGATCGGAGGTGCTGCCGTTCTGGCTGTCGATCGCTCTGCTCTCAGTCGCCCAGGGGGCGGTCGTGGCGGTGCCGCGCTTTCCGAACACGTCGCTGCTCGAGCGCGTGAGAGGCCGCCGCTGGGCGGTGATACCGCCGCTGTCGGTGATCGCGTTCGTGTTCATCACACGCTCGGCGGAACGTGCGAGCGCGGAAGGCCTCACCTACCTCGCCCTCGGCGCGGTGCCGCTGCTCGCGGCGCTGGCCCTCGGGTGGCTCTCTCCGCGCGCCGCGCCCGCTCGCGCGCTGCTGGTCCTACCGCTGTTTGCGCTCGCGTGGGCGGATGAGGGGAACCTGCCGGGCCAGGCGGCGGCGGTGTTGCTCTCAGCGCTCAGCTGCGTTGCGCTCGGCGCCCTGATCGCCGCGGTCACACCCCGGCGCTGGCTGGCGGCGGGGATCGTGGCGATGGCCGTCGCGGACACAACGCTCGTGGTTCTCGATCTGCTTCAGCGACCGAACAACGCGCTCAACGCCGCCCACCCGGTCGCGCACCTCCCGCGCCTTCAGAGCGCGATCCTCGGCTCTGCGGTGATGGGCTACGGCGACCTCTTCATCGCGGGCGCGCTCGGCGGTCTGCTCGCCATCGCCGGCCGGGGCCGCTCTGCGCCGCAGACGCGCGCGGCGGCGATGACGGCGCTCCTGGCGCTGAGCTTCGACCTGCTGTTCTTCTTCCTGAACGAGCTGCCGGCTACGGTTCCGGTCGCGCTTACGCTGCTTCTTCTCTGCCTCGCGAGAGCACCCGCTCGGGTCCCGGCACCGGCTCGCCCGGAAGGCGCGTCGTGATCGGCCGTGCGCTCGTCTCGATCGCCGCGGGCGCGAGAACCTCGCGCTCCGAGGTGACGCCCGCCTCCTCGATGTGGCGCACCTGGGGGATCACGCGCCGGTCGAAGGAGCCGACAGCTTCGTTGTAGGCGCCGACCGCCGAATCAAGTTGGCGCCCGACCTTCGCCAGCGGTTCGACAAAGCGCCCGAGCCGGCGGTGCAGCTCTCGCGCGGACTCGGCGATCTCTCGCGCCGACTCGGCGATCAACTCCTGGCGCCAGCCGTAGTGGACCGCCCAGAGCAGGCCGATCAGAGTCGTCGGGGTGGCCATCAGGACCTGCTGCTGGACTCCGTACTCGATCAGTGACGGGTCCTCGGCGAGGGCCGCCTGGTAGATGCCGTCGGAGGGCACGAACATGACGACGAACTCGGGCGTCGAGTCGAACTGCCGCTGGTAGCCCTTGGAGGTGAGCTTGGTGATGTGGTCGCGCGTCTGCCGCGCGTGGCGCGCGAGATGTGGGCGGCGCTCCTCCTCGCCGGTCGTCTCCAGCGCCGAGAGATAGGCATCGAGCGGCACCTTGGAGTCGACGACGATCAGCTTTCCACCGGGCAGGCGCACGAGCATGTCCGGCCGCAGCTGCCCCTCGCCGGTGTTGATGGTGCTCTGCTCGACGAAGTCGCAGTGGGAGACCATCCCTGCCATCTCGACGACGTTGCGCAACTGGATCTCGCCCCAGGAGCCCCGCGTGGAGGGGCGCTTCAAGGCGGAGACCAGGTTGCCGGTCTCCTTGCGAAGGGTGCCCACGCCGTCGCTCAGCTGGCGGACCATGTTCGCGAGTTCTCCCTGGGCCTGCCTGCGCTCGCGCTCGAGGCGCGAGATCTCGCTCTCCATCTTCGAGAGTTTCTCCTGCACCGGCGCGACGACGCCCTTGATCTCCTCGCTGCGCTTTGCCATCTCGCCGGAGCTGCGCTCCTCCTCGGCGCGCCGCTGGTCGGCGAGGCGCTGGGCGAGCGAGTCTCCCGTCTGCGCGAGCACGTCCGCGGATATCGACTTCATCTCATCGCGCAGGCGCTGGCGGTTGGGCCGCGAGAGGACGACGGCGACGGCCGCTCCAAGCAGGACTCCGAGGATGACGAGGAGGACGCTCATTGGACCCATCAATGTGACACCCGCTCCGGACACCTGCGCGGCGCGGGCACGCGGGCACCTAGGATGCGTCGATGGCGAGTCGTCCCACCGCGCCGAACGACGCTCGCCGTGGGCGCCGGGTGGCGGGGCTCGCGCTGGTTCTCTCGCTGGCCGCGTGCGTCATGCCGGGGACGGCCCTCGCGGCGCACGAGACATACCTGGCGCTCGGCGACTCGCTTGCGTTCGGCTACACGCAGGCGACCTTCAACAGCCTCAATCGCGAAGGCGACGCGGCGGCGGAGAACCCCGTGGCCTTCGACAAAGGGTACGTCGACGATCTCGGTCGCCTGCTCCAGCGCTACCGGCCGGGCGTCGAGATCATCAACGACGGCTGCCCGGGGGAGACGACGGACTCGTTC
>Ga0302319_10019770_pt1 | contig 12218 bp, 8 predicted proteins | sample Bog_T0_2_FD_203319 | JGI IMG/M metagenome (GOLD analysis project Ga0302319, IMG submission 203319) | Peat permafrost microbial communities from Stordalen Mire near Abisko, Sweden - Bog_T0_2 | ecosystem: Environmental > Terrestrial > Soil > Wetlands > Peat | place: Sweden: Abisko, Stordalen Mire... | reverse complement strand
TTTGGTTGTTTCTGTGGAAGCATCGCCGGTTGCCTGCCCGAACGACGGCAACGCGGCGCCGAAGCTGAAGCAGCAAAAGGCGGCTGTGCAGGCCAAGAATCTGCAAAGATTCAGAGAAATTAACATATTCCACCTCGATCAAACGAGCTCTATCCATTTAACTTGAGGAGTCCATGATATTGCAGTGATAAGAGGTATGGACGGAGGGAAACGCGAGATCGTCAACAGGCGGTTGCCGTCGATTTTGGTGGGGAATGAAACCTTCCGATGGCGGGGAACATCGATAGAGTGGAAGATATGGCAAATAGCCTCCCGATTCACCCGATGACGGCGCCCCAGGAACTAATGGTGAAATGCGAAAAACGTCCCGCAGGGGCTGGAGCCCCACATTTTTACCAGGCATTTCCGGCACGACTGAAGTTGTGCCCTTTCAAAGCAAGGTTCTGACCGCGGGCTATTTGGATTCCGCATTTTGAATTTGAAAGAGTGATCGAACCATGAGCAATCCCCCGTTGTACCGGTGGCTCAACCAGCAGGGAGAAGCGTTTGGCGCGCCGGGCATGCAGCCGCGGTGGACCTCAAGCGAGAAGGACGCCATTGGGACGGCTTACGCCGCATCGAGCCGGATCTGGTTTACCTGTTCGCACGGAGTTTTGAACGAGGTTTACCACCCCACGATCGATCGGGCCCAGGTCCGCGATATGGAGTTTCTTATCACGGATGGCGAGACCTTTGTGCATGAGGAGAAGCGCGACCTGCACTCTACCTTCGAATACATTCATGCCGAAGCGCTGGGAGTGCGGTATATAAACCGCGATCCCGAGGGCCGCTATACGCTGACGAAGGAGATACTCTGCGATCCGCACCACGCGGTGGTTTTGAACCATGTGCGCATTGAGGGCAGCGCCGAATTGCTTCCCCGGCTCAGGGTGTATGCGCTGCTGGCTCCGCACCTGGATGGTGGGGGAGCGGGCAATTGTGCCCGGGCGGTGGATATTGCCGGGCACAAGGTTTTGATGGCATGGAAGAACGAATATACGCTGGCGATGGCTGCCAATTGCGGATGCTCGAGTGTGGGATTTTCGCGGGTGAGTTGCGGATTTGTGGGCTCGAGCGACGGCTGGCGCGATTTGGTGGACAACTTCCGCATGGACTGGGAGTTTGGGTCGGCTACGGACGGGAACATCGCGGTGATGGGCGAACTGGATCTGGAGGGACAGGGGGCGAACGGAGCGATTGAGTTTACGGTCGGCTTCGGAATCGGCACGGGCCATCATACGGCGGCGCAGAAGACGATGAGTTCACTTGCGACGCCATTTGAAGATCACAAGAGCCGGTTCATTGCGCAGTGGCATCGCGCCGCCAATCCCATGTTTCTTGCGGCCCATGCAATGGACGGGGGCAAGCTGCTGGGGACGAGCCACAACGTGCTGCTGGCGCATGAAGACAAGACATTTTCCGGCGCATTTGTAGCCTCGGCTTCGATTCCATGGGGTCAGGCGAAGAGCGATGAGGACCTTGGCGGCTATCACCTGGTTTGGACCCGCGACATGGTGCAGACGGCTACGGCTCTGCTGGCTTGCGGACGGGCTGAGACTGCTCGACGGGCGCTGGTGTACCTGGCATGCTCGCAGAAGCCTGATGGGGGATTTGCGCAGAACTTCTGGATTGATGGAACGCCGTATTGGAGTGGTTTGCAACTGGACGAAGTGGCGTTTCCGCTGATTCTTGCGTGGCGGTTGTGGAAGGCCGGCGCGCTGGGCAATCTGACAATTTTTTCTTTCATCGAGCGTGCCGCTGGATTCCTGGTCCGCCACGCCCCCATCACCAACCAGGAGAGATGGGAAGAGAATTCGGGTTACTCGCCATCAACCCTTGCCGCCGTGATTACAGGCCTCATCTGCGCGGCCGACTTTGCTCGCTCGCACGATTCGCAAGAGCTTGCCGTGTTTCTGGAAGAGTATGCGGATTGGATTGAAAGACACCTGGAAGATTGGACGGTGACCAACGAAGGCGTGCTGTTGCCCGAAGTGAAGCGGCACTACATGCGGATTCGGCCACCGGAGGCGGGCGAGGCCTATGCCTGCGAAGAATGCGGCACAGAGATGATCCATATTAACAACCGGCCGCCGGGCTCGCGTACGGAGTTTGAGGCGCGCGAGATTATCGATGCTGGGTTTCTGGAACTGGTGCGGTATGGGGTGCGGCGGGCAGACGATCCGTTGATGGTGGACTCTCTGAAGGTGGTGGACGCGGTGTTGAAGCGGGGGTTGCCACAGGGACCGGGTTGGCTTCGGTATAACTGGGACGGGTATGGGAATCGCCCGGACGGCGGGGCGTTTGAGGGATGGGGACAAGGGCGAGTTTGGCCGCTACTGACCGGCGAGCGGGCTCACTACGAGCTTGCCGCCGGGAACGACATTGCGGATTTGATCACCACCTATGAGCGATTTGCGGCGGGCGGACAGATGTTGCCAGAGCAGGTTTGGGACGATGTGAATCTGGCGGAGACGAGCCTCGGCCTGGGCCAGCCTACGGGTTCGGCGATGCCGCTGGTGTGGGCGCATGCTGAGTATCTGAAGCTGCTGCGCTCGGCTTTGGACGGGAAGGTTTTTGACCGGGTGGATGCGGTGTTTGACAGGTATTGCGAGCCTGCCGGGCGGGAGCGAGTGCGCACCGACCTTGAGATTTACAGTTTGAAGAGGCCGATTCAGAAGATTGCCACCGGGGAGACGTTGCGCATTTTGGACGAAAAGAATTTTGATGTGGTGTGGTCGGTGGATGGCTGGAAGACTACGCAGACAACGATGAGCCGTAGCCTGGGGAGCGCCGGCCACAGCGCGGACATTGCTACTGGACCGGCAGGCGGCAAGCTGGAATGGACCGTGTATTGGAACGAGCAGAAGGCCTGGCTTGGTTACAATGTGGTGGTGCAGGTTGAACAGAAGTAAATGGCATGACCGCCAAGAATCGATCAAGGTCTGAGCCAAGCGGGGTTGCGGCGCATCACACACCATAAGGAAAGCAACACAACGAAAGGCAGACAAAAGGGCTATGACTTCAAGCATTGCAGGACTTTCGCTCGACGAGCTTTCAATCGACACATTGCGGCTGTTGGCCGTGGACACGGTGGAAAAGGCCAATAGCGGCCATCCGGGAGCGCCGCTGGGCTGTGCGCCGATCGCCTACCTGCTGTTTCACAAGCTGATGAAGCACAACCCGAAGCACTGGAAGTGGGCGGACCGCGATCGGTTTATCCTGTCGAATGGGCACGCTTCGGCGCTGCTTTATTCCTCGCTATTTCTCACAGGCTATGACGTCACGGTCGACGATCTGAAGAGCTTCCGGCAGTGGCACTCGCGCACGCCGGGGCATCCCGAATACGGTGACACGGATGGCGTGGAAGTGACGACGGGTCCGCTTGGACAGGGCATTGCGATGTCAGTGGGTATGGCGATTGCAGAGCGGCACCTGGCGGCGATCTACAACAAGCCGGGCTTTGAGATTGTGAACCATCACACTTATGCGCTGTGCGGCGATGGCGACCTGATGGAAGGCGTGAGCCACGAGGCGGCGGCGCTGGCCGGGACGCTGAGGCTGGGCAAGCTGATCTGGATTTACGACGACAACCTGATCTCGCTGGACGGGCCCACTGAGCTGAGCTACAACGACGATGTGATGGAGCGCTTCAAGGCATATCACTGGCATACGCAGCACGTTGCCGATGGGAATGACCTGGTGGCAATTGAAGCGGCGATTGAGAACGCCAAGAACGAGACGGAGCGGCCGTCGATCATTGCGGTGCGCACTATTATTGGCTACGGGAGCCCGAAGGCCGGGACGAACAAGGTGCATGGCGAAGCTTTGGGCGCGGCGGCCGTGGCGGCGACGAAGAAGTTCTTTGGGTTTCCGGAAGATCAGAGCTTTTACGTGCCGGAGGATGCGCTGGCGAATTGGCGCAAGGCTGTGGAGCGCGGCGCGGAACTTGAAGCGAAGTGGAACAAGGAATTTGAGGGCTACAAGGCGGCTAACCCGGAGTTAGCTGCAGAGTTTGAGCGGACCCAGAGCGACACTCGCAAGGCTGGATGGGAAAAGAAGATACCCAGCTATCCGTTGGGCAAGGCGCAGGCCACGCGCAATGCCGGCGGGGCGGTGATGAATGCGATTGCCGATGTGGTGCCGGAACTGTTTGGCGGCGCGGCGGATCTGACTGCTTCCACGAAGACGATCTTCAAGCCAGGCGAGAGCTTTCATGTTGATCCGACGGGTCGTAACGTCTTCTTCGGCGTGCGCGAGTTTGGGATGTGCGCCGCGGTCAATGGCATGGCAGCGCACGGCGGGCTTATTCCGTTCGGCTCAACATTTTTCACCTTTTCTGACTATTGCAAGCCGGCCATTCGATTGGCAGCGTTAATGCAAATCCGGTCGCTGTTTGTTTTCACGCATGACTCGATTGGGTTGGGTGAAGACGGCCCGACGCATCAGCCAGTGGAACAGCTTTTGATGCTGCGCGCGGTGCCTGGGTTGACGGATTTCCGTCCTGCGGACGCGAACGAGACCGCAGCCTGCTGGCGGCTTGCACTGGAACGCACGGGGCCGAGCTTCTTCGCGCTCAGTCGCCAGGACCTGCCTATTATTGACCCTGCAGTTCACGACGCATACGTCAATGTCGGCAAGGGCGCCTACACGCTGGTGGAGGCAGACGACCCGAAGGTGATTCTGATCGGAACTGGCTCCGAGGTTTGGCCAGCCGTGGAGGCCGCGAAACTGCTGGGGGCCGAGGGGATTGCTGCGAGGGTGGTGAGCTTCCCGAGCTGGAAGATATTTGAGGAGCAGACGGCGGAATACAAGGCGAGTGTGCTTCTGGCGGGTGTGCCGAAGCTGGCGGTGGAAGCCGGCGCGACATTGGGGTGGTGGAAATATGTCGGACTCGACGGCGATGTGGTCGGACTGGATCGCTTTGGCGCGTCCGCTCCAGGGCCGATTGTGCTGGAGAAACTCGGATTCGGTGCGGAGAGTGTTGCAGCAAGAGCCAAGGCACTGGTGAAGTAAACCAGTGGTTAGTGGTTAGTGGTCAGCTTTCAATCGGAAACGCTCGGGCGGCCAGATGCCACGAATTTCGCCTTTGCCTAACCACTAATCACTATCCACTAACTCCGAAGGAGTGCATTTTGAAACTCGTTATCGCTTCCGATCACGCGGGCTTTCCTCTCAAAGAAGAGGTGCGTGCCTATCTTGTAAAGGCAGGCCATGATGTCGCGGACTTAGGCGCATATGAAATAGATCCACTGGATGACTATCCAGACTTTGCCGAGCGCCTCGGGCTGGCCATCCGCCGAGGGGAGGCGCCGCGCGGGGTGCTTATCTGCGGTTCGGGCGTGGGAGTCTGTGTGGCCGCCAACAAAATCCCGGGCATCCGGGCCGGCATGTGCCATGATACTTACTCGGCACACCAGGGCGTTGAGCACGACGACATGAATGTTATCGTACTCGGCGCGCGCATTATTGGGTCGGAGTTGGCATTTGAGTGTGTCGGCGCCTTTGTGGGAGCAAAGTTCATCGCAGACGGAGAACGGTTTGTCAGGCGGTTCAAGAAGGTGCTGGCCATCGAGGCTAGATATCAGTGTGGGGATGGGTCAGGAAATCCAGCGTAGTGCGGTGTGATTGGCGGGCAGGCGGGGAGTCCAGCGGATGACGGATCCAGGCAAATTGATTTCTGACTTCATACCGCATTCATAATTGAGACATAGACTGAAAGGCGCCGATGTTCCCCTTCGACGTGATCCTTTTCGATGTTGGCGGAGTGTTGCTCACCAATGGCTGGGACCACGGTGAGCGTGCGGAGGTTGTGGGCAGCTTTGGCCTAAATGTAGCCGAGTTTGAGGGGCGTCATCCAGCTCCCTACGACTCGTGGGAGCGTGGCGCGACGACGATCAAGGACTATCTGGATGCGACTGTCTTCTATGAGCCGCGCAGCTTCACGCAGGATGACTTTTATGAGGCCATGCTTGCCAAGTCAAGGATTCTCGAGGACAGCGCACTGGGAATCCTCGAGCAGATTTCCGCATCCGATAAGTGTCTTGTAGGCGCGCTGAACAATGAAGCCCGTGAGACCAACGATTTTCGTTTCGATACGTTTGGGTTGCGCAAACTATTCAGCGTCGCGCTTAGTTCCTGTTATCTTGGATTGCGCAAGCCGGCGCCGGCCATCTACAGCAGGGCGCTTGATATAGTTGGCCGTCCAGCGGAGCGCGTCCTGTTCATCGACGATCGCGCAGAGAATGTCGCCGGTGCGTTGAGTGTTGGGATGAAGGCTGTTCAGTACACCGGGGCGGAGGCTTTGCAAAGGGAGTTAGTTGGTTTGGGAGTGATGAGCCAGGGAGTTATTTGAAGTTGAGTTATGAAGCGAGTTACGAAACACGGAGGCACTATGCAACTAGGATTAATTGGTTTGGGCAAGATGGGCGGCAATATGGCCGAGCGGCTGCGCCTGGGCGGGCACCAGGTGGTGGGCTTTGACTTTAACGCGGATGCAGTGGCGAAGCTGACCGCCTCCGGCAATTTGGGAGTTTCAACGCTTGAGGACCTGGCCAGCAATCTAACTGGCCGCAAGGCAATCTGGATCATGGTGCCGCAGGGCAAGCCTGTGGACGATACCATTGCCAAGCTCGAGCCGCTGCTCAACCCCGGGGACATTCTTATCGACGGCGGTAACTCGAATTACAAAGACTCTATGCGCCACCACGCGGAAGTTACGGCGAAGGGATTTCAGTTTGTGGATGTGGGGACTTCCGGGGGTGTGTGGGGATTGAAAGAGGGCTACAGCATGATGATCGGCGGCGACGAGGATCCCGTCGAATATCTCAAGCCTATCTTCGAGACTCTCGCACCCGCTGCCGATAAGGGATGGGGGCACGTTGGTCCTGCGGGCGCGGGCCATTTTGTGAAGATGGTGCACAACGGCATTGAGTACGGCATGATGCAGGCCTACGCCGAGGGTTTCACCATCATGGAGAAGAAGGAAGTGCTGAACCTGGACCTTGCTCAGATCTCCGAAATCTGGCGTTACGGCAGCGTGGTGCGCAGCTGGCTGCTGGATCTGACGGCCGATGCGCTCAGCAAGAACCCAACCCTCGATGGACTTGAGGCTTATGTTGCGGACTCCGGAGAAGGGCGCTGGACGGTGTTTGAAGCGATCGACCTGAACGTCTCCGCACCGATCATCACCGAGTCGCTGATCCGGCGGATTCGATCGCGCGAAGAGAACAACTTTACCGATAGAATGCTTGCTATCATGCGGAACGCGTTCGGCGGTCACGCGGTGAAAAAAGACTGAAAGCAGGTTACAGATGACAGGTTGCAGATGACAGTTGAAAAGCCCGAATCGGCACAGGAAAACTGTCATCTGTAACCTGTCACCTGAAACAACCGGAGGTTGTTTATGGCAACAATGCAAATGCGAGTCAGGCCGGAGGATCTGTCCAATGTTCCTCATGGGCGGGAGTCGATCCCCGAGCCTGGAATCCTTATCATCTTCGGAGCTTCAGGCGATTTGACCAAGCGCAAGCTGCTTCCCGCTCTCTTCCATCTGCGCCAGAATAAGCTCTTGCCGGAAAAGTTCTCGATTGTCGGCGTGGCGCGGCGTCCACTGGGCGAGGAATTTGCGGCGGACATGAAAGCCGGAATTGTTCAATTCGGCGGCGTCGATGCGAACGATCCTTTGCTCAACGAATTTGTAAAGAACATCAGTTACTTTCCGCTTAACTTCGACGACCCAGCGAGTTATACCGGACTTAAGGCCGAGTTGGAGCGGATTGACGCCGAAAGGGGCCTCACCGGTGACCGGCTTTTCTATCTTGCCACCGCGCCAGAGTTCTTTTCCGGCATCGTCGAAAACCTTGGTGCACAGGGGATGGCAAACCCCGAGAAGGGCAAGACAGCAGTTGTGATCGAGAAGCCGTTCGGCCACGATCTTGAATCCGCCCGCGAACTTAACCGGCAGGTCAATGCCGTCTTCCATGAGAGCCAGGTTTTTCGCATCGACCACTATCTGGGCAAGGAGACGGTGCAGAACATCCTCGTTTTCCGCTTCGCCAACGGCATCTTCGAGCCTATCTGGAATCGCAACTACATTGACCACATCCAGATCACCGCGGCGGAGACGCTCGGCGTGGAGGGGCGCGGGCCGTTCTACGAGAAGGCTGGAGCGCTGCGCGACGTGGTGCAGAACCACATGATGGAACTGCTCAGCTTTGTTACCATGGAGCCGCCTTCGAGCTTTGAGTCTGAAAGCGTGCGCCAGGAAAAGCTCAAGGTCTGGAAGTCCATGCCGCCCATTCCAATCCTCAATGCGGTGCGTGGCCAGTATGGCCCGGGGGTGATCAACGGCCAGCGCGTGGTGGGCTATCGCGATGAGGAGCGTGTCAACCCGGAGTCCGGAACCGAGACGTATGCCGCCTTCCGCCTGGGAATCGAAAACTGGCGCTGGGCTGGGGTGCCCATCTATCTGCGCGCAGGCAAGCGGCTGAAGCAGCAGGCGACAGAGGTCAGCATACAGTTCAAGCAGCCGCCACTGCTCATCTTCAATCGCCTTCAAAACAGCGGCCCGTGCCAGGACATTCAACCCAACTTGCTTACTATCCGCATCCAGCCGGATGAGGGTATAGCGTTGCGGTTTGGGGCCAAGGTGCCCACATCGTCGGACATGTCGGTGTGCCCGGTGAACATGGATTTTGACTACGAGGCCGCGTTCGGGAAATCCCGCGCCAACGGCTACGAGCGCTTGCTGCTTGAGGCAATGCTTGGGGACCAGACGCTCTTTGCCCACCGCGACGGGGTAGAGACTACATGGGCTCTGTATACGCCGATCCTTGAAGCATGGGCCGCCAAAAAGCCGGAGGTGTTTCCGAACTACTTCGCAGGCAAGTGGGGCCCTGAGTGCTCTGATCGGCTGCTGGAACGGGACGGGCACGCCTGGCGCAATGATCTGGGGCGGAAAGGGTAGCCGCAATTCGATCGATCGTGGATTCTCAGAACTACTCCCGAACGATCTTTACAAAAACTCCTTCGGGCAACTCGCCCTCGAGCAGGTGAACTACGCCGCCTTTTACGTAGCCTTCCAGGACTTGCCGGGCGGGTTTTGGGGTTGGCGGGGTGATGGGGATCGGGGTGCTTTCCAGCTTGCCGTAGGGGCGCGCTGCGGGGGGCGCCTGCTGGGTGAAGCTGCGTGCTCCGCTGACTGGCGGACCAACGGGCTCGGTGGGCTGTGGGCGCTTGCCCATTCCGCGGTCCATGGCCTCGTTCGCCAGGCGGTCGGCTTCCTGGTTGCCGCCGCGCAGGGTGTGGCGCATCTCAAACCGCTCCAACTGCCGTGAACGCTTGCGGGCCTCTTCAAACAGCGGCCGCAGGACTGGGCTGGCCACCTTGTATTTGCCCTGCATCTGCTTGACCATCAGTTCGGAGTCGGAGACCACCCGCATCTGCTTTGCGCCGTTCTCGATGGCCCATTTGAGCACGGCGAGGAGGCCTGAGTATTCGGCGAAGTTGTTGGTCTGGATGCCGAGGAATTCGCCTAGCCGGGCCACTACGCGGCCTTGGGGGTCTTCCACTACGGCGCCGTAGCCGGATGGGCCGGGGTTGCCGCGCGAGCCGCCGTCGCAGTGGGCGGTGAACCAGCCTTGGGAGGCTGGAGAGTCGTTGGTTGCGAAGAGATTTCCGTTCATCGAGTTCTAGTGTAAAGGGAACAGCTTGCTCTCGACTTTTGTTACTGTTGAGGGAAGAGAGGCATCTAAGGGGGCATGAGCATGGAAAAAGCGACTTTTGGGGCAGGATGTTTCTGGGGGGTGGAGGCGGCCTTTGCGGCGCTTCCGGGTGTGACGGCAACGGCAGTGGGCTATGAGGGCGGCAAGCTGGAGCGGCCCAGTTACAAGGACGTCTGCACCGACGCGACCGGCCACGCCGAGGTTGTCGAGCTGGACTTTGACCCGTCCGTGATCAGCTATGGACAGGTTCTGGACGCGTTTTTTGCGCTGCACGACCCGACTACTTTGAATCGGCAAGGGCCGGACTGGGGCAGCCAATACCGGTCGGCTATCTTCTTCCACTCGCCGGAGCAGGAAGCTGCGGCGCTGGCCAAGATTGAGCAGCTAACGAATGAAGGGAGCTTCAAGCCCAAGCGGATTGTTACCAGGGTTGAGCCGGCGCAGACGTTCTGGCGGGCTGAGGAATATCACCAGAAATATCTGGAAAAGCGTGGACTTGCGAGCTGCCACATTTAGGTTCTTGACTCTACCAACACACGGCTGCGCTGGATTTTCCCGCGGGCTGGGCGCTAAGCGGTTTTTACGGGTTTTTACGGGGTTTTTTTGGCCCAATCCATTTAGATTGAGTGGGCTGCGGCTAAAGGGTGGGAGGGGTGGGGGTCAAGTCGGGGCTAGGGTCTGGGGTTTGGAGTTTGGGCGTGCGCATGGTGGTCATGATTTGATTGTGCGCCAAGTGGGCTTAATTAACTGCAAAAGTGGGAAAGAAATTTTTGGGCTGCCGGGATTGCTTCCGGCAGCCCATTTCCCAGGTGGAAGTGGGCCCTACTTGATGGCTTCAGGGGAACGCGGTTTGGCGGATGGCTCTGTCTGGTGGGGAAGTTGGGCCGGGTGCTCGGGGGCTTCGAGCAGGGCTTTGGCCGTGTTTGAGAGCCCGGTTGACGGGGCTGGAGCGCCTTGGTGCTTCATGGGCGATGGGCGTTGCGGCGAAGGCTTTACGGACTCCGCAGCGCGGGACTTGGCCTGGTTAAACTCGTCGGTTACGTCTTTGAGGCGTTGCGCCTCATAACCGCGCCGCTTGGCGACGATGCGGAAGTCGAAGCTGAGGGATGAGGTGCCGCCGCCGGACTCGCGAACCTCGAAGGTGGTGGGGGTTTTGGAGATGACGTAGAGACCCTTGGAATCGCCATTGGGGGTGAGGAAGACGTGGTAGCTGGAGTCGGCTGTGACCGTCTCGGCGAAGGCTGGGTCCAGGGTGACAACGGCGACACCTTTTTCCAGGTTGGCGGAGCCGAAGTCTTCCATCCAGTTTTCCGGGGATTGCATGGCATAGCTTTCGACTTTACGCGCGCCGCCGCCGGTGGAAACCAGGGACTTGACCTGGCCGGTGCAGCTGAGGTCGCCGTCGCCGCCGATGCCGCAGGCGCCGGAGGTGGTGGAGGCCATCAGAGTTGTGAAAATGCCAGTGGGCTTGAACATCCCCGTCGAGTTGGAGATATTCGATACGGGGCCGGTGGGCCCAGTCCCGTTGTTGACAAGATAGAGGGTTGCGTTGGAATTGCTGTAGTTTGTCAAGCTGGCGGCAGCGGCGCTGTTTGTGGTTGCAGAACCGCTTGCGGCAACAACTTCGAGCGTGGGATTCGATGTTGAGGTGTTCTGGAGAAAGGCTGCCTCGAAGGATCCATTGTTTTCAACGTAAAGGGTGGGAACACCGTCGGAGTCGTTCTGAAAAGTCCCGGCGTAGTTGTTATCCGCCGTACCTGCGACGCCTGTGGCACCTAGATTATTTGAACTGTAAGGGGCTCCATAATCCCCCCACACGCCCGCGGGAGCGAGTTTCTGGAGGGAGCCCATGCCGCTGAGGCCATGGGATGATCCTTCTACGCCGCTGCCCGAGGTTGATACGCCGACGACGCCGGTTCCAAAAGCTCCGCTGGGATCGGAGGTGCCGGTGGAACTTCCGTAGACGGCATTGCTTCCGGGGCCGGTGGCGCTGCCATAGACGGCATTGGCGTCAGTACCTCCCACGTTTTCTCCGAAGACGCCGTAGGAACCTGATCCGACTGCTTTGCCCATCACTGCAATGGAACTGGCATACGGGACATAGCCTTTGAGCGCGATTGAGAGTCCTGGGTTACCGGTGGCGTTGTTGACCGCATAGATGGTGGAGTCGGCGGTGGTGTTGTTGACGAAATAGCCGGCGTAGCCTGCTCCTGAGGCGGAACCGTAGACGCCATTGCCGGTGTCAGTGGTGCCTTCCAAACCGGCCACTCCATCGGTGCCGTTGCCGGTGATGGAGGCTGCGCCGACAAATGCATTTGAAGTCAGGCCGCCATTGAAGGTTTGCTGGGCACTAAAAGTGCTGGCTGTGCCCAACTGCGGATATACGGAATTCAAGGTGGCTTCGAGCGCGCTGGTGTTGAGTCCCAGGCTCACGGCGCCCGAGGTTGTGGTTGCTGT
>Ga0302319_10019769_pt1 | contig 12218 bp, 9 predicted proteins | sample Bog_T0_2_FD_203319 | JGI IMG/M metagenome (GOLD analysis project Ga0302319, IMG submission 203319) | Peat permafrost microbial communities from Stordalen Mire near Abisko, Sweden - Bog_T0_2 | ecosystem: Environmental > Terrestrial > Soil > Wetlands > Peat | place: Sweden: Abisko, Stordalen Mire... | reverse complement strand
GGGGAAGACCAGATCCACCCACGAAATGCCGGGCAGGGTGCCAATCCATTCAAAGTGGGGCGGTGGTTCCTGCGCATGGTACATCCAGCCCGGCAGCGCGTTCTGATCAAAGGGCAACTGGCCGGAGAGCAACATCGCCAGAATGGCCAGGCCCCGCAAGGCATCGAGCGCCAGGGCGCGGGACGATACGGCGGCGCTGGGGCTTTTGGTGGTCACATTATCCAAAGCCAGCGGGGTCGTCGGTTACACTTTGCCGAAATTTTTCAACGCGGTATAGGTGCGGCGCATGGTCTCCAGCGGTTGCGTGCTGGTTTCGTGTTCCATCACATACCATTGCGTGCCGCCCTCGGTTTCGCAATATTCAAAAACCGCATGCCAGTCAATTTTGTCCTCGCCGATGACTGCCTCGGGCCCGCCGCCATTGGGCTTGATGTGAATGCTGCGCGTGCGGCCGGGGAACTTTTTCAGCTCGGTCATCGGGTCCGCGCCGCCATCGCAACAATTGCTCGTGTCGAGCTGCAGGATGACATCCGCGTTCGTATTGGCGCCGAAAATGTCCCACGGCAGCTCGCCTTCGACGGGATGAAAGTCATGAAAATGCGAGTGGTAACCAATGGAAAGTCCAAGCGGCTTCAATTGCGCCGCCAGATCGTTGAACTGATTCGCCTTCTCAATCCACACCTGTTTGGTTTTGCCGGTCATGTCCGGCACGATGATAAACTTGTTGCCAATGGTCTGGTTGAACTCGATGGTGGCCTGTAGTTTGTCGGGTTGCACCAGCTCGGAAGGCGTATGCGAACCGCAGGCAACGAGGCCGTTGTCGTCCAGCATCTTTTTAATCTCCGTCGCCGAACGGTCCCAATACCCGGCAAATTCCACGCCGGGATATCCCATCTTGGCCAGCGCGGCGAGCGTGCCGGGAAAGTCCTTTTTGCAATCCTCCCGCACGGAATACAACTGCACCCCGACCGGGATTTTTTTTCGGGCGCTGCTGGAAGCACCCTGGGTGGCGCAGCCGGCCAATCCCAGCGCGGCCCCCGCCATGCCCACGGCGGAGAGTTGTAGAAATTCCCGGCGGCGAATAGTTTTCATTTGTTTCATTTTGAAATTGCCAATGTTAACCGCGGCGCAGATAAGGCAGGTGCCACGGCTTGCGGTACTTCACGCTGACGAGCTTGTCCGCCTCATGATCGTCCACAATTTTTTCGGCGTCGCTGTCCCACACAATTTTGTGGCCGGTGCGATACGCAATGTTGCCAAGATGGGCCAGTGTCGAGACCCGATGGCCGATGACCGGATTCAATACCGGCTGCTGGCGCGATTTGACGCAGTCGAGGAAATTGCGCACATGCGGCGTGCGCGGGTCGCCACTGGCGCGTTTCCGTTGCGACGGTATGTTGGCCTTTTTCGGCTCGGTAACGAGTTCCCAGCCTGTGTCGTTGAGGATGATATTGCCCTCGGTGCCGTGCCATTCCACGCCCCAGGGGCGGTTGTTCAGTCCGTTGTTAAGGCCGGCGCGATGCTCCCAGATCAGTTGATAGGTGGGAAAATCGTAAACCGTCACCAGCGAATCCGGCGTTTCGGAATCGTCATCAAAAATAAATTTTCCGCCGCAGGCGCAGACGGATTTGGGCGAGTCGCCGGGCATGCCCATTTCCACCATGTTCAGCAGGTGCACGCCCCAGTCGGTCATCAAGCCGCCGGCGTAATCCCAGAACCAGCGGAAGTTAAAATGAAAACGGTTTTTGTTGAAATGGCGTTCCGGCGCGGGACCGAGCCAGAATTCATAATCCACGCCGGCCGGCACGTCGCTGTCGGGCACATGCCCGATGCTCGGCAGCCAGTCGAGAAAGGCCCAGGCGCGCGCGAGGCTGACCTTGCCGAGCTTGCCGGAGCGGATGATTTCCGTGGCTTCGATGATATGCGGGGCGCTGCGCCATTGCGAACCCATCTGCACCACCCGGTTGTACCGCTGGGTGGCGGTCACCATCGCGCGGCCCTCATCAATCGTCTTGGCCAGCGGTTTCTCCGTGTAGATGTCCTTGCCGGCCTGCGCCGCCATTACCATGGGCAGCGCGTGCCAATGGTCGGGCGTGGCGATGAGCACGATGTCCACGTCCTTGCGGTCGAGTACGCGGCGGAAATCCTTCACCGTGTCAGGTTTTTTTCCGCGCTTATCCTGGCAGAGGTCGCTTACCTTCGCCAGTTGTGCATCGTCAATGTCACAAGCCACGGCGCAGTCCACTTCCGGATTCAGGAAGAAATTTTTCAAGTCCACCTGTCCCTGCCCGCCGCAGCCGATGATGCCGAGGCGGATTTTGTCGTTCGCACCGGGCTCGTCGGCGCGGGCGACCCGGATGAAGGGCGAACCCACGGTTCCCAGAGCGAGGGTGGCCAGCGCGCTTTTGCCGAGAAAATTCCGGCGGTTTAAGTTTTGCATGATTAAAAGAGTCCCGCCGTCAAGCATCGGCCGACGGCGGGATGTCCGGGCATTCTGCTTATTATTTAGCTTGGACGCGATAGAAAAGCGCCGGTCCACCAAACGAGGTGTTCGTGTAGGACAAGGTGCCCGATGACGGCGCATAAATGGCCGGGCCGACGTGCGGCCAGTCGTTTGTCCCGCCCGGGAGCGAATTTGTGGCCTCGAGCTGATAGGTATGGCCGATGATGGTCTGCCAGGTGAAGATTTGTTGGTTGTTTGTCAGGGTGTTGAGAATGCCAAAAGGCAGCAGGGGAATGCTGTATTTCAACGCAATGATGCCGTTGTTGGAATCGAGTGAAAAGATGTAAGGGAATTTCACAGTCGTGGCCGCGTTGCCATTGATGTTGGGATTATATGCCGGGAAGAATGCCTGATAATAAGCTTCCGGGGGAAATCCCAAAGTCGGAATTTGGAACAATTCCAAGTCGTTGGGAGAATCAGCGATGTTGACGCCGGCCAAAATGTTGTTGGAAACATCCAGACCTATGCCGCACACGGAACTCAAGGAACCTGCGCTTGCGGTGGTGGAGAAATCCAAAACCACCCAGCCGAAACCGCTGTTGGTATCGTATTGTATTTCGCGCAGGTCATAGCCGGGACTCTTGGCCCAGAAGGTATTGCCTGCGCCCCAGGCGACGCCCAAGTAAGCGAATCCGTCCGGAGCATTGGTGACCGTAATGGTAATGGGCGTGAAGGTCATGCCGTCCTGGGTTGTCAAGATTGCCACGTTGGTGCCGGAACCAGTGCCATACTCGTTGACGCCGCCAGAGCTGATCGTTTCATATGTGCCGAGCAGGATTTGGGTGTTCGTGCCTCCGCCGCGAACCGCCATGCTGTCACCCCAGCGATCTTCCGAGCTGGCACCCGGGTTGCTGGGCATGGCAGCGCCGGGATCGCCGACAAAGGCCTGAAACAAATTAGTTGAATTCGGACTGCCATCGGAGTTGGTGTAATTCGCCACCGAATAGAAACCGGTGATGGCAAAGTCAGTGGAGCCCGGACTGGCCGTGTCGCTGTCTGGGTTATAAGATGAAACATTGCAAACGTAAACCTTGCCATCATCGGCCACGCCCACTTGCCCCACTGCGAAAAGGCTGCCGCTTGGCAGGCCGGTTGTGGGGCCGGTCACCTGGAAATTGAACTGGCCGTTGGTTGCGTTCAGCGCGTAGATATTGTCCCCGGAATGTTCCGCCAGCAGGACGTTCATGGTGATGGGATCAAAGGCCAGGCCGCGGGTGTTATAGCTGGTATCCAGATAGGGCTCAGAATTATCCGCCGCCAGGCTCCAGAGGTTTGTGACATAAGCGCTGGCCAGGGGGGTGATCACATTCAATTGCACCGGCAGCGAGTTCGTCGAGCCCGCGGTATTGCTGATAATGACGTCATACCATCCAGAAACTGATGTTGTCAGGTTGCTGATGGAAAAAGTGGTTGTATTCGTCGCGACAAAAACAGTGGTGGCCGTGGCTGAATTACTGACGGTATTATACTGCCAGTAGTAAACCAGGGGCAAAGAGCCGGCTCCGGCCACGCTGAAAGTATAGGTTCCATAATTCGTATAATAAGTGCCGCCGACCGGCTGGGTGGTAAGGGTGGGCGCCACCGCGGCGGCCACATAAGAAAGTCCCCATCCGTGAACACCGTTGTTGCAATCCAGGGTGAAAAGCAAATTTGTTTTGCCCGCTCCGCCCAGGGCCACCCCGCCAACAAAGTTTCCGTTTCCGGCAAAATGCGATGAATTGGTGCTGCCAAGGCTGGCCAGGGCGGTAATCGGGTTGGCTGAATAAAGATTGATCGGCGTTGTGGTTGGAGCCGAGTTCGGAATCGGGCCAAGCGCGGCCAGCAAATTGCCGGCGGGAGAATAGTTAATCACCGTTTGGCCAACATTGCCGGCGGCGGAAAAAGTTGTGTTCGTGGCTATTACCTGCGCATTCACCGGACTGGTCAGGCTGGCAAAATTTGCGGGATATTGCACCAGATATATGGCGGTGCCGACTTGTTTAAACAAAAAGGTATTGTTCGTGTAAAAGCAAACCGCAATCGCGGGGCCGTTGTTGCCACTCGGCGGGATGGCAATATTTGTGATGTTCAGCACCGTCGGCGTAAAATCAGTGCCATTCGCCGTGCTGAACAGCACCACATTGGTCGTGGCCTGCGTGCCGCTGGAAGTAGTCATCGGCGCCAGGAGCACGGTGCTGGTCCCGGAACCTTGTGCGACGAGATTATCGCCCATGCGCCGGGCAAGGGTGCCACCCGAGGGATCGCCCGAGAAGGAAACGTAGGGAGCGTTTTGCCAGTTGGCCCATTGATACACTTTGATTCCTGAGCTTACGCTTTGCTGAAGGTTCATGCCGTAGATAACGCCGTCATCGGCGACAGCGACCTGATCCAACAGAAACGTGCCGCTGGAAACGCCCGTCATAACGGCGCTGCCGACATAATTGCCGGTGCCGGCGTCCAAGACGTCAATCGCGGGGGTTGACCCGCTGCCGGTGGTGCCTTTGTTGCAAACGTACACCTGGTTGGAAACCGCGCTGTAGGCCAGCCCGCGATTCACGTCTCCGTTGCAGATGTGATTGACGCTGCTTAATACATTGGTGGAAACAAACCAATTGCTCGAAACCTGATAATGTTGCGCACTGGCGAGGTTGGCCAGGCCGAAAAAGGCGATGGTTGAAAACAGGGCAGGAGACAGCCGGCGTCCCAACCGGTTGAACCAATATGTTAAATCTGAGGTTTTATGGGATTTCATAATTTGGGTTGTTCTGCGATTGATTATTTAGTGCTACGGCGTGGTGGTTTGAATCGGCGGGCTGAAAATAGGTGTGGTAATTATGTCAATTTTTTAAAGGACGTTCTGTTCGTTAATAACTAACGAGCGGAAAAGTTGCCTGTAAACGTGGCAAATCCTTGTCTGTGGCGTCGCCGACTTCCACATTCCAACCCGGCCCGGGAGAAGAGGTGATGGGCTGCGGATCGGGTATGGCGTTTCCTTGGGCGATGAAATTGGACTTCCATTTCCAATACTCGGAGTGTCCGTCAGCGAAACTAAGCAAACCGCCGTTGTTATGCCGGCTGGTCGGCAGTTTATAATATGTGGAACTATTGGTGTAGCAGGGAAATTCGTTGTTATCAATGCTGTTGGCGGAAACTTCAATAAAAACGGAAGCCTGTGACGGGGACGGGTTGATGATGCCACCCATTTTGAAAAAGCTGCCATTGGCCGGTGTGGTATCACCATTGTCATTGACCCAGTTCATGCCGCAACTCATGGAGTAACTCCGATCCCGTAAAACTCCCGGCGGCCCATTGGCCAGCGCGTCATCCGAAGGACAGCGGTAAATGCCGGCATTCCCGTTATAGGCATAGAGAGTGCCATGGGTTATGGCCAGCGCTTCGCTCATGGCCACGGCGCTGGCTTCCACGCGGGCGCTGCCGTTCCAGTTGCCCACGCCCAGTATACTGCCCTGTGTCACCCACGCTTTTAACCCGCAATCAGAATTGCCATCGCTGTGATTGTTCACCAGACGGTCGTTAGAATCGCCGGTGTACATGTTCCAGGCCAGACCCAATTGCTTGGTATTGCTCAGGCATTGGGTGGTTTTGGCCCGGCTTTTGGCCGCGGCCAGAGCGGGGAGGAGCATCGCGGCCAAAATGGCTATGATGGCGATGACCACCAGCAGTTCAATTAATGTAAAGGCGCGGTCGTGCGCGGACTGTGTTTGTTTGACCGGCCGTTTATTTATCAACGGGTTTATCATGCGTCTCCTAAGTTTAAATTGTTTACTTGATGCTCGATCTGCGTTGGTCGCTCATTTTTTCACGGATTGTTTTTATCCGTTGGTCTTGCATTCAGCCTACAATTCTAATCGCTGGATAATTATTTCCCAGCGCGGTATTTTTCATAGAAAAAAGATGTTGCTTTTGTTGTAAAATTGTAACATCAGGCAGGATCAAAAAAACTTGACCGATTGAGGCGGAAGCCGTTGGCAGCAAAGGGCGCAGGCTCTATCATGCGCGCGTGCGGAAAAATGTAATTCTAAAAAAAATCCACCGGGCCGCGCTGGCGGCCCTGCTTTTTTGCTCCCCTCTGGCCGCCCCTGCCGGCGGCACCAACGACCCAATGCGCGGGGTTCATCTTTGGCTCGACAATGATCCGGCCGCGCAGACCCTCGTCCGCATCCTGCCCGCGCTCGCGGCGGCAGGCGCCAACACAGTGGTGGTGGAGGTCAATTATAGTTTTGAATTTCAGGCGCATCCGGAATTGCGCAACGCCAGATTCGTCACCGCCGCGAGCGCCCATGCCCTGGCTGCGGCCGCGCGGAAATGCGGCATCCGGCTGATTCCCGAATTCAACTGTCTGGGCCACCAATCCTTTGGCGGGAAAGTTTCACCGCTGTTGCGCCTGCATCCGGAGTTCAGCGAGTCCCGCTCGCTTTCACTCACGAACAAAAGTGTCTATTGCCTGGAATGGTGTCCTTCCGCGCCGGGCCTGAACGAAATTATTTTTTCACTGATTGATGACATGACCGCGGCTTTTGAGACGGATGCGTTTCATGTGGGCATGGACGAAGTTTATTTGACGGGTTCTGATGATTGTCCCCGCTGTCATGGCCGGGACCCCGCCAAGCTATATGCCGCGCAAGTCTGCGCGCTTCACGACCACATTGTGGGCGGACGTCATCTGCAAATGCTCATGTGGGCGGACCGCATCATTGGACCCAAATATCAAGGCGCGTGCAAATACGACAATGCACGGAATGATTTGAGCGCGGCGATTGATTTGATACCGAAAGACATCATCCAATGCGACTGGCATTACGAGTGGCGGAAGAATTATCCGTCCATCGCGTATCTCGCCAGCAAGGGTTTTCAAGTGTGGCCGGCCGGATTTGCACCATTGGCCGCCAGCAGTGCGTTCAGTGATGCGGCCCAAGCGGACAAGTCCGGACAGGTGGTGGGATTTTTGGCAACCACCTGGAACGAAACCTCCATCGCCGATTCACCGAATTGGCCGCCCATCAGGGAGATTCTCACGCGCTGGCGGCTGGCGAATAAGTGAACGCGGCAAATCCGAAGGCCGAGGGCCGAAATCCGAAGGAAATCCGAAATCCGAAAAGCGGCTCCGTGGGCTTGCGTTCTTGCCCTCCTCATTTCACACGCCCAGGTCGTGTTTTCAAAGTGAGGTTGGAGCGCGCCCGTCCCCGGGCGCAGCAGGCTGGAATTTGCGAGACCCCGTAAATTATTGGAAACCGTCGGTTAGGCGGCGTTGCTGCGGCCGAGGACGGCACGCGCTCCGTATTTTGCAAACACACCCCAGAAACCCGCTTCGGATTTCATTCGGATTTCGGCCTTCGGAATTCGGATTTTCAATTTATTCCACCACTTGCGGTGCTGGAATCTTCGGCGGATGAAAAAACGCTGCGAGCGCCAGGGCTGCCACAAGGCCGCAAATCATCGGCACCAAAAACAGCTTGTGAAAATCGGTGACGCCGTCGTGCGTAAAAACTGTCTGGCCGAGGAACGGGCAGATGGTGTTGGCCAGCAGTGCGCCGAGGCCCAGGACCATGACATTAAACAAACCTTGCGCGCTGGCCCGCGCGTCCTTGGGAAAATATGCGTCGGCAAATATGTAAACCGTGGCGAAGAAAAACGCATAGCAGATGCCATGCAAAATCTGCACGGCGATAATGAGGCCCGGATACTGCGGAAAATACGCATATACGGCAAACCGCACCGCGTGGCCCAGGATGCCGACAATCATGGTGGTACGCCAGCCCAGCCGTTTGAGCGTGGCGCCGAGAATGAACATGGTCAACATTTCCGCGATCTGGCCCACGCTCATCACCGGCATGATCCAGTTGCCGGGGATGCCCACGCCGCCGGACGCCACAGCCGTGCCCAGGAAGCTGCCGGTCCAGTTGAAATAACAATTGTGGACGAAGGAGTCCACCAGCGTAACCAGCCACAGCACCAGCACAAACGGCTGTTTCAGCAATTTGAAAGCTTCGAGCCACGCAAATTTTTCCAACGCGCCTTCGCCCGCCTTTTTGGGCGGTGTGTGCGGCAGCAGAAAACTGAAACCCGCCAGCGCCAGCGACGCGATGCCGGCCACCGCATAGGTCCACGCCGTCGCCGCTTTCATTTTGTCCCCCGTCAGTCCAGAGCCGAGCATCGCCCCAATCCAATTGATCAACCCATGCGGATTGAGCTGATGCACCTTGTCCCAGTCCACCAAAATAAATGTGAACGGCCACGCCGCGAGAATCCAGCCCAGCGTACCGCCGATGCGCACCACGCCGAATTCCTTGCGCGCGTCTTTCAAGTGTGCGAAGGCGATGGAATTGACGATGGACATCGTTGGCACAAAGAGCAGGCAATGCACCAGCATCAGGCCAAAAAACGGCCAGAACGTTTTGGTGAAGGTGAGGCCAAGCATCGCCAGTCCCCCGATGAAATGGCTGAACCCAAGAAATTTTTCCGCCGCAAAATTACGGTCGCAAAACTGGTTGCTGAAAAACATCCCCACAATGGCCGCAATGGGAAACGCGTTGAGAATCCAGGCCTGTTCTCCCGGCGAAAAACCGAGGCTCGGCAGGTAGCCAAAGATCAACGGCAGCCATGCACCCCAGATGAAGTACTCCAGCAGCATCATCACGAACAATTTTGCGCGGCTGCTCATGCTTGGTTTTTCAGCCGGACGACGGCGCCGGTGCGCACGGATTTTTCCTCGGCCGCGCAAATTTCCAATGCCGTCAACCCGTCCTGGCCCGTCACGACGGAGGGTTTCACGCCGCGGGCCACGCAGTTCACAAAGTAGGCCACCTCTTCCATATAACCGTCAGTTTGCTCCAGTTGGACTGTCCGCGGCGGTTTTCCGGCGACATGCACCTGGAGGGCGCTGGGACCCCGCGACAGGTCAAAATCAATCATCGCCCGTTCACAGTGCAGCGTGAAACTCATGTTGAAGCCGTCCGGCAAAAGCCAGCTTCCCTCCGCGTGGACGGCCGGTCCCTGCGGATAAAAATACTGGGTCAACACGTGATTCACCGCCCCGCCGGCGTCCACCATCCCGGTGGAAAAGATCGAGGCCGGGCGGCCGAAAAGAAAATTGACAAAATCCGTGTCATGGATGTGCAGGTCCAGCAACGCGCCGCCCGCATGCGACGCTGCCTTGCCCCAGGTGGGTTTGGCGCTCACACGGCGCAACCGCGCCGCCCGCACGGGGCCGAAAGTTTGCTGGGCCACGGCTTGTTTCAACCAGCCCCAGCCCGGCCAAAATCTCATGCACATCGCCGGCATGAGAAAGCGGTCCGCCGCCGCCGCCGCCTGCAATATTTTCCGCGCTTCGGACACATTTTGCGCCATCGGCTTTTCGCACAGCGTATGTTTCCCGGCCTTGAGCGCGGCAATGGCGTGCGCCGAATGTTTCGCGGTGGGCGTGCAGATGTCCACCACCTGGACTTCGGGGTCGGCAATCATCTCGCTGTATTCGCGATAAACCTTGACCCCCGGGTCGAGCCGGACGGCGGCGCTGCTTTTGATGTTGCCATTCACTCCGCGCACGATTCCATCCACCGGCGTTCGTGTTCCATCGCACACGGCCACGACGCGCGCATTGGGAATTTTTTGATACGCCCGCAGATGGGTGACGCCCATGAAGCCCAGCCCCGCGATTGCCACGTTGACCTTTTTTGCCGCCATGATTAATTAATAAATGTCCGCTCCATGAACTCCCGCGCCGCGCGGATGTCGCCAATGCGGTTGGTGCCGTACTCACGCTCAATCGCCAGGTTGACGTTGAAAACCACATGCTTGAAGGTGGAAAAAAAACCGCGCCAGTTCACCTCGCCCGTGCCGACCGGCACTTCCGCCCCCCAGGTGCCGGGAATTTTCGTGCGCTGCGCGTCCTTGATGTGCACCTGCCGGATCCACGGAGCGAGCACGTGCAAGGCCTTCACCGGATCGCCCTTGTCGTACATGATCATGTTCGCCGGGTCAAAATTCACGCCAATGTTCGGGTGATTCAGCTTGTGCAGCAGCGCGGCCAGTTCCGGCGCGGTTTCCTGTCCCGTCTCGAGTCCCAGCAAAATGTTTTGCACCATGAAAATATCCGCCACCACGTCGAGCCGCTGGAGCATTTTTGCGAAGGTCGGATGCGATTCATCCGGCGGCAGAAACCCCGCGTGAAACGTCACCAGCTTCAGGCCCATTCTTTTGGCGATCGCCGCGCAGTCAATGATGTTCTTGATGTTCTGTTCCCACGTATTATCCGGCGCGATGCCGCCGGTCAGCCGGATGGAATCCAGCGTCGAGTAATCCTCGCCCATGCAACCCACCATGCCCGACACCACCGTAATGCCTTGTTCCCGGAAAAGCGTTTCCGCATCGCCCCAAATTTTGGGCGCAGCGCGCAGCGGATCCAGCGCCAGTTGCACGCGGCGAATGCCCGTCGCGCGGAGTTTCTGTACGAGGTCTTCCGGGCTGGCTGGCTGCAATGACCAGCTGCAAACCGCCAGCCGGTCAGAAATGGAGGGTAATTTCATGGGGCCGGCAAATGGGGCTCCGCCGGCGCCCGGCGGCGGAAATTCTCTGCCGGCGGCAAACCGACAATTGAGGAGCACATGGTCATGGTTAAAATTTCTGGGCGAAATCTATAGGCCATTTCCAGCGGTTAAAAAGCTGAAATATGTCGCTTTTATTTCGTTTTTGTAACATATAAGATTTAATTTCGATGAACGAACCGATGAACCCCGCCTGGTGGCCGGCGCGGCAGTTGCAGCGCCACCGCATTCAAAAAGTCCTCGCCTGCGGCCATCGTCTGAACCCTCCGCTGTTCAGTCATGTCGTCAATTTTCCCCGCCTCGAAATCCCCCTGCATGGCCAGTATCGAAACCAAATTGAAAGCGGCGGGAAAATTGTCAAGGTCACGCTCGGCCCCGGCTCGGCCCTGTTCGCCGGGCCCAGTTGCTGGAACCTCCCGGAATGGTGCCCGGGTCTGGAACTCCTGAGTATTTTCTTCGGCCGAAGCCGCTTGAGCATCAGTCATGTGTCCGCGCGTGCGAAAAATTATCCACAGCTTGCCTCGCAAAAATATTCCGTGCCCCGCCCCATCAGCGGCCCGGTGCCGCACCTGCTTGTGGCCCTGGCCGAGGTGATGGCCGAGGATGAATCCAGCCCCGCGCTCGCGGACTTGGTTCGCGCCCTGGTCTGCTGCGTGGAAAATTTGTTACGCCAGCCCGTCGCCCGGGCTGACAGCCGCGCGCAGACGTTGCTCGAGGAAATCCGGGTCTTTCTGCAGAGCCATTACCAATACGACATCACCCGCGATTCCGTGGCCGCCCAGTTTGGCGTCACGCCCAACCACCTGTCGCGCCTCTTTCAAACCCACGGCCGCATGACCTTTACCCGGTATCTCACGCATGTCCGCATTGACCGCGCCAAGCATCTTCTCCGCAACTACAACCTCAAGCTGGACGATATTGCCGCGCGTTGCGGCTATCACGACACGCCGTACTTCTGGCACGTGTTCAAACGGATGACCAAGACCACACCCATGGCTTACCGCTTGAAAAACCGATCCAGCCGCACCACCTCCCGGGTGCCCGAAGAAACCACCCTGCCAGGCTGAGCGCCGAACATTAGAGCAATCCCTAAAAAACTGCAGCCGGTGACCGGGCCAAAACATTCAACGCCCAACATTCAACATTCAAGTCCGAAGGGCTTTCTATTCGCA
>Ga0302319_10019768_pt1 | contig 12218 bp, 11 predicted proteins | sample Bog_T0_2_FD_203319 | JGI IMG/M metagenome (GOLD analysis project Ga0302319, IMG submission 203319) | Peat permafrost microbial communities from Stordalen Mire near Abisko, Sweden - Bog_T0_2 | ecosystem: Environmental > Terrestrial > Soil > Wetlands > Peat | place: Sweden: Abisko, Stordalen Mire... | reverse complement strand
ATCGCCCTCTGCCACGCCAGTAAATCCCTAAAAGACTTCACCAAGAAGCTGCCTCTTCCCAACGGCTGATCCCTGACCCCTGAAACCTGATCCCTCGCTGTTAGATTAGTCTTCGAGTTCGGGGTGGAAGTGGCTCTCCCAGCCCTTGTACCGGGCGGCTTCGTGAATGGCCTTGGACACGTCACTGAAGTTGGCTGCAACGTGGTGTTCGAAGCCCTCGCGGCAGATGTACTTCAGCAGATTCTGCAGTTTCGGGATCTCGGCCACGCCTGCGCCACCGAAAGTCGTAAGCGGATCGTCGGTGAATCGACCCGCACCGGTGTAACCGCGGATGACGCCGCGGCGATCATCGGTGGAGTAACGGGCGTAGCTCATCTCGCCCGGCTTGACTATGCCCTCGCAGGTGCCATAGGTGTTTTCCTTGCCCACCGTGCCGGCAATGATCTGCTGGAAGTCCATCTTCACTTCCTTGAAAAAGTGCTTGGGCAGGTTTGAACAGTGGAAGCAGACGCACTTGTTGGGATCGCTGCCGTAGTTATTGTTCCAATCGAGCAGCGCCGAGGGAGTGCCCGATGCCAGCGCGAGCATGTACATGCTCAGCGTGCCGGGGACGTCGACTTCGCAGGCTGAAGGGATGAGATTGTTCGACATCATGCTCATGACCGTGCAGGGCACCACGCCGAAGAACTCCTCCATCGAGGTCCAGCACTGGATGGCGCTGATGGTGGCGTTGGTCTGCGTCATCCATCCATCGATGACCGCACCCAGCTTGGCCATCTTGAGCAGCGCGGCTTCAGGCACGCCCGCTGTGGTGACGTAGCTCTTGATGGCGGCGAGTTTAGCCTGGGCCGCGTCGTCGTTGTCCTTCATGCGATTGATGCGGCCGAAGACTTCCGAAAGATCGAGGGGCTCAATTGAAATGCCATTGGTCTCGAGGATTCGCTCGGAGTAGCGGACCGTGTTGAAGGCGGCGGGACGCGCGCCGATGGCGCCAATCTTCAGATTCTTGAGGCCCTTGACGATGCGGCAGACAGCTGAGAACCATTCGAGGTCGGCCTTGAACTCGGGCGACGTAAGGCTCTCGGTGTGTAACGTGGTCAGGGAGTAATCAATGCCGTACTGCATCATGTTGTTACAAGCGCTCATTTTGCCGCAGAAGCTGTCGCGACGGACGGCGATGGTCATGTTGTCGGACTGGTCGGGAGTGGCCTGCACCAGCACCGGGACCTTGAGTCCGGAGAGCCGGATGGCATCGACGATGCCGCGTTCTTCACCGAAGTTGGGCAGCGTGACAATGATGCCGTCGATCTCTTCAGCGTGCTTCTTGAAAAGCTCTGCGCAGCGCTGCGATTCGGTATAAGTTTCTACCGCGCCGTGCTTCGATTCTTCAGGGCCGAGGACGATTGCTTTTGCGCCTGCCGCTTCAAGAACAGCGATGATTTCTTCACGGCCGGTTTTGGCCAGATGGTCAGGAAAAAAGCCGCGATTCCCTACGACGATTCCGAATGTCATGGTGCGTTGTGCTGTCATTTCTTGCTTGCTCCTTGATTGTTGCGAAACTTGGTTTGCTGCGGATCTTATTAACTTGCGCGGCTGGGCCGGAAACGAATGAGGTAGAAAAGGCCGACGAGTAACATCAGGGCGCCCCACCAGACGGAGGCGTGGAAGTTCTGCACAGCCATGGTTCCGGTGCTCAGCTCGTAGATGCCGTAACCGAGAATCAGCGCGCCATAAACGGTGAGCAGAACTCCAATGAAGAACCAGATCGGGATGGCGGACGAGTGCATGAGTGCTCCTTACCAGAAGTAAATGTTGAGGGCGAAGAAAATAACGACGGCAATCGCGGTCCAGAACCATTCGTTCTTGTACCAGGGAACCGGCTCTTCGGTCGGCAGCGGTGTCGCGCCATAAACCACACCAGCCAACTCGGCAATCGGCCGCGGCTTGGTAAACAAGCTGACAATCACGTTGACGCCGACCGATGTTGTCACCGACCAGAGGGCGCGATACATGTTCTCGGCCATGTCTTTCGCGTCAGGCGAGATGGCGACAAAGCGTAGCGCGGAGGGATCCGCCTTGACCCAGGCCCAGAGGCCGATGGAGGTCAACGTTCCCATGAGCAGGCCCCAGAATCCGCCCTGTTTGGTTGCGCGCTTCCAGAACATGCCGAGGAGCACTACGCCGAGCAATGGAGAGATGAAGAAGCTGAAGAGCGCCTGCACATAATCCATAATGCCGGCGGCGTTCATGACCAGGTATGCTGCGCCGATGGAGATGACCACGCCGACAATGGTCACAATGCGGCCGACTAGAACATAGTGCTCGTCCCTGGCGTGCTTGACGATATGCGGCTGGTAAATGTCGTAGGTGAAGATGGCGGTGAAGGCGCTTACGTTGCCGGCCATACCGCTCATGAATCCGGCGATGAGCGCGGTGATGCCGAGGCCGAGCAGGCCGGGTCCAAGGTAGCGAACCATCATCAGCGGCAGCACTTCGTTATAGCTATGCAGGCCTGCGCCCGGGTGCGCGGCGACCACGTTTTCGCCCACCAGGTGCATCAGGCTGCCGTCGGCATTCTGCAGAACGACGAGGCCCAGCAGGCCGGGAAGGATGACGATGAACGGCACGGCCATTTTGAAGAACGATCCGATCACCGGCGCCAAACGCGCTGAACGGAGCGAGTTGGCGGCGAGCACGCGCTGGACGACGAGAAAATCGGTAGTCCAGTAGCCGAAGCTGATCGCGAATCCAAGTCCGAACACGATGCCGGTCCAGTGGATACCCATCGGGTTATCGGCAAAGTGGCCCATGCTGCGCCACATGTGCGTGTAGTCGCCCGCTGGGGTGGCGCCGGTAGCAATGTTCTGTGCCAGGCGCGCCTTGAAGCCGCTCCAGCCGCCTGTTTCAATGAGCCCAAGAATCGGCACCAGAAGTGCGCCGCCCCAGATGAGAACGAACTGCAGAACCTCATTGAAGATGGCCGAGCGCAGTCCGCCAAGCGCTACATACGCGGCAACGGCAAGGGAGCTGACGATGATGGAGAAGTTCAGATTCCAGCCGAGAACAATCTTCATCACCTCAGCCATGGCGAACATATTCACGCCGCTCATCAGCACGGTCATGAAGGCGAAGGAGACGGCGGCCACGGTGCTTGACCCCTGACCGTAGCGGAGTTTCAAATAGCCGGGCACCGAGTGGGTTTTGCACACGTAGTAGAAGGGCATCATGACCATGCCGAGGAACAGCATGGCGGGGATGGCGCCCACCCAATACCAGTGTGCGGCAAGGATGCCGTACTGGTAGGAGGAGCCGGCCCAGCCCATCAATTCGAGCGATCCCAGATTGGCGGAGACAAAGCTGAGACCCGCGATCCACGCGGTCATTTCGCGGCCGGCCATGAAAAACTCTTCGCTGGTATTGGCCTGGCCTTTCAGGTAAAAGCCGATCCAGATGACCATCACGAAGTAGATGGCGATGACGGCCAAATCAAGCAAGCTGAGGTGCGCCAGTGAGGAAGCGCCGGTGCCAGCGAACGCCGCGGTCATAGACGGCAGACCGGCGGCGAGGTAGGCGGGGACCAATTCGAACATTGAGTCACCTGGAAACAGTCAATTCGTCCCGGGAGCATTTGGACGTTCGCACCTAAGTAAATGGCTTTACTCAACCAGTTGTCAAGCGGGAAACTGGTGTGCGAAGGAAAATGAGCCGGAGTGCGATGATGTCTCGCATGACTCACCGGACAAGACGCGAAACACAAAACGGAGTGAGCAAGTAAGCGTTTGCTGGAAAGTGTGCCATAAAGGGGCACATCGACGCCTGGGGGGGGCGCAAGTTGTGAAGCGTCCAGACACCTGCAATTTTTCACTTCGTCGTTAAAATCTAAGCGGCCTCGCCCCTTAAGGTTTCGGGGTTCCAAGCGGGGTGCTCCTGCTCAACATGGATCCTGAACTGATCCGCGAACCAGGCCAGGTTTTGCGCGGAGGAAGTGATCCACCTCCCTCGCAGTGGCATCTCTTCTCCGCAAACGGAGCATTTTGCCGCCGCGGGGTAGTCGTTGATGTCGTGGACGACGGTGAGCTTCGGCTTGATGATGAAGTGCAAAATACCCGGCGACGCAGTGCCAATCGTTTCCGAAGCCATTATGATCTCTCCAAAATAAATCCCGGAAATTGACCGGGGACTCGTATTACCTGTGAGATGCCCCCGGAGCGAATTCCGCTGCCTTCAGGCCTCGAACAGGATCTCCGGCGCCGACTGAGCCGATTCGGCGGTAGCCATCGGCGTCAGCAGCGGCCATCCCTTGCGCAGCACATATTCCAACCACGCTCCAGCAATTTGCGATGTAACCACGGCGGCCACAACCAGCGTGGTGTAGAAGGTCGAACTGATAATGCCGGCGTCGAACGCGACACTGGCCAGCACAATGCCCGGGCCGCCCCGTGCGTTTGTAGTGACTGCAAGATTGACAAGGTCCAATCCGCGAAATCCCGCAAACCGCGCGGCAAGTGAAACGGAAAACACCTTCACAATACAGGTTCCGGCGATGAAGGCGGCAATCATCCAAAGCGACACGCCTTGAACCAGATCCAGCTTTAAGCCGACGACTGCGAAATACACAGGGATGAAGAAGGCGAAGGAGACTTTGCCGATGGCGTCCAGGGCTTCAGCGAAGATGCGGCGCTTCTTATGCACGACGGCGAATCCCGCCAGGAAAGCTGCGAACACCAGGCTGATATCGAGCGCTCCTGCAACGACGCAGTAAGCCAGCAGCACAGCCATTGCGTAGCCGACTGGAGAATGCGTGGCCAGAACATTGAACCGCGACTTGTTGATCCGCTTGATGGCACGTGGAACGATGGTAAGGCCGAGAGCAAAGAAAGCCACAGTTGCGAGCAGGTGATAGGACATCGCGCGCGGATCGAGGACAGCTTTTCCCGCCATCGCCGTTGCCACTGCGAGGGCTAGCCAAAGCACAATGTCTTCGAGAACGGCGACACCAAGAACCAGCCGCGCAAAACGGGTATGAAGAATTTTCAGATCGGCGAAAATCTTCGAGACAACCGGCACGGAAGTCACGGCCACACCGACGGCAAGGATGATGGTGAGCGAGATGCGGTTGCCGTTTGGCCCCGCCAGCGACGGCCGGATAATCCATGGCGCGAAGATCAAGCCGAGGACGAACGGCAGCCCTGAGCCCACAATGGTGAGCCAGCCCACCTCGCGGCGCTCATCGCGCGTGAAAAGCTGCTGGGTTTCCGCGCCGGCAAGAAACATGAGCAACAGCAGGCCAAGCCAGTAAACAAAATCCAGAATATTGCCCTGGCGCTTAGCGGTCTCAATAAAGTGCGCGGCAAAAGGCAAGCGGCCAACCAGGGCGTTGCCAAGAACCACTCCCGCGAGAATTTCGCCCACGACTTTGGGCTGCCGCATTTTCACGAACAGCCAGCCCAGAAACTGCGCAAGACCCACCAGGAGCAACAGGAGAAAGAGAACCTGGGTCAGTTGTGAGTTTGTCATTTGTCAGGGCCTGGGGCAGGTTGAATGTTTCGCGCTCTGAGGAAATTGGATGCCGCCCCTTGCGATTCGTTTGTCCCGCTTCGAGATAACAGCTTTTGATATGAGCGATTTTCATTTAAGCCGAGGATGGTGCGCGATGGTGTGGGCCCGGCATTCATGTGCCAGCGCTGTGGTTTTGACCTGACTGATGCCGTGCGGCCCGTAACTCGCTTTTTGAGCCCCGCAAGGAAGCGGCGCGCGAATTACCTGGAAGTGTGAAACAGGATGCGCAGCAGGGGATACTCGTTGATCGGTTGGTCGTCCTCCAGCGCCGGAGTTTGAGGGCTTCTGGCAATAATGTCCTGTGGGTTGAACTCCTGCGAGAGGATCAGATCGAACTGCTGTTGCGGAGTCTTTTCCGGGCCCCACTCGACGAGGTCGGCAGCCGCAGCGGGCGGCATGTGAGAGACAAGATCCGCGCTCGATAAATTGGTTATCGGGTCCATGCTGGCCAGAAAGTGGATGCCGTATTTGCCTGCACTATGGAAGGAACGGACGTATGGAAAGGACTGCGTGAGAGCCTTGGTCATGGAGGCAAGCGTGCCGGAATCTGTGCTTTCAGGACACCAGGCCTGCAGTATTCCACCCTTCCGCAGATGCTGCTTGATGACGTCGTAGAATTCGCGCGAATAAAGAAGGCTGGACCCTGCCGCATGGGGCGGCGGCGGCGGGTCCACGACGATGACGTCGTAGCTTTGGTTTGAACCGTCGAGGAATCGACGGCCGTCGTCGATCGCGATGTGGGCCAGGGGCGAACTTTCGACGGTTGCGGCGTCTGCGTGGAAGTAGGGAAACATCGCCGGTACACTGGGAATCAAATCGACGGCCGTTGTTGGGATGCCCCAGGAGAGCATCGAGCGAAAACTGGTTCCCATGCCAAAGCAAATCACAAGGCCATTCTGCGGCGGGTGAGGCATGAATGCGAGCGGCAAGTGGACCATGAATTTGGTGACGGGAGTAAGCACGGTCATGCCGATGCCATTGACGTAGATACCCCGATCGAAACCCGTCCCGGCCGCGACGACTGTTGCTGAGTAGTCTCTGCGTACCTCACGGATGGGAAATCTTGTTTCGTAGTCGTGAGTTATGGCGAACAGGAGGACGGAGGAAACGATCGCGAGGACTAAATAGAGTTTTGGTTGCCAGCTCTTCGGGCGTTGAGTCAGTTCTCGCGGTTTTTGAAAGACGACGAGTGCGGCGATGGCAAACAGAGGGATTGAAAATGCGGCGGTTGCCCAGCGCTCGCCCAGCCAGGGCAAGAGCCAGAAGCCGGCTAAGAGCGGGCCGACGATCGATCCAGCGATATTGAAGGCATAGGCGGTTCCGGCTCGATCGGGATCGCCCGACGACCAGGAGTCAACGAGTAATGGCGTCAGAAATCCGGCCACAGCGCAAAATAACGCGATGGCGGTGAGACGCATAAGACTGAATCCCAAAGGGAAGATGGGCAGCAAGGGATCTGCGGCCACCACAGGAATGACGGTGGAGAGCGCGAGCAGACTCCAGACCAATGTGCTTTGACCGCGTGAACGTGTGTTTGCGCCGCCGCGGTAGATGCGCGAGCCTACGACGGTGGCGAGCAGGTACACGGCGAGGATTTCCGCGAATGCATAGACGAGGTTACCGAGGTAGGGAGTGAACTGGCGAATCCAGATGACTTCCAACCCCATGCTGACCAGGCCGGTGGTGAACAGGAGAACCAGGGGCGTGTAGGAAGGAAGGCCATAAAGTTGTGGGCGCGGCGCGGGCGCGGAGACCTGAGCGTCAGTCGAAACCACGGAGGGAGCCGAGTAGCTCATGATGAAGGCCGAGATCGCAAGAATCGCATTCAGCCCGCCGGCGACAAAGAGCGTCCCCTGAAAACCAAGTAACTCGATCAGCACGAATGCAGAGGCAAGCGTGCCAAGAAGCGCGCCTATCACGTTCGCAATATAGAGGTAGCTGAATGATCGGTCTGATTTAAGACGATCGGTCTGCCGGATGACGGCCATAAGCAGCGGAAACGTGGAGCCCATGCAGGTGGACCAGGGCACCAGCGTGATGGCGATCCAGATACCTGTAAGGACGTAATAGCGCGAGGTTTGCCAGGCGCTGAGAGAGCCCATATGTTGCAACAGCAGGCGACCGAACTTCAACTCAAAAGGGACCGCGAGCGACGAGATGCCCACGAGCAATTCAGCGATGGAATAGAAGCGGAGAACGCGCGGACCGTTCCCAGAGAGAATGCGATTCGTAAGCCTGCCCGCGCCCCACGACCCTAGACCAAGGCCAGCCATGAACATCGAAATGACGATTGAGGCAAGGGCGGTGGTGACGCCGAAACTGGCCATGGCAAGCCGCAGCCAAACCACCTCGTACACTAGACCGCAGAACCCGGAAACGATGAAGAAGGAAAAGAACCATCGCCGGTTGATGGCAAGAATATTACGTTCAGAAATACTCATCTCGCTCCGTTGGTGCTGGGAGGAATTTCAGTTCTTGTTGAATTGCGCTTTCAGTGTACAGGGACCGCCCGGTGCGCCGTTCCGCGGGTGGGGGACTGCGCCACGACCAGCATTTCCCACTTGTCATCCATCGGCAAGAAATGTACCTTGAGGTATGGGACCCCTGTTTTCCCTCTCAGCACAACCAAATCTCCCTTGCAACGCATCGCGCGTCGGTGGTTATCCTTCTTTTGTCCAAAACCAATCCGCACCAAGGAGTCTTTCCTATGAATCCTGTTGTTGATCCCTCTGGTTGTAGTGGCCTTTCGCGCCGCTCGTTCTTCCGTTTCGCTGCCGGGGCATCCGCGCTGGCAAGCCTGCCCATCCTGACCGAATCCCGCCTGGCGATGGCTGCACGTCCCAAATTCGCCGACCCCAACAAAGGAATTCATATTGACGCCAACGAGAACCCATTGGGCCCCTCGCAGGCTGCGCGTCAGGCGATTGCAGACATTATTCCCAAGGGCGGACGTTACGAGTTCACTATGGAATCGGACCTGTCCGAGACCTTCGCCAAGATTGAAGGGCTGAGCCCCGAGTCCGTGATGCCGTTTGCCGGTTCGAGCGATCCGCTGCACTACACGGTGCTGGCGTTCACCGACAAGAGCAAGCCGCTGGTGATTGCCGACCCCGGCTATGAAGCGCCGATGTGGGCTGCGCAGGTTTCCGGTGCGCCGGTAATCAAGGTGCCGCTACTTGACCCGACAGGGGCTGCCTCGCACGATATCAAGAAAATGATTTCCGCCTCGACGACACCCGGCGTGATTTACATCTGCAACCCCAACAACCCAACCGGCACCTGCACCGCGCGGTCTGATATTGAATATGCGGTGGCCAACCAGCCCAAGGGATCGATCCTGCTGATTGACGAGGCGTACATTCACCTGTGCGACGAGCCGAGTGCCTTGAATTTTGTGAAGGAAGGCAAGGACGTGATTGTCCTGCGCACCTTCTCGAAGCTCTACGGAATGGCGGGGATCCGCATGGGATTTGCGGTTGGCCGGCCAGACCTGCTCGCCAAGTACCAGCAGTTCGGCCAGAACTCGCTGCCCATTACTGCGCTGGCCGCGGCCAAGGCGAGCCTCACCGATCCTGACCTGGTGCCCGCGCGCCGCAAGATCATTGGCGACATTCGCCGCGAGAACCTGGCTTGGCTCAAGTCGCAGGGATACGCCTGCACGCCTTCAGAAAGCAACTGCTTCATGCTGGATGTGAAGCGGCCCGGCAAGGAAGTGCTGGCGGCGATGGCGGCAAAGGATATCTACATTGGCCGCATCTGGCCGGCGTGGCCAACCCAGGTGCGTATTACAGTGGGCACCGCGGACGAAATGGCTGCCTTCCGCAAGACGTTTACGGAAGTGATGGCCAGCCCGACTGCCGGACTGAAGGCGCCGAAGCTGCCAGGACGATTGGCGGATCGGCCGTTTACGCACTTGTCGTAAGAGCAGTGGTTAGTGGTTAGTTTCGAACTGCCGGGGTCATCTTCGCCGGCTCCATAAGAAATGAGAACCCCGTCCTTGTGGCGGGGTTTTCTATTGCCTGCAAGTCGGATTCCGACCGGGAATGTTTCAGTCCTAACTTCGGCTTGATCATGCCACGAGAATTCCTGTGAAGCTTCCGAGTTGGCGTCAATCCGACCGAAATCCCCAAACATGCTTCCCATGTGTGCCGCTATCAGGTTCACTTGGCCTCTTTTTTCTTTTCCAACGCGAGAATGGAGGTAGCGAGGTTCCTTTCCATAGCCTCCCTGAATTCAGGACGCAGCGCCCCATTTGCAATTTTCCCGCGAAGCCATCCAATCCACGCCTCCAATCCAGACAGCGAACTTGTATCGCCGCCCTTAAAGCGTTGAAGGATTGCTATCTCTTCGTCGGGGGTGAGCGTCCGTAGCGTCCCTATGTCCATATCTAGACTCTACAAGACTAATATTTCTGTCAGGTCCAGGGCTCTGGGCGGTCGACCGGCAATCCGGAAGTAACCTCTCACCGGTTGAACAAATGGCGGAAGATCGGCGCGGCTGCTTAATCCCCGCGAGTTTCAAACTAACACCCTATTCGCCGCGGGTTTCTGTCCTTCCGAACGTCCAAGATGATATGCTGCCTGCGCCGAGAAAAGCGATTTACGCAAGGGGTGAACGAGCATGTGGTTCCTGGGAATGGACGTGGGTACGGGCGGCACGCGCGCCGTGGTTGTGGATGAGACAGGCAAGCTGATTGCCGGAGCAGCCAGCGAACATGCGCCCTTCAAAACAGCTCATCCGGGCTGGGCGGAGCAGGACCCTGAGGACTGGTGGAGGGCCGCGCAGGAAGCGATTCGTACCGCCCTTGCCGCCGCGCCCGAGCCTCACCAGCCCATCTCCGCCATTGGACTTACCGGCCAGATGCACGGCGCCGTCATGCTTGACGAAAACGGTGCTGTGCTGCGGCCCGCGCTCATCTGGTGCGACACGCGGACGCAACCCGAATGCGACTGGCTCACGGAAAAAATCGGCTATGAACGCCTCATCGAGCTGACATGCAATCCGGCGCTGCCCAACTTCACAGTGACCAAGATTCTGTGGGTCAAGGAACATCAGCCGGAGATTTTCGCGAAGATCCGCCACATCATGTGCCCCAAGGATTACGTGCGCTACCGCCTCACGGGCGAGTTCGCCATCGATGTGCAGGAGGCGTCGGGCACGCTGCTGCTGGACGTGACGCATCGCCGCTGGTCGCACGAAGTGGCCGAGGCTGCGGGGATCCCCGAGAGCTGGCTGCCCAAGGTCTACGAATCGCCGGAAGTGTGCGCGCGCATCAGCGAGACCGCCGCAGGGCTGACGGGGCTCCCAGCAGGCGCGCCCGTTGTTGCCGGAGCGGGAGATCAGGGTGCAGGCGCTGTCGGAATGGGGATCTTGCAGCCGGGTTCGGTATCGGCGACTATCGGAACCTCAGGCGTGGTGTTTGCGGCAACGGCCGCGCCCACCAAGGATCCAAAGGGTCGGTTGCATACCTTCTGCCACGCAGTTCCGGGCCTGTGGCACGTGATGGGCGTGACCCAGTCGGCAGGGCTGAGCTTCCGCTGGCTCAAGGAGACGTTCTTCTCCGGCTGGAATTACGACGATTTGACCGCCGCGGCTGAAAAGATTCCCGCCGGAAGCGAGGGCCTGGAATGGGCGCCATATCTACTGGGCGAGCGGACACCACATCTTGATCCCGAAGTACGCGCAGCTTTTGCGGGTATTTCCACCATCCACACCAGCTCGCATTTCATTCGCGCAGTGCTTGAGGGCGTTGCTTATTCGCTGAATGACACTTTCACATTATTTGCCGATCTCGGCATTCCGGTCAGCGGAATTCGGCTCGGCGGCGGCGGTGTGCGCGGACCACTTTGGCGCAAGATTCAGGCCGGAATTTACGGCCACGCGGTCGAGGTACTCACGGCGGAAGAAGGCGGCGCATTCGGATCGGCCCTGATGGCCGGTGTGGGTGCGGGACATTGGGCCAATCTCGACGAGGCGTGCGCGCAGGCGATTGAAGTCGCATCGCGCATTGAGCCGGATGAGAGCGACCTCGAGGCTTACAAGGCTGGATACGCGAAGTGGCGGAAGCTGTATCCGGCGCTGAAGAGCCTGGAGTAATAGTGTTCATCCTCCCAGGTCTCAAACGCGAGACCTGGCCCACCCGGAGTTTTAGTTCGGCATCGCGCTGGTTATCGAAAATCCGCGAAGACGAATCCGTCCCGCTCTACGATTTCCCCTGCCTCAAGTTTTAGCGGCGCGGTAAACATCGGCCCGGCATAAGCACAGGTATGAAACTCGCCCCTTTCTGCGCAAGGATCGGTGCCCGGAGGCAGATCCCGCAAAAGTGACGCATCAAAATCCCGCCCCGCAAATGAAGCCGGCAGTTGCTTCGGATCCACGCAAGTCAATTTAGCCCGCAGGCCGCCCGCAATCATCGTCCGTGCCAGTTCATCGGTAGGAATCTCCCATAGAGGAAACAGCGGCTCCAGCCCGGTTGGCTTGAGCTTCTCTTCCCGATACGCCCGGATGTCCGCCAAAAACAAGTCGCCGAAAGCAATCGCATTGACGCCCTCATCCACAGCACGCTGGCATGCCTCCGCCATCCGCGCCTCGTAAATCTCATTCGAGCAAGGCCACGGCAGCGGCACGATCCAAAGCGGCAACCCTGCGGCCTCCGCCTG
>Ga0302319_10019766_pt1 | contig 12219 bp, 9 predicted proteins | sample Bog_T0_2_FD_203319 | JGI IMG/M metagenome (GOLD analysis project Ga0302319, IMG submission 203319) | Peat permafrost microbial communities from Stordalen Mire near Abisko, Sweden - Bog_T0_2 | ecosystem: Environmental > Terrestrial > Soil > Wetlands > Peat | place: Sweden: Abisko, Stordalen Mire... | reverse complement strand
TGATCTGTCGTCGCAGCGACGGTAACTGTCAGCTCCCCGGTTGCTGCAATATTATTTGTCGGCGACGTGATAACCACCTTCGGTTCGTCAGACGTTGTGTCAGGCCCCAGGTCAACGACACGGTAAAAGCGCATCGGCATATTTTCACCCATTCCAGTTTGTTGATTGATTTTAATCCGGGATTTGCCCGGACTCGAATCTCTCATCCTTATCCACGGCGCCCGTTCCGCCTCCATGGCGTTCAGGTTAAATCCGGGTGAATGTTCGCACGGATTAGACCGTCGTAAAGAAAGAAATTCGAGTCCTCGCAAACGCAGAAAGCCCTGCCGTAAAGCCGACCTCAACCATGAAAAAGAACCACCAAACCAAAACGTGGGCCACAAGCAACTAAAGCCCGTGAAAAAACTCACTGAGCGGCACTTTGACCGTTTCCGCAATACGCATCAATGCCTCGATGGAAATGATCTTTTCCCCGCGCTCAATCTCGCCGATGTATTTGGGATTCAAATCCACTTTCTCCGCCAGGGTTTCCTGTGTCAGTTTCACGCCCTTGCGGTAACGCCGGATCGCCTCACCGATAATTTTACGATGCGGTAAAATAGCCTTCGGTTTCGTTCCCCTCGCCATGAGCGACTATGTGTCGCACTCCTGCATTTAACGACACCAGCTACATGCTGGTATTTTGTCCTTGCACATCCGGTTTCTGAGGTTGTATTGACAATCATCCGGCCCACGTCAGGAACAGCCTCATGTCGTTCGATCATTTCATATCCCTATTCTCCGCCAGCATTTCCTTCGTCGGCTTGGTATTTGTCGGGATTCAACTGCGCGACGCTACCCGGCAGCGAACGTCGGACTCGCTCGTAAAGATTCTCGATGTTAACCGGGAATTGATTACGCTCGGCTTTTCGCATCCGCAACTTTTTGTGATTTTAACAGGCGACAAGGACGCTGACCCTGTATGGACGCAACGCTACCTGCAACTCTGGCTGAATCAGTTTTCACTGGTGTATTCCTACCTGCAACATTCCGTGCTCCAAGGTGAGGCCAAGGATAATCTGGAGCGCGACCTGTCCGAGTTTATGGCCATGGCCAATATGCGTAAGCACTGGCAGCGATATGGGCGATTATATCCAGCCTCATTCCAGGCATACATTAACGAGATTCTTAAAAAAGATGAGCCGCCTGCGGGGAAGACGGCCCATCATGCTGGTCCAGTGCATCGGCATCACGATGCCAAGACCTGACGCGCAATTTTTTCAAACGTCGCGCGGGGCATCCGCACGAAACTTTCTCCCGCAGGAGCCGTCAGTACGGCACTTTCGCTGGGAACCGGCTGATAGCCTTGAATATATACATTGTCGTTATCTGCAACGATGGCAGCAGGACACTGACCATTGCCACACAATTGCGGGAGCGCACCGTTTTCACCGATGATCTTTTGAATTTTCATAGTATTGGATTTTTTATGACTCAAAATGACATAAATTGTCTCACGATAGCGAATCGGGGGACAAATGTTTGACCGGCAGGGACGGCGCAAATACTTAAATAATCAGGAAAGACGGGCGTTTTATGAGGTTGCGAAGCAAAACTCAGACATATCAGAAAAAGCCTTTTGCCTGACCCTGCTCTACACCGGATGTCGCATTTCGGAAGGACTTCATTTAACGCTGGGGCGGGTTGATTTCTCTCAAAGATCACTTGTGTTCGAGACATTGAAGCAGGGACAAAATGGAGTGTTTCGCTCGGTGCCGATCCCAAACGGACTTTGCGCATTGCTGTGCGAGGTAGCGGGCACTGCTAAGGCGCGTGCCATGCCTGCCACGGCGCGCCGGCGAGCAGAGTGTCGCCGTCCGCGGTCCACCACGAATCCCGCAATTCCGAACCGATGCCGGTGAGATTCAACAATTCCTGGCCGGTGGCGATATCCCAGAGCTTGACGGCCTCGCGCCCTCCCGAGGTTGTCATCACCCGGCGTCCGTCGGGTGAGAAGCACGCGTCACTCGCCGCGCCTTGGTGGCCTCGCAAACTGGCCGTCAAGTCGCCGCTGGTCGCATCGTACAGCCGCACATCCCCGTTCTGGAGAGGTGCCGCTACTTGCCGACCATCGGGAGAAACCTCAAATTGAAACCAAGTGGAACTGGACACTGTCCGTTGGGGACGGTCTGGATTATCAAGGTCATAAAACAGTAGTTCATTTTGCATAACGGAAGGCTCAGCGAAGGCCACCAGCACCCTTCCGCCGGCGGCGAAAAGTCCATAGCTAAAGTAATTCAAATTGATCAGGCATTTGCCGGTGTCCACATTCCAAACGCGCAACCCGGCGTATGATCCCACTGCCAGATATTTCCCATCATCGCTGAATTCAGCAAGAATGCCGGCCCGATCGCCCTTGATTTCAATCCGACGATCCGGCGTGGCCAGGCTGGCGAGGAAAACCGAATTTGACGCCGCGATTTCACTCCAGGCCACTAGCTGCCTCGCCGCGTTAAACGACACCCACGTGGGACACCGGTCCGCAACCAAATTGATCGTGCCGCGCGAGACAAATTGCGAGCCGCTCCATTGCCCTGCGAAGAGTTGATTCGTGCCGTCCCAGTGAAGAACCCTGTTGGTGCCGTACTCAAGAAACATTTTTTTCGCGGTTTCCAGGCCGTGCGCCTGACCCAGGAACACTCCCTGCGGCAAATCGAACAACCCCGGAGGCTGGTTGGACGGGCAAATCAGGACCTGGGAATTGTCGAGCGGAAGCATGTTTTGTCCACGGGTTTCGGCAGGCAAACGCAGGTAGCCATTGCCGGCGCCGGGAGTTCTTGTCTGCCAGAGCATCAAATTGCCATCCTTGCCGGCGCTGGCGAGGAATACTATGAACACGAACGAATTCAAATTCTATTGCTTTTATTGCGAACAACCATTGAAGTGCGATCCGTGCCATGCGGGCCGGCAGATTCAATGTCCCGCCTGCAACCATCTGATCCACATCCCGAACCCGCCGCCGGGCGCCGGTTTCACCCACGTCCAGCCCGAATCCGGCCAGACCTGGGCCACGCATGTGCCGCGGAGAATCCAAATAATTTCGTCCGTCGAAGGGACGCGGGGGATGGGGTGCAAATCAATATGGTATTGCCATACAACCATTCATTGGCGGTGTTGAGCGTGTTGAAATTTGTATCGAGGAAACTGGCTGAAGTCCGGCTGGTATCCATGGCTTCCCTGAAAAAGAACGCCACCGCAGCTGAAGAGGGAACGCCTGTGGCCTGATTCGCCGGAAGGGACGACACAAGGTACAGACCGCCGACCTTGGCCTGAGTCAGTAAAGTGAAAAGGCCAACGGCGGCTAGAATCGCGCCATGATGGGAGAAGAAAGAACAGCGATTAAGCAAATGCGTCAACATAGTCAGGCAGTGAGTTTCAAGGTTGCGTGGTCGGCGCATTAATCCTGACAACCTTTTTTTGGCAAGGCATTTTTGCAGAGTCGTCGCCGTCGCCGCACAAACCGTGCGCAATTGGCGACCAAGGCGACCGCATGGAGGAAGCAAAGCCCTGGACCGCTTGAGCCAATCTGATTTTGCCGAAGTGCTTGATAACCGTCGGCCTCGTTATCGCCATTTCCCAAGAAAGTAAAGGTCACCGCCATCTCTTGCTGATCACCTCCGGAATCAATCGGGAATCTTGGTTATTTTTCGGCTCAATTGGTTTGGAGTCGGAAAAACTGTTGGGGATTGGTGGTTCCGGCGGTGAAGGGGCTAGTTGCGCCGGGAATCGGGGTGTACGGCCCGCCGACGTTTGAGGCCGCTTCCAGTATGACCGCCGGGTTCGCCCAGTTTAGAATCAAGTATTTCCCGCTCGTTTGTTCCCCTAGAATAATTGGTGTCGCTTCCGCAAGGGTTAGGGCGTAGATCGTCCCTGAGCCGCCCGAGCCTCCCGTGGGAGTCACCCCAAAAAGCGTGTTGTCCGCCATGACTACTCCGGCCCAGGGTTCAAAGCCGCTGCTATTCGTGTAGGCTGACCCACTGTAGACTCCTTTTTGGAAAGCATAGAGCACGTTGTGGTCTGAACCGCCGGGACTAATGCTGAACACGGTTCCCGTCCCGTTGGTGCCACCTCCGGTCGTGGTGCCATAGAGCAAATTATTGGTGAAGAGCAGTTGGCCATAGGGGCTGTAGCCCTGGTAGTAATTGAAGTAGTAGAAGGGGGTGAAGCCCGAACCATCCGTGTTGATGGAAAAGAGCGTCCCATACCCGCTGCCGCCCAGTGCCGTGGCTCCATAAAGAATATTGCCATCGTCCTCGAGTGCCGACTGCGAATGGGCCCCGTCCACGTTGGTGGAGTACGGATAGCTGAGCGCGCTGAAGTTATGGTAATTGGTAAAGCCTGATCCGTCGTCATTGATGCCAAAAATGACTCCGTTGCTGAAAGCCCCGCCGTCATAGGTTGTGCCATACAGTCGGGACCCGACACTGCACAGGCGCGCAAAGGGATTGGCGCCATTGGTGCCATCGAAGTTGTAGAGATTGGTAAAGCCCGAGCCATCGGTGTTAATTGCGAACACGGTTCCCTCGCCGAAGCGGCCGCCTTGGTAGGCGACGCCATAGAGGCTGTTGCTCGCCAGCGCCAGGCCCGTTTGTGGGAAGGCACCCTCGGCGTTAGTTTTTCCTTTGAGCGTACTGAAATAGTGGAGATTGGTGAACCCGGAGCCATCGGTTTGGATGGCGTAAATGGAGCCGTAGTAGTTTGTGCGCAGCCCTCCTTCATAGGTGATTCCATAGAGGGTGTTTCCACTGAGCGTCAGTCTACCTTGGGGATCCGAGCCATTATCGCCGTTGGTGGGTTGGCCGCCAATGAAGGTGAATTTGAAAATGTTGGAAAAAGCGGAGCCATCGGTATTGATTTTGAAAATGGTGCCCAGCCCGTTGGTTCCCCCGCCGGAGGTCGCTCCGTAGAGGGTGTCCCCTGATACTATCAGGGGCGCGTAGTCATTTCCGCCGTCTTGGTTGGTCTGGGCGCCGGTGACCCCGCTTTGCTTGATTGGCGAAAAACTGTGATAAAGGTTGTAGACTTGTGCTTTGAGGGTAACGGCGGAGGTGAAAAGTGCTATGGTGGTCAGCAAAAATGGTAATCTAACGAAGTTGGTTTTCATTTGAATCTCCTTTCGGTTTTTTCTCGCGCTCCGCGCGGCTTGGAGGTGCTATTCTTCACTCTTTTCCGCGGTTGTTGCAAGCCATTTTAATAATTCACATAGATAGTGCTAATCCGCCGTTGGTAAGAGCCCCTGGCGGTCCTCGTGATCGCAGCGGTGCGATTCTCCATTCCGAGCTTGGCCGCGATCGGCGCCGGGTTATGATCGGAATCGGCGGAAGCAGTGGGCACTTCGCTAACCGGGACGGTAAGAGCCTAAAGGTTGGTACCAATAAAGCCTGGAAAGATTACTCCCTTGGCTGCAAAGCAGTGGCCCACGAAGGGCGGTCCTTATTTTTAACGCGCGGGTAAACGGTGATAATTAGCCCGCCCTCCGATCTCGTTTGAGTCTCCTTCATATGACGAATGTGATTCGGGGTGACCAGGATGTTCGAGGGCTTGATGTCGCGGTGGATGATTCCCTTCTGATGCGCGTGCTGGATCGCCTGGCAAATCTTGATAAACAGGTGCAGACGTCCCTTGGTGGAAAGCTGGTTCTGGTCGCAGTAGTCAGTTATGCGGTTTCCCCGCACCAATTCCATCACAAAATAAGGGCGGCCGGTCTCCGTTGCCGGCATTCAGAACCTTGGCGATGTTGTGATGATCCATCATGGCCAAGGCTTGGCGTTCCTCTTCGAAGCGCGCGATGACCTCCTTGGTATCCGTCCCAAGCTTGATTATTTTGAGAGCCACCCGGCGGCGCACCGGCTCATTCTGTTGGGCCACATAGACGACCCCGCACCCGCCCTCACCCACCTTCTCCAGCAGCTTGTAGCGGCCAATTTTCTGGCCCACCAAGTTTTCGTCCGGGGCGGCGGGCAAATCCAGTTTTATGGCGGCCTCAGCGGCGGCAGCTGCGTTTTGGATCAATTCCTCGGCCTGGCCGTCGGCGGCCAGCAAGACCTCTACGCGCTGGCGTAATGCGGAGTCGCCCGCACCCGCCGCCTCAAGATAGGCCTCACATTTGGCCACCGGTAATTCCAACGCAACGTTGAATATCTCAATTTCATGTTCGTGTGGATCAGACATAGGCAAATTCAATCATTCACTCTCCATTGCGAAAAAAGCAAATCAAGCGGACAATAATAATTTGCGATAAGCCGCATTACTTTGGCCGCCAAGCACTCGATTCCGGCTCGTCCAGCTCATAAAACGGTTTCCGGCAGGGTTTAAGTTGCGCGTCAATTTTCAGGATGTGGCTTTGAATCCAGGCGATGCAGGCTTCAAACAATTCCTTCACCCTCCTCGGTAAAATGCGTGAGAATGTAACTCTCAAGGAACTCAATGAAACGCGAGAACAATTCAATGTCCACCGCGCTCGGATTGGTGATTCCCGCCATCACTTCCAGCCGATTGATGTACGAAATTAACATCCGGTGCTGGGTGTCAATCAGTTCATGACCCGTCGCGAACTTTTCGTTCCAGTTCAACATAACAGAGTACTGTCCAATTCCTCTGACCCGATCCTTTTGCTCTGCATTTCGTGGTAGAGGCAGGTTTTTAAAACGGGCGACACGCCGCCCAAACACGCCAGGCCATGGTTTTTCACAAAGGGTGGGATTTTCATAATATTCTGGCGTTCGTCGATTCCTTTACGGCAACAATTGGGCGCGGTAGAAACGCTGGACGTTGGTGGTGGACTGTGGATCGGAAAAATAGAACGGACCGCTGCCGAGCAGATTGGTTTGCAGCGGAATCCACGTTTTCAAGTCTGTGCTGGCCTGAATGACCGCGTTGGAGCCGGACGGGCCGGCCACGTTGAAACCAAACAAACCGTTCGTGAAGCCAAACGCCGCGTCGTTGGCGATGGCAAGGGACGGTGGGGGAAGTGCGATTACAATTATCTCGCCGTTGCCCACGCCGTCCGGACTGTCGATGCCGGAAACCTCGGCGAGAATCGCTATTGCAGATGAGTCAATGATTGAGCCGCCGCCGCCGCCGCCGCCATAGCCACCCCCACCGCCGCCACCGCTATAGCCACCACCACCGCCGCCGCCGCCTTCGATGGCGCTTAGTCCATCTACGTAAACAAGGGAGCCGCCACCGCCTCCCCCGCCGCCATAGCCGCCATCGTCGTCCATGCCTTCACCCCCACCGCCGTAACCGCCGTTTTCAAAACTATATCCACTCCCGTAGCCGCCGCCGCCGGTATAGAAGCCGCCGCCGCCCCCATCGTCACCGCCGTAGCCTGAGCCGCCTAAGCCGCCTGAGCCGTAGTAGCCTCCAGCGCCACCCCCGTAGCTTGGACCGCCGTTGCCGCCGGTGGTGACGTTGCCGCCAGCGCCGCCTGCGTAACTGTTGCCGTTTTCGCTAACAACGTAGCCGGTGAAGGGGGCGGTGCCGCTGCCGCCGCCGCCGCCGGCGATGACCAGCGGTGCTCCGCCTTCGACAACAAAGCTGCCGCCGCCGCCGCCGCCGCCATAGGTGTAGAAGCCGCCGGTGCCGGCGCCGCCGCCGCCGCCCACCAATAAAGTGAGGTTCGTGGACGTTGAGAAGGTAAATTCGCCGCTCATCTCGGCTCCGAGGCCGGCGTAGCCACCACCGCCCGGAGCGCCGTAGGCAGTGATGATGTAAGTGCCGGGCGGCAGAGTGATAATCGTCTCCGACCCGCTGAAGAAGTAATGGTATTGGCCCGCGCCCCCGATAACGACCTTCCCAACTGCTGTGCCCAGAGCATTGGAAGCCACTACCTGATATTGGTATGGTGTGGACGAAGCCAGGCCGGGGATGTAACTGCTCACATTCAATGACGTGGAACCGGCCCCCATATCTATGCCAGGTGTTGTATTGGTAAGGGTGGGGGTGGTTTCCCATTGAAAATAAACTGTCGTGTCCCATCCCTCGGGATTGACCGCAGCTTCCAAGGTCGCGCCATTCGCGCCATTCGTTGGGGGAAGCGTCGTGGCGCCGGGAGCGAAGCCCACGGTAAATGATTGATCCTGGCCATAGACAATTCCAAGATCATTCGTGGCATCCAGCCGATAGTGATAAATATTTCCGGGCAATCCAATCAAGGCAACGCTGAGATTGGTGCTGCCGCTGTTGCCCGGCACGATGGTTGCGTCCGTTAGGTTCCCGTAATTGGTATCCGCGCCCCAGTCAAACCAGGCCACCGTTTCCTCCGATCCAACTGTGACGGAACCGTTCAGCACCGCGCCCGTGGCGGAAAGGTCGCTGGCCGTCTGCGTCGTCACTAATGCAGGAAGAACGTCAAGCATGGCACCGCTGCTTAAATCGCTGCCCAAGCCATTGGTGACCAGTACGGAATAAACGCCGGAGGCGGAGAGGCTGACATTCGTCAGGGTAAAAGTGGCATTTGTGGCGCCGGACACGGCGACATTATTGGAGGTCCACTGAAAGGCAAACGGCGCCGTGCCAGCGACGCCGACGCTAAAAGTCACGTTGAACCCGGCCACAACCGTTTGGTTCGCCGGCTGCGGCGTAATGATGGGCGGGACGATATTTGTATTATTGACAAAAACATCAATTCGGTCGTTTCCAGAATCAGCCACGTAAATAAAGTTCCCGGTGCTGTCCACGGCAATGCCTTGGGGATTTCCAATCTGGCCGTTGCCACTGCCAGGACTTCCCCATTGCGTCAGATAATTGCCATTGCCATCGAACTTCTCAACGGGGGCATTGTCAAGGTCATCCACATAAACGTAATTGCCGCTATCCACAGCGATACCAATGGGAAAGAGATAGTCGTCATCACCACCCCATTGCGTTACATAGTTGCCGTTGCTGGTGAACTTCTCCACGCGATCGTTGCCTTCATCCACCACATAAACATTGTCGCTGCGGTCCGCCGCAACGCCTGCGGGATAATATAATTGGCCATTGCCGCTGCCTCTACTGCCCCATTGCGTGAGATAGTTGCCGTTGGGGCCGAATTTTTCCACGCGGCAATTGCCATAGTCCACCACATAAACATTGTTGCTGCTGTCCACCGCGACCCCTTCGGGGTCGTTAAACTGTCCGTTGTTGGTGCCAGAACTGCCCCATTGCGTCAGATAATTGCCGTTGCTGGTGAACTTCTCAATGCGGTTGTTGCCTACATCCGCAACATAGACGTCGTTGGTGTTGTCCACCGCAATGCCCGCGAGGGCCTGAAACTGTCCATTGCCGCTGCCAAGAATGCCCCATTGCGTCAGATAGTTGCCGTTGTGGTCGAACTTGACCACGCGAGCGTTGCCGCGATCAGTCACATAAACATTGTTGCTGCTGTCCAGCACCACGAAGGAGGGTTCAAATCCCGCCCCGGGCGCCGCATTGGAGCCAATCTCAAACAAATACGCCGGGGCAAGGAAGTCCGCCACGGGCAGAACTGACAGCACGGCGTTGCTGCTCCACTCACTGCCAAAATCGTTGGTGACCAGCACGGCATAATTGCCCGAGTCCGAAAGACTGACATTGGTCAATGTGAAAGTGGCATTGGTGGCGCCAGGTACGGGGACATTATTGGAGGTCCATTGATAGGAAAAAGGTGTGGCGAAAAAGAGGCCGACACTAAAAGTCACATTGGTTCCCGGCAGAACCGTCTGGCCCACGGGCTGCTGCGTAATGATGGGCGGGACGATATTGGTATTATTGACGAAAACCTGAATCCGGTGGTTCAAAGAATCAGCCACGCAAACAAAATTCCCGGTGCGGTCCACGGCAATCCCGGAGATAGTGTCAAAATTAAATCCGTCAGCGCCGCCGTAACCGCCCCATTGGGCCAGATTCGCTCCGTCACTGGTGACCTTATCGATATCCATGTATGTGGAGTCGACCACATAAACATCATCGCTGCTGCTCACCGCAATCCCCGCGGGCGCACCGGAAATGCCCCATTGCCTCAGATAATTGCCGTTGCGGTCGAACTTTTCAATGAGACCATCAACCACATAAACATTGTCGCTGCTGTCCACGGCAATGCCATTGTGCAAACCGGAAACGCCCCATTGCGTCACATAATCTCCGCTGCCGCTGAACTTTTGAACATTGCGGTTGAAGTTGTCAGCCACATAAACATTGTTGCTGCTGTCCACGGCAACACCAACAGGTTCATAGAACTGGCCGGGGCCGGTTCCTATACTGCCCCATTGCGCCAGATAATTGCCGTCGCTGTCGAACTTCTCAACGCGGTAGTTGTAGGCGTCGGCCACATAGACATTGTTGCCGCTGTCCACCGCTATGCCCTCGGGACTTTCGAGCTGGCCGGGGCCGTGGCCGGGGCTGGCTCCTGCACTGCCCCATTGCGCCAGATACGCGCCATTCCAGCCGAATTTAAGGACGCGGCCATTTTCCGAGTCGGACACATAAATGTTGTTGCTGCTGTCCAGCGCCACGAAGCTTGGAACAAATCCGCCGGGCACGGCGCCGGAATCAATCTCAAAGAAATACGTCGGTGCAAGGAAGTCCGCCGCCGGCAACACGGTCAGCACGGCATTGCTGCTCAAGGCGCTCCCGTAGCCGTTGCTGACCAGCACGGCATAGGCGGCGGAGTCGGAGAGGCTGACATTGGTCAGGGTGAAGGCGGCATTGGTGGCGCCGTCCACCGCGACATTGTTGGAACTCCATTGATAGGAGAGGGCGGCTCCAACCACGCCGATAGTCAGAGTCACATTCGTGCCGGCGGGAACCGTTTGGTTCGTGGGTTGCTGCACGATGTAGGGGGGAATAATATTCGTGTCATTGACGAAAACGTCAATCCGGGAATTGCCCTCATCACTCACATAAATATAGTTCCCAGCGCTGTCCACCGCAACACCTTGGGGGCCTTCAAACTGGCCGGTGCCGCTGCCATAACTGCCCCATTGCGTCAAATAATTGCCGCTGCTGGTGAACTTTTCAATGCGGTTATTGCCGTCGGCCACATACACGTTATTGCTGCTGTCCACCGCAACGCCTGCGAGACTGTAGAACTGTCCGTTACCGCTGCCAAAACTGCCCCATTGGGTCAGATACGTCCCGCTGCTGGTAAACTTCTCGATGCGGTAGTTGTATTCGTCGGCCACATAAAAATTGTTGCTGTTGTCCACCGCAATGACTTCGGGATTGCCGAACTGGCCGTTGTTGGTTCCCAGGCTTCCCCATTGCGCCAGATATGTCCCGCTGTTGCTGAACTTCTCAATGCGGCTGTTGTTCCGGTCGGCCACATAAACATTGTTACTGCTGTCCACCGCCATGCCTTCGGGATATTCAAACTGGCCGTTGTTGGTTCCAGGGCTTCCCCATTGCGCCAGATACGTCCCGCTGCTGCTGAATTTCTCAATGCGGTTGTTCTGCCAGTCGGCCACATAAACATTGTTGCTGCTGTCCACCGCAATGCCTGTGGGATTGTCGAACTGGCCGTTGCCGGCGCCAGAAACTCCCCATTGGGTCAGATACGTTCCGCCGCCGCTGAACTTTACAATTCGGTCGTTGCCACCATCGCTCACGTAAACATTGTTGCTGCTGTCCAGCGCCACAAAGGCGGGATAAAATCCGCCGGACGCGGCCGAAGCATCAATCTCGAACACATACGTCGGTGGATTATCCGCGTGCAACGGTGTCACCACGGCCAGCCAACTGGCCAGGAGGATGAGGGTCCGGCTTCGCGCTGAAGCTACGCCGCAACAAGCCCATGCCGCGCGTGGACGCGCCGCCAGATTATGGGAAGGGTTTTGTTCAATCATAAGGGTGTCGTTTCCTTTAAAGTTCATTTCAGTGTGTGAGCCGGAAAAACTCAAGCTTTACTGCGTTATTTCGGCGCGGTAGAAACGCTGGTTGTTGGTGGTGGACTGCGGATCGAAGAAATAGATCGGGCCGCTGCCGAGCAGATTGGTTTGCAGGGGAAGCCAGGTTTGCAGGTCGGTGCTGGCCTGAATGACCACGTTGGAGCCGGACGGGCCGGTCACGTCGAAACCAAACACCCCGTTCGCGAAGCCAAACGCGGCGCGGGTGGAAATGATGGCAGGGGGCAGGGTTGGAACGCAGATAATAATAATCTCGCCATTGGTTGGGTCATCCGGGCTGTAGATGCCGGAAATCCCGGTGAGATTCGTTATGGCC
>Ga0302319_10019764_pt1 | contig 12219 bp, 7 predicted proteins | sample Bog_T0_2_FD_203319 | JGI IMG/M metagenome (GOLD analysis project Ga0302319, IMG submission 203319) | Peat permafrost microbial communities from Stordalen Mire near Abisko, Sweden - Bog_T0_2 | ecosystem: Environmental > Terrestrial > Soil > Wetlands > Peat | place: Sweden: Abisko, Stordalen Mire... | reverse complement strand
TTCCAGCTCCTCAGCAGCGCTTCGGCCATGACGAGATGGGCGCCGGGGCCGGGGTGAATCCGGTCGTTGATTATCCTTTGGGCGAGTGCCGGATCGGCCAGCTCCGCCCGCCTCAGCACGCCGACGACCGGGGTGTTGAAGTCGGCGACATTCTGCCCAAGGCCCGCGGCAAGCCCCCGGACAAATTCCGAATAGCGCAGGAGCACCGCGTTGTAGCCACCTTCGAACAGGGCCGGCCGGGTGATGTCGTCGTAGGGCGAGGGTTCGATCAGGGTCAGCCGCACTCCTGGCAGCTCACGGGAAAGGGTCCCGACGATCCGGCGGTAGCCGTCGCGGTAGGCCTTGAAGAGCGCGGGGTCAAACGCCTGGTACTTGCCGTCGTTCATGCCCAGCATGATTGTGACCACCGTCGGCCTGTGGGCGACGATATCGCGCTCCACCCTTTTATCGACCTGGCCTCCGCCGCTCCAGCTCACCGCGTCGCCGCCCCACCCGGAGTTTGTGAAGTCCACCTTCAGCTTGGGAAAACGGGTCAGGACATAGGTCTCGGTGAAATCGGCGTAGGCTCCCACCCCCCAAAAGGTCTGCTCGGTGATGCTGTCGCCGTAAAAGACGACCCGGTCCCCGTCCCTGAGATAGAACGGGGCGGGGCTTCCGCCGTCCGCGCCCCGGGAGGCCGGGGCCAGGATTGCGGAAAACAGGGCAAGGGCGGAAAAACGGAGGCGCTGCGCGCCCAACCGGGAAAGGGAAAGGCTCATCATGGGGATGCTGGGGTTGCAGGGAACGCTGTCCCTTGCGGCCCGGCGGTCAAGGCTCCTTGCAGGGGGTTCGCCCTTGCGGAGCCCGCCGAATCGACACATGGTGTCGCCGCCCCATGATCACCCGCCGTTCAGCCCTGGCCAAGCTCGCCGGCGGCGCGCTTGCAGCCTCCGCCGCCGCCTCAGCGATCCAGCGCCTCGCGGCCGCCGAACCCGCGCCGGCCCCGGCCGCACCGGGCCTCCTTGGCCGGGTCAACCACTCCGTCTGCAGGTGGTGCTACGCCGGCATTCCCCTCGACCCCCTTTGTCAGGCCGCATCCGGGATGGGGATCAGGTCGATCGACCTGGTCACGGTCGAGGATTTTCCCACGCTGCGGAAGCATGGGCTTATCTGCGCGATGGTGACCGGAGTGCCCGGCAACATCCCGAACGGCCTGAACAGGCTGGAAAACCACCGGGCGATCACGGCCTATTTTGAGGAGACCATCCCCGTGGTGGCCGACGCCGGATATCCCAACATGATCTGTTTCTCCGGCAACCGCGCCGGGATGGCGGACGAGGAGGGCCTCGAGAACTGTGCCGCGGGCCTCAGGCGGATAATGGGGCTCGCCGAGCGGCGGGGCGTCACGGTCTGCATGGAACTGCTCAACAGCAAGGTCGACCATCGTGACTACATGGGTGACCGCACGGCATGGGGATTCGAACTTTGCAGACGCGTAGGCTCGGAACGATTCAAGATACTTTACGACATCTACCATATGCAGATCATGGAGGGCGATGTGATCCGAACGATCCGCGAGAACCACCGTTACATCGCGCACTACCACACGGGAGGCGTGCCCGGGCGCCATGAGATCGACGAATCCCAGGAGCTCTATTACCCTGCGATCATGCGGGCGGTTGTCGACACCGGGTTCAGGGGATTCGTGGCCCAGGAATTCATCCCCAGGCGCCCCGACCCACTCGCCTCCCTCAGGCAGGGTGTCCGCATCTGCGACGTTTGAATCCCGCAAATCATGATGAAACGATCCCGTCCCCTCCCGCGCCTTTCTGCCTTCCTGCTCCTTGCGGCGTGCGCCGCCGCCGTGCTGAGGGCCGGCCCGCCCCCGTCGGTCGAGTGGCGGCCTGACGGTGCGGTGGTGACCACGGAGGGCGGCGTGCTCCGCATCCAGGTCTGCACCGAGACCATCATCCGGGTCGCATGGGCGAAGGATCCCGCCTTTTTCAGCCATCAGAGCCTCATGCTCGCCCCGGGCCTGCATGACGCCGGCCTCTGGACGCTCGAAGGCGCCCCCGACCACGCGACGGTCAGGACAGCCAAGGTCCAGGTGCGCGTCGACCTCCCGGCCGGCACAGTCTCCTTCCTTGACTACGCGGGCAAACCCATCCTCGCGGAATCCGCAGGCGGCCGCCTATTCGAGCCGGCCCGGGTGGGCGGCGGCGCGACGAGCCATGTCGGGCAGTCGTGGCAGGCCTCGTCGGACGAGTCTCTCTACGGTTTCGGCGAGCATCACCTTGGCCTCGTGGACATCAAGGGCTACGACCTGGACCTCTGGCAACACAACGGCTCGGCCGCGATCCCCTTCCTCATGTCGAGCCGGGGTTACGGAATACTTTGGGACAACAACAGCTTCACGCGTTTTGGCGACCTGCGCGAGCCCGAAAACATCCCGGCGGACCAGCTGACGGACGCCGACGGAAACCCGGGCGGCTTTCTGGCCACCTATTACGCGGGGACGGACTTCACACGGCGCGTGGCCACGAGGGTCGAGCCGGCAATCGACGTCCGGCCCGGAGACAGGGGAATGCGGGGGTCCAACGAGGCGATCTTCCCGGGGCTGCCGCCCGGCAACCTCAGCGTTCGCTGGGAGGGCGTCATCCATCCAAGGCAGGGGGGCGTCCACACGTTCTTCGCCTACTCCGACGGCGGCATCAGGGTGTGGGCGGACGACAGGCTGATCATGGACCATTGGCGGCAGGGTTGGCTCCCCTGGAAGGATGAGGCCCGCGTGAATCTGGAGGCCGGCCGACCCGTCAGGCTCAGGGTGGAGTGGGTCAAGGACCAGAATCCGGCGACAATCCAACTCAGGTGGAAGACTCCTTCGCCAACCGAGGACACGACGATCTGGTCCGAGGCCGGCGACGGCATCGACTACTACTTCGTCTACGGTCCCGAGCTTGACGATGTCGTTCGGGGCTATCGCCACCTCACCGGCGCCGCGCCGCTCATGCCGCAATGGGCGTTCGGCCTCTGGCAGTCCCGCCAGCGCTATGAGACCGCCCAACAGAGCATCGATGTCGTGAAGGAATTCCGCGAGCGGAGCATCCCGTTCGACAACATCGTCCAGGACTGGTTCTACTGGCCGCGCACGGGTTGGGGATCGCACAAGTTCGACCCCGCCAGGTTTCCCGACCCCGAGGGATGGGTGCGCTCGATCCACGAACTGAACGCCCATGTCATGATCTCGGTATGGCCCAAGTTCTACTCGGGCACCGACAATTTCGAGGCCATGCATTCGCGGGGATTCCTGTTCCAGCCGAACCTCGACGAGGGACTCAAGGACTGGGTCGGGCTTCCCGACACCTTTTACGATCCGTTTATTCCGGCGGCCAGGCAGCTTTTCTGGGACCAGGTGAATCAGGGCCTGTTCAGCAAACATCTGGACGCCTGGTGGCTCGACGCCTCCGAGCCGGACCTTCTCGGGACGCCGACGCTCGACGCCCTGCGAACCCATCTGGTTTCACCGGCCAACGGCTCCGAGGCCAGGGTCATGAACGCCTACCCGCTTCTGAACAGCAGCGCCGTCTACGAGGGACAGCGGGCTGCGGCCCCCGACCAGCGGGTCTTCATCCTCACGCGGTCCGGATTCGCCGGCCAGCAACGCTACGCCGCCGCGGTATGGTCGGGGGACATCACTTCGACCTGGACGGCCATGCGCAAGCAGATCCAGGCCGGACTCGATTTCTCCCTCTCGGGCTTGCCCTACTGGACCATGGACACAGGCGGATTCGCGGTCCCGGCGAGATTCTCGGCAAGGCATCCGACCCCCTCCGACGCTGCTGAATGGAGGGAGCTGAACACGCGCTGGTTCGAATTCGGCACCTTTGTCCCGCTGCTTCGCGTCCACGGGGAGTTCCCCTTCCGCGAGATGTGGGAATTCGGGGGTGGCGACTCCCCCGCCTACGCGGCGCAGCTGAAGTTCGACAGGCTGCGCTACAGGCTGCTCCCCTACATTTATTCCCTTGCCGGCAATGTGACCCAGGAGGGGGGTACGTTCATGCGGGCGCTCGTCATGGACTTCCGCGGCGACGCCCGCGCCAGGGAGGTCACCGACGAATACATGTTCGGCCCGGCCCTGCTGGTGAGTCCGGTCACCAGCTACGGGGCGCGCAGCAGGGAAGTGTTCCTCCCTGCGACGGTCGGGGGTTGGTATGATTTCTGGACGGGCGCCGCTGTTCCCGGCGGCCGGACGATCGAGGCACCCGCTCCCTTCGACGCCATTCCGCTCCATGTGCGGGCCGGTTCGATCGTGCCTTTCGGTCCGGAACGACAGTATGTCGGCGAGAAGCAGGCCGACCCCATCACGCTCTGGGTCTACGCGGGCGCCGACGGCGCCTTCAGCCTCTACGAAGATGATGGCCTCACCTACGGATACGAGCACGGCGCCTTCTCCCGGATAGGGATCACGTGGGACGATGCCTCGCGTAAACTTGTGATCGGAGATCGCCAGGGTGGGTTTCCCGGGATGCCCCTTGGGCGAACGTTCAACGTCGTGCTTGTCGAGCCGGCGAAACCGGCGGGTTTTTCACCCGCTCCCGTCCCTTCGCAGACCGTCCATTACTCAGGCGCAGCGGTGACCGTCAGGATTCCCTGACCGCGCGCCCTATCAGCCTGTTAAGATGTTCCACATCAGGCGCCTCCTTGCATGGCGCCCGGTTTTATGCCAATGAGTCGGCCATCGCGATGGTTTGGCCGCCAAACGGCGGCCCTTCCTGATGAATCCACCCCGGCCAGAATTCCCCAGTTTCCGGCTGCCCCGCGGTCGTTCGATGGCGCAACGCGCTTTTGCTTTCGGGTTGGTCCTGGCCCTCGTGCTGGCAGTGTCGGCCCGCGGCCAGGTGCCCCTGATCGATCCCGCGGATTCCGATCTGAGCGAAGCCGGAGTCCCGCCGTTTGTCATTCTGGGACCGGAAGCCCTCGGGATGTCATCCGCCCCGGTGGATATCCGGCAAATGCCCGACGGGCGCCTTCTTGCGCTCGGAATCCATGAGCTCGCGTTCGGCGACGGCTCCCAGCGGTGGCAGGTCTTCCGCCAGTCGGACGACCAGATCAGGATCCATACCGAACGGGTTGCGGTCGACAAGAACGGCCTGATCTACGCCGGGATTCCTGGAGGGTTCGGAAGGGTCTCGTTCGGCGTCGACGGAACCTGGAGACTCGAGCCGGTCGCCGATCTTCCCCCGCTTTCGGGCACGGGCAGCGCGACTCCGCTTGGCGTCGCCACGCTGGGCGGAGAGTGGTTCTGGTGGTGGGGCGGCGGCTCGGTGGTCGCATGGCACCCGGGTGTTCCCGCCAGGGTCGTGGGTCAGCCGGCCGCCCCCGTCTTCATCTTCGGCGATTCCCTCTATCTGGAGGATCAGGCGGCGGGGCGCGTGTTGCGGCTGCAGTCCGGGGCTGTGCACGGCGCCGAGCTTCCGCCGGGCGCCCAGGTCGACCAGGGCATCACCTCCTCCGTGCCGCTTGGCGATGGCCGGATCCTCGTGGGCACCATCAACGACGGTATCAGGCTCGAGGTCGACGGCGTGACGAGCCGGTTTGTGGCGCGGGGGCTCCTCTCAGGCGGCGCGCGCATCAACGATCTGTGCGCCACCGACGGAGGCTGCTTCGCCGCGGCGCTTGACAACTTCGGGATCGTGTTCTTCGACCGCAACGGGCGCATCGTCCAGGTGCTGGACCGCTCGGTCGACCACCGGTTTTCCAGGGTTAACCGGCTCGTGCGCATCCAGGGAGGCTCGATCCTCGCCCTGCTGAACGACGGCATTGCGAGGGTGGCCTTTCCGTCCGCCATCTCGAATTTCGACCCCTACGTGCCCACGGGCCTGGCTTTCGCCCAGCCCTACCGATTCCACGGCAGGCTTTGGCTGGTCTCTGACGGCCGCGCCCAGAGGGCCATCTACGATTCGGACAATCGGTTGACACGCTTTGACGTCGACTCCCCTTCACACCACCTGGCCAGCATGCAGGAGCTGCAGGGCGCCCTCCTCGCCGGCACGAGCGACGGCTTCTACAGCCACATCGACGGCGGCGGGTGGACCCGGAGCGTGCCGGGCCCGGCGGACGCCCGCGTGAGGAGCGAACCAGTGTCGCCCGGTCGCTGGCTCTACGCCGCCGACAACGAGGTTGGATGGCTGGAGTTCCGGGACGGGCGGTTTTCCGTCGAGCGCTTCCCGGCGCCGGAGCTGGGCCACCCCCATTTCTGCGCAGCCGACAAGGCCGGAGATCTCTGGCTCGAGCTCGGGCCCGCCAAGGTGGGACGCATCGAAGCGACGCTGCCCCGCCCCACGGTGCACCTCTACGGCCCGGCCGACGGAATCGCGCCCGGCTGGCCGCAGATCTTTGTCATCGGGGGCGTTGTCAGGCTCAATGTCGCCGAGCAGATCATGCGTTTCGACGCGGACTCAGGCCGCTTTGTCCGCGATTTCGAAATCGTCCGCAGGATCCCCTTGCTGGACGGGGCGATCGGGCGGCCCACGCTCGATTCCCGGGGAAGGCTCTGGATCACCAACCTGGGAACCGTGCAGGTTGTATCCCCCTCCGCGGGCGGCCCGGCTGCATCCCTTGAAAAAATGCCCGCGGGCTTCATTCCCATCTCCTTCGCTCCCCAGGCCGACGGTGTGATGTGGATGCACGAGAATGCGCGGCTCGTCCGGTTTGACCCGTCGGTCCCCTCCCCGGCTCCCGCGCCCCTGCGCGCGCTGATCACCAACGTGCGCCTGGATGCAAGCGGGCGGACGCTCTTCAACGTTGGTTCGGAGCTAGCGCCGATCCCCGCCTCGGACAACAGCCTCGTCGTCCATTTCCTCGCCCCGGGAAGCCCGATCGGGGAATCGGTGACATTCGACGTCGGGCTTGAGGGTTCGGGGGGAAGGTGGGCTTCGAGCGGCGTTTCCGGCTCCGCGGCCTATAACCGGCTCGGCGACGGGCGGTACGTGTTCCACGTGCGGCCCCGGGTTGGCGGGGAGACGGGCGGAGAGGCCACCCTCGCCTTCACGATCCTGGCCCCCTGGTACCGCACGAGATCGGCCTACGCGGCCTACGGAATCGCGGCCATCGCCATCATCGTGATCGCCGGCTGGCTGGCCTCCTTCCTTGAACGGCGCGAAAAGGCCAAGCTGGAACGCGTTGTCGCGGCAAGGACGCGCGAGCTCAACAACGCAGTCATCGCCCGCCTCCAAGGGGAGGAGACGCTCATCGCCTCCGAGACAAGGTACCGCCGATTGTTCGAGTCGGCCAAGGACGGGATCCTGATCCTCGATGCCGACACCGGCACCGTCGTCGACGTGAACCCCTACCTGACGGACATTCTCGGATGCTCCCATGAGGACTTCCTGGGCAAGCGGGTCTGGGAGCTGAAGTTCTTCAGGGAAATCCTGTCGAGCCGGGCCGACTTCGACAGGCTCCAGCAGCGGGAGTACACCCGATACGACGACATGGTCCTCACGAGGACCGACGACCGGCGCATCGATGTGGAATTTGTGGGGAATGTCTATCTGGTGAACCACCGCAAGGTGATCCAGTTCAACATCCGGGACATCACCGAACGGAAACTGGCCGACCAGAAGGTGATGGAGCAGGCGGCCCTGCTCGACAAGGCCAACGACGCCATCTACGTGCGGAGCCTCGACCGCGTCATCCTCTATTGGAACCAGGGGGCCGAGCGCCTCTACGGCTGGACCCGGGAGGAGGCCGTCAACCGCACGACAACCGCGCTCTTCACCCAGGATCTCGAATCGGCGGACCGGAATCAGGAGACCCTGCTCAGGACCGGCAGCTGGATGGGCGAAAGGCGCCAGATAACGAAGTCGGGGCGCGTGATCACCGTTCTGAGCCGTCTGACGCTCGTGCGCGACGGCCACGGCGAGCCCCGGACAATCCTGGCGATCAACGCCGACGTGACCGAGAAGAAGCTCCTCGAGGCGCAATTCCTTCGGGCGCAGAGGCAGGAGAGCCTGGGTTCCCTCGCGAGCGGCATCGCCCACGACCTGAACAACGTGCTCACGCCGATCATCATCAGCGCGCAGCTTCTCCAGGAGTCCGTCAAGACTGAGGAGGGGCGCCAGATGCTCGGCACCATCGAGACCAGCGCGGTGCGCGGGGCCAGCATCGTCAAGCAGGTGCTGACCTTCGCCAGGGGTGTCGAGGGCGAGCGCCTCACGCTTCAGCCGAGGCATTTCATCAAGGACGTGTCGGACATCGCGGCAAACACCTTTCCCAAGAACATCAGGGTCGGGAACGACATCGCCCGGGACCTCTGGCCCATCATCGGCGACGCCACCCAGCTGCAGCAGGCGCTGATGAACCTCTGCGTCAACGCCCGCGACGCCATGCCGGCCGGAGGCACGCTCAGCCTGAGGGCCGAGAATGTCACCTTGGACGAGAGCTTTGTCCTGGTGACGCCGGGCGCAAAGGCCGGCCCGCATGTCCGCCTTAGCGTCGCCGACACCGGCACCGGCATCGCCCATGACCTGCTGGACAAGATCTTCGATCCCTTCTTCACCACCAAGGCTCCGGGAAAGGGCACCGGACTCGGACTTTCGACCGTGCTCGGCATCCTGCGCAGCCACGGGGGCTTCGTCCGCGTGACCAGCGAGGAAGGGAAGGGCTCGAGCTTCGAGCTCAACTTCCCGGCAGCGCCGGCGGCGAGCATCGTCGCGGGCCGCGATGGCGAAAGAAACATGCCCAAGGGCCGCGGCGAGCTGATCCTCGTGGTCGACGACGAGCTGGCCGTCAGGGACGTGCTGAGGAGGATGCTCGAGAAATATGGCTACAGGGTCGCCACGGCGGCGGAGGGCGGAGAAGCCACCGGGATCTTCATACAGCAGCGCAACTCCATAGCAGCCGTCATCACGGACATGATGATGCCGGGGATGGACGGGCCCACGCTGGTCCAGTCCCTGCGGAGGATCGACCCCAATGTGCTCATCATCGGCATGAGCGGCTCAGGGGGAAAGGAGGAGGTCAACAAGGATGCCCCCTGGTCCGTGCCGGTCTTCCTGAGCAAGCCCTTCACCGGGGAGAAGCTCCTGGTCGCTCTCACCGAGGTGTTTGGAAGGCGCCTGACCTGAAGGTTCAGTAGACGGGGCCGTCGACGAGCCTGCGCTGGAGGGGCCTGGGTCCCGCCCAGGCGCCGTAGCCGGGGACCCTTGCGGGCCTCGTCGCGCCGGACTCCGGACCGACCGGGAGTCGCGAGTCCGCCGGGGCCTGGGTAAGGGAGGGCGCGGGCCGGGTCCCATAGTCGGCCAGGAAGATGAGCACGAGGCCGGCGGTGATGGAGGCCACAGCCGCACCCTCGAGGCCGGCGACGCCAAAGGCGGCGGAAACCACGAGGAATGAGGCGGAAAGGAGAGAGTTGTTTTTCATGGTGGGTGCGATGTGTTCCCCCGAGAACACGGACGTCCCTCCAAAGTTGCATCCGCTTTCATGTTTGTGCTCCGGATTCCCCGGGCCTTGTATGGCCATGCCCACACCATGAACCGTCCGCACTCGTCACATTGGTCTGCGTTGGCGCCGTGATCGTGCCCGCCCCGCCGCCCGGAGCCAAAGCTCCCTCCATCACCGGCGTGCCGTTCGGCACGACCCGGGACGGACGGGAGGCCATGCTGTTCACGCTGGTCAACGCCGGCGGCATGAGGGTCGATATCACCAATTACGGCGCCCTCATCGTCAGGCTCCTCTGCCGCGACAGGTCGGGCCGCCTGGACGATGTCGTGCTCGGCTACGACTCACTCGAAGCGTACCTCGGGGATTCACAGTATTTCGGGGCCCTGGTGGGCCGCTTCGGAAACCGGATCGCCCGGGGCACTTTCACCTTGGACGGCGCGACCTTCACGCTTGCCACGAACAACAAGCCCAACGGGATCCCCTGCGCGCTCCACGGCGGGTCAGTCGGCTTCAACAAGGTCCTCTGGGACGCCACCCCGCTCCTTGTCGGAGATGCTGCGGGGCTCAGGCTCCATTATGTGAGCGCCGATGGCGAGGAGGGTTACCCCGGCAGGCTGGAGGTGACGGTCCACTACTGGCTCACCCATGGGAACGAGCTCAGGGTTGTTTACGAGGCCGCAACCGACAAGGCGACTCCGGTCAACCTGACCCAGCACTCGTACTTCAACCTCAAGGGCGGAGGCGGAGGTGACATCCTCGGCCACAGGGTCACGATCAACGCTTCGCGGTACACGCCGGTGGACGCCGGTTTGATCCCCACCGGGGAGCTGGCTTCCGTCGCGGGAACCCCCTTCGACTTCAGGACCGAGCACGCCGTGGGGGAACGCATCGGCGCCCCCGACCGGCAGCTCGGCATCGGGAACGGCTACGACCACAACTGGGTCCTCGACCGCGGAGGTCCGGGACCCGTGCTGGCGGCGACCGTGTGCGAGCCGACGACAGGCCGCCTCTTGGAGGTATGGACGGACGAGCCGGGCGTGCAGTTCTACAGCGGCAATTTTCTCGACGGCACCAACGTGGGGAAGGGCGGGCACCCCTATCCGTTCCGCGGCGGACTGTGCATGGAGACCCAGCATTTCCCGGATTCCCCGAACCATCCGGCCTTCCCCGGCACGATACTCCGGCCGGGCGGAAAATACGAAACCTCGACTGTCTTCAGGTTCTCGGCCCGCTGAGTCACCCGGACAGGCTCACACGCCCGTCGCCGTCCATCCGGACCGCGATGGGCGTTGCGTCGAGCCGGGCGCAAAACGCCACGTCATCCCTGAGTTCGGTGTTTGCAAGCAGCCGCCGCCCATTGCGCGACTGCCCCAGGGCCGACGGAAGATCGCCATGCGCCTGCAGGAACAGCTTGCGGGCCATCAGGGCCGAATCCGAGACTCTGGGTTCCCCGGAGCCCTTGGAGAGCAGGTCGCACACCGCCCCGGCACACAGCACGTCCTCGAACGCCGCCTCCTCAAACGTGCCACTGCACACGAGGAGGACATGGTCGGGCACGGCCCCGAAGAGGCTGTCGACGGTCGCTCCCAGATTCAGGAAGGAACCGACGAGCACCCTTCCGGCCGACGCGCACGCCCGAAGGGCCCGGGTGCCGTTTGTCGTGGTCATGACGATGGTCCTGCCGGCCACCGCACCGCGGGTGAATTCCCTCGGCGAATTTCCCAGGTCGAATTCCATGCCGCCGGCGAGGGCCGCGGGTATCCGGAGGCCGTCGCGCTCACCCGCGAGGAGCGCCTCCGGGTGCGAGCGGCGGAAGGCAAGCGCGGGGGCGATGTCGTCCACCGGGACGATGCCGGCCGCGCCGTTGCCGAGCGCGGTCACCATGCTGCTGGTCGCCCTCAGGACATCGAACACAACGCACAGCGTCATGCCCAGATCGCGTCCTCCGAGCGCCGCAAACTCAGCCGGGGACAGAATGGCGTCGACGGTCTTCATCGCAGTGATCTCCTACGCCTCAATAGTGGGGAGGGCGCTCGCCCGCCTCCCCCTGCCCGCCTGCGCCATCGAGGGTCCGCAGGCGTTCGCGTAGGGCCTCGGTCTCCCGGCGGACTCGGCGCATCTCCTCGCCAAGTTCCGCCATCGCCCTGTCCTGCTCGGCCACATGGCGGTCGAGCCACGCAAAGCGCGCCTCAAGGGTGTTCAAGCGTTCGTCATCCATGGTGCAGGGGCGCCAGAATCCCCCGCGCTGGCCCTCCGGTCAATCGCGCGTATTGGCCCCCGTCCTCTACCATGAAAGGCGGGCGCCGGCCCTGACCGTCCGGGGCGCGGCAAGGTTGAAAACACCGTTCGAGGCATGGGCCGTCTCAATCCGGGCGTCGGCTAGGTTGTCCACCGCCGCGTAGACCTCGACGCGACTTGTGAGCGCAACGGCCGCCGAGGCATCCGCAACCGCGGCCGGGGCCAGGGAGAGCTGGTTCTGGCCGTCGTCGAATTCGAACCCTGTCCAGCGCAACCGTCCCTCCAGCCGCAGGCGGCGGACAGGGCGCAGGGAAAGTCCGGCCGACCCGGTGTACCTGGGGACTTCGGGAAGCCTCTTCCCCACCAGCGTGGGCGCCACCCGGGCGGCGGTGACGACGGCATCCTCCTCCAGCAGGGCAAAGTCGACGCCCCAGGCCTCCGAAGGCCGCCAGCTTCCCCCGATCTGGACTCCGTCCGAACGTATCCTGTCAAGATTCAGCCTTTCCTGGCCGATGCCGCCGGCGGGCAGGCTTCCGAAATAGGGAAAGACCCCGGGCCCCT
>Ga0302319_10019762_pt1 | contig 12220 bp, 10 predicted proteins | sample Bog_T0_2_FD_203319 | JGI IMG/M metagenome (GOLD analysis project Ga0302319, IMG submission 203319) | Peat permafrost microbial communities from Stordalen Mire near Abisko, Sweden - Bog_T0_2 | ecosystem: Environmental > Terrestrial > Soil > Wetlands > Peat | place: Sweden: Abisko, Stordalen Mire... | reverse complement strand
CGACCGTGGTGACGAACAGCCCGACCTCTTCCACGGTGCCCGTGATGCCGCCGGCGGAAATGAAATCGCCCACCTTAAACGGACGCAGGACAACCAGGAAGATGCCCGCCGCGAAGTTCGCCAGCAAGCCGCCCCATGCGGAACCGATCGCCAGTCCGGCGCCGGCGAGAAGCGCGGCGAAGCTGGTCGTCTGGACGCCGAAATAACCCAGAATCGCGATGACCAGGGTGATGTTCAGAACGACCGAAATCGTGTTGCCGATGAAGCGCAGCAACGTCGGTTCGAGCTTTTGCCGCGTCAGTCCCTTTTGCACCAGGCCAACGGCAAAGCTGATCAGCCATCGGCCGACGATGTAAAGGACGATGGCGCCGACAACCTGAAGGCCAACCCCCGTAACAGTGTTCTCGACTACCTTAAGGACGCCCGTCCAGTCCATCGCCGTTCCTCGCTTTCATGTGCGGATCGCACTCCAGCGATTATACGATCGGGGATTGACGTTGAGCCGACGCGATCAGCGACTCCGAATGTTCAGCACCCTGGCAGCGCGCAGCTCCCTGTTCCCCAGGAGAAGACCGATGGTGTCGGGATGGCGGCTGGCTGTCAGCGCACGGGCCGCGACGCGCGGCAGCAGAGGAATCGGCGACAGCAACCCGAGCCGGGTGGCGCGGCCAGGTCGTGCGCTGTTTCCGGAGAGCGCGCCGCCGGTGCATCCCGCTTCAGGTCGTCGCCGGCGCAACACTAATAGACCAGGTTGGCGCCGAAGTCCGGCACGCCGCCATTGCGCACCGTCTGGCTCCAGGAATCCAGCTGATTACCACCCATCTTCCAGAATTTGCGGCACATTTCGAAGTAATCGAGAACGGCGTCGCGATCGCCCTTCTTCAGCAGTTCGGCGGCCAGCGTCATGTTCGGACCGAAGGAATTGAGGGTTGGAGACCCGGTAGTCTTGCCGGATTCGATCAGTTCTTTACGCGCGGTCGCAACATCGCCGCTGTGCAGGGCCAGCAGCCCGAGAACCATGTGTCCCTTGAGGATCGCGTTGCCGTAATTCCAGCCGCCCGCGTCCTGCTGCGCCGATGCGAGCAACTCGTCGGCATACGCCTTCGCCTTGTCATCATGGCCCAGTTCGACCGCTTTGACCGCCAGGTCGCCGAGGTGGTCGTAGCGCGTGGTCTTGTCGCCGCCGGCGGCCTGCTCGAGATCGGCGAACTCCTGTTCGGGCGTTCGCGGCAACGCCAGCTTGAGCTGGCGGATGCGTTCGGCGGCCGCCATTATGTCGGGGGGAGGCGGAGACCCTCCGGCCGGCACGCCTTTCGAATAATCCGTGAAGTTCACGATCGCGTCCGTATATGCGGTTACCGGTGCGCCGTCCCGAATCACCGGGCGGTAGGTCCAGTGCGTGACCGCATCGACAGCCACCTTACGCAACGCTTCCGGCCCGCTCAGCGCTTCCGCCTGTTCGACTTTTCCCTTGGGTCCGACGGTCACAAGCAATTCCACCATCCCCTGGACCTTCTTGCCGTTTGCGTCCAGCGGAGCCGCCGGTCTGCTTTGCGAGACCGGCGTCAGCGAGGGAACGAACGCTTTCACGTTCTCCGGAATCACGGCCTTCGGCATGGCGGCTTCAGCCTTCGCGGTCTCCGCCTTCACCGACTGAATCGCGTCGCCGGTGATGCCGCTCATTACGGTCTCGAACGGCTCGGCGCTGAAATCGGCGGGCACGGCGAACAGCGAATCGTCCAGCAGTTCCGTCGAAAGACCCACGATCTCCATATTCATTTTTATGAGCGGAGTGCCTTTCCCGTCAGCCGCCATACCCGGTATCGGCATCTGCATCGTGGCTTCCATGGTCATCCGCAGTGTCGCCGACTGGTCTTTCTGCATGGCCTCCAGCATGGGCTTCATTCCCTCCGGCATCATCGCGCCGAGAGATCCCGCCGGGTTGATGAAGTACTTCTGCCAGAGCTCGAAGCTCGACAGCTGCCACAGGCCCGGCACGCGCATCCGTTCGGCCGGCGAAGCGGTCCAGATCCGCATCACGAACTTCATGCCCATCGGCGGCATGGCGGCGGACTTCACGCTGTCCGGCATCGATATCGACATGTCGCAGTCGATCTCGCGCGCTTCGGCCTGTACGCCCTGAATCGTTTCCGACAAGCCGGCCTGCTTCGTATCGCAGGTCGTCTTCATCGACTTGAGCATTTCGGCGACCATCGGCTGCGACTGCTGCGGCATCAGGGACGTCATCTGCGCGGACATTTTGGCGCCGTATTCCGACGCGGGAATCGTGGCGAACTTTTTGCGGGCGGTATCGAGAATGGTGACCTGCTGGCGGGCGAAGTCCGCGATCATCGTTTGTCCGTCGGAGACCGTGACCCCTTTGTTCCCCTTCATGTAGATGACCGACGAAGTGGTCTTGCCCGGAATCTGAGCTATCGGGCTCACAATCTCGCTCTTGTAGCGAATCGTAACGTCCGCTCTCAGAACCGCGGGCGCGGACGAGAACACTATCAACACTGCCGGAACAAACGATCGCATGGTATCAATCCCCTCGTTAAATTGTATGAGCTACTGAGAAGCCGGAACAAAACGCACGCCGATATATCCCTGCCGGGCGGTTCCGGTATGGCCGAAGTTTATTTTGCCTGCCTGCTCCAGCGCCGCCGGGACGAGAGCCGCATTCGACGCCGCCGAGAGTTCCGTTTCGAGCACGTTGCCATCGCCATCGATTTCCGCGTGAACGACGACAAGCTGCACCGGGCTTCCGGCTGGCTGAACTTCCGGCGAATCGACCCGGTAATGGAACGGCACCCCTAATTGTGTGGGCAGGGGCCTCGAAGTCATCCCCGAACCGGGTATCAAAGAGGTCTCATCGGCGGAACTAGTATCGGAGATGCTGAAGACCGCCTCGGCGACCAGCGTTCCCGCTTCGTAGATCCGGATTCTGTCCGGCAGGCGCATGCCGTGAAAATCAAGCTGCCCGTCGTAGCCGAACTGCGCGTAGGTTCCTGGCGCGACAGAATGGACGACGACGAAGCCCGATGCATCGTCGGTGCAATATTCTTCCTCGTCCCAAAGCCGTCGCTGAATGTCGGCAGGCTCGGAGGATTGGTCGGATCCCAGAACGCACGTAGCCGGCTTTCCCTGCCATTGAACCTTCGCCGTGCGGATGCGCGCATCGCGGGTGAATCCGCCGAGGGCCCAGAAGATCTCGTTCCGCAGGACATGAGCCCGCATGGGGATCACGGCGATGTGATGGTCTTCAAACAGCGTTCCCTTGTAGAGCATTTGCTCATGGGAAACGCCGCCGAGGCTCGCCGTCCAGAGCCACTTCTGACCCGTCATCCAGGTTTCCGTCAGTTCGCCCTGTTCCGTGTTTCCCTTGCTGTCGGCGGCGGTAAACGACACCTGGAATTTATACGGGTGTACGCCGGCCGCGTGCCGCAACGCGCTGAATCTGGCGGTCGCCAGGAGTTCCACTACAGACGCGCGTTCGTCCGATGTGGATGCGAGCTGCACGCCCCCGGCGACTGGTTCATAGGGGTCGATGAATGGCGACGCCGAACGCAATTCGGGGGTTGCCGACGGTCGCGGCGCGAACGTGAACGTCGACGGCGCAGCGGCGGGTTGAGCAGGCACGGCCGACGGTGCGGATGCGCGCTCGGGCGCCGGAGCCGCGGCCTGTATCCGGCTCACTGCGGGAACCGCCTGGCCCAGCATCGGGAACGCGGAACAGGCAAGCCAGATGGTGCAGGCGAGGATCGCCGCAATCGAGCTATAGGAAAAGAACACACGCGGCGCCGATGCCGGCGAGTCCGACAGAAGGGACTGCATTCGCTGCGTCAGATGACTGCGCCGAAGAAACGCGGGCGCGGGGACCAGGTCCGACCACGTGTGTTCGCGGGCGATGGCCAGCAGCGCGTCGATATAAGGCTCACGGGACGCGGTCAGGCGCACCGATTCCGCATCCACCAGTTGTTCCCGCGCCAGACGCGCTTCGCTCAGCAACAGCCAGACTCCGGGGTTGAACCACATCAGCGCGCCGAAAAAGCTCTCGATCATCGTCACCAGCCAGTCGCCTCGGCGGACGTGCAACAGCTCATGGCAGGCGATACCGCATTGCGCTTCTTCATTCAGCTTCAGGAAAGATGCAGGCAGCAGAACGACCGGGGCGAGCCACCCCAGCATGACCGGACCGGTGGTGTCTTCCGACATGCAGAACAATGCGTCGGCCTGCGTAATCGCCGAGGCCGCCTGCATCGCTTCCGGAATCGGATAGAGGGGCGTGGCGGCGATCCGCGAACGTCTGATCCGCCACAAACCGGCCGACATCAGGCACCATTGCAGGGCGATTCCGGCCGCCAGTATCCCCGGCAGCCACGGGCCGTTCGGCAGGGTCAGCCCGGAATTCATGCCCGGAGACCCCGACCGGTTGACGATCCCCTGCGCGAACGGCAGCAGCAGGCAGAGCGCGAGAACCGCGTGGCAATAGAACAGCTGCGTGCGGGGATGCCGCACACGGAACACGATCGGCAACAGAGCGCCGACCGTGGCCACGATGAGTGTCTGCGCGATCCACGCCGGCAGAATGTGCGATATGAGTATTTCCGACATGTTTAGCTCCTGCGTCTGGCCCGAACCAGTTTTTCCACTTCTGCAAGTTCCTTAGGCTCGATCCTTCGATCGCCGACCAGATGAACGAGCAACGGCTGCGCCGAGCCGTTGAACACGCGTCCCACAAACTCGTCGACCATATTCTTCACAACCTCGTCCTGCGGGACGGAGGGAGTGTAGATATAAGCGCGCTCGCCGGGCCGCTTGGTCAGATGTTCCTTGCGCTCCAGAACGCCCATCATTGTCAGCACGGTAGTATAGGCGATTTTGCGCTGCTTCAGAAGATCCTGGAAAACTTCGCGGACGGTGGCTTCGCCGCGCTCCCAGATAACCTTGAGGATTTCCAGCTCCAGATCGGTCGGTACTGACTTGCTCGTTTTCATCTATGACTAATAACTTAGTCTATAGTTCGTGGAATGTCAAGAGGGTGTGTGCGAAAAAAAGATCCAGGGTCTTCCCGGCGGGGACAAGGCCAAAAGCGCTCCACAACCTGACGCACTTTGCGGTGGAGACCGTGAAAGCCGACGTGGGCGTCGGCCGCGGACGTGGGCGTCCGCCCCACACGGCGCGGCGCAGCGCGTTGTCCCACTGCCGAAAGAGCATTCCTACCACCGTCGACCACTGTCGGTAATACCTCCTGATTTTTGACCAGGCCTATAGCGGATCTGGCGACAGCGTGGTTATCCTGTGGGTTCTACTCCGGTTCCGCAGAAGCGAAGTTGCAGGAGCTTCCGGACTCCAAAGCAAAACCCCGCCAATAAGGGGCGGGGTCTGCGTAGTGCCTGAAGTAGAAAGGAGGAACTGCTTATGTTTCTTCTGTTGTTGTTCGTACGTCTTCTTAGCAAGAGACTGCGACGGCTCGGCATCAAAATCGATTTCTGGTTTTGATCCCTGACCGATGGGGGCTGGCGGTTCGCCGCCGCTGGCCTCCACAACATCAATTTACCACACTTTCTGAACCGCCGTTTCGGAAAACAAGTCACTCCGATCGGAACACAAGATCGAGCGTCTTCCCCGCCGGGACGTGATCCCATTGCCGAAAGAGTTCGGCGCGCCGCTTGCGCACCTGTGCGACTTCGCCATCCGTCAGCCGACGCGCGGGTGCGGCGCCTTTCCCCTGGGCCAGCCGCGTCGCAAGTGCCTCATTGAAGTCATCCGCGGTCCACAGGCTTCGGCTGGCCTGCTCGGCCGCGAACAACCCGACCATACACTCCACCTCAACCGCTTCGGCGGGCAGCGGTCCGCGCGCGCCCTTGCCCGTCGTATCGTCGATTTCCCAGCCTTCGCGAATGAGTCCGAAGAATCCCCGCTTGTATCCGAGCACGGACTCGACGGCAACATGCGTCAGATCGTGGAGCGCGAAGAACACGGCATGCGGGTCGTTCTTTTGCCACGTAACCGATCCGTCGTCGCGAACGCAACGGAGCGCGCCGGAACCATCGGCACGCCGGTTGAACTGCACCAGCATTTTACTTCAGGAAAGCGATATCCACCGGCGCGCCCGTCTGCGCCACTTCACCGGAAGGTGTGAGCGCACCCGTACTCTGATCCACCCTGAACACCGTGATGTTATTGGAATCCTGATTTGCGGCCAGCAGCCATCGCCCCGTGGGATCCAGCGTGAAGTACCGCGGCGTCCGCCCGCCGGAAGGAACATTGGCCGTCAGCTTCAGCGTGCCGGTCTTTGCGTCGACCGAAAACACGGCGATCGAGTTGTGCCCGCGGTTCGAGGAATAAAGCGTCCGGCCCTTGCCGTCTAGCATGATCTCCGCCGCCGTGTTATTCGAGCCTTTGAAATCGTCGGGCAATGCGGAAACCGTAGCCAGCACCTTGCCCGGCCCTTTGACCGGATCGTAATCCATCGTGGCGACGGCGGCCTTCATCTCGCTCAGCACATAAATGAACTTCTTGTCGCCGGAGATAGCCATGTGACGCGGCCCGAAGCCGGGGTCCGTGGCTGCGAATGCGGGTGTGGCGGCCGTAAGAGTCGCAGTCGCGGCATCCAGATGAAAAAGCTGGAGGTGGTCGGTCCCCAGATCGGCGCCCAGCACCAGGTTGCCGGCGATGACCATCTGGTGCGCATGCGGCCCGGCCTGCCTTGCTTTGTTCGGCCCGCTGCCGGTATCCTGCATCACCGAAGCAGCCTCGCCCAGCTTGCCATCCGCGAGAATCGGGAACGAAGAAAAGTTGCCGCCGTTGTAATTCGCGACCAGAGCGGCCTTGCCTGTTGCGTCGATCGCGATATGGCACGGCGCCGCGCCCTTCGACGCCACCTGGTTCAGGAAAGTCAGCTTGCCCGTCGCCCGGTCGATCGCAAAAGCTGAGACCGCGCCGCCCGGCTTTCCTTGAAATGTATCGGTCTCGTTCACTGCATACAGAAATCGGCCGCTCGGTGCAATGGCGAGAAAACTGGGACTGGTCGTCTCGGCCATCAATCCGAGGGGCGTCAGCTTTCCGGTGGCGGCGTCGAACCGGAACGCCTGAATGCCTTTAGAATCCGGTACGTTGGTATAGGCCCCTACGTAAAGAATCTGGGCGGAGAGTGCGGGCGCAAGCGCCATCGCGATAACGGCAACAACCTTCATAAAGTGCATAGCCTCTATAAGGTATCAAAAAGCCCGCCGTCTTACAGACATTTACTAACCCCGGCCGAAGCTGTGGCGTCTTATCTTGTGAAAACGGCCGCGGGATTGCGATATCCCCTCCATTGCTTCCCCCCTGCTGACGCAGGAAGCGGCCGCTTCAGAAACCTGCGCGGCCTACCCCTCCGCGCAATGGGCCGGCGAAAACTTCCCTCGGTTTTCGTCGGCCCGTGTCTTTTTGAGAACCCGTTATTTCCCGCCCGCCCGGAGCTTTCCGGATTCCCGGCTAACAACACAGCCCCGTGACAGTCTAAACTGGCAGCCGGATGAAAGATGGCGACGATACCTCCCTGCAACAGGCGCGCTGCGGTGACCGCGACGCCTTTCGGGTGCTCGTGGAGCGCCATGCCACAGCTGTGTTCCGGCTCGCTTATCGTATGACGGGAAACGAAACAGACGCGGAAGACATGGTTCAGGAGACGTTCCTGCGGGCCTGGCGCGAGATCCGCCGCTTCGACGGCCGCGCGTCGTTTGGCACCTGGCTGCATCGCATCTGCGCCAACCGTACGGTGGATTTTCTGCGCTCGCGGAACCGCTGGCAGCCTGCGATTCCCCCCTCCGGTCCCATCGCGACCGAGCAGGAGCACGATCCGTTCCGCAACCTGCCGTCGCAACTGCCTTCGCCCGAGCGCGCAGCGCGCAGCGCCGAAGCGAGGGCGATGCTCGAACCCGCGCTTGCCGCTCTCAGCGAAGTGGAACGCGCGGCATTCGTCCTGCGCCATTACGAAGGTCTTGCGATTGAAGAGGTAGCCGGCGCTCTGGGCGTACAGCCGGGCGCGGCGCGGCACAGCATCTTCCGCGCCGTTCGCAAACTGCGGCGGGCACTGGAACCGGTCGGGAGTACTTCTCTATGATCCATTTGAGCGAAGAGGACCTGATTCTTCTCTATTACGGCGAAACCGGCGCGCCCGACTTCGCGCAGGCGCATCTGGCCGAATGTCCAACATGCCGCGACGCGGCGGAATCGCTGGCGCGCGCGCTCGGTGTCTGCAACGAAATAACGGCGCCGGAACGCCCGCCGGACTTCGGGCGCGACGTCTGGATGCAACTGGCGCCGCAACTCGGTTCACAGTACCGGCCAAAGCACCTGTTCCCGCTGCGAATCTGGCTGAGCGCGGCGGCACTTGCGATTTTACTGGTAGCCGTCTTCGTTGCCGGCCGGCTCTCGCGACCCTCCCCGGCGCCCGTCATGGCCGGCCTTTCCGATCGGGCGCGCGAGCGCATTCTCGACATCGCCGTGGCCGATCATCTGGACCGCGTCCAGATGCTGCTGACTGAAATCGCGGACGGCAACGGCGGCGGCACTGGCTCGTTCGACGCCGACAGGGAACGCGCCGAAGACCTGGTGCAGGAAGATCGTCTGCTGCGCCAGTCGCTGGCATCGCGGGGCGAAACTGCAACGACGAACTTCCTCGATGACGTGGAAACCGTCCTGACGGAGGCTGCCCACACTTCCGACAGCGCCGCCGCGCCGTATGTCGGCTCCGCCCAGGCGCTCGGTGAGTTGCGGAACCGAATCGAATCCGGCTCTCTGTTATTCAAAGTACGCATCGTCGAATCGAATTTACGCAACGAGGACCAAAAACTATGAAACTGCATTCCCGCATTGTCCTGAACGCCGTCCTGATCGCCGCGCTGGCGGTTCCCGCGTTTTGTCAGGAACCGTCCCCTGCGCCGGTGCCCGATCGGTTACAGACGCTGACCGATCAGGCGGCTCAGATGGAACTCGACGCCGAAAAACTGGCAGCCAGCGCCGAGACGCTTTCGTCCGATCGAATGTCGGCGCTGGAGGATCGAATAGCCGGCGTGGCGGAGCGGTTCGGATCGGCGGACCAACTCGTCGTGAGCCCCGATCTCGGCGCGAATCTGGCCCAGATGAAAGCACAGATCGATTCCGGGGATTTCGCCGACATGAAAGCGGCCGCCGTCGACATGGCGAATCAGGTCAGGATGGCGTTCCAGGCTCCCGCTCCGCCCATGACCCCAATACCACCCATGCCCAAGGCCCGCACGATCTTACGCGGAGACGGCGCCTACGACGCCGGCACACGCGCGCTCGACCAGCACCGGTACGAAGATGCAGTGCAGCAGTTCGACGCCGTGATTGCCGCAAAGTCGGCGCGTTCCGATGGCGCTCTCTACTGGAAAGCCTACGCATTGAACCGCCTGGGTAAGCGGGATGAAGCTCTCGCCGCCCTCGCGCAGCTGCGTCGCGACTACGCCTCCAGCCCCTGGCTGCACGACGCACAGGGGCTCGAAGCGGAGGTGAAGCAAAACGCGGGCCAGCCCGTTTCGCCCGCCCAGGAAACCAACGACGACCTGAAGCTGATGGCCATCAACAGCCTGATGAACGCCGATGCCGAACGCGCGATCCCGCTCGTCGAAGGTATTCTGAAAGGCAACGGCGCGCCCAACGTCAAGGACCGTGCGTTGTTTGTTCTCTCGCAGAACAAGTCGCCGCGCGCCCAGCAGGCGCTCACCGATTACGCAAAGGGCGGCGGTAATCCGGACCTCCAACTGCGCGCCATTCAGTACGTGGGGATGTCCGGAACGAAGGAGGCGCAACAGCAACTGGTCTCCCTCTACGGCGCGTCGTCCGATGTCCGGGTGAAGGGCGCGATTGTGCAGGCGCTGATGATGGCGCACGCCAGCGACGCATTGATGAACATCGCAAAGACCGAAAAAGACGGCTCTTTGCGCGACACCGCGATTCGCGACCTGATCATGAACAAGAGCGTGCCTGCAGAGGGAGTGGCGGAACTCTACGGTTCTTCCGACGCCTCGGCGAAGCGGGAAATCATCAACGGACTGGCCGCCCGCCGCGAAGCCAAGGCACTGGTGGATTTGGCGCACAAGGAAGCCGATCCGGCATTGAAGAGGACGATCGTCGAGCGTCTCGGTCCGATGACCGACAACAAGGATGCGATGGATTACATGATGGAGTTGCTGAAGTGATGAGAATCCGCTGCCTTGTGTGGCAGGTGACCTCGTCGCCTGCCGCAGTGCTCGCTGTCTCCGGATTCGCTGTTATGGCGGGTCTGCCGGCGTGTAACGGGCAGCAACCGGCGCGACTCGAATTCGAAGCGGCTTCAATCAAGCCGCACCCGCCTTCGGACGGCTCACTGCACGTTTCGATAGCCGGCGGACACGGTCGAATCAGCTACACAAACGTGACGGTGCGGGCACTGACGAAGGAGGTTCGGGTTTACTCCCTTGTCGTCGCGAAAGGCGGCGCGAAACTCACCGCTCACACAGGCGAGGGAGACTCTTCGAACCGCATCAACAACGGATCGGGTAAGGCCTCCGTCAATTCCACGAATGTCTCCATGGCGAGCTTTGCCGGAATTCTCGCTGGCCGTCTGGACCGCGTCGTGATCGACGACACCGGACTCAAGGGCGGCTACGATCTGAAGCTTGAATGGGCGCCGAATCCCGCTCCCGATTCCGCCGAGCCCTCCCTGTTCACCGCGCTTCAGGAACAACTCGGCCTCAAACTCGAATCGGCCAAAGGACCCGTCGAAATCATCGTGATCGACAACATCGAAAGACCTTCGGAGAACTAACCATGAAAACCGCCGTCCTGCTCATCTTCGCCACCGCGCTGCTGGCACAGCAACCAACCGTCGAGAACGCGAAACTGGAGACGCGCGCATTCTCCGGCACCATGGCGGCCGAACTGCAGCGACTCGGCGCCGGGCCCTTCTGGGCGGCCTGGCCGGAGCCGATCGTGACCGGGCACCACGGCGAAATGTGTTCCTGGAGCACAAACAACGATAGCGGCAGAACTCCAGGCGCGCCGATCCGCCTCGAAGGCGAAATCGCACTCGTGATTCTCGTTCGAGTCGAGAACAGCCAGCCAGGCGAACTTCGCGTCACCTCGCCCGACTGCCATCTCGACGCGGGCGGCCTTCCCTTCTACTGGCTCAACAACGTGTCCACCGCCGAGAGCCTCGCGTGGCTGAAGTCACAGGCCGGTGGCCGTCACAGCGATACCGCGATCATGGCGATTTCGCTCCACCAGGGCGCTGCGGCGGATCAGGCGCTCGACGACCTCGCCCAAACCACGCAGCCCGTCGAGGTCCGCAAACGCGCGGCGTTCTGGCTCGGCAACTCTCGCGGTGCGCACGGAATCGCCACGCTGAAGCGAATGCTTTCGGGCGATCCGGATTCCGGCGTTCGCGACCGCGTCGTCTTCGCGCTTGCGCAGAGCAAAGACCCCGCCGGCATTCCTCTCGTCGTCGACGCGGCCCGCAACGACAAGGACCCCCACATTCGCAGCCAGGCGCTCTTCTGGCTGGCGCAGCGCGCGGCCTCGCAGGCAGCGAAAGACGCGATTCAGAATGCCGTTGCGAACGATCCGGATTCGGCAGTCCGGGAACGCGCCGTCTTTGCTCTCACGCAACTGCCGAACGGCGCCGGCGTTCCCCTGCTGATCGACCTCGCGAAGACCCATCGCGACCCCGCCGTGCGAAAGAAGGCCATGTTCTGGCTCGGGCAATCGAAAGATCCGCGCGCAACGGAGTTTTTCGCGCAAGTCCTGAAACCCTGACTTTCCAGGAGGTTCCCGGCGCGGAAAGCGGCGGTGCGCGAACCGAGCCGCCGGAGCCCGAGACAGCCGTCAGCACACCGTTCGGGATGGTGACCGGCTACCAGACGCACCCCTTGTAGTGGATCTGAAGTGTGCGGTCGCGCGTAATGAGGGCGGCCTGTCGATTGACCTGAGCCTGGGCAACGATGACGAGGTCGAAAGGATCCCGCGTCCACGTGACGTCGAGAGCCTGAACCACCACGTCGGAAAAAGGAATCGGACACAGGCTGACGCCGAAAGCGGCGTTTAAGTTCGGACACCAGCACGCCGAATCGCGCGGACCGCTGACGACATGGCACAAAGTTGCGAGCCGGGCGATGCCCAATATTGCGGCGGCGCGCGCGGTCTACCCTCACGCCGACGCCGTCGGAAGATG
>Ga0302319_10019760_pt1 | contig 12221 bp, 8 predicted proteins | sample Bog_T0_2_FD_203319 | JGI IMG/M metagenome (GOLD analysis project Ga0302319, IMG submission 203319) | Peat permafrost microbial communities from Stordalen Mire near Abisko, Sweden - Bog_T0_2 | ecosystem: Environmental > Terrestrial > Soil > Wetlands > Peat | place: Sweden: Abisko, Stordalen Mire... | reverse complement strand
GGCGACCTGCGCCACGTCGCCGGCGGCGCGGGCAGCTTCGCGGATTTTGGCCGGAAAATTTTCGTAGGGCTGGTGGGCGGAGAGCATGTCGTTATAGGCGGTGACAATGCCGAGGCTGACGGCATTGCCGGCGAGCATGTCGGATTTTTCGGAGGGGCCGCAGGCGGCGAAGGCGTGGGCCTGGCCGGCGCAGCCGAGCTTTTTGCGGGACGGGCCTTTGGAGATGTAGTGCTCGACCTGGGCCAGGTATTTTTCGCGGGTCGGCTGGCTGCGGGCGGCGATGCGGGCGGTGATTTCGGTCATGCGGGATGTTGGCATCTCAGGGACTCCAAAAAATTTCGGGCGGCGGGGCGCGGCGGAGGATGGCGCGGATGGGCATGGTTTCGATCGGCCCGGGCTGCAGGGCGGTCTCGAATGTGTCGCGTTTGGCCTGGCCCTCGATATGGATGAACAAATGCTCCGCTTCCAGTAACACCGGGAGGGTGAGCGTGATGCGCGGGTCGATGGCCGCCTCGGCGCGCATGGTTTCGATGTTTTGGCCGAGGCTGGGGTGCAGGGCTTCGGCCAGGCGGTCGCCGCCAGGGAAAAACGAGGCGGTGTGGCCGTCCGTGCCCATGCCGAGGACGACGGCGGCAAACCGGTGGTTTAGGGCGGCGATGGCGGATTCGGTCTCGTGGCGGCCGGCTTCGGGCGTGACAGCGTCGTTGACGAGAGGGATGAATGAGGCGGCAGCGGCGAGGTTTTGCAGCAGGTGGGTTCTGACAAGCGCGGCGTTCGACCGCGGAGATGATTCTGGGACCCAACGGTCGTCAACGAGCGTGATGGTGACGGCGGGCCAGTCGAGATTTTTCGCTGCGAGGGCCTGGAAGAATTTTAACGGCGTGGTGCCGCCCGAAACCGCCAAGGCAGCGCTGCCGTCGCGCCGCAGCCGCGCCGCCAGCGTTTTATGCACCGCCGTCGCCAGGGCCTCGGCGAGGTCCGCCGAGCAGGAGAATTCGTGGATCATGAAGGGAAGACAGAAGTTACTTTTTTGAAAAAAAGTAACCAAAAAACTTTTGCTCCTGGAGGCGTGGGGACCGGGATTGCCTTTAATCGCCATTGAAAGTGGCGATTAAAGGCAATCCCGGACCCAGCGCCCCCAGGAGCAAAAGTTTTTTGCGCGCTTTTTTTCAAAAAAGCGCTTCTTTCTTAGTCACCACGCCGTTTTCTTAGTCACTTACGCCGTGCGCGTCGATCATCTCCCGCACCTTGTTCGCCAGCGCCTCGATCGGGAAGGGTTTCGTGATCACCTGCATCCCCGGCTCCAGGTGGCCGTTGCCGATGACGGCGTTTTCGGCGTAGCCGGTGATGAACAGCACTTTCAGTTTGGGCCGCAGCACGCGGCCGGCGTCCGCCACCTGGCGGCCGTTCATGCCGCCGGGCAGGCCGACATCGGTGACCAGCAGGTCCAGCCTGACATCCGATTGCAGGATTTTTAGGCCCGCCGGGCCGTCCTGGGCTTCCAGCACGCGGTAGCCGGCGTCCTGCAGCAGATCGACCAGCAGCAGCCGCACCGTGGGGTCGTCGTCGATCAGCAGCACCGTCTCGCCGTAGCCGCTCTCGAATTCAGTCATATCATTCTCTCCGGTTTCGGAATCGGCCGTGTCGCCGTGGTGGCGCGGCAGATAGAGGCAGATGGTCGTGCCGTGTCCGAGTTCCGAATAGACGCGGATCTGGCCGTTGGACTGGCGCACAAAGCCGTAGATCATGGACAGGCCGAGGCCGGTGCCATGGCCGAGCGGTTTTGTGGTGAAGAACGGCTCAAAAATCCGGCTCATGGTTTCCTTGGACATGCCGGTGCCGGTATCGGTGACGCAGAGCGAGACGTACTGGCCCGGCGGCAATTCGCGGTCCATCCCGGCTTTCGCATCGAGCCAGCGGTTCATGGTTTCGATCGTCAGGCGGCCGCCGTCCGGCATCGCGTCCCGCGCGTTGATGCAGAGGTTCAGCAGCGCGTTTTCGAGCTGGTTCTGGTCGATCAGCACCGTCCAGAGCCCGGCGGCGCCGACCACCTCGACCGTGATGTTCGGGCCGCTGGTGCGGCGGACCAGTTCCTCCATCTCCGTGATCAGCCGGTTGATGTTGGTCGGGCGCGGGTCGAGGGTCTGGCGGCGGGAGAAGGCCAGCAAACGCTGGGTGAGGGCGGCGGCGCGCTTGGTGGCGCCCTGGGCGGCGTCGATGTAGCGGGGCACGGCGTCCAGCCGGCCCTGGCTGATGCGGGTTTCCAGCATCTGCAGGCTGCCGGAGATGCCGGTGAGCAGATTGTTGAAATCGTGCGCGATGCCGCCGGTGAGCTGGCCGACGGCTTCCATTTTCTGGGACTGGCGCAGCGCCTCCTCGGCCTGTTCGCGGTCCTCGATCGCCTGGCGCACGCGGTCTTCGAGTTTCTGGTTGAGGTCGCGCAGGGCGGTTTCGATCGCGCGGCGGTGGTCGATGTCGATCAGTACGCCGGGGAAGCGGACCGGGTTGCCGGAAGCATCCTGGTCAACGCGGCCATGGGCTTCGATCCAGCGATACGCGCCGTCCTCCTCGCGGACGCGAAATTCGCAGTGGTAGCGGCCACCGCGGCGCATCGCGTCTTCGATTTCCTGGTGCACGCGGGGCTGGTCCTCCGCGTGGATGGCGGGCGTGACCGCTGCGAGCGGCAAGCCGGCGCGGCAGCGATTGGGGTCCAGGCCGAAGGCGCGCGCGAAGCGTTCGTCGCCCTCGACGCGATCATCCTGGACGTGCCAGACCCAAGTGCCGATGATGGCGCCGGCGTCCAGCGCCAGTTGCACGCGCTCGGCCTGTTCGCGCGCCTTCGCCTCGCTGGCGCTCAGCGCCGCCGAGGTTTCGCGCCGCAGCCGCGCCATGGCGATGTTGGCGGCGATGCGGGCGAGCAGTTCGCGCGCGGAAAACGGCTTTGTGAGGTAGTCGTCGGCGCCGGCGTCCAGCCCTTCCACTTTCGCGTCATCGCCGGCGCGGGCCGAGAGCATCACGACCGGCAGTTCGCGGATCGCCGGATCCTCGCGCACCGCGCGCAGCAGGCCGAACCCGTCGAGCCGCGGCATCATAACGTCGGTCAGCAAAATATCGGGTTTTTTTGCACGCAATGCGGCGAGCGCGGCCTGCCCGTCGGCGACGGCTTCGACCTCATAGTCCCGGTCCCGCAGCAGCCGGCTGATGTAGTCGCGCAAATCGGCGTTGTCGTCGGCCAGCAGCACGCGGCGCCGCTCGGCGGGCGCCGGCGCCGCATGGGCCGGTGGCACGTCGCGCGCCGCGCCCGCGTCCAGCAGCGCGTCGCCGGTCTCCCCCGGCAGCCAGCGCATGGCTTCCTCGACAAAACTCTGCGACTGCGACGTGGTCGTCTCGGCCGGCGCCGACTTGATTCTGTCGGCCGGCAAATGCGCCGCGCCGAGCGGGATTGTTATGTGAAACGCGGTGCCTTGACCCTCCTCGCTCTCCACCGCGATGGCGCCTTGGTGCAGGGCGACCAGTTCGCGCACCAGCGCCAGGCCGATGCCGGAGCCCTCAAAACTGCGGCCTTTGGCGCCTTCGACGCGGTGGAAGCGGTCAAAAAGTTTTTCGATCTGGTTTTGGGGAATGCCCGTGCCGGTGTCGCGCACGGTCAGGCGGGCGGCGCCGTTTTGCTCGCGCAGAACGACTTCGATCTCGCCCTCAAACGTGAACTTGAAAGCGTTGGAGAGCAGGTTGAGGACGATTTTCTCCCACATGTCGCGATCGATATAGGCCGGCTGGGACAAGGCCGGCGCTTCGACGAGCAGGCGCAGCCCGGCCTTGTCGGTGGCGGAGCGGAAGGAGGAGGCGAGGTCCGCGGTGAGCGAGGCAAGGTCGGTAGGGCGGTAGGTCGCCTCGACCCGGCCGGCCTCGATGCGCGAGAAATCCAGCAGGGAGTTGACCAGGCGCAGCAGGCGGAGCGCGTTGCGGTGGGCCATTTCCAGCCGGCCGCGCTGGGCTGGGGTTTCGGCTTCGGCGGCCATCGCGTCCTCCAGCGGGCCGAGCATGAGCGTGAGGGGCGTGCGGAATTCGTGGCTGACATTGGAAAAGAAGGCGGTTTTGGCGCGGTCGAGTTCGGTCAGCGCCTCGGCGCGCTCGCGCTCGCGCTCGTACTCGTCGGCGCGCGCGATGGCGGCGGCGACCTGGGCGGTCAGCAGTTCGATAAAGCCCTGATAGGCGGCGTCGAACACGCGGTGCGGGTTGAGCGCGGCGACGAAATAGCCGATCGGCTCGCCGCCTTCCGCGCCGGCGATGGGGGCGATGAGCGCCTGCGCCGGCGGGTTCGGAAGACTGGGCGCCGGGTGAGGGTGTGCCGCCATCTGCAGCCAGCCGTTCTGGCCGTTCAGGTCGATCAGGAACGGGGCGCCGTGCGCGGCTTGCGCCAGCGGGAAGGCGGGTTCGCGCAGCCCCAGGGTTGGTGCTGCCGCGGCGACGTGGTGCGCCGGATCGTGCATCGCGACCAAACGCGGTTTTTCGCCCTGCTCGACCAGATAGACCAGCGCGAACGGCACGTCCCGCGCGCCGGTGGCCAGACAGGTTTTCAGGCCCTGCATCACCTCGGCGCGGGTGGAGGCGGCGGCGAGCGTGGAGCCGAGGTCGCGCAGCACGCTGAGCTGGCGTTCGCCGATGACGCGCTCGGAAACCTCGGCGACGACGCAGAGCATGCCGGTGGTCTCGCCCAGATCATCGGCGAGCGGGGAGTAGGAGAAGGTGTGGTAGGTTTCCTCCGGAAAGCCGCGGCGCTCGAGGTAGAGCAGCAGGGCTTCGTCCCAGGTGGCCTCGCCGGTGGCTAGCACGTGCTGGATGCGCGGCCCGATATCGGGCCAAATTTCGGCCCAGACCCTGTCGGAGCGGCTGCCGATGACCCAGTCGCGTTTTAAGCCGACGGTCGGCAGATAGGCGTCGTTGCACAGAAATGTGAGGTTTTGGCCCCAGGCCATCCACATCGCGAAGCGCGAGGTCAGCATCACGCGCACCACGGCGCGCAGGCTGGCGGGCCAGGTTTCGGGCGGTCCGAGCGGGGTGTTTTGCCAGTCGCAGGCGCGCATCAGGGCGCGCACCTCGCCCGGCCCGCGCAGCAGCGGCGGTCCGTCTTCGCCGGCCGGGCCGGGCTGCTCCCGTATATTCGTCAAGGTCGCGTCACGCATGGCAGCTCATCGATCGTGTTATATTGCATTCATAAATTGGTATTCCAGAGACGGTTTCCGCTGCACTGAACATTGAGTGGCCAAACCGCGGCGCCAATAATCAAAAGTTTTTACGCCGCTCCCCGCGCAGGGGCTCTTTTTCAAAAAAGCGCTTCTTCCTTTGTAGCCTCGACGCGGGGGAGGCGCCTGCCCTACATTATATAAACTCCAGATCACCTCGCGGGAGACCTGCCTTGGCGAAACAATTGCATCTTGGCGCCTTCATGCGCCCCGTCGGCATCCATACCGGCTGGTGGCGCTATCCGGGCGCGGCGGCGGACGCCAATTTCAACCTGAAGCACCTGGTGGATTTTATTCAGACGCTGGAGCGCGGGCGGTTCGACGCGTTTTTCATGGCGGATCACCTGGCGGTGCTGAACATGGGCATCGCGGCGCTGCGGCGCAGCGCGACGCCGACCTCGTTCGAGCCGTTCACGCTGCTCTCCGCCCTGGCAATGGTGACCAAGCGCATCGGGCTGGTCGCGACCGCCTCCACGACGTTTGACGCGCCGTATCACGTGGCGCGGCGGTTCGCCTCGCTGGACCATATCTCTGGCGGGCGCGCGGGGTGGAACATTGTCACCACCAGCAACCCGGACGCGGCGCTTAATTTCGGGCTGGACGACCACATGGAGCACGATGAGCGCTATGCGCGGGCGCGGGAATTTTACGACGTCGTCACCGGGCTGTGGGACAGTTTCGCGGATGATGCGTGGGTGCGCGACCAGGACTCCGGCATTTTTTTCGAGCCGGAGCGCATGCACGCGATCAAGCACAAGGGCCAATATTTCTCGGTGCAGGGGCCGCTGAACATCGCGCGGCCGCCGCAGGGCTGGCCGGTGATCGTGCAGGCCGGCGCCTCGGAAGCCGGGCGGCAACTGGCCGCAGAAACCGCCGAAGTCATCTTTGGCGCCGCGCCCAACATCAAGGCCGGGCGGGAATTCTATGCCGACATCCACGCCCGCATGGCCGCACTTGGCCGGGCGCCGGAATCCCTCAAAATTCTGCCGGCCTGCTTCGTCATCCCCGCCAGCAGCCGGGCCGCGGCGGAGGAGAAAAAACGCATCCTTGACAACCTGGTGCATCCCGACAGTTCGCTGCCCAACCTCTCCATGCGGCTCGGCGTGGACGCCTCAAAATTCGACCTGGACGCGCCGCTGCCGCCGCTGCCGCCGAGCAACCAGAGCCAATCCTCCCAGGCCACGCTGGTCGCGCTGGCGCGGGAACAAAATTACACCGTGCGGGACCTGGCGCGGCTGGTGGGCGGCTATGGCGGGCTGACGATGCTGGGCACGCCGGCGGAGATCGCCGACCAGATGCAGGAATGGCTGGAAACCGGCGCCTCCGACGGCTTCAACGTGATGTTCCACACGATGCCCGAAGGGCTTAACGATTTCGTGGACACGGTGATCCCGGAACTCACCCGGCGGGGGATTTTCAGGGAGGCCTATGCGGGGACCACGCTGCGGGAGCACCTTGGGCTGGAAAGGCCGAAGAATAGGTTTTTTGAAGGATAAGGAAAGAAGTTACTTTTTTGAAAAAAAGTAACCAAAAAACTTTTGATTCTCGCGGCGTTGGGGCGGGCATGGGTTGGCCACTCCGGGGCCGGCGCCTCGCTCCCGCGTTCATCGAGTGGCCAAACCCGGGCCATGGAAACCCGTGGAAAAGTAAAAGTTTTTTGGTTACTTTTTTTCAAAAAAGTAACTGCTTTCCTTAAACGACGACTCCAAGCGCGCTCAATAACTCCCGCCGCAATTCGCCGAAAACCGCGCTCTCATGCCGGCGGGGACGGGGCATGGAAACGGGCAGTTCCAGCGCGATCTTGCCGTCTTCCAGCATCAGCACGCGGTCCGCCAGGGTCAGCGCCTCGTCCACGTCATGCGTCACCAGCAAAACGGCCGGCAGATGCGCGCGCCAGAGATCGAGCACCAGGTCCTGCATGCGCAGGCGGGTCAGCGCGTCCAGCGCGGCGAACGGCTCGTCCAGCAGCAGCAGCGCCGGCTCGCGCACCAAAGCGCGCGCCAGGGCGGCGCGCTGCGCCTCGCCGCCGGAGAGCGTCAGGGGCCAGGCATTGAGGCGATGGCTCAGGCCGACTTCCCGCAAGGCGGCCTCGGCGCGCGGGCGCGCGTCGGGCAACCGCAGGCCCAGCACCACGTTCTTCCACACGCGCTTCCAGGGCAGCAGCCGCGGCTCCTGAAACACCACCCCCAGCGCCGCCGGCGCCACCAGCGTGCCGGGCGGCGCCGGGTCCAGCCCCGCCAGCGTGCGCAGCAGCGTGGACTTGCCGGAGCCGGAACGGCCCAGCAGGGCCACGAATTCGCCGGGGCGGATCACCAGATCCAGCCCGCGCAGCACGGAATTGGGGCCGTATTGCCGCGTCAGCCCGCGCACCTCCACCGCCAGCCCGGCGCTGGACAGACTATTGGGCGAGTGCGGCGGCGCTTCGGTCAGCATGTTCATCCCAAAACTCCCACGCGGTCCAGCAGCGCCGGGCGCCAGGCCAAAAGATGAATTTCCAGGCTGCGCACCAGCCGGTCCGTCAGCAGGCCGAGTGCGGCGTACACCAGCAGCCCGTCAAAAATCACGTCGGTCTGCAGAAAATCCCGCGCGTTCATCACCAGGTAGCCGATGCCGGAATCGGCGTTGATCTGCTCGGCCACCACCAGGCTGATCCAGGCGATGCCCAGCGCCTGGCGCAGGCCGACGAGGAAGCCCGGCAGGGCGGCGGGGAGGACGACGTTCCAGATGGTTTCCGCGCGCGAAAGCCCGAGCACCGCGCCGGCCTCCAGCAGCTTGCGGTCGGCGCCGCGAATGGCGGAATAGAGATTTAGATAAATCGGGAAGCTGGCGCCGAGCGCGATGATGACGAGTTTCGGCGTCTCGCCGATGCCGAACCACAGGATCATCAGCGGGATGAGCGCCAGATGCGGCAGGGTGCGCGCCATCTGCACGCTCGGGTCGATCATGTCCTCGCCCAGGCGCGACAGGCCGGCCGCCAGGCCGAGCGCGGTGCCGACGGTGACACCGGCCGTCAGGCCGACGATCACGCGCGTCAGGGAAGTCAGCAGGTTCGGCCAGAGCTGCCCGGTCACGATCAGGTTCCAGAAGCTGGAGACGATCAGCGACGGCGCCGGCATGGTTTGCGGGCTGGTGAAGCCAAAACTGGCCGCGGCCTGCCAGACCGCCAGGATCGCCAACGGAAACGCCGCGCGGCGGACCAGAAACAGCGCACGCGGCAGGGAAAAACCTTTTGCGCGCGGCAGTTTAGCGGCCAGGGTGGCGGATGCGCTCATGGTATGCTCCAGCATATTGCAGTATGTCGATTGCACCGATAGACAACATATGCAAGATCAATTTCATCGCCTATGGAGTCAAAAATGCGCCGCCGCACACTTCTCGCCACCGCTTCGCTCGCCGCCCCCACGCTGCTCGCGCGTCCCTATGTCGCCCGCGCCGCCTCGGCCGGCGTGCTGAAAATCGGCTATCAGAAAGCCTCCGTCACCCTCGTGCTGGCGCGCGCCAGAAAGACGTTCGAGGCGAAACTCAACCCGCTCGGCTATGACGTGTCCTGGGCGGAATTCACCTCCGGCCCGCCTTTGCTGGAGGCGATGAACGCCGGCGCGGTGAATTTCGGTTTTACGGGTGAGCCGCCGATGATTTTCGCGCAGGCCGCCGGCACGCCTGTCGTGTATGTCGCCGCCACCAATCCCAGCCCGCGCGCGCTGGCCATTCTGCAGCCCGCCGGCGGCAAACTGACATCCGTGGCTGACCTCGCCGGCAAAAAGGTCGCGGTCGCGAAAGGTTCCAGCGCGCATTACCTGCTGGTCTCGGCACTCGCCCATGCCGGCGTGCCCTATACTTCCGTCACGAAAGTCTTTTTGCAGCCGGCCGACGCGCGCGCCGCGTTCGCCGGCGGCGATGTGGACGCGTGGTCGATCTGGGACCCGTTCTACGCCGGCGCGCAGGCCGCGGGGGCCAAAATCATCACCGACGGCACCGGGCTGATGCTCAACCGCGCCTATTACTCCTCGATCCGGGATTTCGCCTCGCAGCATCCGGACGCGCTGAACGCCGCCATCGATGTCATCAACGAGCAGGAGGCCTGGGAAGCCAAACACATCGAGGAGACCGCCGCCGACATCTCGCCCAGCATCGGGCTGCCGGAAGCCACGCTGAAAACCTGGTTCGCGCGGCAGAAATACGGGGTGAACAAGATGACCCCGGAAATTTTCGCCGGCCAGCAGAAAATCGCCGACGCGTTTTTCGCGCTCGGGCTGATCCCGCAAAAAATCGAAGTTTCGTCCGCCGCCTGGACCGCCTGAGGAATTTTTGCCGATGTCCATGACACCCGCCACCGACGCCAATATTTTATGGTTTCTGCCGACGCATGGCGACGGCCGGCACCTCGGCTCGTCCGTCGGCGGGCGGGAGGTCACGCATGACTACCTCGCCCAGGTCGCGCAGACGGCGGACCGGCTGGGTTATTATGGCGTGCTGATCCCCACCGGACGCTCCTGCGAGGATAGCTGGGTGGTGGCGTCCTCGCTGCTGCCGCTGACCAAGCAATTGCGGTTTTTGATCGCCTTCCGGCCCGGGCTGCTGAACCCTTCGCTCGCCGCGCGCATGGCCGCCACGTTCGACAGGCTCTCCGGCGGGCGGCTGCTGATCAACATCGTCACCGGGGGCGATCCGTCCGAAAACACCGGCGACGGGATTTTTCTGGAGCATGACGCGCGCTACGAAATCACCTCCGAATTTCTGCAAATCTGGAAATCGCTGCTGGCCGGCGGCGAGGTGAACTTTTCCGGCAAGCATCTGCGCATCGACGAGGGGCAGTTGCTGTTTCCGGGCGTGCAAAAACCGCATCCGCCGCTGTTTTTTGGCGGCTCGTCAGATGCCGGAATCGAGGTCGCGGCCGATCTGGTGGACACCTACCTCACCTGGGGTGAACCGCCCGGCCCGGTCGCGGAAAAACTTGGCCGCGCCGCGGCGGCGGCGGAACGGCGCGGCCGCAAACTCAGCTTTGGCATCCGGCTGCACGTGATCGTGCGGGAAACCGCGAAGCAGGCCTGGGAGGCCGCCGAGGACCTGATCCGGCATGTGGACGACGAGACCATCGCGCGCGCGCAAAAACGGTTTTCGGCGATGGATTCCGTCGGCCAGCGCCGGATGGCGGCGTTGCACAATGGCTCGCGGGACAAACTGGAGATTTCACCGAATCTTTGGGCCGGGGTAGGATTGGTGCGGGGCGGCGCCGGCACCGCGTTGGTCGGCGATCCTGACCAGGTGGCGGCGCGCATGAAGGAATACATGGAGATCGGCATCGACCATTTTATTCTCTCCGGCTATCCGCATTTGGAGGAAGCCTACCGCTTCGCCGAACTGGTGTTTCCGCGTTTGCCGGTGCGGCATTCCTACACAAAATTCGGCACGTCCGGCCATCGCGGGCCGTTCGGCGAGACCGTGGGGAATTTCTTTCGGCCGGGCGAAGCCCGCGCGGCCGGCTAAAGCAAGAATGTGCTTTTTTAAAAAGCGCTGCTTGCTTTCTTGATGGACGGCACCGCTCCGCCCCCCCGCACCCTCGCCATCATCGGCGGCGGCTTTTCCGGCGCCTGCCTCGCTTTGCACCTGGCGCGCGCCAATTTTCCCGGACGGATCGTGATTTTCGAGCCTCGCCCGGTGCTGGGCCGCGGTGTCGCCTATAGCACGCGCGACGACGCGCACCGGATCAACGCCCGCGCTTCGCGCATGAGCTTGTATCCGGACGATCCCGGGCATTTCACCCGCTGGCTGGCGGAAACCGGCGCCTGCGATGACGATCCCGAGGCCACACTGCCGGACGGCCGGCGGTTTCCGCGCCGGGCGGTGTACGGCGCGTACGTGACGGCGCAGGTGGCGCCGTTACTGGCCGCCGGCCGCGTTTGGCATGTGCGGGCCGAGATGAGCGAACTTGTGGCGCGCGGGGGCGGCTGGCAACTGAACGGGGCGGACGGCGCGGTTCATCAGGCGGACATCGCCGTGCTGGCGACCGGCCATCCGCCGCCGCGCATTCCGCCGCCGCTGGCGGGTATTGCGGGCCATCAGGCGTTTATCGCCAACCCGCTGCAGTCAGGCGCGCTGGATGGCATCGCGCCGGATGCCAAAATTTTGATCATCGGGACGGGGCTGACGATGGCTGACACGGTCGCCTCGCTCGACCGCGCGGGTCATACCGGCGCCATCACCGCCATTTCCCGGCGCGGGCAGTGGCCGCGCCCGCACGCCATGGAGGATAAGCACGGCGCGGCCGATTTCGCGCCGCCCGCCAGCGCTTGCGTCCTGCTGCGCCAGGTACGCGCGGCCGTGAAAAAGGCCGAAGCCGAGGGGCTGACCTGGCAAGGCGTGTTCGACGTCCTGCGCTGGCGCGCCGAGGAATTTTGGCGCGCCCTGCCGGTGCCTGAGCGCCGGCGGCTGCTGCGCCACGCCCGGCCGTTCTGGGACACGCACCGGCACCGCCTGCCGCCGCCCACCGCCGCCATCCTCGCGCGCCGGCTGGCGGAGAACACGCTGCGCATCGCCGCCGCCGCCGTCACCGGCGTGCACGGCGCGGACCGCCGAATCGACGTTTTTTTACGCCGGCGCGGCGCCGGCGCGGCGGCGCGGGAAACGTTCGACGCCGTCATCCTCACCGCCGGTCCCGGCCGGCTGGACGAGCCGGAAAACGCGCTCAGCGCCAAATTGCTGTCATCCGGGCTGCTCACGCTGGACGCGACGGGCCAGGGCTTTTGCTGCGGCGCCGCCGGCCAGGTGGAGGGCCGGCAGGGTCCGCCGCTTTTCGTCGTCGGCCCGCCAACCCGCGGCACGTTCGCCGAGATCATCAGCGTACCGGAAATCGCCCGCCAGATCGACGCGCTGACTGCGGCGGCTTTTGCCGAGGCGCCAAGAAGTTAGTAAGAAGTTACTTTTTTTGAAAAAAAAGTAAGTCGCCCGCGACCGCGGCAAAAAAACTTTTGCGGGCGG
>Ga0302319_10019759_pt1 | contig 12221 bp, 3 predicted proteins | sample Bog_T0_2_FD_203319 | JGI IMG/M metagenome (GOLD analysis project Ga0302319, IMG submission 203319) | Peat permafrost microbial communities from Stordalen Mire near Abisko, Sweden - Bog_T0_2 | ecosystem: Environmental > Terrestrial > Soil > Wetlands > Peat | place: Sweden: Abisko, Stordalen Mire... | reverse complement strand
GTGGGGACACCCGTCAATTCAAGATAGCGGAAGGGACTCACAATACCATAGGTTCCCCTTGGCGGGCTGATGTTGCCAACCGCAGTAGTCGACCGGATGGGGTAGCTGACGTTACCGTTCAGTAATGCCACACTGCCCGACCAATAGCGGATCACAGAACCTCCCGGGTTGGGGTTGGTGTTGACGCTGGCACCACTGTTCAGCTCCCCCAGGCCATAATTGACGGTCGACCCGCTGTAACTGCCATTTAATGCCAGGGTGGCATAACCGAAGGCGTCCTTGCCGAAGTCAAGAAACCAGGTTCCTGAAGCAGTGTTGGTCACCAGCACCGGGGACACCGCTACATAACGCAAAGGATAGCAGTTGGCGGAGCCGGCGCTGGGCTGCTGGTAAATCACTCCCGGCTGCGTCACCAGATTGAACAACTGTCCGGCGGTATTGAATTGTTGAATGCTGGAGAAAGCGACCGCCTGGCCCAGGCTGTTGATCGTCTGCACCCGCCAGAAATAATTGGTGTTGGGTTGCAGGGCCGCCCCCGCATAGACCACATTGAGGGAGTTGGAACTGGTGACGACTCCCGAATCCCACATGTCCCCCGTGTCCGCGCTGGCCAGGGTCTGGCTGGAAGCCACAATGATGCGGTAACCCGCCTGCAGGTCGTTGCGAAAGGCCGGCACGTAATCCCAGGAGAACCGCGGATTCCGGGCGTTAATCACGGTCTCCTCGGGATGATTCAAAAACTCGCAGAACATGCCTGTATTGGTGATGGGTGCCGTCCCGCCGCCGGTGGTAGTATAGACCAATATCCCCCCATTACCCGTGGTCGGATTATAATCGGTGGTATCGGCCGGGAAGAATGTCACAGACTGGCTGGACGTGCCTACTACCGGCGCAGTTGCCGGAGTTGTCCAGGCAAAACTGCCGGCCAAACCCACTCCCGCCGTGTTTGTCACCACGCCTCCGCTCAAGGTCGAACCAGCCAGATCCTGGCCATAAGCAATCGCCGTGGCCACCGGTGCGATTGACATGGTCGGCGTCTGTTTGTTGACCGCCACATTCACGTTGATTGTGGCCGGGTCGTAACTGGAGTCGGTCGGCGTAAACGTCACCATCTGGCTGGAAGTCCCCGTCACGGGCATATTCGTAGGCGTGGTCCAACCAAAACTGCCGGCGACCGGCCCGCCGGACGAGTTGGTGGCCATGCCGCCAATTAATGTGGAACTGGCCAGGGTCTGACCGTAAGTGATCGCCGAGGCCGTGGGCGCACTAATACCCGCCACCGCCGGCGAACCGATAACCGTCACATTCACATTAACGGTGGCCGTGTTGTAATCGGTCGTGTCCGCCGGCGTGAACGTCACAGACTGGCTGGCCATTCCTGAGGCTGGCACGATCGTCGGGGTGGTAAAGGCGAAAACACCCGCAACCGACGTGTTATTCACCCCGTTGGTTGCAGTACCGCCACTCAAGGTCGCACTGGCCAATGTTTGACCATAAGTGATCGTCGTGACCGTAGGGGCCGTCAAAGTCGGCGTTTGTTTGTTCACCAGCACATTCACAGCGAACGTGGTCGCGTTGTAGCTGGAATTGGCGGGCGTGAAGGTCGCAGGCTGGCTGGATGCGCCCGCCGCGGGGGCATTCCCCGGCAAGGTCCAGGCAAAACTGCCGGCCACTGCCACGCCCGCCGAGTTGGTCACAAAGCCACCGCTCAAGGTCGAACTGGCCAGTGTCTGACCGTAGGTGATCGTGGTGGCCGCAGGCGCGCTGGATACCGACACGGTTGCGCTCACATTGGTGATCTGGACATCATCGATGAAGATCGTGTTGTCTCCACCTGCCAAATCCGTTCCCACAAACGCCAGGGTTTCGGCCGCCGCTGCGGCCTTGAAGGTGGCCGTGTAGACCACATAGGTTGCGGCGCTTGCCCCCGGATTAAAGCTGGCAACCACGGCACCGTTAAGCGTCACATTCCATGACTCGGCATTGTCTGGACGTTCGGCGGCGAAAAAGCTGATCATGTAGTTTGTCCCCGGAGTAAAATCGGGAATAACCTGCGAAATACTTCCGTATTCTTCAACGAACGCCGCCTGAACACCTTCCGGTGCGTCTTGATTACCAAAAGCGCTGCCATTAGCAATGATGCCTGAACCATTGGGGCTGGACCCGTCGAAACTCCAGCCCGCCCCGGATGGATTGTATTGGTAGTTGCCTGAACCCAGGCTGGGTGTCTCAAACCCAAAGTTTTGAGCCCCAATGCCGATTTGCACGTCGTCAATGAAGATGGTGTTATCGCCCCCCGCCAAATCCGTTCCCACAAACGCCACGGTTTGTGTGGCCGCCGTGGCCGTGAAAGAAGCCGTGTAGTTCACGTAACTCGTCGCGCTTGACCCCGGATTAAAGCTCGCAATCACCGTGCCATTGACGGTTACATTCCATGACTGGGCGTTGTTGGGACGTTCGGCAGCGAGGAAGCTTACTGTGTAATTGATCCCCGGGGTAAATCCGGATATGGCCTGGGAAATACTTCCATTCTCCTGAACAAACGCCGCCTGCACGCCTTGCGGAGCACTGGGATTCGCAAACAAACTGCCATTGCCGACCAGGCCCGACCCGTTCGGGCTGGTACCACCAAATGTCCACGAACCGCCTGAGGGGTTATACTGGTAGGCACTGCCAATGCCGGGCGTTTCAAATCCGAAGTTCGGCACGCTGACAGCGCGGACGCACGAAATACCGGCCGCTAATTCCAGCAGCAGGACGATGACGCCCGTCTGCCATATAAGTTTACGTAACATAATTGGACTTGAGTCAAATTCAGATGTTGATTTTAAACTAAGTGTACCGCTCTACGATGTTCGTTAATTATTCTTTATGGGGTTTTGCAGTCAAAGCTTGCGCCCGGGTTGGAGATGAATCGAATTTACGCCGCCATTAAGTTTTTGCTCCCGCCCCTGCCAGACAAACACTCCGGTAATGCCCGGAGGCAGTTCGACGCTTCCACGACAGAGTACGCCGTCGAACTCAAGATTGAGCGTGATGAAACCATCGGGGTGCGGTATGCGGTCAAGTATCTTTCGCAAATGTCCAGGCAGGGGCTCAACCCTGACCGTGCGGAAGCCGGGCGAAGCCGGGCGCACACCAGCAACGCTGGCTTGCAGATCGAAGAGCGGATGACTACCCCAGGCATGACAATCCGAGCGCGTATCGCCGGGTTGCTCAACTGGTGTCTTCAACCCCTGCTTGACCAAATCTTTCCAGAAACTCATCCGGTCAAGGATGAGATCGCCCCGGCCGAACTTTTGCCAGGTTTCCATCAGATAAAAACTGAAGTAAATGGTCGCCCGCTTGAGATCCGGGGCACTCAACAGCTGTTGAAAGCAGCGCCTGGCCCGATCGCCCGTAACCGTGTCCGTGAGCAATGCCAGGCACTGGCTGTGCTCGCTGAATTCTGTGTGGGCCAGATTATCAGCCATCAGCCCGCGGGTCTCGTCCCAAAACCTGGCGCGCACGGCGCCCGCCGTGCGCTGAGCCCGGGCCCGCAAGCGTTGCGCCAACAGCGGTTCACCGACATAGTCCTCCACCTCTGCAGATTTCTGCAGGGCATAGACGTACAGGAGGTTGTTGAGCGATGAAACACCGGTCGCGCCATCGGGCGCGTCACCGTTATTCCATTGCGGCACCCAGTCCATGAATGGCCAACCGGGGAGATTCTCCAGCAAGCCGTCCTTGTTCAGATATGGTTCAAACTGCTCCATCATCGCGCGCAGACCCAGGACGCGCGCTTTGACAAATGCAGGATCATTTCTCCAGAAAGTGTAGTCGTTAAGCATCAGCGCCCAGATCAAGGAGAAGGTCGGCGATTGTTGTGGCAAATAGGCCGGATATCGTTCGTTAACAAACCCCCAATTCCTGCGCGAGTAGTCGAACAATTCGATGGCGTGCTTGGCCAGACGGTCATCGCGGGTCATGGCGTAGGTGGTGAGAAGTTCCAATCGCGTATCGCCGACATACTGGAGCTGCTCGTAATAGGGACAGTCCATGTATGTTTCGTGCGCGCACATCTGCAGGCCACGCACGGCCAGCTCAATGACCGCGGGAATTTCGGGATCACCATCCTCAAAATGACTTTCGTTCTCAAGGGGATATCGGCTTTCATCAAGCGCCAGCCGGTGAATGGTTAGCGGTGCGCTGCCCGTCTTGACCGAAATCAGACACCAACGACCGGCCCGCCACCAAAGAGTGCTGAATTTCTGGTGCGAGCCGCCACCCGGCAGGAAGGTGTCAGTCATCCCACGAAATGTTTTGCCAATGAATTCGTCGCGCTCACCTTTGGTATTGGAACGGGGCAGGTAGAGCGACTCCGCCCAGCTCCAGGTCATTTTTGCGCCTGCGCCGCCGCTGACTTCGCACAATGGATAGGCACAGTAATAATTACCCAAATCCCAGAGTAGAAACTGCCGTGTGTTGGCGGGGACGATCACTTGATCTTTGCCGGCGATGAGGGTTTGCCATTTAGGCAGGTCCGGGTGATTCGCCTGTTCCGCCGTTACTACCTGGTCCTTGCCCAGGGGTCCATTGCCCAGCGCCATGGCACGGCCAGTGATGATTTCGCGGTCGAGTTGATCTGGCAAGGTTGTAGGAAACAGCTTCCAGCCCGCCACGCTGTCGCCCCAGAGGTCGTTCGGGACCGGGCCCCGGATGACCTGGGCTTTGACAAAAGTCCCTTCCTTCCATTGCGGACCGCAGTCATGTGCGGTCAATTGAGCCCCCACCCCACCGAAAGAGTCGCCCTGGGTAAATTCGTAACCGTCAAGTTTAGCGACCTCCCACGGCGCTTCACCCGTGGTCAGCTCCCGGTCATAAACGCCCTCCGCCTTCAGAATGAAACCTCCTCGCCATGATAGCTGCGCGACAGGTGCGTAAGGACCGATACTCCAGACCAGAGCCTCAAGACGGTGACCTCCCGGTTGCAAGACCAAATTATAGGTGCCGTAGGCCCAGTGCTCGACATCGGATCGGTCCGGGCCACGGGCAATGCGCCGACCATCCAGAAACAGTTCAAAGCGTTCGTCGGCACTGACATGGATAATCAAAGGCGAGGTGCCAGACTCAAACTGCCGGCGAAAGCGCAGCAAAACCGGTTGGTGCCAGCCGCCGGAAAAAACCTCTGCATTTGACGGGTGGGAACCGTCGGAAGACGAAGGGAACCAGATCCAAGCAGCTGAATCAATGGGTTGAAGCGGGAGAATCCCGGTATTCCCCAAGTACAAGCGCGGCGGCAGGAATACCTTTTGGATGCCGGGCACATTTTCTGACGCGCCGACGGAAAAGACCATTGCGGCGATGATCAGTGCAAAACCGAATCTCAGGCAAATTGTCATGACTCCAACGATATTGCATTAGCAAAATTTATCGCGCCGGCTTCAGGCAAATGTTTTGCCGAGTTCCCCCTTGTGAGTGAACCGAGCAGGGGAGTGAGAACCTGGTTTCGCATATTTGTGTTTATGTCAGATAGTTTGCCCGGAATCAAGGGGTTGTCGTGGGATGAAGGTGCCAAAATAGCGGGGGTAAAGTGACAAAGATGAGCGGCTTTTATCTTTGCAAGGTACCGATCCAGCCGCTGAGCCTGTGCCTGATTATTGCGTTTTAGAATGCTTGAGATATTCCCCGGGAGCCACACCATAATACTCTCGAAAAATAGTGCGAAAGTACTTCAGATCCGAGAAACCGACGGCGTAAGTGATTTCGGTCACCGTCATTTGAGATTCAGTCAGCAATTGGGCGGCCCGCCTCAGCCGCAACGTGCGGATCAGCGTGTTCGGGCTGCAGCCGGCGGCGGCGCGGATTTTGCGGAACAACTGTCTCCGGCTTACGGCCAGCTTGCGTGCCATGGTTTCGAGATCAAAATCCCAATCCGCCATGTTTGCCTCCACCAGGTCGATCACGCGACGGATAAACTTGGCGTCGCTTTGATTGGTGGCCAGGTCACGCGGGTATAGCTGTTTGACCTGCCTGAATAGCTCATGCAATTTATGTCGGGATTCCTGCAGGTTTTCCACCCGTGCTTTGAGCAGCGATAATTTGAAGGGCCGGAGAATATAATCATCCGCACCGGCTTCCAGAGCCTGCAGTTGCCCTGATTCTGAGTCTTGGTCGGTCAACAAAATGACCGGAATGTGGCTGGTTAACTCGTCATTTTTGAGCTTACGGCATAACTCGATACCATTCAGGATGGATAAAGCCACCTCGGCGACGATGACGTCGGGCAATATTTCACGGGCATGGATGAGTCCCTGCGCACCATCTTTCACCAGAACAGTCCGATAGTCCGGGCTGAACCCCTGCTGGATAAACAGCGCGAGGTCGACGTTGTCCTGCACCAACAGGATCAACGGTTGCTCTTTCATCGAGGGCTCATCCTCATTAGTTTCGGCAGGCGCGGGACCATCCGGGGTAATCGGAGGCTCAAATCCAACCTTTGGCCGTGCGGACCGACTCGCTTCCTGCAATGGGAGGCTGATGAGGAAGCGCGTTCCTGGAAATTTAGAGCCTGCTTTGGCATCGGGTGAGGGGCTTTCCCAAATGAAAGTGCCACCAAGGAGGCGCATCAATTCCTGCGCCAAGGCCAGCCTCAACCAGGGTAGGCGATTGGGGGCCTCTGAACTGGAGAGGCCCAGCAATTCGGAAACCAATGGTTGCTCCTCCTTGGGGGTGCCGATCCCTGTGTCTTGAATTACCAGTTGCAGCGTTCCGGGATTCAGCCGGGCCTGAACGGAAATCCGTCCGTTTTCCGGGGTGACTTCGAGCGAATGAGACAGAATGTTGAACAGGACCTTTTCCAGTTTCCCTGCATCGAAACGGGCCGGCCAGCAGGTCTTATTGGACTGGAATTCGAGCTGAACCATTTGCCGGTCGGCCACGGGTTTGAACAGCGTAACCACTCCTTGAAGAAATAGCACCAAATCGACCTCGGCAATTTTGAGCCGGAGATCATCTTCGTTGAGGTCCCGAAGGTTTAAAAATTCCTCAACCAAGTGTAATAGCCGTTCGGTGCTGCGGCAGACCAGCGCTTCCTCTGTCCCTTCCGGGTTCTGAGCCCGCATTCGCTCCAACTTATTATGGATCAGGATCAGAGCACTACGAAAGTCTTTCGGCAGGTTCGTCTGAAGCCGGAGCTTCAGCTGGTCCAGCTCTTGTGCGGGCTGGGCTTCGCGGCGCTGCAAATCGAGAAAACGCTGAGTACGCTGCGCCACCAGCAACTCCATTTGTTCGAATTTGAGGGCCGCTTGACGGGCGAGGAACCATTTCTCACTCAGGGTGCTTGCCAGTTGGAAAGCTTCGATGTGATCGAATGGTTTCTTAAGCACCAAAAGCTTATCACTTTGCCCCAGGCGGCTGGTCAGCTCCTCCCAGCTATAATCGGCGAAGGCGGTACAGATAACCGCTTGTATACGCGAATCGATGGACCAAATCTTCTCGATTGTTTCAACCCCGTCCATGCCTGGCATGCGAATGTCCACAAATGCAACTTGATAGGGTCGTCCTTCAGCGATTGAAATTTGCGTTTTTTCTATGCCCTCGTTGCCGGAAAAAGCATGGTCAAGCTCATAAGCTTGCTTTAAAACAACGGGTTTATCCACCTGTCCATAGATTTCCTTCTGGTCTGCCTCCAACTCCAGGTTGCGCTGAAGGTTCAAGAAAACCAGGTCAAAATCCTCGTGAATCCGGCGGTTATCATCCACAATTAATATGCGTGGCGTCTGTGTATTTTCCCATTTCATGAATGCTTTTGATGGCGACTAAATCGGGGAGCTTGTTGATGGCATGGACATGTTGTCGGCCGGCGGGCTGAGCCGGTTGCCAGGGTAAGCCGCACTGGCTTTATGAGTCAAAGGCAGTTCGAGGATAAAGGTGGCCCCTCTGCCCGGTCCCGCACTGAACGCCTTAAGGGTGCCGCTCATGTCCTGAGCCATAAGCACACTGCTGTGCAGCCCGAATCCATTTCCGTTCTTGCGGGTGGAGAAGCCTTGGTCAAAGATGCGTGTGAGATTTTCCGGTGCGATGCCAATGCCGTTGTCCAGCACGCAGACTTCCACATGCTGATCATCCCTGGCCCGGATACGTACGACGATTTGCTTTTCGGCGGTGTTGCTCTTGTCGCAAGCGTGTTTCGCGTTTTGCAGGAGATTGAAAAGAATTTGGAGCACTTTGTGGCGATCCACCAGCAACGGAGGGGCTTTGGCGTAATCACGCACCAGCTTGATATTATGGTGGGCCAGGATTTCCCCCTGCATGCGCAAGGCATCCTCCACGATATCCTCCAAAGTGACGTTTTCTAAAACTCCCGAGATCTTGGCATAGGTGTGCTGGGTGGCCACGATTTCTTTTATGTGCTGGATATTGTCGGTGAGTAATTCGACTTTGCGGTTGAGGTTGATTTGCTCCTGCGCCAAGTGGTCGCCAAGCCGCTTAAGGTAATTGGGAATCTTTTGGCCGCGCGGATCGGCGGTCATGAACTGTCCCAAATCGGCTCCCTTGGACGCGAGCAAATCGGCCATTTTCGCAACCCCGCTCACCTGGGAATCCTGAATATCCTTCGCAATGGCTGCGCCCAGCAAATTAACACTGTTCAAGACGTTGCCAACGTTGTGGAGCACATAGGTGGCCACTTCCGCCATGCCCGCCAGACGGGAGGTTTTCAGAAGTTGTTGGTGAGTGCGCTCCATTTTTAATTCAATGCGTTTGCGCTCCGCGATTTCGCGCTGCAACAGGGTGGTGCGCTTTTCGACCTGGCGACGCAGCAACCCAATCCAACAGGCCGCAATCACCAGAATGCTGGTCAGAATACCGGCTACGGCCAGGGTGTGCCTGAAGTCCCACCACGGAGGCCGCTGCAGCACAGTCAAGCCGGCCTCCTGCCGCACGAGGAGCGTAAACGAGCTCACGCTCTTCCCAAACTCTTCGTAGGGGGTGGGCTCAGTTTGACACACCCCGGTCACAAGCACCCGGCTACCCGGAGCAATTGAGATAACCGGGTCTTGCACATAAGCTTCGAATACCCTTGGCCCGTCGCGGAATTCCATGACGGTTTTCCGTCCGAATATTTGCTTACTTAGCAGCACCCCTTCCAGACTGACCAGGGTCGAATCCAGGTTTCCGGCAAAAATGCCGTTCGCGTCGGTCCGCACCGGCTTTGTCAGGGTGGATCGCCCAATGCGGCGAAATTGTGCTTCGGTCAGAACCGGAGAGTAGCCCCGCAATTCCGGATACCCGACGACTTCTACCTGGTCACCCGGCTCCATTTGAGGATCCGCGCTGGTCTCCTGGCCCGGAGTGCTTTGCCAGAAAACCCAATGGCCTGAGCGGCTCAGGACGATGCTCTGTTTGGCGACAGCCATGGCACTGCCAGTCCCATCCTGCAGGAAATAGTGATCGCCATCCTGCAAAGTCAGGACCCCAGCGATTTTCACCCGCCGGCTGAGCGCCTTGGCGCTATTGTCCAGGAGCAAGCTGCTGATTTTCCTGGTCGGCAGTGACATGCTGTCCACCGGCGATTGATCAACCTCCACATATTCAAGCGAGGGTACGATCAGGGTAATACCGCGCACTTGATGTTCGTCCCGGGCGAGGGTGCCGACCCCGCGCATGCGCACGACCGCGTCCACCAAATCGTCCACCAGCGAGGCCGGGGCGCTTCGGATGGTGGCCAGCGCTTGTTCGCCCTCGCATTCGAGCAACACATGCGATCCGTCCGAAGCATGAACCACGCCCTGAACTTCAACCCATTCGTCCACCCCATGGCCGCTGGAGAGTTCGCCCCAGGAGGACGGCTTGGCTTCGGGTAAGTTACCCTTGCCCAAGGATTTTACGCTCTCGACCTGCACTGCCACATCGCCCTCCAACCAATCGGCGACACCTCGAATGACAACATAATCCCCGAGGGCGGGCGCGAATTGCGCCAGCTCCGGACGATAGAGGAGTTCGATGCCTCCGGTTTCATCTTCGAGATAGGTACCATATAGGTCGGTCACGACGCCCCTCAGGCAGACTTCGGGCTTTTTGCCCAAATTCTCAGCCCCCAACTGACGAATCTGGCCAATGGTGGCAAGCGGTATCACATCGCGCTTGGCAGTGGTGACGGCGGTGGAGTTGGTTGGCGAGGGAATTTGCGCCGTGGGTGGTTCCAAGGGAACGACATCCTTCAGGGTTGCAGCCCATACAATTCCCGCGATGCGCTGGCCCTGGCTGTTGAAAACCCCCTCGCAAACTCCACTTACCTGCACGCGCATTCCGGGGACCAGTGGATTCTCCACAGGCGTTGCCTGCAGCACTTTCACTGAAACGGAGTGGCCGTTTTCGGCCAATTCAAAATTTAATCCCTGCCCCAGTCGTCCGATGAAACTGATTTTGCCGCTGACCTGCACCCAGCGCATTTCATCTTGAGGGAGGAGCTGTTCCCCGGGGGTTAGCCGCACTGGCGCCGAGAGAGCGGTTGGCTCCCGCCGCGTCACTCGAACATCTGCTATTGCGGCATGCCGTCCGTCGGCGCGGCTGACGCCATCCAGACAAACCATCTGCCCCGGCGCAAAACGTGGCTGCAGTGGATCGGCTTGGAAGGTGATAGTGCCGGCGGAATCCATCACACACCATTGGTTTGATATCTCAGATGGGCCGATAATCCACCCCTCGATCCGGACCGGGTATTGCTCTTTAGCCTGGCTCCGCAGTTCGGCAAGACTGGCGGTGTTTGAGATGAGCAGGCCGGTGTGGTCGGTGTATTGCCATTGAATCCACGAGGCCCGGGTGTCGGGATGCTGGGGGGAAAAATCCAGCCATTTCGTGTCATTTTGATCGTCAAAAGCGTTGAACACCGTCTCCAACTTTGGGTTGTCTCCCTGGGCTGTAATTCGGTCCGCAAAGATGGGAATCGGATCAGTATCACTCACGGTTTCTCCGAGAGGCTCCAACTCTGCGAGTTGGACAGAATCAGCCTCCGAAGGTTTGCGTACCCGTTCAATCTCTAGACGATAAACGTTAAACGCCATTCGATTGGCTATCTTGAAGAGCCGTCGCTGGTGCCGCTTGGAGAATATTTCTCCTTTGCGTTGATCCAGAATGCTCCACGTTTTACCGCCGTCATTTGAACCAAGCAAGCTCCAATCCATGGGATCGCGCTGGGGAAAATCATTGGCCGAAGTCAGAGCATATTGTCGAACGATTTTCGCCGGCAACGACGCATTGGTGCTTGACGCGATAGCGGTGGAAACGAGTAGCCATAACAGCAGGAAGCCTCCTGTGCCTGGCAATATCAGGCTCCAAACAGGAACTTTGAGGCATCGCCTGCTTTGCTGCAGCATAATTCTCATCTTAGAGCGGGATGATTAAACGTCAACCTCGCGATTCGTGTTAGGCTCTGAAGCAATTCTCCGAAGTTGAAACAATGCGCTTGATCAACCGCTGATTGCGATGACGCCGGCCCAATTTACAAATTGTTAATTTACAGCGACTTGGACGATGCATTAGAGTACGCCCACCTTTGATCAAGGTCTGAAAACGTGCGCTCACCAAGATGATTTTTTGGGGGATCTGGCACTTTTTCACCCGTTCTTTGGCACGAGACTCCCGCGATATGTTTCAGACTAGTCGATAACATCTAAGCATAATCCAAATAAATACATGAGTTTTCGACACATTACTTTGGGCAGCCTGGCGACCCGAATGAAATGAAGAATTCAGAGGCTTGAAGCACAAGCTATTTTGTCAAGCCCAACCCATACTGACAATCGCCCATGACCATCAATAACCCGGCCAATGGAAACAATTCCTTCCCTTCCGACTTCCGAGCGGGCAGTGAGTTCAATCAGCAAATCTGCAAACCTCAGTCACAATCGTAACCACAACCAGTAAACCCAACTATGAAGACAAAACAAACAATCCTGATAGCCTCCAGCTCAATGCTGGCTGCGGGCATGGCTCATGGACAAATTAACTATACTTTAGTCAATCAAATTGAAGGCGTTAGCGACGGCGGCTATACTTTTGAATTAGATGGAGCTGATCCTGGCTTCAAAGTTTTTTTCGACGGCAGCAATACTTCCAGCAAACCATGCGTCCTGGGCACGCAGGGCGCCATTAATCCCACTCCGTATGTCTTGAACGAGTTGGATATGAGCTCGCCCTATGGTAACGATAATAACGGGGTGCCGGTGATGCCTTTCGGC
>Ga0302319_10019758_pt1 | contig 12221 bp, 10 predicted proteins | sample Bog_T0_2_FD_203319 | JGI IMG/M metagenome (GOLD analysis project Ga0302319, IMG submission 203319) | Peat permafrost microbial communities from Stordalen Mire near Abisko, Sweden - Bog_T0_2 | ecosystem: Environmental > Terrestrial > Soil > Wetlands > Peat | place: Sweden: Abisko, Stordalen Mire... | reverse complement strand
GCTGCTGCGTCAGCTGCTCAGATCGCGAGACCGAAGGCGGCGTCGTGCGCGTCCGTGTCCGCGCAGTGGTCGACGTGCTGCTCGTGCTGCTCCCAGTGGTCGTAGTGGTCGTAGTGGTCGTAGTGGTCGTAGTGGCTGACTTCGTGCTCGTGGTGGCCGAATTCGTGGTGGCCGTGGTGGTGGTGCTCGTGCTCCCAGCCGGAGGGCTTGAGCTCAGCCGTGGTGCTGCTGGTGGTGACGGCCGTAGTGAGAGCCCCGCTGCCGAAGTTGTGCAGGTGGTGCTCGTGGTGGTCCGTCTCGCAGCTGGAGAGGTCGGGAGGAGTGGGGCTGCTGCCGGCACCGAAGTGCAAGTGGTGGCCCCGGCCCTCCTGGTGGCCCCGGCCCCGGTCCTCCTGGTGGCCCCGGTCCTCCTGGTGGCCCCGGTCCTCCTGGTGGCCCCGCTCCTCCTGGTGGCCCCGGCCCCGGTCCTCCTGGTGGCCCCGGCCCCGGTCCTCCTGATGGCCCCAGCTCCGGTCCTCCTGGTGGCCCCGGTCCTCCTGGTGGCCCCAGCTCCGCTCCTCCTGGTGGCCCCGCTCCTCCTGGTGGCCCCGGTCCTCCTGGTGCTCACGGTGGTCGGAGTCGCCACCGTGATCACGGTGGTCGTCGCCATTGTTGCCGTTCGCCTGGTAGGACGGGCCGCTCGGCGGCGAGGTCTGCTGAGTATCGGTGACGGTCGGGAACAGTGGATTGGTGGACAACTTTGCTCTTTTCTCTGAAGGGAGCTGCCCGGCTGAGGGTCCAGCCGGGCCGATCAACACGTAAAGCGGCGCACCGCTTCGTCATGCCTGCGGGAAGTTCTCAGGTGGCCGCGGCCCCGGGTGTGCTTGCGCAGCCGAACCGGGCCGCCGCGGTCACCGAATCAGTGCAGGTCTAGATGCAAGGACGGCTCGTCGTGGACGTCGTAGACGCCGTGCTCGCCGCTCTGGCTGTAGTAGCTGTCACCCAGGCTGCTGTGGGCGTCGTGCGTGTGGCCGCAGTCGTCCGGACCGGCCGTGCGGGCGGCGTTTCCGGGCTCCGTGGGGGTACCGGAGCCGGTGTTGCCGTCCGAGCCGCCGGTGTCACCGGAGTAAGCGGCGGGGCTTTCAGTACCGCTGGCCAGGGTCGTGGTGGCCCCGGCGCCGAAGCTGTGCAGGCGGCCGTCGCCCACCCAGGTGCCGGTACCCACCGCGCCGCCCGGACCGGGCATCACGGGGCCGGGGATGTGCCCGCCCGCCACCGGGCCCAGGCCGTCCCGCACCACGTGGCTGTCGTCGATGGTCTGCGCCACGTCGCCGACGGCCCAGATGTTCCCATGCACCGACTCGTCGATGTGGACGCTGTGGTCTTCGTACGTGTATGTGTTCGTGATGTAACGCAGGTACTCGATGGCAGCGTGGGTGTCGCCGTCCCCCGGAGCCGGCACGACCGATGGCTGGGCGGAGTGGCTGGTGCTGGTCAGTTCGACGGAGCGGTGGTCCGTCACGAGCGGCAACGTCTCGTGGATGTCCGCGGCACACACACCCGTGAGGCCGTGCGCGGCCAGGACTTGCTCGGGACTCCCGCGGAACTCCGCCTGAGCCTGTGGGTTTTTCAGCAGGTTCAGGATGAAGCCGAGCAGCGAGGTCGCAGCGTTCATCGTAGCTATTTTCCTCGGATTGCCAGATGAGCGAACGGACCTGAATGTCCGGGCGCTTCGATAAATCTAGGGATCAATCGCGCCCCGGCAATCGGGGAATTACCCGCTATCTCCCGCACGCCGATAGGTGATCCGAGCATTTCCCCTATGAGCGATTGGGGGATTTTCCCCCGATCAGCCTGAATCCCCTAACCAGGAAGGGGGTTAGCAGGGGGTTGCCAGCGCCAACGGGACAGCCCCGATCGGCGTCTTCCTCCGGGACGTTTCCGGAAAGTTTCCTGATGCGTCCGCGGGTGCCCGTGGGGGCGCCCGCGGGGAGGGTGATGACGATGACGTACTGGCTGGGGATCGACCTCGGCACGACGTACACGGCCGCGGCACTGTGCCGGCCCACCGTGGATGAGCTGGAAACCGATGTCGTTCCGCTGGGCAGCCGCTCGGCCGCCGTGCCGTCGGTGCTGTTCCTGGCCGAAGATGGCTCGCTGGTGGTCGGCGAGGGCGCACAGCGCCGCGCGCTGACCGATCCCGACCGCGTGGTGCGGGAGTTCAAGCGCCGGATCGGTGACGAGATCCCGCTGCTGGTGGGCGGCGTGCCTCGTCACGCTCATGAGCTGGCCGCGGTGCTCGTCCACTGGGTGTGGCAGCGGGTCACCGAGCGGGAAGGCGAACTGCCCGAAGGCGTCGCGCTGACCTGCCCGGCCAGCTGGGGACCGTACAAGATAAGCCTGTTCGAGCAGGCCGTGCAGGCCACCCGCATCGGCGAGATGACGCGGCTGGGCAGCGCGAAACTGCTGAGCGAACCGCAGGCCGCCGCGATCAGCTACGCCAGTCGAGAACGGGTCGAGGTCGGCGCCCATCTAGCCGTGTACGACCTCGGCGGGGGGACCTTCGACGCCGCTGTGGTCCGCAAGGACTCACCCACCGCGTTCACGGTCCTCGGCAGGCCCGAAGGGATCGACGGGCTCGGCGGGGTCACCTTCGACGAGATGCTGTTCGACCACGTGTGCGCCGCCGCCGGGGTGCTGCTGACCCAGATCGACCCGAACGATCCGGACATCGTTCCCGAAGTCGCCCGGCTGCGCCGCGAGTGCACCGAGGCGAAGGAAGCCCTGTCGGTGGACACCGACACCACCATCGCGGTATCGCTCGGCCTCGTCCGGCAGCGGGTCCGGGTGACCCGGGCCGAGTTCGAGGAGATGATCCGGCCCGAGCTGGAACGGACCATCGAGGCCCTTCACGGCGCGCTCGGCTCGGCCGACGTCAGCGACGACCAGGTCGACGCGATCCTGCTGGTCGGTGGCTCGTCCCGGATCCCGCTGGTCTCCCAGCTGATTTCGGCCGAGTTCGGCCAGGCACCGGCCATCGACACCGACCCCAAGACGGCCGTGGCCGAAGGAGCCGGACGGTTCCTGGTCCCGGCCGCCCCGTCGGCCGTGGCCGCTGAGGAGCCGGTATTCCAGCTCCCGGCCGTGCCACCGGAACGGCCACAGGTCCCGTCCATGCTCTACGAGGGCGAAGTGGTCGGGGATAACGTTGCCGAGCCGCCAGTAGGGCACGGCTCGCGCAAAGTCCTGCTGAGCGTCGTGACCCTGGCCGTGCTGCTCGTGGCCGGCGCGGTCACCACGTTCGGCACACCCACTCTCACCGACCGGTTCACCCACGCCGCTGGAACCCAGGCGGCAACGTCAAAGGGGACCAGCACCCCGGGTCCCAGCCGGTCGGCCGGCCTGACCGGCGCGAAGCCGGGCCGCACCGCCGCCCTACGGGCGGCCTCCGTCAACGGCACTCAGGTACCGTCGGCGAGCTCCAGCGCCAAGAGTGGCGGGGGCAAGACGGCCAGCAAGAACAGCACCATCAGCAAGCCGTCGCCCACCCCGGACAGCACACCGACCTACCCACGGGCGAGGGCGTCGTCCAGGCCGCCGGTATTCACCAGTTCCTCATCGGATCCCCCGACGTCCACCAGCCCGTCACCGTCGCCCACGACGACCAGCCCGGCCGCTCCTGCGCCGCCAGTAACGGCAAATAGCTAGAAGCAAAGGCCGGAAGGCAGCGAGCTGGCGCCCATCGGTGGCCCGGCCCGTTCCGGGGAGTGCGGCATCCGTGGCCGGTCAGGACCCGACGGTGCTGTCGATCAGCGCTTCGCTCCTGGCGGCTCAGCGTGCCGCGCGATGGTGTCTCCGACCAGCATGGTCGCTGTCACCACCGGGGGCCGGGTCGGCTGGGGTACTTGAGCGAGCACCTCGCAGGGCCGACTGCCGGTGCAGTACGCGGTAAGCAAGGCGCACAAGCAGAGCCGCGCCGCCGGCCAGACATAGCGGATGCGCCGTACCGTTCCGGCAACGTGCTCATTTCATCACACGTCACCCGTCATCCCTGGGAGAGATCACGGGCGAGCGCCGGCCGCGACCGCCGGTGCAGGGCCGTACGAGGGTGCCGGGAACCCGGTCAAGCCACCGGAACCATCCGCGGCGCCGGCCACTGACGCGCAGGCCGTGCCTGACGCGCGAGGTGCTGCCGCTCGGCGCGGGCGAGCATCTCTTGCTGCCACGACCGGACGATTTCTCGCGTCATCCATCGGTACGCCGATCGAGCCGCGCAACGTCAACCGGCGCTGGGACGACCTCCGGGTGAAGGCTGGCTTGGACTGGCTCAGGCTGCATGCCTGCGGCACGGATGTGCGACGTTCCTGCTGGCTCAGGGCGTACCAGCGCGGGCGATCAGGGAGGTGCTTGACCACGGCGAGATTACGGTCCAGATGACCCTGCGGTACGCCCGGATGGCCATCACCGAGCTGTACCCGCACGCACTGGGGAGGTCCCGCGCTCGGCCGCGGACACAATGGATGATCTCCTCGCTGTCCTCCGGGCGCCAGCCCGAAATCGGAGGTGTCATCGTGATGCGGTCACCGTTGCTGTCAGATTCCGACCGCAACGGGTCAGAAGATCCGCCTGAAAGGCATTTCGCCTGGTCAGTCGTGGCGCGCTCGGAGGGACTCGAACCCCCAACCTTCTGATCCGTAGTCAGATGCTCTATCCGTTGAGCTACGAGCGCTGGTGCCCCGACAGTCTACGACACGCGGCACCGCGCTTGTGCAGGCCTGGCCATGGGCACCAAGCACAGCGGTTCAAGCGCTTCTGATTCGCTGCTCGCCGAGGGGCTCGCCTGACCACTAACACTAACGGTGCGCCATCGGCGGGCAGAGGCCGCATCGGAGCCGTCGATCTGGGGACGAGGCGCGCCGGTTCCTGGTCCGAAGTTAGGACTTTTGTCGCTGCAGACAGGACATCTGGCTCCTCCGCGGCCCGATAGGCACCCGCGCAGGATCAAGATGCAGGCGCAGGAGGTGATCTCGATGGCGTCCACGCACGCGTACCCGGTGCGGGTGGACGCGTCGCTGGACGCGCCGCTGTCACGCGGGCTGTGGCTGTTCAAATGGATCCTGGTGTTCCCGCACTACCTCGTGCTGGGCTTACTCTGGGTGGCCTTCGTCGTGCTCAGCGCGGTGGCGATGGTGGCCATCGTGGTCACCGGCCGCTACCCGCGGGCGATCTTCGAGTTCAACGTGGGCGTGCTGCGGTGGAGCTGGCGGGTGCAGTACTACGCGATCGGCGCGTTCGGCACCGACCGGTATCCGCCCTTCACGCTGGCCGACGACCCCGCTTATCCCGCTCACCTGGAGGTGGAGTACCCGCAGCGGCTGTCCCGCGGGCTGGCGCTGGTGAAATGGTGGCTGCTGGCCATCCCGCAGTACATCATCATCGGCCTGTTCACGAGCGGCGTGCCATGGGGCGTGCCATGGTTCTGGGTTGGCCGCCCGATCCCCCATGCTGAGCTCAACTTCTCCTTCAACGACTGGGGCTTGTACTACGTCGACTGGGGCCGTCTGGGGGGCCATCTGGGGATGTTCGGCTGGGGCGGTCTGGGGCTGATCGGCATCGTGGCCCTGATCGCCGCGGTGGTCCTGCTGGTCACCGGGCGGTACCCGGAGCGGATCTTCGACTTCGTGCTCGGCCTGAACCGGTGGGTGCTGCGGGTCGCCGGTTATGCCGGGCTGATGACCGACCAGTACCCGCCGTTCCGGCTGGACATGGGCGGCCCAGATCCGGGCACCCTGACCCTGTCGGCGGCGGGGCCGGGCCCTGGCTAAGGCGGCGGGCGGCCCTCCGGCCGCCAGGACCGTTCGACTGCGTGCGGCAGGAAGCCGACCAGGGAGCCGGGCCGTCACCGTCGGCCTCGATGTCCGGACCGGTGCCGTCGGCCCGGGCAGAGGGCACGATGACCGAATAGGCCGGGATCGCGCCTGGTGCGTCCCGCCAGCACCTCCGATGCGGCGCGCAGATCGGCGACTCGCGCCAGGGGCCTTCGACACCCAGCAACTAATTGCTGATCGGCATATCCGCCGGGACGATTGCGGCCCAGGCCGTCCATGACGCCCGGGCTGGCACCTTCGAGCTCACACCATCGTGCCTGCCAGCCAGTCGAACCGGGCACGCACACACACGACACGCAAGCCTTTACCGCGGCACGTAGACACGAACATCAAACTCGCCGGGGCGGTGCGTCATCCCGTGAGCGTTTCCTGAGCAGGGTAGGAGGAACGCCGCACCTCTGCCGTCTCAGCCGCGGTTCACTTCCGCAACCTGCGGGTGTCAGTTTGACCTGATAGCGATCGGAACGGAACGGGCTGCCAGGGACGGAATCTCCTTCGCAGAGGTCCGAAACCGGGCTCTCGAAGGCGCACGAAATCTAAGCGTCTGATTAGCTGCACAGCGATCGTTCGCGTGTTCGGCATTCCCTGGTTAGCACAGCGGGAAGCCCGAAATGATCCGTAGTCAGATGCTCTATCCGTTGAGCTACGAGCGCGGGTGCGCGGATGGTCTGGCCGGTCAGCGGTGGATGGCGGTGGTTTCGCAGGTGTGGTGCTCATGTCAGTTACCCGCGAGGGGTGAGCCAACGGACGAGCCTGCTGCAGGCACCGCCCGGCCGCGGCTAGGTCAGCCGGGGCCATCGCTGAGACCGCGCTAACGGCGTATTGCCCGTCGTTCAGCAGGGCGCCGATGTGCGACCAGGCCGCGTACCCGGCGCTCGGCTGGACAGCGGCCCGCAGGGCTCCAGCGCGTCCCGTTCTAGGGGATCGCCGCCCATCCCCGCTCGTCGGCGGGCGCAGGCGACTGATTCTCGCATCCGGGCGGACCGGGCGGCGGTGGACGAGGCCATCCGACATCCGGCAACCACCCTGATCGATGTGCGCTCAGCGGCTGAGTACCGGGGCGAGCGCTTCTGGCCATCGGGCGGCATGGAACCAGGCGGCCGTGCCGGGCACGTGCCTTCGGCCGTCCACCAGCCCATCGATGGCCTCCATCACGAAGACGAGTCGTTCCGCTCCGCGGCGGAACTGCGCCGCACGTTCGCGTCGACCGTCCTCGATGGCAGCGGGGAGCTGATCACCTACTGCACCATCGGCGGGCGGGCGGCCACGGCCTGGTTCGTGCTCACCTACCTGATCGGCCGCGACCGGGTCCGGGTCTACGACGGCTCCTGGGCCGAGTGGGGACGCGTCCCGGACACCTCCGTCGAGGGTCCGCAACTCATAACCTGACAAGCCGCGCCGGCTAGCCGGCGAGCATCTTCTGGATGGCCTGGCGGCTGACTCCGAGTTCCCGCGCGATATCGGCCTGGGAGAAGCCGTCCCCGATCAGGCTGCGCAGCAGGTCTCGGCGCTCGGCATGGAACTGCCGGGCTAGGAGTGTGTGCCTGATGGCTTCGGCCCGGACTTCCTTCAGATGCCGGAAAGTCTCTTGATGCGCTGAGATGTCTGGTTTTCCTGCCATGGATTCAGTATGACAACCCCGGGTTGTCATGTCAACGCCTGGTTGTCAACTGCCGTACCTCCTGGCCACCAGGTGTCAGTTCGTCGCGGCGCAGGTACGGAAGACAGCTCACGGTTCGGCAATAGTGCGGGCAGTGGGGCGCCGCGGTGCGCGCCCCGCCTAACCTGCGGCGCTCTGGCGATTGCCGAGCATCCTGTTCAGCAGTACGCCGAGACGCTGCTGGTCGGCCAGGCTGAGGCCGCGGGTCATCGGTGTGATGAGGTCACTAATTTCCTCCGCGCCCAGGCCGGCGAGGCGCTGCCCGTCTGGGGTGAGGCTGACCCGGACGGCCCGTCCGTCTTCTTTGCTGGCGTTGCGCCGCACGAGTCCGCGCCGGACCGCGCGGTCGATCAATCCGCTTACCGAAGACCGCTCCAGCCCGAGGTAAGTGGCCAGTTCGGCCATCGTCGGCTCACGGTCACGCAGGATCGCCAGGACCCGCAGCTGCGTCAGCGACAGATCATGCTCGGCGGCTACCCGGCTCAGCAGCGCGATTACCGTGAACGAGGCCCGCACCAGGCTGTCCATCATCTCGGCGGAGTGCGGGTCGCGGCCGGGCTGTGCGGTCATGCCGCCAGGCTATCTTGCATTAGTTCGTATTGCCATCTAATTTAATTCGTGATGCCACTTATTTACCCGCGTTCCCGTCCCGAGCCACCCTGGAGAATCAGCATGCTAGCAGCGGTCGTCACCTCCTTCGGCACGGCACCAGCCTGCCAGGACTTCCCCACACCGACCCCACAGGCACCGCAAGAGGTCCTCGTCGACGTCATCGCGGCGGGCCTACATCCTCGGGTGCGGTCCCAGGCCGATGGCTCGCACTACACCAGCTCCGGCGAGCTGCCCCTCGTCCCCGGCATCGACGGCGTAGGCCGCGCCCCCGACGGCACCCTGCGCTACTTCATCCTGCCTGAGACCACGATGGGTGCGATGGCCGAACAGACGGTCGTCGATCTCCGCCGTAGCGTCGTACTGCCCAGCGACAGCGACCCGGTACTCATCGCGGCAGCCATGAACCCCGCCATGTCCTCGTGGATCGCGCTGCGCCGCCGCGTTACCTTCCGGCCCGGCGAGCGGGTCCTGATCCTGGGGGCGACCGGCAACGCCGGGCGAATGGCGGTCCAGGCCGCCAAGCGGTTCATGCTGCAGGGGCGCGGGGCTGGGCTTTCTCGTGGGCGTCGATGCGGTGCAGCAGATGACCTGACCCCGACGAACTTACGGGCGTGACCACTAAGACATCATTGGATGCCGCGTCTGGGACACGCATGCCATCGGGATGCCAAGATCGTTTGGAAAATGCCACTGAGGCACGACGCTACAACGGTTGCTCAGCTAGGCGCCATGTCGACGAAGCGGCTGTAGTGACCCTGGAAAGCCACGGTGACGGTCGTGGTCGGGCCGTTGCGGTGCTTGGCCACGATCAGGTCCGCCTCGCCCGCTCGCGGCGACTCACGCTCGTACGCGTCCTCCCGGTGCAGCAGGATCACTACGTCGCTATCCTGCTCGATGCTGTTGTGAAGGCTGATTCCGTTGGCGACGAAGTTGTGCGAGCCAACTACGGTGGCGTCGTAAACCGGCTGCTCGCCGATGCTTTCCACGGACGCGATCTCGTCCCAGAACACGTCATTGGTGGCCATCATCTCGAGCTCGGCATCGTCAAGGATCGTCGCGACCCTCCCGAGCCGGGCCGGGCTCGGCGCGTGCTTCCACATGGTGCTTCCGCAGAACTGGGTTCCGAGCGCAACAGCGAACTCGCGGTGGGGCATTTTCCGGTCCACGAGGACACTTCGTACCCGTTCCCATACTTCCCGGGGCACCGTGTCAAGGTTGGTGTTGCCCTGGACGGCGCTAAGGATGGCCCGTACCTTGTTCGCCATCGTCTCGGGGGCACCGTGCACGCCGATGTTCTCCAGGAAACGCAGCTGATTCTCGGCTCCGTAAAGGTGCAGGTGGTAACAGGGCCGGTAGGTCCCCTTGCTGACCTGCTTGACACGCGTTATTACGTTGAAGCGCAGCAGCAGGCGCGAGAGATCATCGACCATCCGGCGACTAGTGGACGCGTAGTAGATCCTGGCGGACCCGGCCGTGGTGTCCCACCAGACGCACCCGTCCGTCGCCCACAAGTGGCGCACGAACAACGCCAGTTGCTCTTTCGGCAACGAGAACACGGGCGCAGGGATGAACTTCTCATAGCTCCGGAGGCCATACAGCCCAAGTGAGTCGAGCCAGACCGCGACCGGGTTGCGGCGCCCCCGGGCCACCCGGTACGGCGCTGGGAGGCGCAGCGACGTGCACCGGGCTGCTGCGTAGTCGTCCCGGGCCCGCGTGATGCCAAAATGCCGTGCGGCCGTCGCCACCGCAGCCAGGTTCGCTTCGTCGGTGCTGGCATACCGGATCTGCTGGCCTCGGACGAAAGATCCATCGCCGAGAAGATGGGCCAGCATGATGATCTCAGGCTCGGGCATGGGCCGCTCGGCCAGCGGTCCCGGGGTGTGCCGGGGGACGGCGACCCGGCAGCCGACGGCAATTTCTCCCAGCGGACGCCAGCCGTCATAGGTGAGGAATGGATGGCTGGCCGTCGCCTGAACCTGGCGGCCAGACGTCAACCGCACACGGAAGACCTCCCTGACGCCACTCGAGAACGCATGCGTCATGGTCCGCGGGATAAGACGCAGCCGCTCGTCCAGCGACCAAACCGGGACATTGCGTTCTCCAGAGGCCAGCAATTCGCTGAGGGCAACCTCCGCGCCCGTGTCGGCGCGGAGAATCCGCGTGTCACCTGTCAGGCAACCGGATTCGCGCAGGTCGGACAGCAGCGGCTTCTTGTCGGTGCGCTGCTCCGGACCGCGGTTGAGCTGTGAGAGCGCGACCACCGGGACATCGATCTCCTTCGCGAGCAGCTTCAGCGACCGGGACATCTCGGAAACTTCCTGCTGCCGGTTCTCCACCCGCTTTGGCGATGACATGAGCTGCAGGTAGTCGATGATCACCATGCGCAGGTCGTGGCGCTGCTTGAGCCGCCGGCACTTGGCCCGGATCTCCATCATTGACATGTTCGGGGAGTCATCTATATAGAGCGGGGCGTCGGCGACCTCGCTCATCCGCCGGGCCAGCCTGGTCCAGTCGTCATCGCTCATCTGCCCGGTGCGCATCGTGTGCAGCGGCACCCGGGCCTCGGCCGCCAGCAGCCGCATGGTGATCTCGTTTCGCCCCATCTCCAGGCTGAAGAACGCCGTGCTCAGCCCGTTTTTTATGGCGGCGGCGCGAGCAAAATCGAGAGCCAGCGTGCTCTTCCCCACGGCAGGCCTGGCCGCGATGACGACCATCTGGCCGGGGTGCAGGCCGTTGGTCAGCGAATCCAGGTCGGCGAAGCCGGTCGGCACGCCGGTCATCGCGCCACCGCGGCTGCCGATCGCCTCAATCTCGTCCAGCGCGCCCGGCATGATGTCGGCCAGCGATTGATAGTCCTCGGTCACCCGGTGGTCGGTGATCGCGTAGACCTCGGCCTGGGCCCGGTCCACCAGGTCGTCGGCTTCGGCGTCACCCGCGTAGCCGAACTGGACGATCCGGGTGCCGGCCTCCACCAGCCGCCGCAGGATCGCCCGCTCCCGGACGATGCGGGCGTAGTAGCCGGCGTTCGCGGCCGTGGGCACGGACGCGATGAGGGTGTGCAGGTAGGGCGCCCCGCCGACCCGGCCGATCTCGCCCCGCCGGGTGAGCTCGTTGGCCACGGTGATCGCGTCCGCTGGCTCACCACGGCCGTACAGGTCCAGGACGACCTCATGGATGATCTGATGGGCCGGGCGATAATGGTCGTACGGCCGGATGACCTCGATCACGTCGGAAATCGCGTCTTTGGACAGCAGCATCCCGCCGAGGACGCACTGTTCCGCGGCGACGTCGTGCGGAGGTGTCCGCTCGAACTCCTCACCGCGGCGAGCGATCTCGGCGACACTCACCAGGCAGCACCTTCCCAGTAGGCGGCGTCGCGCGGGAGAGCGCGAGAGGCCGGTCAGAACCGTTCTAGCGGACGGCTACGACAGTCTGGCGGTCCAGTTCCCAGGACGCCAACCCATGGTGTGCACACGCCTGTGGATAGCTTGTGAAGACACGCCGCCGGGACTGTGCACAGCCTGGGGAAGGCGGTGTGAAGAGAGCGGCCTCGCCTCGCCACGCAGGCCTGCTAGCTGGGATAACGCTCTCCACGCCCTGTGCGGAAGAAAAAGATTCGGCGGCTGCTGCTATCCACAGGCACAGGGGAGTTATCCACAGGGAGGGGTGAGCGGCACGGCAGGCGCGGACCGCGGGGCGAGGTGGCCTCGGCTGCCTCCCGCCGAAGCTGGAGGCCAGCCCGGACGAGACGCTCCTGGAGTTGACCGAACGGCCCCGGGCTGTCAGCCGACCCCGCTAGTATCCGATGGTGTGTTCGAACGAGGATGAGGCGATCGCCGAGGTCATCAGCGCCATTGACCAGCTGGCCGCCGATTGCGGGGCCGGGCTCGCGGCGGCGGACATGCGCTCACGGGTAACCCGTATCTGGTCCATGCTCGCGGCTCTCGACCCGGAGCTGGCCCGGCTCACGGCGGCGTACGAGCGGCCCCCGCGGGGCCAGCAACTCGCTGCGGATACGACAGAGCCGACCGCGACGGGATGATCGGCCCCGCGCGGCCGGCGCAACGTGGGTGAGGGCGGAA
>Ga0302319_10019755_pt1 | contig 12221 bp, 10 predicted proteins | sample Bog_T0_2_FD_203319 | JGI IMG/M metagenome (GOLD analysis project Ga0302319, IMG submission 203319) | Peat permafrost microbial communities from Stordalen Mire near Abisko, Sweden - Bog_T0_2 | ecosystem: Environmental > Terrestrial > Soil > Wetlands > Peat | place: Sweden: Abisko, Stordalen Mire... | reverse complement strand
CGCGAACATGCCACACCTGTTCCAGCAGCTCTTTGCGTGAGACAATTCGGTCCCGGTTGCGGGTGAGGTACCGCAGCAGGTCGACTTCCATGAGGGTGAGCCGTATGGTGCGATCGCCGGCGTGCAGCTCCAGGGCGTCGAAGTCGATGCGCCGCCCGGCAAAGGAGAACTCCGCCGGATCATCGGCAGCCGCCTCTGTTTTCCCGGGAACGTGCGGCCAGCTCATGCGCCGCAGCAGAGCATTGAGTCGAGCCAGCAGCACGGAAAGGTCGAAGGGCTTGGGCAGATAATCGTCGGCGCCGGCCGCAAAACCCTTCACCACGTCTTCGCTCCGCGCCCGCGCCGTCAGCATCAGGACGGGCACGAAATTTCCCTCCGCGCGCAGCGCCTCGGCCACTTCAAACCCGCTTTTGCCCGGCAGCATCACATCCAGCACCACCGCGTCGAAGGACCCGCGCCGCAGCGTATCCAGTGCGGCCTGGCCGTCGCCTTCAATACCGACCTCATGGCCCTCCGCCCGCAGGTTAAACAGCAACCCCTGGGCTAGATTCGCTTCATCTTCGACGATTAATATGCGCGCCACGTTTCAGTCCTGCTCCAGAACCGGGGTCAATATGCGTGGAAGTTGCAGGGTCACCGTTGCTCCCCGGCCTTCCCCTGCGCTCTGTGCGGTCGCGTCGCCGCCATGCTGGCGGGCGATGGTGCGCACCAGATACAGGCCCAGTCCCGTGCCTTTGGTGCTGAGCACGTTCCGGCTGGGGACTCGATAAAAGCGGCGAAAGATCCGTTTCAGATGGGGCGTCGGGATGCCAATGCCCCGATCGGTCACGCTCACGCGCACCCACGCATCTTCCTCCACGCTGAGCGCCACCTCCACCTGAACGACGTTCGGCGAATACTTCACCGCGTTGCCGAGGACGTTCAGCAGCGCCGTCCGCAACTCGTCGGGATCGCCGCGCACCAGCATCGGCAGGTTGGTGGGCGCCACATGCAGGACGATCGCCTCATTCTCAAGACCGTGGCCGGCCACTGTGTTGCGGATGCAATCGGCCACCAGCTCGCGCATATCGATGGGAACACGCACGTGCGAACGAGCCCGCTGGCCCACCTCGCCCGCCTTGAGCACCTGTTCGACCGTGGCGAGGAGACGGTTGCTGTCGGCCAGCATGCGCGTGTAGAACTCGTTACGCTGCGCGTCACTGAGCTGCCGAAACTGCAGCGTCTCGAGGTAAAGGTGGATGGAAGCGATGGGCGTCTTCAGCTCGTGGGTCACCGCGCTCAGAAACGCGTCGTGCCGCTCGTTGCGCCGGACCTCTCGTACCAGGAAGATCGTATTGAGCGCCACGCCGGCGATCAGCAGGGCGAAGAAGGGAATCCCCACCGCCATCGGGACAATGCGGCGCCAGTTCAGCAGAATCCAGCTCACGTTCAGCGCGACGGCAACGCCGATGAGGCAGACCCCCAGCAGCGTGAACAGCACCATGTTCCGTCTTCGTCCGCTCAGAGGCATCGGGAGGGCTTGCGTTCCAACGCAAAGCGCCCGCCACGGATCAACCGCGCGGGCGCCTCTATTTTCGCAGGTCCAGCAAGCGCCTGCTGCCAGGCCGAGTCTATGCGGCTCCCGCCGGGCGAGGATTCTGCGGGTCAAACTGCGCGACTTTGATGTCCCGCGCCAGCCCCACCTTCTTCAGCAGCCAGATGCCCCAGTAATTCACGTCAAGCTCGTACCACCTCAGCCCATGGCGCGCCGATACCGGATGCGCGTGATGGTTGTTGTGCCAGCCTTCGCCGCCGGTGATGAGCGCTACCCACCAGTTATTCCGCGAGTCGTCGCGCGTCTGGAACCTGCGCGATCCCCACATGTGGGTTGCCGAATTCACCAGCCAGGTCGCGTGCAGGCCCAGCGTGGTCCGCAGGAAGATCCCCCACATCACACAAGACCAGCCGCCGATAAAATACAGTGCCACAGCGGCCACGCTCAGCGGCACCCAGTGATACTTGCTGAGCCAGCGGTAAAAGCGGTCGCGGGTGAGGTCGGGAACATAACGCGCCAGCGCGTCCGTTTCCGTGTTGAGCGAATCGCCTATTACGATCCAGCCCACGTGCGCCCACCATCCGCCTTCATGGGGCGTGTGCGGATCGCCTTCATGATCGGAGAGCTGGTGATGCACGCGATGCAGCGATACCCAGAAAATCGGACCGCCTTCCAGCGCCATCGTTCCGCAAACCGCCATCGCGTATTCCAGCCACTTCGGTACGTGATAGCCCCGGTGCGTGAGCAGGCGGTGATAGCACATGCCGATGCCGACATTGGTTGCCAGCACCCACAGCACCACCGCGCAGATCAGCGCCTTCCAGCTGAACATAAAGAGCGCGGCGATCGCGCCCGCATGGAAGAGGATCATAAAACCGGTGGTAAACCAGTTGAACCCCTTTTGCGCCTGGGCGTTATACCCCAGCTTTGGCATGCCACTGGGGTTTTCGCGAACGGTCGACTTCACCGCCGGGCGCGTCATCGGACTCGCGGGAGCGAGCACGCTTTGGTCGACTTCAGTCTGTTCTTCCGTCAGTATTTCTGGGGACATGAGAGATACGTCGATTCCTGAAAAGATGATTTTGCAAGCGTCGAATCGCGCCGCGTTGTTCAACCGTAGCAGCCTGGCTCGCAGGGTCGATGTAACACTTTTGTAAGGCGTTTGACCGTGTTACCCCAGTGCTCGGCGTCGAGTGCGCGTCGGGGGTCATCGGGCGCTACGATGCCTTTACACGTCGCGTTATTCCCCGCGACCTTCATGTCGCGTTAATCCGCCCCGGAGACCATGAAACCGATGAATCCTGTGAACCTGCGTATCGCCTATATTTCAATTCTCTCGGTCCTTGCCAGCATTTGTGCCGCGCAGACCGTGAACCTTCCCACCAGCAAGGAGATCATCGGACCTGTACCCGGCTCGCCGCAGAGACTGAACAGCCTGCCGATGACCGCGGCATGGTCCCCGGACCATCGGTACCTCGCGGTGGTGAACGCCGGCTTCGGCACGGTCGAGTCCGGCTACGAGCAGTCGATCGCCATTCTCGATACACGTACCGGCAAGCTGACCGATTATCCCGAGCCGCGGACCGACATCCTTTCTCTTCAAACGCTCTACTCGGGCTTGGCCTTCTCGGCGGATGGTACCCATCTCTACGCAAGCTTTGACTCGATCAGTGCGCCGTCCGGAGGCAAGGAAGGCCAGACCGGCAACGCCATTAGCGTCTACCAATTCACGCCGGGCGGTTCGAGCCCGGACGCAGCTTCGGACACGCTCACGCCCGAGCGGCTGATCCCGGTTCCCCTGCGCGACCTTTCCGCAGGAGAATCGCAGCACCACGGTGATATGGCGCTGGCGGAGGACAAGGCGATTCCAGCGCCAGCTGGGCTTGCTGTCGTAACGGGCGCGGATGGCGCGGAAAAGCTGCTTGTCGCTGATGAATATTCCGACGATGTGCTGCTGCTGGATGCAGCCACTGGGAAGCTCGAGACGCGCTTTGATTTTTCGTCAGGTCCAGTCATTCCCACGAACTACCCGATTGCCGTGATCGCCAGCCGCAACGGGAGATGGGCATGGGTTGCCCTCTGGAATGGCTCGGCCGTCGCGGAGATTGATTTACAGAGCGGCAAGATCGTTCAGCAGTTGCCGCTGCTGCCGCCATTACGCAGCACCTCGCCCAGTTCGCATCCCGTGGCAATGACCCTCAGTTCGGACGAAACCATGTTGTACGTGGCTCTCGCCAACCGCGACGGAGTTGCGGCTGTCCATGTCTCTGGCCCCACCATGCGCACCGGGGCGTTCTATGACACCCGGCTTCCAGGCCAGGCTTTTTTCGGATCGATGCCCGACGCCGTTGCCCTCTCGGAGGACGGCTCGACCCTCTACACAGCCAACTCCGGTTCGGATGCCATCGCCGTCTTCGACCTGCACGTGAACAGCGGCAAGGCGCCGGTCGTGCCCATCGGCTTCATCCCAACCGAGTGGTATCCAACGGCGCTCGCCGTGGCCGGCGATCGTCTCTACGTCGCGACCGGCAAGGGCGAGGGGACCGGGCCGAACGTGGCGCCGCAGCCGAAGCCGGCGAACCCTCCCCCGCATGAGGCCCGCCGCCTCGACCGCCCACATACTTACATCGCCACGATGCTGCATGGCTCGCTGGCGACCATCGACCTGGCCGACGCGAAAACCCATCTGCGCGAGCTGACCCGCCAGACGCTCGAAAGCAATCTGATGTATGCGGCGCAGAAGAAGATCGAGTTCCAGGGTGGAGGCGACAGGATCCACCACGTGATCTACATCATTAAAGAGAACCGCACCTACGATCAGATCTTCGGCGACCTCGGCGCGGGCGATGGCGATCCCTCTCTGACCATGTACGGGAAGGAGATCACCCCCAACCTCCACGCGCTCGCGCTGCAGTTCGGCGTGCTCGACAATTTCTACGATTCGGGCGAAGTTTCGGGCGACGGCCACGTGTGGTCGACGGCCGGCATTAGCAGCGACTACACCGAGCGCACCTGGCAGGTGGATTATCGCGGACGCGAGCGGCCCTACGACTTCGAGGGTGTCACCGAAGGCGGCTATCCGCTGCTCGAACATATTCCCGACATCAACGAGCCGGGCAGCGGTTATCTCTGGACCGACCTGGCGCGCAGCCACAAGTCCCTTTACCACTTCGGCGAGTTCATCTCGACGGAGTTCTGCGACGACTCGGGTGACGCGCCGCCGTCGAAATTGCCGCAGCAGAGCGGAACACCGGAGCCCACGCATCTTTGCCCGCACCCCTTCATCCATCAGGGCGACCCGATTCCAGAGAACTATGGCGGCGGCATGAGCCCTTATCCGTGGCCGATTCCGCTGATCTACAAAAACATCGCCACCAAGCCGGAACTGGAAGGCCACTTCGATCCGGAATATCCCGACTTCAATCTGAGCTTCCCCGACCAGTTGCGGGTGAACGAGTTCCTCGTTCACTTCAACCAGTGGACCGCTGATCTGAAGGCCGGCCACGACACGATGCCGGCATTTGTGATGCTGCGGCTGCCGAATGACCACACCGCAGGCACGAAACCAGGATCGCCAACCCCCAAGGCCTCAGTCGCCGATAACGATCTCGCGGTAGGGCGCGCTGTCGATGCGGTGTCGCACAGTCCTTACTGGGACTCGACCGCGTTTTTCATCCTCGAAGACGACGCCCAGGACGGGGCGGACCATGTGGACGCGCACCGGTCGATTTCGCTGGTGGTCAGTAAATATTCTCCCCAAAACCAGGCGCCGTTTGTCGACCACACCTTCTACACGACGGTGAGCACGGTGCACACTATGCTGACGCTGCTCGGCGCGCCGCCCATGAACAGCAACGACGCCTTCGCGCCGCTGATGACGCCGCTGTTTACCGGACCCGGGGACCAGCCCGCCTTCAGCGCCGACTACCGCAACCGCGACAACGGGCTCATTTACAAAGCCAACGCTCCGGCGGCGAAGGGCGCCAAGGAGTCCAGCCGAATGGACTTTCGCCATGAGGACCGCGCCGATCCGGTCAAGCTGAACGTCATCCTCTGGAAAGACGCCATGGGGAACAAGCCCGTGCCCTGGATGTTGACCCATCCGCACGGAGTGAAGGACGACGACGATTAGCTTGTGGCCGCGGATGATCGGAAGGACTGGCTGAAGAGACTGTAGAGCTCGAAAAGAATCGGCCACAGGATCACGATGGTTACGAACCAGCCTGACCTCGACGCAAGCCTTCCAGGCGCTCCGGCGTAAACAACGAGACACAGCGCGGCGTTGGCAAGGTAGGCGGTAACGAGAGCGGCGACGCACGCATGCGTCGGAGACAAGTGGCGTCGCCGCAGAAACAGAAGAATCCCGCTGGCGACCATGACCCCGAAGCCGAGACTCAGGACGGCGAGGCGTTGCCAATCGCTGGTTCCGGCGAGATGCAGCAGGAAAGGCAACTCGACCAGGATGGTGCCCGCGATCGAAAGGCCGATCGCGATCCAGAGGACGCGCCCTCCTCCAGCCGTCGAAGACTGCGTGGAAAAGAGCGAGCGCAGCCGGATCCAGATCATCGGATACGCCAGGAAAAACGGAGCGCCCGCCAGGAAATGCCACCAGTTGCCTTGATTGCCGGGAACGTGAAGACGCACAGCGTCCCACGGTGAAGTGTCGAAGGCAAACGGAAGAAATGGGACGACGCCGGCTGCGAGCCACACCAGCAGGGACGCGGCATTGATCCATACGGGAAGGTGTTGTTCCTGCAATTGGGATGATCGGCTGCGTTCCTCGGACCCGAAGTCCGACTGCACTATGTCCATCGAGTCAACTACGAAGGGGGAGTGACGGAGGTTCCGCGAATCAGCAGACTAAGCTGTTCCCGATTCAGGCCCCCGTCTTGACTCGCTCCCACGGTTGCAGCACCCGCACCGACGCCATCCCCGCAGCGGTCGCGGCCTGGATGCCCATCGCGGTGTCTTCGAAAACCAGGCAGGCGGCGGGCGGGACGTTGAGCTTTTGGGCGGCGAGCAGAAAGGGCTCGGGATCGGGCTTGGCATTCTTGTAGTCGCCGGCGCAGACCAGGACGTCGAACTTGTCGAGCAGGCCGAGGATCTCGAGAGATTTCGTGACCGACTCGCGCGTGGAGCCGGAGACCACGGCGAAAGGGATGCCGCCGTGTGCGGCTTCGATCTGCTCAAGCACTTCGGGGACAGCGGTAAGTTTGGGCAGGAGTTCGTAGTAAAGGCCCTCCTTGCGGCGCGCGACTTCTTCGATCGGCATCGACAGGCCGTGACGCTGGTTGAGCGTGGCGACAATCTCGCGGACCGGCATGCCTCCCCAGGAGTAGAAGAGGGGTTCCGGGAACAGGGGGCAGCCGTACTCGGCAAGAGCCTGCTTCCAGGCAATGTAGTGAAGGGGCATGGAGTCGGCGATGGTGCCGTCCATATCGAAGAGGTAGGCGCGGAAGTCGCCGGGTGGGAGCGTCAGAAGCATGGTTTCAGGGTACTGGTTCAACGGTAATGGTTAACGTCATCGCAGGCGAGTGCCAAACACGCCTCCTGGCTTCGATCCGCGGCCGGAGTGCGCCCGGCTTCTGCAATCTGCACCGGCCTCACGGCCCCAGCGTCGCCGTGCGGAGGAAGTCGAAGGTGCCCGAGGGGTTGGGCTGGATGTTGCCGAGCCGGCGATTGTGGACGACGACGGCGTCGAGATACCAGAGGTTTAGCGAAGGGAGATCGCGGGCGGCGATCTGCTGGATGCGGGCGTAGTCGTCGATTTGCTGCTGGCGGCTCGTCGTGGACGTGGCATCGGCGATCAGGCGGTCCATCTCCGGGTTCGCGTAGAAGCCCCGATTGGCCCCGTGGGGCGGGAAGGTCGCGCTCGAATAGGCGTAACGGAAGAGGTCGGGGTTCTCGTTGCCGCCGACCCAACGGGATGGCGCCAGCTGGAATGCCCCGCGGGTGAGGTCGGCATAGAAGGTGGCGAACTCGTAGCTGCGGAGATCGAGGGCGATGCCCACCTGCGCGAGCTGTTCCTGGATGGCGACCGAGGTCAGGCGGACGGTCTCGTCGTTCGAGGTCTTCATCCCGATGTGGAAGCGGACGCCGTGGGCGTCGCGGCGGTAGCCAGCCTGATCGAGCAGGGCGTTGGCCTGGGCGGGATCGTACCGGTGCTGCGAAGCCGCAGGCGCTGACCAGGCCCAATGTTCGGGTGGAAGCAGGCTCTCGGCGGGGCGCGCCTCGCCGCGGTAGAGCGCCTGGATGATGAGCGGGCGATTGATGGCCAGTGCGATGGCGGTGCGGACGCGGACATCGCGGAGCAGCGGGTCGCGCAGATTGAAGACGATGTAGTTGAGGACGGTGCCGGGGCCGTGTTCGACGACCAGATGGGGATTGCGGCCGAGCGTGGCGACGATGTCGAAGTTCGAGGGGTTGCTCTGAACGTCAGCCGAGCCCTTCTGCAGCTCGAGTGCCTGAGTGGTGATGTCGGGGACGACGGCGAACCGGAGCCGGGGGATGTTCGGCATCGTGCCCCAGTACGAGGGCGCGCGCGCGAGGACGACATCGCGATCCAGCTGCTGGCTGACGAAAGTGAAGGGACCGCTGCCGATGGGGTGGTGGGCGAAGTCGCGTCCGCTGCCGAACGGGACGATGCCCATCGCGCCGTCGCACAGGTTGAAGGGCAGGGCGGGGTCTGGCTTTTTGAGATGGAAGATGACGGTCGCCGGATCGGGTGCGTCAATGTGGTCGAGCGTGGTGAAGGAGCCGGCCTTCACGCTGATGACCGTGCCGTTCAAAATCGAGTCGATGGTGAACTTGACGTCGCGCGAGGTGAGCAGTCGTCCGTCGTGAAACCGGACGCCGGGGCGCAGGTGAAAGACCCAGGTAAGCGGGTCAGGGGTGTCCCAGGTGGTGGCCAGGAAGGGCTGAAGGCCGAAGTGCTCATCGCGGCGGACCAGCGTGTCGAAGAGCATAGAGTCGATGTGCTCGGACTGGGCGTCCGTGCCGATGCGGGGATCGAGGGAGGTGGGGCTCGACTCGATCAGCACGGTGACGGTGGAAGAGTCGGAATGGCTGGCGCAGCCGGAAAGCAGGCAGCAGGCAACCGGGAACAGGCAAAAGAGGAAAGTAGCAGGAAACCGGGCAGCGAAAAAGCGGTCAGCGGAGAAGCGATTAGCGAAGGAGCGCCCGGTGGATTCAGACATAGGTGACTTGCCCCGGGGTGATCTGGCCCAGGATAGCGGGGCGAGACGCTCCAGTGGCGGACGGGATGTTGCCTGGACGCCGATGCCAGGTCTGGTACGCAAGGAGCGCGAACGCCACGGCTTCCTTGGTTTCCACGGGGATGCCGGAGGCGTCGCTGGTGGTCACGGTGCAGCCGAGCGGAGCGAGCCGGTCGCGCAGCATGGCGAGAAGGGTGGCGTTGCGGGCGCCGCCACCGGAGACGATGAAGTCGATGGGCGTCGGCTTGGCCCCAGTGCCGGTGAGAGGCAGAACCCAGCGCTCCACAGCTTGCTGGATGGATTCAGCCGTCAGCGCCGTAGCCGTAGCGACGGCGTCTTCGGGGCGGAAGTTCCTTGAGGAGCTGTGGCGTCGGCAGGCGGCGAGGAAGCGCTGGGCATAAGCTGCGCCGAACTGCTCGCGTCCAGCGGACCTCGGCGGAGACTGGCGGAAGAAGCTCTCCCTGAGGGCGGCGCGCAGAACCGGCTCGAGTACTTTGCCCTGAGCCGCGGTTTTGCCGTCGCGGTCGTAAGGCTTCCCGAAGAGCTGCTGCATGAGGGCGTCGATGATCATGTTGCCCGGGCCGGTATCGAAGGCGATGACCTGCTCCTGAGATGCGGCAGCGGGGATGACGGTCAGGTTGGCGATGCCGCCAATGTTCTGCAGAACGCGGGCGCGCTTTGGATGCGCGAAGAGCACGTAGTCGAGCAAAGGGACGAGCGGCGCACCCTGACCGCCGGCAGCCATGTCGGCGGGCCGGAAATTGGAGATAACCGGAACGCCAAGCTCGGCGGCGAGGATGGCCGGCTCGCCAAGTTGCCAGGTGCAGGCGAACCGTCGGCCTGCGTAAAGTCCGGGCGTCGCCTGATGGTAGATGGTCTGCCCATGGCAGCCGATCAGGACAGGCTGGATGTTGGCGGCATTCACAGTCCCCCGGACGGCTTCGGCATACGCGAGGCCTAGACGCCAGTTGAGGCGGGCGAGCTCCGCGGTCGTCGTCGGCGCGTTGGACTGGCCCGCCATTGCAGCAAGCACCGCCTGGCGGAGGGACTTCGGGAAGGGGAAGGCACGATGGGCGAGGAGGCTGAGTTTCGGCTCTGGATTGTGTGCGCTGATCTTCACCAGCGCGACGTCGATGCCGTCGGCGGAGGTGCCGCTCATGATGCCGGCGACGATCATCGATGGTCTGGTTGGCATCCAGGAGCGATTTTAGCGGAGAGGGGATAGAGCTCGGCGTTTAGGGAGGTCGTGGCAAAGTGCAGGGTCACAGGTCTGTGGCCCAATCCTCACGACCGGGAAGGCCCGCTACTTGTCGAAAGGCTCCGTCATGAGTCACTAGCACGGCTCCGAGGGCAAGGGCGTGAGCGGCGATCTGCATGTCGTAGGGGCCCAGCGTCTTTCCGAGCGCTTCCTGCCGGACGCAGAGGTGACCGTAGGCCTCTGCCGCTGCCAGGTCCCATGGATGGATGACAATCGTTGCGAAAAACAAGTCGATGGCTTTCCGGCGCAACGGGCCAGCTCCAGCCTTCTCCAGTCCGTACAGGATTTCCGCCGCCGTGACGGTCGAGATGCCCGTTTCCTGGTCCTTGTGAGCGCGGACCCGCTCGAGGCGAGTACGAGCAGCCGGAGATCGTCCCTTCAGGATGTAGCTGACCATGTTGGTATCGAGCAGGTAGAGGGTCACAGAGGCTCGCGGACATCGGGCTTGCCCTGCCTGCGTTCCTCCATGAAGTCATCAGGGAACTCAGCGGCGTCGAGGGCGGCAAAGACCTCCTTCCAGTTTTTCGGGGCCGGGGAAAGGATCAGGTCGCCGCTCGCGGGATCGCGACGAACGAAGACCTCATCGGTGGCGAAGCGAAACTCGGCTGGAATGGTGACATGCTGACTCCGGCCACTCATGAACACCCGGGCTTTCGAAGGTTGTGTCATTGGATTCCTTGCTATACAGCATAGCTATATAGCTGCACTTTGGCAATGAACACGTGAGCTAAGGCCCCGCCCCTCTTGAATGGGTCTATGCGAGCCCCTTCCAGCGTTCGGGGTCGGCGGACACCGCAGGAGCTTCGCCCACCTGTGCGGCGAAGCGCTTCACCTCGTCGCGAAGCCGGTCGAGTCGGGCGGCAGAGAGGTTCTGCCGGCGTGTGGGCTGCAGCCACTGCTTTTTGGAACGGTAAATCTTGCGCCACGCGCTTGCGATCACTTCGCGAAACGCGGCCGAGCGTTCGCCCTCGCGCAGTATGGCTTCGTACGCGCGCTGGATGAGTGCGGGATCGCGGCAGACCTCGATCATCTGGATGCCGGCAAGGAGAGCCTGGACGGTGGCTTCCTCAATGGACATCTGCGAGAGGATGCCGCCCATCTCCATGTCGTCGGAGACGATGATGCCCTTGAAGCGAATCTGACGGCGAAGGACGTTGGTCACCCAGTAGCCGGAGATGGTGGCGGGAACCGCGTCGCGCCCCGGCCACGGGTAAGAGGCGTGGGCGACCATCGCGAAGGGCAAGCGGCCGGCGACGGCGAGCCACGGCGCCATATCGGTGCGCCACATCAGGCGGGTCTGACGATGGATGACCGGCATCGACTGATGGGAATCGAGTGTGCCGGCGCCGAGTCCGGGAAAATGTTTACCGCAGGCAAGCACCTCTTCCATCTTCATCCCGGAGAGAAAGCCGCGGGCATAATCGATGACGCGCCAGGGCGCCGCGGAAACAACGCGGGTGCGCATCACCGCCGCGGATTCCGGCAGGGCCAGATCGAGAACGGGGGCAAACACAGTATTGAAGCCGAGCGCCCGCGCCTCGCGGGCGATGAGCCACCCATGCTGGCGGAAGAGGTTCTTCTTGCCGGTCGCAAAAACGGCAGCCGCCGAAGGCATAGGGGCTATGAGGTCACGCAGGCGATCGACCAGGCCTCCTTCGAGGTCAATGCAGCGGAAGATCGGCGTAGCACCGATGCGGTCAGCATCGCGGAGAAGGGAAGCGACCTGGGCTGCCTCTTCGATATTGCGGCGAAAGAGAATAATGCCGCCAGGGCGGATGCGCTCAAACCAGGCGTATTCTTCCGTTGAGAGCGAAGTCCCGCCGACGCCGGCGATCAGAATCTGGCCGGCCTGCTCGGCGAGTTGCACATTGCGACGGCGCGGCATGAACACGCGATTTCTCCGGCCGCTGGTTGAATCGTCCGGGGCGGAGATGTGGTTTTGTCTGCGCCTCGGGCTCATAGGGCGGTGACCTTAGCTTGCGCTAACTTTCCTGTCGCCGATTTCGGCTTTCAGTTCTTCCAGGAGGTTCAGCGCCTGGAGCGGCGTAAGTGTGTCGATGTCGGTCTCCGCCAGACGATCGAGGATGCGCTGCGAGAGCGGAGTGAACATGGTGAGCTGGAGAGCGGGTTCCGTCTCCACTGCAACATTATGCCGCTCCGAGCGTTCGTGCTGTTTCAGCACCTCGCGAGCGCGCTGAATCACCGCCGCGGGAAG
>Ga0302319_10019753_pt1 | contig 12222 bp, 9 predicted proteins | sample Bog_T0_2_FD_203319 | JGI IMG/M metagenome (GOLD analysis project Ga0302319, IMG submission 203319) | Peat permafrost microbial communities from Stordalen Mire near Abisko, Sweden - Bog_T0_2 | ecosystem: Environmental > Terrestrial > Soil > Wetlands > Peat | place: Sweden: Abisko, Stordalen Mire... | reverse complement strand
CTACAAAACCCTTGCCATGGCATTTCTGTGCCCCGTCTGTTATTGTTTTTTTGCCGTCTTCCCGCGCCGCTCGCCGCTTGATCGTCGCGCTCCCTGGCTGAAATCGCTCGCCCTTGCCGCCACGCTGTTCTTTGTTCTCCCTCCCTATCGAAACGGCATTCCCAGGCTCCCCATCGGCCCTGCCCCAACGCCAGAGGAGACATTCACGCCGCGCTCCACCATCGCGTTGATGATTTTCTGGCTCTTTGCCGGATTGATCTCTCTCACGCTCAATTACTTCTTCGCCAAAGACGAAGAAGCCCGTCGCAAGCTTCGCATCATCTTCTGGGGAACCCTCGTTGGCGTCGTGCCAATCGCCGTAGAAGAAGGGATCAGCAGTTTTATCGGAGTGGCCTCGCCCGATTGGCTGGTCACCGCCTTCACCCTCGTTACTTTCCTCGTCCCACTCTCCTTCGCCTATGCTGTCGTCAAGCACCGGGTCCTCGATCTGCCCGTTCTGCTCAAGCGAAGCGCTCGTTATCTTCTCGTTCAGCGCGGCTTCACCTTCCTCCTCTCCGCCCTCAGCATTGCACTGACTTTGCTGTTCGCCGCTTCGCTCAACTCCTATAGCGGATGGATCGTCCCTGTCAGTCAAACATCCGCCGTCGCCCTCGGCGCCGTTTTCGGCACAGCCATTCTCTGGGGCGGAACGCAGCTTCACCGCAAAATCAGCAATCGCATTGATCGCGCCTTTTTTCGCAGCGCTTACGACGCCCGCCGCATCCTCGAAGATCTCTCCACCGACATTCCCACCGTCACAGATCCCGCCCGCCTCGCTCAGTTGCTCGACCACCAGATCTGTCACGCTCTACAGCCGCGCCACTTGTGCATCTATTTCCGCCAGCCGGATGGCGATTTTAAAAAAGTTTCAGGCGGCTCACCCAGTGAGTTAGAAACTCTTCCGGACTCTCTGCCGGTTCTGGCCGATCTCGCGCACCACCGCAGTCCGCTCGACTATCCGTCCCCCGGCCAACCCGCGAGTCCCCTCCTCGCGCCCCTTCAACCCGAGTGCCTCACTCCCAAGCTCGGCCGCCACAATCAGTTAGTGGGCTTCATCATTCTCGGCCAACGTCTCTCCGAAGAACCTTATTCTGCCGAAGACAAACGCTTGCTAGGCGCAGCCGCCAGTCAGGCGGCCACCGCTTTAGACAATGTCTGGCTCGCCCGCCAAATCGCCGACCGCCTTGAAGCCGAACGCCGCGCCGCCCGCGAAATGGAAATCGCCCGTGACGTGCAAGCGCGCCTCCTCCCACAAACCGCCCCGCGCCTCCCATCCCTCTCCTGTGCCGCTCAATGCATTCAGGCCCGTTCCGTCGGCGGTGATTACTTTGATTTCCTTCAGTTCGATTCCCGCCATCTCGGCCTTGTGCTGGCAGATGTCTCCGGCAAAGGCGTTCATGCGGCGCTCCTCGTCGCCAATCTGCAGGCCTACTTGCGCAGTCAGATGGCTTCTGGCGTTCTTGACCCCGCGCAATCTTTGCGCCTTGTCAACCGCATGCTCTTCGCCACCACCGCCGCCGAACACTATGCAACACTCTTCTATGGCATTCACGACGATTCCACTCGCTGCTTAACTTACGTCAATTGCGGGCTCAATCCGCCGATCCTCTTGCGTCACGACGGCACAATCGAGCGTCTTCCCGCCACCGCCCTCGTCATCGGTCTGTTCGAAGGATGGGACTGCTCCGTTGCCGAGATTCAATTCGGCCCCGGTGACATGCTCGCCGTCTTCAGCGATGGCGTCACCGAAGCCTCCCAAAACACCGACGAGTTCGGAGAAGATCGCCTCATCACTCTCCTAAAGGCAAATCGCCCGCGCCCCGAAAATGAAATCGTCCGCCTTTCGCTCGCCGAGATCCAAACATTCTGCTCCGGCATCCTCGCCGGCGATATGACCATGCTTATCGCCCGCACGAACGCATGATGCATCACGCCGCCTCGTCTACCTGACCCAATGCCAACTCGCGACCCCCCGGACGATTGCCCTTGTCTGGAACGACTTCTCCCAGTGCCGCTCATGAATCGCGCTCCAGACCTGGTTGAACGGAGCGAGTTGCCGGTATAGCTTTTCCAGCGACATAACATCTATGAGTAGAACCGCGAAGAGACACACGTTTCGTAAGCTTTTCATAACTGTCCTTTCTTTTCAGGTTTTAGCTGCGCAGTGCGCGAAGTGCGTCAAGGTCTTCGCGCATCCAGCGCGCCATGGCGGGCGGTTTGACCCGCAGTCTCTGCTCTGCGATGTCGAGTTCCGCCCGAGCTTCCGTCGCACGCCCTTCTGTAATCAGAACGGCGGCGCGAACGGCGTGTAGATCACCGGGATCGTGCAAACCAACCTTTTGCGCGAGGTCGAAATATTGCCGCGCTAGCGACTTGTCCTGGCCGTGCCGGGCATAATGGTTAGCTGCTGCCAGATAGAGAATCGGCCGCGCAGATGTCGGCATGGCGTCAGCATGCGTGAGCGCCCGTTCCAGCCACATCTGAGCCAGCGCAAATTCACGCTTGTCGGAGTGCCAGGTGTGCCAAAGCAGGCACGCCAGCGCCGCGTCTGCTTGTTCATCCAGCCCGTCACCCAAAAGCGCCATCAATTCGGCGGGCCATTCTCTGGGCCGGGCGGTTTGCGCAAGGCCGCCCAGCGCCGCCAGGGCGGTCCAGCGCTCTCCCTCCGGCCTGCGCCGCAGCAGCATGGCCAGACGCATACCATCCGTTGTAAATCCCCCCGCCGGCAGTGGCAGCAATGTCACAATTCCCAATGCTGCCGAAATGAGTCCGAAACTGATGAGCAAGAAACCCGCATTCCCATGCGCATGGAGGAGAGAAAAACCCGGAATCAGCGTAGTGGCCCCCAGCAGCGAAAACAGCGGTCCACCGGCGGCAAATAACATCATCTTGCCATGTAGCCCTGGCCCATAACTTTTCGGCAGGCAACCGGCAATACCGCCCCAAAGCGTGGGGATGCGGTTATAGCTGGCCTTCAATCGTCCGTCTTGCCGCTCTAGACGCAGTGGACCCACAATAAACAAAAGAAACTCGAAACCGCAGATCAGCCCGGCTGCGATGTGGCCGGCTTCATGCAATGCCAGCCCCAGCATCATGGCCATGAGCAACGCGAGCATGATCCACCCAGACAAATGGAACGGGCCATGCGCCTTCATCAGCAGTCCTATGGGCAAGCCGCTAGCAGCGCCCAGCGCCAATCCCGCCAGTATAGGCAACACCGCGCGCTTGTTGCCCGTCTTCCGGGGAAGCGCTTCGAAAGGCATCACTTGCCCACTCATCTCAATATTCCTTCCTTTCCACCACCCGCAATGCCGCCAGCAAAAACAACACACCGGTCGCCGCGCACAAAATGGCTGCTACCCAGTTCACCTGTCCGGTCTGCGCCAGTTGCTGGCCGCTAAAAATTGTCATAGGGTCCAGTTTTACCTTTGTCCAGTCCAGGGCGGCCCAGCCGCCAAACATCCCAGCCACGCCGCCAAGCGCCAAAGAGGACGACACCAGCTCGTCGAAAAGTGTGGATAGAAATGTCGCGATTCCGAACGTCGCGAACGCGCCCAGAGTGATAAAGAAAATACTGCTAACGGCTTGCCTCGCGCTCAAGTGCGCGAACAGCGCATAGAACACAATACTCGTCGGCACATACAAAAAAGTAAGCAGCATTCCTGTTATCGCCCGCACCAGCAGCGCGCGCAGGCGCGAAACGGGGAGCGACAACAGGAAATACATAGACGGATGGAAGCCCCGCAACATGCCCCAGGACGATTGCGAATTAATCCCCGAACCCGCGAACATAATGGCCACCACTGCGCCAAAGACGGTCACGAATTTGCAGTACCAATTCCAGGAGGTCAGTTCGCCTTTGCACTCAGCTAATGGGAACCGCCCCAGGAGAAGATAAATCGCTAAAACTACCCCGGTCAGCAGAGCGCGAAACCGGCACTCCATCCATGCTTTCCAGAAAAGGGCTCTCCACTGCATCATTTCGAATCTCCTTTGACCAGATCCAGAAACATCTCCCGCAGCGAAAGCTGCTGGACCTCCACAGACCTTGCTTCCAGGCTTCGCGCCCGCTCCACCACCGCCTCCACGTGATCTTTCGCCAGCACCGTCAGCGTCCGGCCATCATGCCTCACGGGGCCTGCAGCGGCGAATTCAGCCGCCAGCGGCTGCGAATCGTTTGTGAACACCATCACCACGCGCCGGCACGACGATTTCAAGTCGTCAAGCGCGCCGTTCATGAGGCAACGGCCCTTGTGGATCAAGCACAGATAATCCGCCACCTGCTCCATTTCGTTCAGCCGGTGCGAAGAGAAAAGCACCGTTACACCTTCTTCCGCGCACAGACTGACCAGCGCCTGTAGGAAAACTTCTACCGCCAGGGGGTCCAGTCCATCGGTGGGCTCATCCAGCAGAAGCAATTCCGCGCCCCGGCAGAACGCCAGCAAAGCGTAAAGCTTGGTCAATGTCCCTTTGGAAAGCTGCGGAATTTTCTGCTGGTAATCCAACTCAAAAGAGTCCGCCAGCTTCCGTTCCAGATCGCCGCGCCACTTCGGATAAAACGCTTTAGTGAACCCAACAACCTCGCCCACCCGCATGTAAGGAAACAGTTCTTTCTTTTCCGGTATGAAGGCGGTGCGTTCGCGGATGGCCACACTGTTGGAAATGTCGAAGCCAAGCATTCGCGCCGCACCCGCGTCGGCCTTCGCCATTTGCAGCAGAACGCGCAGCGTAGTCGTTTTGCCGGCTCCGTTTAGCCCAACAAAGCCCGCCAGTGCGCCGCGCGGCACTGCGAAGGTCAGTCCGTTCAATGCTTGTTTCGCGCCATAAGACTTCATCAGACCCTGAATGTCGATTGCCGGTTCAGCCATTAACGGCCTCCTTTCGCGTTTGCGAGCTTAAGGAGTTCCGCCTCCATCAGACGGCGGATTTCCACATCCGTGAGCCCCAGCTTCAGGGCCGTGGCCACGGCTTTTTCAATGAGCGGTCTGACCGTATCCATGCGGTTATGCACCTCACGCGAGTTCAGTTTCGTGCTGATAAATGCGCCTGCTCCATGGCGGACCTCAATGTACCCCTCGTGCTCCAGTTCGCGAAATGCCTTGGCCACGGTATTGGGGTTCATCACCACTGTCTCCGCCAGTTTGCGGATGCCGGGCAACTGATCCCCGGGCTGCAGTGCGCCCGTTTCTATGCCGTGTTTAATCTGCTCCATGAGTTGGAAGTAAATCGGAACGCCCGAGTTTGGATTGAGTCGAAAATCCACTTTGCAGCAGCTCTACAGTCATACTACGCTAGTACAGTGAGACTGTCAAGAGAGAGATCGCCTTTTTCAGCCCTCGGCTTGCCGGTCGCCGTTGACCGAGTTAGCATGTCGGAATGAATCATTCGGGTTTTGCTGTCCCAATCTGTGCAAGGAGGGAGCCATGTTTCTAGGGCACTTCGGAGTCGCGTTGGCTGCCAAGAAGGCAGCGCCTAAGACTTCTCTCGCGGTGCTGGTCGCCGCCGGGGAATGTCTCGACCTCATATGGCCAGTCCTTCTCATTGCCGGCGTCGAACACGTCCGGGTAGTGAAGGGCATCACCGCCGTCACGCCGTTTGACTTTTACGACTATCCCATATCTCACAGCCTCCTCACCGCGTTGATTTGGGGTGGTTTGGCCGCTGCGCTCTATTTTGCCTTCACCCCCTACGCGCGCGGCGCTTGGTTGATCGCCGCGTTAGTACCGAGTCACTGGGTACTCGATTGGCTCGTGCATCGTCCCGATATGCCGCTCTGGCCGGCCCACTCGCCTAAATTCGGCCTCGGCATTTGGAACTCATGGCCTCTGACGCTTGCCGCGGAGTTCGCAATTTTCGGCGTCGGACTGTTCCTCTACCTCAGCAGTACGCGATCGAAAAATCGTCTCGGGCGCTACTTGATCTGGCTCTGGGCGGCAGTTCTAATCGGCTCGTGGCTCAGCACCATCACCAGCGAACCACCGAGCGCCTCCGCCATCGCCTGGCTCACTCTATCCGTATGGCTGTTGGTGGCTTGGGCCGGCTGGGCTGACTCGAACCGAACTTCGTCTGGGAATAATCTCGGAGATCACTTTTCCCCTCCTCCAAATCCCAGTCACAAATATTAAGAAACGTTAATCATATTTATATCCCCAATTCCCTCTATCAGTTAGCGGCATTCTTCTTCTCTCCCCTCGGTTACCTAGGTTCGGAACGCAGGGGGGGCCCTGCTATTGTCAAATCGGAAATCAGCCCAGTGCGAGCATCCCTCGCTACTGGGCTTTTCCATTTCAAAACTGGAGATTCAATATGTCGAACCGTACGATCCGTCGCGCCGCTGAGCGCGCGGCCCGCAAGGCTGCCGAGCGTGAACAAAAGGCACAAGCGCAAGCGCAGCCTCAACCGCAAACCATGGCCGCCGCCGCAGGCGCATCCATCGATCCCATCTCCCCGAACGTCGATTTCGCGGAAGCGGAAGCAGAAGAGCAAAACAACGAAGCGCCCAGCCGTCCCGTCTCCGACGCGCAACGCGCCGCCAATCGCGCCAACGCTCAAAAAAGTACCGGACCCACCACCCCAGAAGGCCGCGCCAAATCATCCTTGAACGCCGTCAAAACCGCTCTCACTGGCGTCACCGTCTTACTGCCATCCGACGACGTCCAAGCTTACGAAGCTCACGTGCAACAGCACATCGCCGACTACTCACCCGCTACCCCTCCCGAAAAAAACCTCGTTCAGCGCATCGCCGACGCCGATTGGCGCATCAATCGCATCGCTTCCCTCGAAGCTGGCGTCTACGCCATCGGCCTCCGTAAACTCGCCGATCTTCATCCCGACGAACAAGACCCCGCTGTCCGCCAATCCCTCATCAAAAGCGAAATCTTTCTCGCCTATCGCCGCGACTTGAACAACCTCGCGCTCCAAGAGCGCCGCCTCCGCAACCACCAAACCGCCGACCTCGTCAAACTCCAAGCCCTCCAAAAGGAGCGTCAGGAGAAAAACGACGAAAAAGCCGAAATTCAGGGACGCATGTCCCAGGCAATACGCCTGCTCGCTCAGTCGAAAGAGGCCAACATCCCCTTTGACCCCGCTCAATTTGGCTTCGAATTTTCACTTCCCGAAATCACCTACTGTTACCAAGTCGTAGCTAACGCCGAAGCCATAAATCTACCGGCGCCCTCTCTCGCTAAAGTGCTCGCCGCCATCCGCAGCGGAAGAATACAGGTGAAAACCGCCTAAATTTCATGTCCAACGGAACAACGCACGGCAGCGCCGCACTCCACGTGTGCTCACGGGCAGAGGTCCGCGCCGCCTTTTTTTGGCCCATGTGGATAAGAGTTGAATTGCCATCGGCCACAATGAAAAGAATGAGGCTGTTCCGACAAACGTTGCTGGTGTGCCTCGCCGCATCGCGCTGTCTGCACGGTTATTCGGTGCTTTCGCATGAAGCGTTGGTGGATGCCCTGTGGGATGTGCGGATGCGCCCGCTTCTGCTCGAGCGCTATCCTTCAGCCACGCCCGCCGATTTGAAGCGCGCGCATGGATTCGCGTACGGCGGCGCTATTGTGCAAGATCTTGGCTATTATCCGCAAGGCAGCAAGGAATTCAGCGACTTAACGCACTACGTGCGAACCGGCGATTTTATCGTAGCCCTGCAGCACGAGGCGCGCGACCTGAACGAATTGGCGTTTGCGCTCGGGGCGCTATCGCATTATGTAGGAGATTTGGAAGGGCACAGTGAAGGAACGAACATCGGGGAGCCGCTGTTGTATCCCAAACTGGCCAAGAAATTCGGCAAAGTCATCACCTATGAGGACGATCCGGCGAGCCACCTAAAAACGGAATTCGGCTTTGACGTTCTGGAAGTGGCGCGCGGCAATTTCGCACCGCAAGCCTATCACGATTTCATTGGATTTTTTGTGGCAAAAGATCTGGTGGGGCGGGCGTTTCACGACACCTATGGATTGGAGCTGAACGACCTGTTCTTCAGTTTCGATCTGGCGGTGGCCGGCTATCGGAGCGCGGTGAGCAAGACGATTCCGCTGGCGACGCGCATTGCCTGGGCGCAGCGGAAAGACGAGATTGCCAAGGCACAGCCCGGCATGACGCACCGCCGCTTTGTGTACATTATGAAGCGCTCGAGCTATGAGCGCGAATGGGGCAAACGGCTGCAGGAGCCGAACTGGTTTGAACGATTTCTTGCCGCGCTGCTTAAGATTATTCCGCCCATTGGCGTGTTGCGCGACCTGCAATTCAAAATTCCGACACCGGCGGTGGAGCAGATTTTCATGGCGAGTTTCAACAGCGCGACCAACCAATTTGGCGGCGCCTTGGATGCCGACAACCAGAAAAATCTTGTTTTGCCGAACAAGAATTACGATACGGGCGGCTTTACACCGGCCGGCGTTTACCATCTCAACGACGATACACACGCCTTCTGGCTGCACAAGTTAGCGGAGAAGAAGTTTGCCAATGTGACGCCGCAGATCCAGGCGGAGTTGGTTGATTTTTATCGAGATCCCGCAGCTGCCAACCATACCAAAGACAATCCGGCAGAATGGCGCCAGACGTTGAGCGAGTTGGTCCAACTGCGGAATCGGACGCCGACAGCGCCTTAGGCCACAGACAAGGCACCTAACGGAGTACTGCCATTCGGCCGATAGAGTCTGCGTGGCTTACCGTCTCGCACGCACCGCTCCAGCGCTCCTGTTCGCGCTTGGGCCTTTGCTCGCAATGGCTGCAGTTCAGGATTTTGGGCAAGTCGCGGTAAACGGCAGCCCTGCCAGCCTCACCTTAACCTATACCTTTACCGGTTTGGCGGCGGCACCGTCGTTCTCGCTCGCTTGGAACCGCGATTTTCAAATGAACGCGCCCACTTGCACCGTGGCCGCCACCACCAATTGCAGCATAGCTGTCACCTTCAACCCGCTCCGGCCCGGTCTCCGCCAGGACTCGCTTACGGTCAAAGACCAATCGGGTAACGTTCTGGCAAGAACGCCGCTGCGCGGAACGGGGATGTCGCCTTTGCTGGCCTTGTACCCTGGAGTCATTTCCACCTTAGCTGGCAATGGCATCGGGGGCTATCAGAATTCACCGAATCCCGCCTCAGCAGAATTCTGGAATCCACAAGGGATCGCCTTGGACGGCAGCGCCAACGCGGTCTATGTGGCCGATTCCATTAATGGATCCATCCGCAAGATTGTGTTGTCCACCGGCGTGGTCACCACCGTAGCGGGCAATGGCACCGACGGTTATTCGGGAGACAGCGGTCTGGCGACCGGCGCCACTCTGAACGCGCCCACCGGCATAGCGATAGACGGGGCAGGAAACCTCTATATAGCCGACCAAGGCAACAATTTGATCCGGCGCGTGGACGCCATTACGCAAATCATTACAACCGTGGCCGGTGGCGGAACCACGCCGTCTGGAGCGGACACATATGGAGATGGCGGGCCGGCCACGAGCGCTATTTTGGATGGGCCGCAGAGCGTGGCGGTAGACTCTTCGGGCAATGTGTATATTGCCGATACCTATCATCAACTGATAAGGATGGTGAATGCTGCCACCGGGATCATTAGCGTGGTGGCCGGGGGCGGTACTGCGACTGGAACGGACGGTTTCGGCGACGGCTTAGCGGCCACCAGCGTGGCGCTTGGCAATCCCTCGGGCGTGGCATTGGACAGTGCCGGCAACCTTTACTTTGCCGATACGGGCAACAATCTGATCCGCCGCGTGGATGCGAGCAGCGGCATCATTTCCGCCGTGGCGGGAAACGGAAGTTGGGGCTACAGCGGTGACGGCGGTTTAGCGACGAGTGCCAACCTGGCCTCGCCGCAAAGCGTGGCGCTGGACGCGGGCAACAACATCTACATCGCCGATTTGGGCAACAACGCGATCCGCCTGGTGAGCGCGGCGTCGCACGCGATTTCCACGGTGGCTGGGCGGGGTTCCACCGGCTATGCAGGTGATGGCGGCAACCCAACGCTCGCTTTTCTGACTAGCCCAATGGGCCTGGCGGTAGATGAAAACGGAAACCTATATATCGGCGATACCGGAAACAACGTGGTCCGTGCCGTTTCTATCGCTGCCGCGCCGCTCAGTTTTGCCAGTGAGCCGATCGGCGCAATCACTCTGTTGCAAGCGGTGACACCCGTCAATATAGGGAATCAGCCACTCGCCATCAGCGCCATCTCCTTCAGCAGCGATTTTCAACAAGTCTCCACCGGCTTGTCCGATTGCGCGCCAGGCACCGCACTCGCCCCGGGATCGAGCTGCAACGCGGGAGTGAGTTTCGCCCCCGTTCATACCGGCGCAATTAGCGGATCTATGGTGTTTACCTCCAACTCACTGAACAACGCAGCTTCGCAGGAGACGGTAAACCTGTCCGGCATCGGCTTGACGGCCGTGGGGCCGCAAGCGTCGCTGAGCACTGCCACTTTGACCTTCAGTGCGCAAACGGTGTACACCGCCAGCGCTGCGCAAACCATCACGTTGACCAACTCCGGGGGCAGCCCGTTTGCCATTTACAGCATCGGCCTAGCGGGCGCTCAGGCGAGCGATTTTCAAATCACAACGAGTTGCGGTTCTGCGTTGGCGGCGGCGGAGAGTTGTAGCATCCTAGTGATCTTCGCCCCAACCGCGGGCGGAACCAGAAGCGCCACAGTCACTATTACCGATTCGGTCGTGGGCACGCCGCAAAGTGTTGCTCTGAGCGGAACGGGAATCGCGGGCACGGCCGGCCTAAGCGCGGCGTCGCTTAACTTCAACGCCTCGGTCGGGCTGACGAGCTCGGCGCAAAGCGTTTCGCTGGCCAACACAGGCAGCGTTCCGCTACAGATCCTCAGCGTCACGCTCAGCGGGTCGAATTCCGGCGAATTTCAGCTCTCGACAGGCTGTGGCTCCAGCGTCTCGGCCGGGGCAAGCTGCAGTTTCTCCGTTACCTTTTCACCCGCCGCAGCCGGCAGCCGTTCCGCCACTCTCAGCATTTTTGACAATGCGACTGGTTCTCCGCAGACGGTGACGCTCAACGGGACAGCGACGGTGGTGATTCCCAGCAACGGCCTGCGGTTCATTCCCATCACACCTTGCCGCATTGCCGACACGCGCACGGCGACGGGGCCATTTGGCGGGCCGATCCTGAGTCAAGGAGTTACCAGAAGCTTTCCAGTGCCGAGCAGCCCTTGCGCCATTCCGGCGGAAGCCCAGGCCTACTCGCTGAATTTCACCGTTGTCCCGGCTACCTGGTTAGGCTTTATGACGGTTTGGCCCACCGGGCTGCCTTTGCCCATCGCTTCGCTGCTCAATTCCGATGGGCGCGTCAAAGCCAACGCTGCCATTCTTCCAGCCGGAACCGGCGGCGCCATCTCGGTGTATGCGTCGCAGGATACCCATGTAATTATCGATATCAACGGCTATTTTGTGCCGGCCACCAATTTAAATGCCTTGGGCTTCTATCCTTTGACGCCGTGCCGCATCGCCGACACGCGGCTTACGTCGGCGCCGCTCCAGGGTTGGGTGTCGCGAAACTTCTCGCCCCTCACGAGCAGTTGTCCGATTCCGCCGTCGGCGCAAGCGTATTCGCTCAACATGACTGCGATTCCGATTGCGGCTATCGGTTACTTAACCACGTGGCCGGCCGGACTGCCGCAGCCGCTCGCTTCTACCTTGAACACGTCTACGTTAGAGGTCACCGCCAATGCCGCGATTGTTCCCGCCGGGACCAACGGCGAGGTGACCGTGCTTTCGAGCGACCCGACTCATCTGGTGATCGACATAGACGGCTATTTTGCTCCGGCGATCGCGAGCGGAGCGCTTTCGTTGTTTAGCGTAACGCCCTGCCGCGCGCTGGACACGCGCCTCACCAGCGGACCCATTAGCGGCACCGTGGCGATCCCCATTGCCGGATCTGCCTGCCAGGTCTCTACCACGGCGCAGGCTTACGTATTGAACGCCACCGTGGTGCCAACTACCTCGTTAGGGTTCTTGAGCCTATGGCAAGACGGCGCGCCTTTTCCGCTTTCATCTCTGCTCAATGCCGACGATAGGGCTGTGACTTCAAACATGGGTATTATTCCGACCACAAACGGCTCGGTGGATACCATGCCTTCGAGCGGCACGCAATTGATTATCGATATTTCCGCTTATTTCGCGCCTTGACCTATAATCCTAGTTGCTCAATTGTGAGCA
>Ga0302319_10019750_pt1 | contig 12223 bp, 14 predicted proteins | sample Bog_T0_2_FD_203319 | JGI IMG/M metagenome (GOLD analysis project Ga0302319, IMG submission 203319) | Peat permafrost microbial communities from Stordalen Mire near Abisko, Sweden - Bog_T0_2 | ecosystem: Environmental > Terrestrial > Soil > Wetlands > Peat | place: Sweden: Abisko, Stordalen Mire... | reverse complement strand
GCGTGCGGCCGGGTATGAACCTGGAGCCGTGCTGCCGTCGGGCCTGGCGGCTTTGGAGGCGGGTAACGTCGAGGATCAGATGGAAGCCTTGCTGATCGCGAACCTGAGCGACCTGGCGCTGACGACTTCGATCACCAACGGTCAAGACCTGCTGCTCTATCGCACACTGGAGCTGCCGGACGATGCCGGACTGCGCGTGCGGGAGGTGCAACGGGGCATTGCCGTGGCGGCCGCCTATTATGAAGACAAACTCGGGGCGCGGGCGCGCCGGCTTTTCCTGTCTCATCATTACGGCACTGGCAGCGTGCCCGGAGCTTACGCCAGAAGCGAGAGCGGAGTTGAAGCTTTCGCGCGGTGGATCGACGATCCGGAGTTAACAGTTGTCGAACTAGCGCCACGGCCAGAGACCGGCGCATTGACGGCACTGGGAAATACAAGCATTGCCGGTGTAGCCGGCGCGTTGGCGGGGGTGCGATAGATGAGGATCAGTCTGAATCTCGCCACCCGTCCGTTCGCCGATATTGGCCCGGCGATGAAGCGGTTGCGCATCGCGATGGGTGTGCTTGTGGTGGTAGCGATTGGTTTGATTCTGGGGTTGCGGGCCTTCGACCAAAAAGCCGAGCTTGCCCGTGCCCGCGACCATTCACTGGATGGGCAGATTGCCCGCATCGCGCAGGAACGCCAGGGCTACCAGAACCTGATGAAGGAACCGGCCAACGCCCAGTTATTGCAACAGGCGGGAGCTCTGAACAAGTTGTTCGACGAGAAGTCGTTCTCATGGACGCTGGCGATGGAGGACCTTGAAACCGTGCTGCCCGGCGGAGTGCAGGTGACCACGATCGAACCGATACGGGAGAAAGACGGCCACATCACGCTGAAGCTGCGCGTCGCCGGGCCGCGCGATCGAGCCGTGGACCTGGTGAGGAACCTGGAGCACTCGAAGCGCTTTCTATTGCCTCGCATCACGGGAGAGAACGCAGAGGCCACCGAGGGGCCCGCGGCTCGGGTGAATGTGGCTGCGAGCGCATCAGACCGTGTCAACTTCGATCTTCTGGCCGAGTACAATCCGGCACTGCCCGGCGAGCGCAGAATGACCAGGAAGCGGGCCGGTGAAGAAGAAAGTCGAAACGGTTTGAAAGAGGTTAGGCCGGGCGAAGGCCGCCCCATGGCTGGGCAGGGGTTTGGAGCAGGCCAGGGACGCCCGCCTTATGCGGGATCGCCGCAGATGAACGCGCTGCCAAATCGCAACCCTGCGCTATTGCATGATCCTGCGAACGGAGGCCAACGATGAACGAGGGCGGCCCGAAGGCAGTGTGGCGCGAGCGACTTGCCTCACCTTTGACCTGGCACTATGTCGGGTTCGGTGTGTTGCTTGCCCTTGTAATTGGATTGGGCATTCGGCTGGGGCTTGACTGGGCGGCCACGAACGACCGTTCTACAGACGCGCTGGCCGGCAAGCAGATTGAGCTGAGAGCCATGGACAAGGCCACGGCACCGCTGCGGGGCCTGGATGAGCGCGTTGCCGAGGCCCGCACGCAGATGGACAGCTTCTATGCCGGGCGCATCCCGGCCCACTACTCGTCGATTGCCATGCGGATTGGCGAGTTGGAGGTCAAGTCAGGGGTAAAGCTCTCAAGGGTGCAATATACGCAGGGCCCGCCGGGGTCGGAATTGACAGAAATCTCAATGGACGCGGGCATCAGCGGCGATTATCCGGCGATCATGCGCTTTGTGAACGGGCTGGAGCGCGACCAGACATTCTTTGTGATTCGAGCAATGGCCCTGGCTGGACAGCAGGGCGGCCTGGTGAACCTTCGTCTTCGCGTCTCCACCTGGCTGCGTCCCTCGGATGCGGCGGCCAGCGGCTTGCCGCCGACACCGGATGCCGATGACACAGGAACTGCCCCGCCCATTGCGGGCAAGGAGGGTGAGTAGCGATGGCCCTCCAACTGGGAACAGAAAATAAGAAGCAGGTCTACCTGGTGGTGGCGATGTTCGCGATCATCATTCCGGCGGCGGGATACGAGATCTACGGAATGTTCGCCTCACCGTCTGCGCCTGCACGCCCTGCAACGCCGCCTGCGGCACAAGTGCAACGAATTGGCGCTGACGGTCGTGTAATGCAGGTTTCTGTTGTCGCGGGTCCTGCAGCTCAACAACTCAACGATACGAGTCTTGACCCAACGCTGCACTTTGACAAGCTGGCTGAGAGTGAGCAGGTGGAATATGCAGGGACGGGGCGAAATATTTTCTCTGCCGAATCCATCGCGCCGGTCAAGTTGGAAACCCCGATCAAGACAGCGAGAAACAGCCAGCCGGTCGTGACGGTTCCCCTGCCGACCGCGCCGCCAAAGCCGCCTGCGATCGACATCAAGTATTTCGGCTACACCCAGGCGAAGGATAAATCGCTGCAAGCTTTCTTTGTCCACGGCGAGGATGTCTTCATGGCTAGGACCGGTGAAATTGTCGACCACCGATACAAGGTAGGAACGATTATGCCGGGCAGTGTGCAGGTGACGGACCTGGGCTATAACAACACCCAGACACTGCCGTTGACGGCGAACTGAGTGCAGCTTCTAGCTGCTAGCTTCCAGCTTTTAGCTTTTGATGCTTGCACGAAAGTGAATTTGCCAAGGACAGAAAAAGGCTGGTGTCCGCATGGACCGGCTAGAGGCCAGAAGCTAGTGGCTAAATCATGATGAAGAACAACCCAACCCGGCAACGCAAGCCTTCTGAAGAGGGCTACATGCTTGTTGTGGTGATCTTCATGCTGGCGATCCTGATGCTGTCGCTCACTCTGGCAGCGCCTGTAATCAAAAAGGAGATTCAACGCGACCGCGATGTCGAGACCATGCATCGGGGCAAGCAATACGCCCGCGCCGTGAAGCTCTATTACAAGAAGTTTGGCGCCTACCCGCCGACCGTCGACGCGCTGGTAAAGCAGAACGAGATTCGCTTTTTGCGCAAGAAATATATCGATCCGACCACCGGCAAAGATGAATGGAAGATCGTCCGCGTGGGCCAGCAAAAAACGCAGACTCTGGGCTTTTTTGGCCAGCCCATTGGCGGTGGCGGCTCCTTTGGGACTGGTGCGATGGGCGGTGTGCCGATTGGGTCTCCGGCGAGCGGCGGTTCAAGCTTTGGCGGGACGAGTACACCCGGTGCGGGAGCGGCTCCTAATGGCGCGGCGGGCAGCCCGGCAGACGGGACCACTGGCGCAGCAGGCGGCGTCGATCCAAATGCTGCTGGCGGCGTTTCTGGGAGCAGCGGTACGGGCCTCACTGGGCAGACCTTTGGCGGCGCGCCGATCATGGGGTTTTCGCCCAACAGTCCGAAGCAGTCAATTCTGGTCTACAAGAAGAAGAACCATTACAACGAGTGGGAGTTTCTCTACGACCCGCTTGCCGATCAACTGACGCAGGCAGGCGTCCCAGGGACACCAACGCAGCCGGCAAATGGGATGACCCCAATGGGCAGCCCATCGACCACTGCGCCGACAAGCCCGGCCCCAACGACGCCTGCTCCAACACCTTAGCAGAAGGCGAATTCTTCGCGATCAAAGGGAATTCTGAACGCAAAAAAGCCCGTCCCTTCTCAAGGGGCGGGCCTTTTTGCGAATATTTGCAGCTGTGTGTTAAACGCTGAAGGAGGAACCGCAGCCGCAGGTGCTCTTGACCTGGGGATTCTCAAACTTGAAGCCGGCTGCCTCAAGGGTCTCAACGTAGTCGACAATGCAGCCGTTGAGGTACATGAGCGAGGTGGCGTCTACGTAGACCGCCAAGTCATCGAACTTGAAGACCTTGTCCATCATGCCGCTCTGGTTTTCAAAGGCCATGGAGTACTGGAAGCCGGAGCAGCCGCCACCGACAACGCCGATGCGGAGCCCCGCGGGGATCGGATCCTGCGTGGCCATGATCTCGCGCACCTTGGTAATGGCCTGAGGGGTCAGGTGGAGGGGCGCCTTCTTTTCGGTTACCTGCTCGGGTGCAACGGTTGCTGTGGCCATGGTTTCCTCTCAAACTCTGAAATGTCTTCCGTAATCCGTGGTGATACCTGTTCCAACTGTACTGCTCTGTGACCTGTGACACAAGCCCAATCCGCGGCTCACGTCCCATTGGATGCAACCGCGGGCGGGAAAGTCGCAGGGTGGATCGGGGAAATTCAGCCTTGAATTTGACCTTGAAAGCCCCTTTGCGACGGTTTGAAGCCTGGTTTTACCGCACAAAAATGGCTGTGATTGTGATCACGATGCAAGACTCCGTTCGGAGCTATGATCAAAAACCGTAAGGCCCCTCTACTCACGAGACCGCGCGTTCCGCACGTGCCCGCCGGTATCTGGGACCGACAGACTTCTGGAGGTGGAAAATGACAATTGTTCCGGTAATGTGGGCTGTTTGGGGATTGCTCATCGTGGTGACAATCGCCGTCTCGATTTATCAATCGCGGATGACCCGCGACGAAGAGGACCAGATCTTTTTGAGCGATGGATTCGAACACGAAAAGGTCCACCAGTCTGCGATCCAGGCTAAGGTAGGCCAGATTCAGCCGATCTTGAAGGCTTGCAAGTGGATGATTGCCGCTGCCACGGTATTTGTGGTCGGCTACTACATCGTGGACGCCATCAACCAGTTCAAGTAACGCGCAGCTTCAGGTATGGCATGACATGCGCTGGCGGCAACCCTCGGGTTATCGCCAGCGGGTCACAGTTCCCGGCGCTGCCTACTCCACTTCCTCCTTGGCCTTGTAGCCGTCGCGGGCAACGATGTCGTATTTCAGCTGTTTGTGCTTCTCGTCCTGGATGCGCAAGGGTTGGCCCTCATCATCGACAAGCTCCACGCGAACCTTGCGATAGGTGCCGTCCTGCTTGGCGTTCGATGGGCGGTAGACCAGCTCGTACTTGTTGCGGATGTTCTGGTTGATCTCCTGGAAGATGTCAGGCATCTCACCCGCAAAGCGCGGGAAGTAGCTTGCGCCCCCGGTCATGCTGGCAAATGTCCTCATCTGATTGTCGGCCTGCAAGAAATCCATGTCGCGGATCGAGGCATTCATGCCGCCACCGCCGCCGGTCATAGCCCGCATTGCGCCCCCGGTGGAGACGGTGAAGATGGTGATGTCTTGCGAGGCCTTGACCTTCTTGTAGATCTTGTCCAAGGTGAGCCTGGAGAAGGAGTCGCGCCCTGAAGCGATGATAATGATGTACTTGCGGCCCTCGATGCGTTCGAGGCGATCGAGGCCTTCGTAGAGCGCGTCGAACAAGTTGGTCTCGCTGAAGCCGGGAATCATCAGCGAGTTGAGCGCTTCCGCCAACTGGCGCTTGTCCTGGGTAAAGTCGGTGACAATCTGCGTCCGCATGTCAAAGGTCATCAGGGCCACGTAGTCCTGGGGATGCAACTGGTTTGCAAACGCGTAGGCCGCGTTGCGCATGTCATAGATAAAGTTGTAGTTCTTGGCGGCGAACTCGCAGAGCAGCAGGGCCGTGATGGGCGCCTCGATGCGCTTGAAGCCGGAGACCTTCTGTTCCACCCCATCCTCATAGACGCGAAAGTTGCTTGGCTTGAGCCCAGGGACAAACTGGTGAGTCTTTTCCAGAATTACACCGACGTCGACGTTCACCTCGGGAACATCAACGCGAAGAGAGAAAGTGGGCATTCCCGCAGGATTGTTGATCTTGGGCGCAACCGGGGCCGGCGGCGGCGTATCCTCCGGCACCTCTTTCTTTTTGGGCAGCGCAATGGCTCCTGGATCGGCTCCTGGGCCGCCCGCATCGGGAGTGGCCTGGTCGGGCTGCTGTTGAGCCGGAGGGGTGGCCTGGGCGCGGACGAAAGGCGCGAGCGCCAGCAATAGCAGAGCGAGCAACACCGGGGCAATTGAACGGCGGCAAACCTGGAAGACCGACGGGCGGTTCATTGAGATGCAAGACGACGGGGACATGGCTACCTCTTAGGTGAACAGCATACGGTAATACAGCTTTGAAGCGCAGCTCTCAGCTTCCAGCCATTAGCCCCGGTTCGCTGCGCAGGACTACTGCCAGAAGCTGATCGATAGAGGCTCCCGCCCTTCGGGCTGTACTCTTATAGACGTGAGAACTTCCCCAAAGGCAATCTGGACCCGCGTCGCGACGGTGGCGGCTACGATCGGAATGGGATCGCTCGTGCTGCTTGCTCCGGACAGGTCGTGGACGCAGAGCGGAGCTCCCTCGGCAGGCCCACCTGCTTCGAGCGGGGGGATTTTCCCTTTGAGCCAGGTTCGCAGGGGAATGACGGCGACGGCCTGGACCGTTTTCACGGGGACCAAACCGGAGGCCATGCAGGTGGAGATTCTGGGCGTGCTCCGCGGTGCGCGGGGACCGGGCCATGACATGATCCTTGTCCAACTTCATGGGACGAAGCCGGAGTACACAGGCGTGGTGGCGGGCATGAGCGGCAGCCCGGTCTACATCGGTGACAAGCTGTTGGGTTCGCTCTCGTACCGCATAGGTGAATTCAGCAAGGACCCGATCGCGGGCATCACGCCGATTGAGCAGATGCTGGAGGTGCGCGATCTGCCGATTGGGAACGAGGGAGCGAAAAGCGAGGGACCAGGGAATAGGGGACAGGGAACAGGGCCCGCCTATTCAGCGGCTGCGGAGAGCGCCGGGGCTGGCACAGGAATGAATTTCAAAGCGATGGAGACGCCTCTGGTGATGAGTGGGTTCGGTCCGGAGGCGATTCGGCTTTGGCAAAAGCAAACTGCCGGGACGGGGCTCGATATTGTTGCCGCTGGCGGGATGGGCGGGGCGTCGAGTCCGGTTCCGGGAGAATCGGGTTCAGGAGGGTCACAGGCGACCGGGGGACCGATCAATACGGAGATTTCGGCTGCGGCGCTGGCGACCGTTGAGCCGGGGTCGGCGGTCAGTGCGGAACTGGTGCGGGGCGACCTGGAGATTGCGGCAACCTGCACGGTTACCTACATCGATCCGAAACAGCTCTTGGCGTGCGGCCACCCGATCTTGCAAGCGGGCTCGGTTTCACTGCCGATGACAACGGCGGAGGTGGTGGCTACGCTGGCTTCTCCGCTGAACGCATTCAAGATCATCAATACCGGGGACCCGATCGGCGCGTTTACCGAAGACCGCGACTCGGCCATACGCGGCGTGCTGGGAATGAAACCGAGGATGATCCCGGTTCATATTGCCGTACACAGGCCGGAGGGCGAGAGGAAGCTCAATATTGAGGTACTCGACCTGCCTTCGCTTACCCCATCTGCCGTCCTGGTGGCGCTTTACCAGTCGTTGCTGCAGACCAATGAAAGCAGCGCGGACACGAGCTACCACCTGACCGGCAGCATCGATCTGGAAGGATACCCACCCTCTCCGCTCGATCTTTGGGCCTCGGCCGGTGGACAGATGGCAGCGCCTTTGGCCATCGCCCTCCAGACCGGCGTCCGATTCACGCAGCTCTACTCAAATGGCGCGCGGCTGGGAGCGGTGCGGGGAGTTGAGCTTCACGTGGAAGCGATTCCTCGGGAGATGCAGGTGGAGCTTGAGACAGCCCAGGTGGTTTCAAGCGATATAGCCCATGCCGGCGATACCGTGGTGGTGGAGGCGACGATCCGTCCCTGGCAGCAGCCCGCGCGCAACGTGCGGATCCCCATCAAACTGCCGGCCAGGTTAGGGGCGGGAAATTTGCGGATTTTGATTTCAGATGCCGGGACACTGGACAGGACTCTCGACCAGCCGCGGAACTCCACGCGGCCGATCGATTTGGAAACGGCGCTTGCACAAGCTCGGCGACAACACCCGGCAGACCGCATTTACGTGAGCTTGCTGGTACCCGAAACGCAAGCGGGCGTGGCGGGAAGGACGCTTGAAAGCCTGCCGCTCTCGATGGCGAATGCGCTGGAGCCGCTGCGGACGGAGCAGGACGTGAACCTGAATGGGGAGTCGGCCGAGCTAGAAAGCGATGTGCCGGCTGGAGGAGTTTTGACCGGCTTCCAGATCCTCACCCTGCACATAGATGCGGGCGGCGGTTTAGACTAAGATTGACGTAGCGATTTACCAAGCAATTTTTGAGCCGGCACTTTTTTGGGAAGACTGCCGGTGTTTTTTCACCCCCCAGTGAGGAAACCTGAACGATCATGGCTGAAATTCATGGACTTGCAGCGCACGCGGCTGGGGCAGAACTCTTGCCCTATCACTTCGACCCAGGTGAACTGGGCGCTCACGATGTAGAGATCGCGATCACCCACTGCGGCATCTGCCACAGCGATCTGCATCTAATCTCGAACGACTGGGGAATCAGCCAGTTTCCGTTCATTCCAGGGCATGAAATTGTGGGCACTGTTTCGGCTGCAGGAGCCGCGGTGCGATCGCTCAAAGTGGGCGAGAGGGTGGGCCTTGGCTGGCAATCGAACTCATGCGGAGAGTGCGAGTGGTGCACGCGCGGGATGGAAAATCTGTGTCCGGCGGCAGAGGGCACGTGCGTCCACCGCAATGGCGGTTATGCCGACCATGTTCGAGCGAATTCGCGGTTCGTGATTCCGATTCCAGATGCGCTGGCAAGCGAACATGCGGCACCGCTGCTTTGTGGCGGCATTACGGTCTACAACCCATTGCGCACCCATGGCGTGAACCCATCTTCGCGGGTGGGGGTCATCGGAATCGGCGGACTGGGGCACATGGCGATCCAATTTGCGCGGGTATTTGGCGCTGAAGTTACGGCGTTCTCTACCTCGGCCAACAAAGAGAAGGAAGCACGCGCACTGGGCGCGCACCACTTCGTGAATAGCCGGGAGTCGAAGGCGCTGAAGGAAGTGGCGGGAACCCTTGACCTTATTTTGAGCACGGTGAACGCCGACCAGGACTGGGGCATCTACATCCAGGCGCTGCGGCCAACCGGGACGCTTTGTTTTGTTGGAGTGCCGCCATCGCCGGTGTCGATCCACGCATTTCCTTTGATCTCCGGCTTGCGGACGATCAGCGGAAACCCTACTGGCAGCCCGTACAGAATCAGGGAGATGCTGGATGTAGCGGCGCGGCATGGCGTGAAGGCGCAGATCGAATCGTTCCCGATGAGCAAGGCGAACGAGGCGATCGAGAAAGTAAAGAAGAACAAGGTGCGCTATCGGGCTGTGCTGGCAAATTAAGCCATCGCGCTTGGGTCAGGACTTGTTCCCGATAGCAGGCTTTGCGACAGCCAAGGATTCTGTGACCTTCGAGAGCAGGTCCGCAGGGTGGATGGGCTTGTTGAGCAATGAAATTCGGAGGCTCTCCAGGTCGGCCGCGGCGTGCAGGTCCGCAGTGGATGGTTGCCCGGAGAGCAAGATGATTTTGCAATCGGGGGCTTCGCTCTTGACGGCGAGGGCCAGATCGACGCCGCTCATCCGGGGCAACACAACATCCGAAATAAGCAGATCTGGCGGTACGAGAGCGGCGGTTTCGAGGGCAGTTTTTTCGTCATAGGCAGCCATGGCAGCATAACCGCTCTTCGACAGAATCTCCGCGAGCGTATCCGCAACGATGGGCTCGCCATCGACCACCAGAACGATGGGGCGATGCGCGCTTTCCTGTGCCGACGCAGCAGGCAAAGGCACTTCCGCAATCGGTATGGTGGGGAAATTCGTAGACGGCCTCGCGATCGGTTTGTTTGCCGCGGCCCCTTCAGTCTCAGGCATAGACCCCTCTTAGCTCGTGAACCACTGTCATGGTAACAGGGCATCTATAGCAGGTGATTTGTCCAATCTGGGGCGCGTTCGGGTCGATGGACACCTGCGATCTTACGAGTCTGGTGTTGTGAATGCCACAAACCGGCGGATTTGAATCCTTGTGCTGAAAGCAGAATACTGGCATATTGTTCTCCAATTCTGTTCAATTGAGGCCAATCCCAGAGAGTCTTGACATCTGAGCTGAAGGTGAGCTGGGCGCTATAGGAAGCTCAATGCGACCCGCACACCGATTGGAACTAGCCTCTAAGAGTGACCGTAGCAGGGCATTCAAGCTACGGGGAGACTCTTTGCGATGCGCGGTAAGTCTTTCTAATCTGATATTTATAGGGAGAATCTAGGGAATGGGAGTTTTTTGACAGGACTTCAGGAGGTCTTCGTGAGCGGCTTGCCTATTGTGACGGCCCTGAGTATGCTGTCAATTAGAGGATAGCTTAACGTCAATTTAGGCATACGTTAAGCGCGCCAATCCTTCTTCTCACAAGCCTACCCGTGAGGCGGGCTCCACGAGATGTCAACGAACCCAGATTCGAGCGCAACGCCGATGAAGTTTGAATCTGTTCGTCAGCTTGATGTCCCGAAAGGCCGGGACGGAAAGCACAAGCTGATTGTCACGCAATTGTTGAGCGACATCGATCAACTGACTGCGGGCACAGCGCTCAAGGTGCCGCTCTCCGCGCTGCCCGACACGAAGGAGAACATCCGTTCGGCCCTGAACCGGGCTACGCGCATCAGAGGGATGGAAGTGGCGACCTCGAGCGATGCCGAATACCTTTATGTTTGGAAGGTCGAGGCCGAGTCCTGAGCCGAAGAGGCGGAGCAATCCCCTGCCGATGCACAATCTCTTGAATGCAAAACCATCATGACAAACGTTCGCATCGATAAGTGGCTTTGGGCTGCGCGGTTCTTCAAGACGCGGGCGCTGGCGTCGAAGGCTTGCGACCTGGGGCGGATTTATTCCAATGGCATTCAGGCCAAGGCGGCGCGTGAGGTTCGCGTGAGCGACCTGTTGACGGTGAAGAACGAGGGCGGCGAGTTCAAGATTGAAGTGCTGCTGCTGAGCGAGATGCGCGGGCCTGCAGCGGTGGCGCAGACGCTCTATCGAGAATCGGAAGAGAGCAAGGCGGCAAGGCTGAAGGCGGCTGCGGAGCGGAAGGCGATGCAGGAGTTCGCGCCGCTGCCGGAGCACCGGCCGTCGAAGCGTGACCGTCGGCGGATTATTCAATTTCGCGGAGAACGGTAGGGCCGCATCTAATCGGATGCGTGGCAGCCTGTCGCTTTTGAAGTTGGTGTAAAGCGCGGGGCCGTATGTCTCAGATCCAGCACCACTTCAACGCTATAGCCGATCACGCTCGGATCTTTGGCCGCTGCACCTTTGTACGCGGCGGCACAATCCGGAGGCGCAAGGTCCGCCAACCCAGTAGCTTCTCGAATCTTGCTCCAGCAGTTCTTCTCATCGGCGCGCAACGAGCAGGATGCCTGATATGTCCGGCGGTAACTCAGCTTGACTGCGGCAGTGTCGGCAACTCCGCTCGGTGGACTGGTCAATTCGACGGCACGCATGCCAGCAGTGACATCCTCAAACAGTTTTGTGCCATCGAGACCGTTGAAGACAGCGAAGCCCATGGCATTGTCCGCCCCCTCATCGGCGTCGAAAAAGGCAAAATCTCCCTTGACGCCCTTGAAATAGCCAGACCATTGCCTGGCATCGATAACCATCTCATTCTTCACGTTGGCCCGATGGCAATCCGGAGCTGTTTGACCCTTGGGGACGGGAATGATAGAAAGCTGTTCAGCGCCCAATTCTCCCAGGTCAACCTGTTTGACAACGAAGTGTGGGTAGTAGAAGCAGGAAAGTATCGGCTTGGATTGGGGATTGTCCGGGTCTCGCGGCAAGGGCGCGCGGGTTTCACGCAAAGGCTTCTCGAACAAAGCAGCCGAGTCGGCCGCGCACGGCAATGGAAGAGCGAGGGCGAACGAAACGCCGCAAGATACCATGAATGCTAGAGTCCTCATATTTTTTGCGAGAGCCTCCTGTTGTGATTTGATTCCCACGAATTGTACTTCGAGGATCAATGGGGAGACCAGGGCCTGCCTATTTCGGTAGTGGGTCGTTTTGGATTTCCACAGGGCGGCGCGTCATTTTGGCGCTGGTGCTATGTGTGGCCGTTATATTCGGATGGGCCGCAAGCCACGAATGGTCTTTCGTCGCCGGGGCGATACGCAAAGCACCAACGGGTTTCGTGTACGCTCCGGCTACCATCAGGCAGAGTAAACACATCCTCGTATGCGATACGTCCGTAGAACATCAAGAAGTCCGTAAAATACTCCACCTGTTCCGGTGTTTTGCCACGCTTCCATACCAAATCTGGCTTAAATCCGGGATGGAGTTTGAAGCTGTCTCCATTCACAGTGAAGGTTGGATCAGGCAGAAAAATCGGGCTGGAATAATCAAATGGAACTGGGAGATTGTCGGGACGGTCAATAAAACAGTGGCCAGAGTCGCCACCGATGATCTTGGCAG
>Ga0302319_10019749_pt1 | contig 12224 bp, 13 predicted proteins | sample Bog_T0_2_FD_203319 | JGI IMG/M metagenome (GOLD analysis project Ga0302319, IMG submission 203319) | Peat permafrost microbial communities from Stordalen Mire near Abisko, Sweden - Bog_T0_2 | ecosystem: Environmental > Terrestrial > Soil > Wetlands > Peat | place: Sweden: Abisko, Stordalen Mire... | reverse complement strand
GTGGACGAATTCGCCAGGCTTGAGATCGCAGACTTGCGCCACCATGCAGGTGAGCAACGCATAGGAGGCGATGTTGAACGGGACGCCGAGGAAGAGATCGGCGCTGCGCTGGTAAAGCTGGCAACTCAATTCGCCGTCGAGGACGAAGAACTGGAAGAGCGCGTGGCAGGGGGGCAGCGCCATGGCCTCGACTTCCGCCGGGTTCCACGCCGTGACGATGTGGCGGCGGCTGTCGGGCTTGCGGCGAATCTGGTCGATCACGCGCGCGATCTGGTCGACGGAGCCGCCCTCGGGCGCGCGCCAGTCGCGCCATTGCGCGCCGTAGACACGTCCGAGATTTCCCTCCGCATCGGCCCATTCGTTCCAGATGGAGACGCCATGTTCCTGGAGCCATTTGACGTTCGTGTCGCCGCGCAGGAACCAGAGCAGTTCATACACGACTGATTTGAAATGGACTTTCTTGGTGGTCAGCAGCGGAAACCCGGCTTGAAGCGGGAACCGGGCTTGCACGCCGAAGATGGAGCGCGTGCCGGTGCCGGTGCTGTCGGACTTGGGGCGACCCTGCTCAAGGACGAGGCGCAGGAGATCGTGGTACTGCTGCATTAGCCACTAATGTAGCGATGGTACGCCACGGGACAATCTGCATTTATCGAGCGACCACGATATTAATTAAGCGCCCGCTTTCTTCAACTCCGACATGGTGAAGAGAGGCGAGAGAATGAGGTCGGCCTTGGCGAGATTCGCCGGGCCGCCCGATTCGCGGTCGATAACGCAGACCACTGCGCTCAACACGGCGCCTTCCTCGCGCAGGGCTTTCGCCGCATCGAGAATCGCGCCGCCGGAAGTGACCACGTCCTCGACGATGAGCAATCGGCGTCCGCGCACCTGGCCACCCTCGGCGATTTTGCAGGTGCCGTAGTCCTTCGCCTTTTTCCGCACAAACAACACGGGCAGGCCGGTCAATTGCGAGAGCATCGTGGCGATGGGTATGCCGCCCATTTCGAGCCCGGCCAACGCGTCGATGTTCGGGGGAACCAACGCGACCATGGCGCTGGCGATGTGCTTAAGCAGGTCCGGGTCGGCCTCGAAGAGGTACTTGTCGAAGTATTCGGTGCTCTTCGCGCCGGAACGCAGGGTGAAGTCGCCCGTGATGTGGGCGGTATCGTAAATCCGTTTGGCGAGCGGCGTTTTGTCCGGCATGCGTCAACTCCTCACCTGCGCGATGACCTCGATCTCGACGCGCGCGTCACGCGGCAACCGCGCCACCTGCACGGTCGAGCGGGCCGGCGGCGTCCCGGTGAAGTGCTGCGCGTAGACTTCGTTCATCGCGGCGAATTCGTTCATGTCGGCCAGGAAGACGGTCGCCTTAACCACGTCGCTCAGGTCGAGTTTTTGGGAGGCGAGCAACGCCTTGATGTTGGCGATGACCTGTTCGGTCTGTTCCTTGATCATGCCCTCCACGATTTTGCCCGTGTCGCGCACGAGGGGAATCTGACCGGCGAGAAAGACAAAGGAATCGGTCTTGATGCCCTGGGAGTAGGGCCCGACGGCGGGCGGCGCGTCGGGAGAACTGATGGCGGTGCGGCTCATTTCACTTCCTCGTACCAGGCCATCTGGATGGCTTCGAGGATCGATTCGCTTGATTTGTCGTGCGCGTCGTCGAAGTCCTCCAATTCGACGATCATCTTGTGGAGCTTGGGAAAGCTGAGCTTGAGCGGGTCTTGATCGGGATGCGCGTCGATCAGCGCGTACGCGATATCGTCTGTATCCTTCCAGGTTAATTTATGAGCCATGCCCCAACGGATAGCGAACGGTGCGGGCGTGTCAATGCGGGGGCTCGCGCCATTCCCGTTTTTTCCGTTCGTTGCGCCGTGAACCGCAGGCGAGACGGGTTCGGCAGGGGCTTCCGGTGCAGTCTCCGGCGGCTTCTCTTCCCTGCGCTCCGGTGCAGCAGGCTCTTGCGTTTCCGCCACGACTTCCACCGGATTTTCCTCCCGCCACGCCGGCGAAGCGGAACCATTTGATGCGGGTTCGACGTTGCCGCCCACTGATTTTTCCTCCCGGAATTCGGCTTCCTCATGCTCCTGCGCGTCCTCCCCCGGCATCAGGGCCAGGTAATTCTGATCGTTGGGCCGCGCGCCATCCTGCAGCAAGAGGGAATCAGGCGTCTCCGTCCGGCCTGCCAGAAGATATGAAGCCTGCCGGTCGAGCGGCAACAGCAGCTGGGTGAGCGCCTCCTTCCAGGTACCCTCGACCCAATAGGGATCGCGGGAAAAAGTTCCCTCCATGTTAAACTCAGCCCAAAGCCAGGTGTAGCTGCCGACCTCGGCGGCAAACCCGCCGTTCTGCGCCACAACGAGTGATGTTTTCTCGCCGGGGACGTGCTCGATCTGGCAGATCAACTCGGCTCCATCCTGCAGCCGCCAGCGCAGATCCCAGTACACATTGGGGTCGATGATCCAGCTGCGTCCGTGGTCGCGAACCATGAGGGCAAGCGCCTGCGAAAACTGACGCCACTCCTTTTCGTTCCAAGCGGGTGGTTGGATGATTTCCTTCACCCGCTGCATCCGCAGGCGCCACTCGGCCAAAATGCGGCGCAATTCAACCGGCGAAATCATCGGAAAGAGAGCGAATCAATACTTGCGCGTGGTGGAAGCCTGATATTCGAGATCCTTGATCCTGGCGCGCAAACTCGAAGTTTCCTCGGCCCGGGCTTGTTTTTCCTGCCGGATAGCCGCAACTGATTCCTGGGTTGTGGCCAGGAGCTTATTAATGGTCTCCTGCTCTTTCAAAATCAATTCCTGCTGACGTCCGATCTGGGCCTCGGCCTCGGTCAGCGTATCCAGGGTGGAGGCAAGCTTGGCGTTCAGCTCCTTGTTTGCGGCAGCATACTTGTCATCCAACTGGCTGACCGTAACGGTCTGCTGGTGAAGTTGGACGGAGACGACATAAGCGCCATAGCCGGCAAGCGCCGCTCCGAGCACGAAGAAGGCGATGAGCGAATAAACAAGAATGGAGAGTACGCCGCCGACCGATTTCTGCTCACGGGCCTGGCGTTCCACATTGGTCCGATAGTCAACCACCGAGGAGACCCGACCCGGGGCAGCTGTCGCCGCCGGCCGGGTGGGAGATGTGGACGGCGCAGGGGTGGAGGAAGTCGGGCTGGATGTGGGGGTCGATTTCATAGGGGAAGTCTCTTCCTTGTCCTTGCGCACACTGGTGCTGTAGTAGAGCGTGGCAGGACGGGTGCCATGAGGGGAGGCAGGGGTTGGGTTGGTCGTGGTGGAATTTACCCGGGGGTAAGTGCCGGCGGAGGCGGGCTTGGACGGTTTGGCCGTTGAAGAGAAGGAGGGGCGGGAGGGCGCCGTCGTTGGAGTGGTCGATGTTTCTGCTTCGGTTTCAGCTTCAACATCCTGTTCGAGCCCGGGCTCCAGTTTCGACTTGGGCGGAACCGCAGAAAAGGGAGGCGCTTCGCTGGCAAGTTCCCGTGCCGCCGCCGGTGCGCCGCTGGCAGGTTTAAGTGAAGTTGCCGGGCCGGGCCTGAGGGATCTACGCCGGACGCGGGGATTCTCCTCAACGGGTTTGGCGAAATCAAACTCGCCTGGCATTTCTTCGGGGTCGGGCTTGGTGGCAGGGAGATCGTTGTCCGGCATGGCTCATTGACAAATAAACCCCCGCGAAGGCAATTCAAGACATAAACCCGTTTTTAGTGAAGATTTCGCGACTTTCTTGTTACGAAATTTTCGTAAATAGTGCGTTAGATCGAGAACGTGCGATGTTCCCGCTTGGCAAAATCAACTCTGCCCGTAGTTTCGTTCCGTGGTCATTTTCAAGTTTCGAAACCTTAAGACGGGCCAGGCCACACCCATACCTCCCGGCGAATTTTCAGTTGGCCGGGCGGATGATGCGTACGTTCACGTGGATGACGGTTCGGTTAGCAGGCGGCATGCGACGATTTTCAACGGGGATGAAGGATTTTTTGTGGAAGACCTCGGCTCCTCCAACGGGACAGCCGCGCATGGAGCCTTTATCACGGGACGGATGAAGGTTGAGTTCGGCGATGTCATTCATGTTGGTTCGGTTGCGTTTCGCATCGATCCCGAGGTGGCGGGCGAAGCCGTGGCGGCGCCATCGGCCGGATTGCGCACGAGTGATCGCGATTACATGCGGCGGGATACGGAGCGGCTGATTGCGCCTGGAGAAGCACCCCGGGTGGTTGAGACGCTCTCCGCGGAGCAACTTTTAGCACCGGAGGTCGATCAGGTTACCGATGCAGACGCCGAGGATCTGAATGCCATCACCATCCGTGAACCCGAACCGGCTCCGGCCGCGCGGCTTCCCATTATCCGGCCCGGGGGCACCCCCTTGACGAAACAAACACCCGCGTCACCGGCTGCGGCAACTTCCCCGCCGCCGTACACCGCACCACCCCGGCCCCAACCCCAAATGGGGCCGGCCGGTAAGTTTCGCCCCTCATCAGCGTTGACCACCTCACCGTCAGCTGCCGCGAGTCCAGCCGCTGCACCGTCCCTGCCCCGGACGGAAACTTTGCCAGCGCCCGGGCAGAATCCGCCCGCCACCCAAGAAACCGGGATCAATTGGGGATTACTGCTGATTGTGTTTTTGGCCGGGATGGGAACCGGCTTACTGCTGGGCCTCTGTTTTGCCAGGATCTTCATCGAGTTGGGCGGCAAGGCGTCCGGTTTACCGTGAACTTTTGTTTCCCATCCGGCTTTATTCAAAGAAGAATAGCGTTGGAATAAAAATTGCATGAGATATTTGTCAGGACGGACTGAAATAGATCCGGCAGCCGCTTACCTTTGAAATGGCACCCCTATGAAACTGATCGCCTACAAGACCTACGACTACAATTGTCAGCACCTGGTTCCTGCCGCCCGCACCCGCGACTGGATGGACAAGACGCCCGGCGCGTTTGCCTATCACTGCCTGCCGCTGGTGATGGCGAACAGCCTCGGCTGGTTTGTCCTCAATCAGGTTCCTTGTGAGATGGAATGGGACGGGACGGAACCCTCCAGCGGCCTGAAAGTCTGGCCCACCGAGGAATTGACCGAATTGGAAAAGCATTTCCTGCCCTCATCGCACTTCGGCTCGGGAGTGCTCACCTTTCATGCCGAGTTCATGTTCTGGACGGAAAAGAAGATCAGCCTTATTACCAAGGGCCCGGCCAACCTGCCGAAACACGGCATTCAATCGCTCGAAGGCGTGATTGAAACCGACTGGTTGCCGTATCCCTTTACCATGAACTGGAAGATGACGGCAAAGAACACCCGGGTCCGCTTCGAACGAAACGAGCCGATTGCCCAGATCATTCCCTATCCCGCCGATCTCATCAGCAGCATGGAGCCGGAAATCCGCACCATGGATTCCAATCCCGAGCTATTTGCCAAGTATGAGGACTACCGGAAGAAGCGGGTGGTCTTTAACAAAAAATTCGATTACGACGGGACCAAGCGCCAGAAATATTACGTGCGAGGAGAGGATTCCCTCGGCAACAAGTATCCCGACCAGCACAAGACAGACTGGAAGACAAAGCCCTTTATCAACGTGCCCTAAATTGCCCACCTTTTGCAGTTTAATTTTAGATTCTTACCATGACCAATACCCTGACGGAACCGGCGGCGAACAGCGAAACCCTTAACTTTGAGAATGCGCGGGCCGCCCAGGCCCTCTATGTCAACGACCCGCAAAACTTGAGACGGATCGAAGAACGCTTCGGCGTTAAAATCACCACCCGCGACGGCTGGATCAAGGTTGACGGTTTGCCGGAATCGATTGCGAAGGCCCGCGATGTTTTCCAGCAACTTCATCTCGCCCGCGAGAAGGGGCTCTACATACGCAAAACCGAATTTAGTTTCGCCTTGGAGTCCGTTTCCAAGGGCACCGAAATCACGCTGCCTGATCTTCACGCTGCCCGGATTCAAATCTCCGCCAAGAAGCCGCCCATCATCCCCAAGTCGCTCCAGCAAAAGCGCTACGTGGAGGCGGTCAAGACCCACGACCTGATCTTTGGCGTCGGGCCCGCCGGCACCGGCAAGACCTTCCTTGCCATGGCGATGGCCGTGGCTGCGCTAAAAAACGAAGAAGTCACCCGCATCGTCCTGACCCGCCCTGCTGTGGAAGCGGGCGAGGCCCTCGGCTTTTTGCCCGGCGATCTCCAAGAGAAGATCTTTCCCTACCTGCGCCCGCTTTACGACGCGCTGAACGACATGCTCGAGAACGAGGAAATCCAGCGTTACATGGACAAGGGAATCATTGAAATCGCGCCGCTGGCCTACATGCGCGGCCGCACGCTGAGCCGCAGTTTCATTATCCTGGACGAGGCGCAGAACACGACCACTGAGCAGATGTTCATGTTCCTCACCCGGTTGGGCGAGGGCTCCAAGTGTGTGGTCACCGGCGACCCCTCTCAAGTTGATTTGCCTCATAACCGCAAGTCGGGATTGATTGAATCAATGCAGGCTCTGCATGGCTGCGAAGGCATTTTTTGCACCAAGTTCGACGAAGTGGATGTTATTCGCCATGAACTGGTTCAGCGGATTATTCGCGCGTATAAGGCCCATCGCGGTGAAAAAACCACCAGCCTGACCCTCTAAATGGGGTATACTGCGCGCTAGCAATATCCCATGATCACCGATTGGCTTGAACGTCGTCGTCTGGTTCGCAAGGGGCTGGCCTGTGACAAGACACGGCTCTGCCACTCCGACGATACTTTTCAGGGGCGGATGGACTCCAGTTTGCCGTTGCGCCTGCTTATCCTGGCAGGCTTCATCATGCTCCTGCATCTGGGCGTGGCCTGGGGCAACGTCGGCAATGTTGTCGAGGACCAGGTCCTTGCCTTTATCGTCTTTATCGGCGGATTGATGTTGTTTGAACTCGATTGCCCCGATGTTTGGTCCTCCAATTCGCGCCTGATACTGGTCCTTGGCGCGTTGTGGTTCAACCTGGTGGTCGTCAAATACATCTATGTGGTCTGGCCCTGGCGCGATGCGGCCGGCATGGCTCAGTTCTATTTTGCCAGTCCGTGCACCTTTGCGCCGTTCCTGCTCACGCTGCTTTTGGGAACGCGTGCGGGTTTATTGTCGGTCATCCAGGTCAGCATGCTGGCGGCCCTCCTCACCGGGCAAAGCTTTAGCTTTTTGCTGGTCAGCCTCCTTTCCGGTTTTACGGCGGTCTACTTCACCCGGAACGTCCGCAAGCGCTTCGACCTGATCAAGGCCGGCGTGGCAGTGGGCACCTTGAACCTGCTCTGTGCGGTGGCCCTTGGCCTTGTCCACCAACGAAACGGGATTAACCTGGGCGATCAGGCCCTTTTCGGCATCGGGGTTGGCATCGCGACGGCGCTCGTGGTCAGCGCGATTCTGCCGCTGGTGGAATGGGCGTTTCAATTGACCACCACCATCTCATGGATCGAGCTCGCTGATCTCAACCATCCGCTCCTTCAGCAAATGACCATGGAGGCTCCCGGCACCTACCATCACAGTCTGCTCGTCGCGAACCTTGCCGAGTCGGGCGCCAAGGCCGTCGGGCTGGATGCCACGGCATGCCGGGTCATGGCCTATTTCCACGACATCGGCAAGATCATCAAGCCCGAGTACTTCACCGAAAACATTCCGCCCGGCGCCAATCCCCACGAGAACCTGACGCCGAACATGAGCGCCCTCATCATCATCGCCCATGTGAAGGAGGGCATCGACCTGGCCCTCAAGTATCGCCTGAAAAGGCAGGTGCTCGACGCCATTCAGCAGCACCACGGCGACTCCGTGGTGAGTTATTTTTACCAGCGCGCCCTCCAGCAACAGCGGGACGCCCGCGAAGGCGGCAAGATCATGAACATGCGGCAGGAGGACGTGCCCGAGGTCTCGGAGGACTCGTTCCGTTATCCCGGCCCGAAGCCGCAAACCAAGGAAATCGCGCTGCTCAGCATCGCCGATGCGGTCGAGGCGGCCTCACGCTCGATGGAAAAACCGACCGCCCAGCGCATTGAAGACTTGGTCAATGAGATCGTTGAGTACAAGATTGCAGAACATCAGCTCGATGAGTGTCACCTGACGATGAACGAGATTCACGCCGTGGCGGAGGCCATGTCCGTCACTCTTAAAAATATGATGCATACCCGCATCTCTTACGCGAAGAAGGAAAAATCCAGTGCGACTACGGTTGTCAAACCAACAAAGCGAAGTGCCAATGCGGGTTCGTCTGCTTCAGCAGCAGCTTGAGGCTTCGCTTCCCCTGCTGCCTCGCGCACTCCCGGCCCATCTCGCCGCCATTGATATCGTCCTGGTTGACCGCGCCACCATGACCCGGGTCCACGGCGATTTCCTCGGCGACGCCACCGAGACCGACGTCATCACGTTTCCCTACGGCGAGATTCTGGTTTGCCCGGCTGTGGCTCGAGACCAGGCAGCCGCGCACGGAAACACAGTTGAGCAGGAGATTTTGCTCTATGCGCTGCACGGGCTGCTTCATTTGGCTGGCTACGATGATACCACGCCGCCGAAAGCGCGGCGGATGATGAAGGCGCAGGACTTGCTCCTGACCAAAGTTTTAGCGAAGCCGCATTTAGGGCGTACCAATTAATACAATAGCTGCCGATAGCCATCTTGAAGGGATGCCAGCACCCTAGCCGGAGGTAAGGCCGCTTCGCGGTCGCCACCACCGGTTTGTCGTTCCCGATGAAGCCGACCCCGGAGGTGGTCGCAGTTCGGCTCACTAAACGCTGTCATCCTGAGCGCAGTCGAAGGATCAGTTCAGCCTGCCTTTTCTCGGCTTCCTCTTTTTCCTCTCACCTTTTGCAGGTGCGGCTACAGATTTTCTTGAAATGCTTTAGCCGTAAGTCTTCGTGAACTTCTTTTTGCTTTCCGATTCAACCGGGGCAGGAGGCGACGGCTTGGCCCCGGCAGCCGGAGCAGTGCCGGCGGCAGCCGCCGGTTTCGCTTTTTCGCCGGCGGGAGAAGCTGGTTCGTCCGCGAAATCCTCATCGCCCTCACCATCAAGCGGGAAGTCGGGGAGGTTCGATTTGGGCATCATGCTGGCGGGAGTTCCTCCGCTCGATTCAACAAAAGCCAGGCGGACGTTTTTGAGGGCATCATCAAGGATTGAAGTTTCCTGGGCGGAGAGATTGCCGCGCGTCTTTTCCTGGATCATCTCAAGCTGGTCGATCAGAATTTTGGCCGCTTCGAGATTCGGTGGCATGGGGCGGCCGTCCTGGGAAGGGATTCGTCCAAGGACGTAAAAAATATTCTGCGCCTGCATCATGACGAATTGGACGAAGCGTTGGGCCAATTCGGCATTGCCGACGGCGGATTTTTGTTTTTCGAGTTCTGCCATACGTGCAATCAAATTACCACGGGGAAGCTGAATGTCGAATGATTGCATCGACGCAAAAGCCGTGGGTTCTCTAGCGTCAATTCAAGGCGCCATGAAACAAGACCCGCTTTTTTATCTTTTGGTTCCCGGTAACGATAAGGAGGTGGACGGTCCCTACGATCTGGTGCAGATGGCGGGGCTTCTCCGCCAAAAGATCATTACGACGGAGACCCTGACGCGCATGGATGGCGAGCAGGCGTGGAAGCCCTTTGGCGACCGGCCCCAGTTTATTGTGGCGAAGGAGATACCGGCGGATGCGGTCTCGACGCGAGTGATTGAATTGAGGGATGCGGCGAAGGATTCCAACTCGCCGATTCCGTTACCTTCGGCGGCATTCCTGGTGAAGGTGGGCGCGTTGGCGCTGCTGCTGGTGGTGGCTGGCGCGGCATCTTTTTTACTGGCCTGGGCGGACCCAACCTTGGGCCTATGCCTGGAAGTGGCTGGCGGTGGGGCGGCTCTGCTGGGGGTGGCGCTGATTTATGTGACGCTGGCGGATGAGGATGCCATGACCGTCTTTTGGGTCTTCATTTTTCCGCTTTATGACCTCTATTATTTCCTCGTCAATTTTGAGAAGTACCTGCCCTATTTTTATCTGGCGTATCTCGGAACGGTCATCAGTCTGGCCGCGGCGGCAGGCATGGCCGCAGGATCGCCGGGCCATGGGTAGGGGTGGCTGAAAAGTTGAAAGTAGAAATACGGAGGGAGGCGGGCGGAAAAGCTGAAAGCTGAAATGGGAGGGAAGGGGAAGAGAACGCTTCCTGCGATGGCTGGGGTGGCGAGCGCCGATTTCGAGACGGCGGCGAAGATGAAGGCAATCTTGAGCCCGTTTGGGTGGTGAATCAAATGCGTATTACAAAACTTATTGTTATGGCCTTAATGGGGGTGACGATTTTCATTCTTTTCGGGCTTTATGTGCCTTTGCCCTTACGAGAACCGGATCACAATCTCGTCACGCAGATTTCGCCATTTCTAAAGGACGTCGCGAAGGTTGAGCTAACGGAGTTGTATTTTGACCGCATGGATTTGGCCCGAGGAAAAGAAACAGATCTAAAGACGTTGACGCTTTCCGAAGCACAACAGGCTCGAATCATCGGCATTCTTGGCAATAGCTGGGCGCCGCTATTCACGCCGGGTGGTGTGGGTGTGTTTTGTCACGATCCTCATCATCGTTTGCGTTTTTATTCTCACTCAGGATCGGTCGAGGATCTATACGTCTGTTTCGGATGTGCCAATGTCAGCCTTGGTAGCAGAGAGGGATACACGGTGGAACGGGATACGGCTCTTTCCGGTTATATGTATTTGCAATTACATTCCTTTGTCTTCTCGACCTTGGGGCCGATCAAGCCCATGGAGGAATATGCAAAGCTCGAGTTTCCGAACCAGTAGCGCTTACTGCGGTGAGACAGTGGCGAGGACGTAGTGAGGTTGCGAAAAATACTTCGTTGCGATGGCGTTGACTTCGTCGAGGGTGATCGAGGCGATGCGGTCGCGGCGGGTCTGGCCATACTGGTAGCCAAGGCCGAAGAGTTCGTCGAGGGAGGCGGCGTAGGCGATCTGGGAGGGGTTCTGCTGTTCGAGTTTGTCCTGACTTTGCATCTTGGCTTGGGAGCGGACGAATTCCTCGTGAGTGATGCCCTTTTGCGCAAGGTTGTCGACTTCGTTGCGAAGCTCGGTTTCGATTTCCAGGCGTTTGGCCGGGTCGGTACCGAGGTAAAAGAAGAAGTGGCCGGCTTCGAGGCCGAGGAATTGCGACGTACCGACAAAGTAGGCGAGGCCAAGTTCCTCGCGGATGCGGATGAAGAGGCGCGAGCCGAGGTCGGAGAGCGCCTCGTCCAAAATCGAAAGCGCGATCTGGTCGGGATGGGTGACCGGAACGGTTGGGTAGGCGAGATGGATGACCGCCTGCTCCTTGGGTACGATTTGTTCGCGGCGAATGATTTCCCCCAGAACGGGCAGAGGAGTCCTGGCCCGGGGCTGCGCATCGCGAGGCGCGAGGGACGCAATGGCCCTGGCGGTCAACTCACGCCATTCGTCGGGCGGGGTTGGGCCGGTGACGGTGAAGACAAGTTCCTGGGTGAGGAGCCGCGAGGCCTGGTAGCCCAGGATGTCCTTGAGCGTGATCGATTCGATGCTTTCAACCGATCCGAAATTTTTGCCGCCGTAGGCATGGCCGGGGTAGAGCGCAGCCCGGACCAAATCGCGGGCGGCGGCCATGGGATAATCGTGCTCGGCCTGAAGGAGGGAAAGCTGCTTGCGTTTTTCGGTTTGCAACTCGGCCTCGGTGGGGGCCGTTTCGGTGAGCATTTCCAGGAAGAGATCGAGACCTTGTTTCCAATCGGGGCTGAGGAGCTCGAGCGAAAGGGTGGCGCTGTTATTGCCGGAATCGGCGTGAAGCGAGCCACCAAGTTGTTCGATGTCGCTGGCCAGTTTTTCCGCATTGCGATGGCGGGTCCCCTTGATGAGCAAATGAGAGGCGAGACGTCCAAGACCCTGTTTGCCCTCCGGCTCGGTGAGAAGGCCGCCGGGCAGTACGGTGCGCAGGGAGAGAAGAGGCAGGGTATGCTGCGGCATGTAGAAGCAGCGATTTTGCGGTGTCTTGAGGGCGACAGGCTGCGGTACGGGCCGGTCGAGGACCTGGCGGGAAAGGGCCGAAGCGGAAGGCTTTTCGGTCTTGGGAACAAGCGAGACAAGATTCTCCCGGTGATGATGAAAATAGCGGCGGGCGACCCGCAGAATGTCCTCCGGACTGACGGCCTGAACATGCTCGTGGTAACGGGTGCTGAGATGCGGATCGCGTTGATAGATCCAGCCGCGCCCGACCGAAGCGGCTTTACCCG
>Ga0302319_10019745_pt1 | contig 12227 bp, 8 predicted proteins | sample Bog_T0_2_FD_203319 | JGI IMG/M metagenome (GOLD analysis project Ga0302319, IMG submission 203319) | Peat permafrost microbial communities from Stordalen Mire near Abisko, Sweden - Bog_T0_2 | ecosystem: Environmental > Terrestrial > Soil > Wetlands > Peat | place: Sweden: Abisko, Stordalen Mire... | reverse complement strand
GGAACCGCGAAAGATGGCCGGCAGACTGCGAATGGCAAGGTATCGGTCCGCGGTAAGCCAGTCATCTAGCCCCTGCTTAACGATCTTCGGGTCCTTCCCTTCTTCCACGACCAGAGGTGGGCAGAAGCCAAATGCAGTCCGAACTCCGCGGCGGGCGAGAGCCTTCATAAGAAGGTGGAACCCTGTCTGTGCCTGGAAATTCTCGATGAGGTCGGAATCGCCGAGCACAAGCACGCGCTTGTATTTGCTGGCTAATTCGACCAGAGCGTTGAGTGGCGCACTGTCTTCGTCGACTCGGCCATCGTCAACCTTCTCGATCGCCCGGTTCTCCGGATCACACCAACTCCAAACACCCTGTACTGCAACGCAGGGGATTCCTTCCTGAACGGCCTTCGCGGCCTTCTTTTCACCCTCGGTCACGATCAGAAGTTCGGCGCCGGGCAGTGCAGCCAATCCCGGTGGGACGTAGAGCTGCGGGTCGTCACCAAAGCCGGCAGCATAACGCATCTTGTCGACTGCCTGCCGTAACCGCCAACGCTTATAAGGTTGACCAGTTTGGTCAGTAAGACCAGGGTATGGAATGCAGTAGCCGCCGCTACTAACCTTCTCGACTCCGGTGCAGAGGCGGATTCCCTTCAGCGTCCGCGATCTCCGTTTGCAGGCTGGCTTCGAAGGACGCCAGAGGGTTGCGCTGGGCGAGAACGGTGCCATTGAACGTGGTGACAATACCCTCGCTCTCGGCGGGAGGAATGAGCGTGTTCATAGATGCGACGCACTCATCCATCTCTTCGGCGGTCATCTTCAGCCGGCCGGTGAAGACGCTGCCGCGCTCTCGGCCCTTGCGCAGAAGGTGACGCCCTTCCGCGTCGAATCGAACTCCACCACGGGTGGAGTGAAGTTCGGCTTCGTCGCAAACCGCGAGAACCAGCTTCTCTCCGAGATTGAAGCGTCCGCGCTTTCGAGCATCGGTCTTTTTGTCCGACTCGGCAAACAACGTCCATGCGTGTGACAAGTCTTTAAACCCATCTGGGTCGTCGTCCTCGATACGTATTGTGGCGTATCTAGACCCCGGTTCCTTGGTGAGGGTGACATCCACGCGAGAGACCCTCTGGTCCCATGCATTCTGAAGCAACTCGAACATAACGAACTTCTTTCCCTTATGTTCGAGGAGCTTTCCCAATCCAACTTTATCCACTGCGAACCACATTCCATTTTTCAAATTTCACCGTTTCTTGTTTTTGAAGAAGTTACTGAGAAAGCACAACGCACTTCTCGTTGCCACTTGAATCTGTCGCGGACACGGCATTCAGCCAGCGGAAGGTGTCTTCCATGTTTCGTTAGCACAACAGGTTTTACACCGCGTCGGCCATCAGCCCAGGAAATCAAGGACCTGGAAGACTCAGTCTTCGACAGGGCGACAAGTGTCCGTCGGTGATGTGCTCCATCACTCCGTGCTGTTCTGCCCAACCTCCGCAAGATGCGCTCATGATCATTCCCCCTCAAAAGCAACTGCTAACGGGTAATACCGCGCTGCTCGGCAAAGTGGTGGGTTTTTATCGAAAATAGATAAAATAGTCAGGCGACCTCCCATAGCGGCCGCTTCTCGGCATCCCTGATCGATGGCCAATGCCGCACCGAAGTGCGACTTATCATGCTCGCGTTGGCTGTCTCCGATAGGGGTGGGCTACAGCGCTGCCGATTCGGCAGATCGCTGGCCGCAAAAGTGTGGCCACACTGAGCACACTTAAAAGCCGGGATCGAGCGCGATATTGACGCGCGCCAGCACGACAGCACCGTCAGCGGGGGGTGCTGTACTGGACGTTTACTTGGCGGGCTTCGTCGAGCTAGTGCCGCTGCCTGGTCCACGGATCCGGAATCGGCCCCGAAGGATCAGATGTGGTGCTTCACCGCGGGGTGTCACAGGCGCTCAAGGTGATGCGGAGATTACGGACGCCGCCGCAGCCATCGGCCTGCCTAACACGCAGACTTGCGCTCCTTCTTTCATCCAAATAGCGCCGTTCTCGCTCCCGTTGGCAACCGCGCCCAAAAGAACGCGCCACGGATTATGCGGGAAAATCCGACCATGCCCCAGCATGCCGCGGACCTCGTGGACGCCGCCTAGGGCATCTGTGCGCCCCGATTTGAGGGGTACAAGCCGTTTCGCCCCGTTTTGAGGCAGCAGATCACCCGAACCGTCATCCTGGCCACCCTCAGACGGGCTCGCTGCACGTTCCCAGCGATCAGAAGTTGAGCCAGACCTGGGGCGCTGCCGCCGTTCTTCGCGCCCGCGAAGAGGCTTATTTAAAGCGTCGAGTTCCAATGCGGCTGCCTGGACGACGAGACGGCAAGACGACGACGAGCAAAAAGGACAGGCCTACAAGGTCACGTAGAATCGGAACCGGCGTGAGCCCGCAACCAGATGCTCGGCCGCCCGAAGCCGAATGATGTAGCGGTCGAACTCATTGCGAATCCCGTGTGGCAGGCGGACTGCGGCGCCATCACCGTGACGATGCACGCCAAGGCTAAGACCCAACCAGCACATCCTGACCAACACAGACAGGGCTACCCCAGCAAGACGGAAGATTAGATCGTTGGGCGAGTAGGACAGCACGCGCCGGGTTGATCAAGATTGGCAACGGTTACGTTGCCGGCGCCTGGGAGTAGGTGGCGAGAAAAAGATCCACAGAAATGGCGGGATATCCACAGCAGAATTATCGGACGGAATGATTGCGAAAGTAGTAACGATCAAGCGCGTCCGTGAAAAGGCCCCACCGCTCCTCGGTCGGGCCTTTTTCTGCATGTGCGACGTGTCCAACCGTGACTTATCAGTTCACTAAGCCCGAGGGCGCGGGCATATCCACCGGTTTAACCTCCTGCTCCTTCATCCATGCCGCGCTCAAGGCCATCGCCTCCACAACTCCTTCCTGCGCAGGCTAGCCGCTCAATGTGTAGAACAGGATATATCTTGGCGGAGAGGGAGGGATTCGAACCCCCGATAGCCTTGCGACTATGTCTGATTTCGAGTCAGGTGCATTCAACCGGGCTCTGCCACCTCTCCGCATTGTTTACAACAACTTACAGCAACTTTAATTCACCTCAAAAATAACTGGCGTGAGTAGCGGTGTCAGTGAACATCTGAGAAGCCTTGCCTCTGAATGCCCAACCAGGCGGTCTACTTCGGCGGCATTGTGGGCAGGTGCGAGATGTGCAACCGCATTGTCATTGATTGTGAACGGTGACCAAGCAGGTCTGCAACCGTCCGCAGATCCACTCCGCCCATGACCAGTCTACTGGCGAAGGTGTGGCGGTTGCAATTCCACGTGTTGTAATTCATCCGGGCGTCCCGCAATGCAGACCTAAACCGTTCTCGCGCGCCGTGCAGTGCATTGCCAAAATTCCAGCAGCAGGCTCATTTTTTCCGAATCGGCACCGCAACTGCATTTAAGACCTCCATTAATTGAAAAACTGAACGTCTTGTTTGCGCACCCGCTCATTCCACGACTCCATCCAAGTTCCTTACGTGATTCCCTTCCCATTCATCCCCGCTACGGATTCAACGATCTCGAGTGCTCTTTGCGACGTGCTCCTGTAATTGAAGAGTTCGTCAAAACATATCTTGCTTCGGCCTCTGACTGCTTCGATTTGGTCGGGCGTCAGTGCCAACCAACGTCGCAGTGCAGCATCGAATCCGTCAATGGTATCTTCGCAAACCAACCCAGCCCAATGATTGAGAATCTCCCTCCAGATATTTACCTTATCGGAGAGAATTACAGGAAGACTACAAGCCATCGCTTCTGCGACCACGATACCGAAGTTTTCCTGATGCGACGGAAGAACGAAAACTTCAGATGCCGCGAGCGCGCCCCATTTTAGCGATCCCTTCAACATCCCGGTCCATGTGATCCGCTTCCTTACCCCTAGTTTATCCGCTAATGCTTCTAGGTCCTTCTGAAGGCCAATCTGATCGGGACCGGCGATAACAAGATGCCAGTCGGAATTTTCACTAAGGATTCTGGAAAATCCTTCGATAAGTATGTCGAGACCTTTTTTCGGATGAATTCTGCCAATCGAAATTGCGATGCGCTTGCCGCGAACTTCAGGCCAGCGATCAGTAAATTCGAGAGCCGCGGGCGTTAGGTCGCAATCAGGTGGGAAAATGCCGTAGGGCACCACCGTCTCCCGGACACGATAATTCGGAAAAGATTGCCGAGCCAGGATTTTCTCTTCTTCGCATGTGAAAAGAACCGTGCTCGCTCCCGACAGAATTTTTTGCAGGAAGAAGTGCCAGTAAATCAATTTCTTGATGTGCTTCAGTGGGAAGTTCCGTCGGAAATATGGATCAAGCATTCCATGGGTGAATACCGCATAAGGTATGTTGGTTCCCGCCAGCGCACGATAAGCCGCGAGGGTATTGAATTGCCAAATGCAGTTAATAAACACCACGTCATAGTTAGCAAGATTGTCTTTGAACCAAGGTGCTGCACGGCGCGAATATCCATAGATGCCCCAACCTGGGCCGAGCCCGAACACTCTCGTTGGGAAATTGAATTGCTTTATCGATTCCGGAGAATCGAGCGAAGCGACGTCGACCTCGTGACCACCCATTTCATAAATATGGCAAAGCTGACGGAGACCCTCGGCAGGACCGCCCGTTGCTGGATCCACCGATGGAATCACATGCAATATTCTCATCGTTGCGCCTCAACAGCCGAAGGAAACAACTTTGAGATGAGGGAGTCAATCGCCTTCTCGTAGAGCCTGGAAGCGGCTACCCTCTGCACTGTTCGCGCTCCGGCCCTGCCCATTTCGAAGCGTGTCTCTTCGGATGAATAGAGATGCAGAATCGCCTTTGCAAGCTCATCTTCACAGGCAGGTTCCACCACGATAGAGTCGACCCCGCTGGTCAGAAGTTCTGAAGCGCCGCAGCTTGTCGTAGCAATGCAAGGCACGGAATTACCCATTGCTTCGAACAGCGCCATCCCAAATCCATCGTCGACACTTGGAAGAACGAAGATGTCACATAGATTATAAAAGTCTGAAATATCAGGGAAGTATCCGACGAGCTCAACGTTCGGCATGCTTCTCGCCATCTCGTCCAGTACAGGAAGATCCGCGAAGCCCTTCGAACGAATAAGTAGTCGCGCATTCGGCAATGACAATCTCTTCCAAGCCTCTAGTAAATACAGATATCCCTTGCGAATGGGCGAGCCACCTACTACGCCTACCGTAAATACCTTGTTGCGCAGGACCGAAGTTCGCTCGCCGATTTTGGTTCTTCCAAGCAGCGGAGCCTTTACCAATTTATGTTGCAAGCCAGGCGGAAAGGACTCCGATGTATATGCAGAAGGCACAAGGATCGCGTCAGCCATCTCATACTCTTCTAACTGCCGATCCCGAAACCAGGTGGGCTGCTTAGTGAGCTGCACCCCCAACTTGTCAGCCTCGCGCTGCAGCCTGTCCCGCTGATAATCACGATGAGGACAGGCTCTATCTAACACAAACTTTCCCCCACGCTTCTTGACCGCCCGACCCGTAAACAGGCATGTGGAACACTGCCCAACAGCGATGTCCGGTGCGCCAATAACCGTCAAAACGGCGAGATCGTAGACCGGCAGTTCCATGAGGAGAAAAGACTCCGCCATTCGGGGAAACATTAAGTGCTCTAAGATGGTCAGTGGCGCGGGTACTATCCGCGTCTTTACCATGGTATCCAGCCCTTTGAAAAACTTGCGCGGGGCAGATGAGAAAATCTCTATCTCGGTTGCGTGCGCGCGCAAGGCATTTGCCAACATAACAAAATGGAATGGCCGATTGGTCGAGATCGCGGCACGCATTCAGTTAATTCTCTCTTTCCCGAGAGTGTCCTCGGTATTAATAGCCTACGAAGTGATAGTTAAGATCCAATGTTGCCTTCACGACGGGGCTGCCCATTGAATCAGTCTCTTCGCATCGTGCGCCTCCCCAAGACTTTTAGTGGGTTACCGGCGCAGATCATTCCCGCCGGAACATCTTTCAAAGCAACGCTGCATGCGCCCACTATCGCTCCGCGTCCCACAGTGACTCCAGGTGCCACAAAAACCTGAGCAGCGACCCATGCTTCTGACTCAATGTGAATCGGAATTGCATACAAATCAAAGCTTGGACGCGTAAAGTCATGCGAACCTGTACACAAGTACGAATGCTGTGAGATGACGGCACTCTCTCCAATTGTAATTTCACCGAGTGAATAGAGAGTAACCCGATCACCAATCCAGCTCCAATTATCGATCTTAACCTTCCACGGATAAGTTACAGTGGCTGAAGGCCTGATAAGAACGCCTCGACCAATTTTTGCGCCAAACAGGCGAAGAAGGAATCTACGCCAGCCATACATGACCTGCGGTGAAGGATGGAAGAAGAGAGCTTGCACCATCCACCATAGCTGAACGAACCACGCAGAACGCCCTCGGAATCCAGGTGGTACTTTGGCTCGTGATAGATCCTGCACCATGCCCATTGTTTCTTGCCCTCACTCTCAGAATTGACTTACCAGTTACTTCATGGGCTCGACATCGACTTCATTCGTAAAATCGTGCCGATCTCAGGAGCACGACAGTCAGAGTTATTCATATCAATCAAGGCCCGACCAGAGCGGACCATTGCCTCTCGATAGATTGCGCAACAACTTGATTTCCCTTGGGGTTGAAATGTACCCCATTATCGATAGTGATTTGCTTCGCGGTGTAAGGTAACTCATCAGACGTTACATCAAGCATGGGAACGTGATGGTTGCTACTCCAATTTCGCAGGATCGACGCGGCATCCGAACTCAGATTCGGAATATCCCGCCGGAACGGCACATAAATAATCACGAACCGTGCATTGTTAGATGTCACTAGATTACTAAAGCTGTCCAAGTCCGTCAGGTTATCGCGAATCGCATGCTCTGCGTTTGGATTCACAATGTCCCCTGCATCGTCCCGTCTCACCATGTAGCGAAAGCGCGGCCGGATGAACCGCGTGTACAGTTCCTCAATAGCGGTAGACGGGCGCTGATGCGGCAGCCCGTCTCCAACCTGTTCGATTGTGGAGCGCGGTTGAGTTACATCGCCGTCGTTCAGCACCAGAACAACGAAATCAGATTGAAAGATGCCCCTGGAGCGAACAAACGATAACTCATTATCGATCGCCCATGCTCCTGCCGAAGCGTTCAGCACCTCGACCGGCCGCTTGAGTATTCCGACCAGATCGTGATGAAGTACCTCGGTAAAGATTTTTGCCTGGTCAACCTGTGTCGTGCCATAGGTGATCGAATCCCCGACGAAAAGGAGCCGCAGCGTACCGGGGGTACGGCCCGAAGGTATCTCGTCGGAGCGCATTCCATATTGGTTGATGTGGGTATGAACAAAGAAACGAAAGACGTTCTGATTCGGCTTCAGAATATATTCGCAGGCTGGATCCGGAATGATAAGTACTGGATTGCCTAACCCGAGTCCAAATCGCAAGAAAGCTTCCGTCAAAACGATCGCGAAAACGAGAAACAAAATAGCCTTCAAAGTTAGAATTTTAATAGAGCGCCGATTGCATCCGGACGTTTCTGAAAGATGAGTCGGACCGGTCATGCCGTGATCCTTGATTCTGAATTTCCAGACTTTGTTTTCGCGTGATGATTGCGGCTTATGATTCGGTCGATTGATTGCGATCTTTCGGCCGGAGTTTGATACCCTGGCGCACCTGAATTGTGCTGAGTCATTACTCCGCCATTGCCCTTCCGGCATCAAACTCATGAGCACCCTTAACAGGAATCATCCGGATGATCACGCCAACAACGTAGGAGAGAAAAACAAGTGAAATCGGGGTTCGAATCGCCAAGTTGATCAGTCCTCCCATATTGACTTCCGAAAATGGAAAACAGAATGCGCCCATTGCCACAATTCCCCATGGCCGGCTAATATCGAAGACGCTCTCGTAGATAATGAACGTTGCGGGAAAAACAACAAGTGGAACTATCACAACGCCCCACCATCCGAAGGCGCCATAACTGTCACTTACGGCGGTAATCATGAACTCCCCGTTTTCAACTTCATCCGAATTAATCCCTGTTACCCGGCCGGTGAAGGCTGCCGAATCGATCGCGGGCTTGTTCTTGTAAAGGATCCGCGGAATGTTATGGAGAACATCGAGTCTTAGTGCGGTAAATCCGTAGTGATAGCCCGTTGAGCACGCGTTGATCATATTGCTATCAGCCCGTATTGCAGAAAGACGACTGAGAATAAAGGTCCCGCTTTTGTTATAGTATTCTTCCCTCGACCCGGTTTGCGAACCTCCCTCGCTGCTCTCCTTCACGACGATCCAGTCAGGGACTGCAGCCAAAAGCGCGAAGGTGGAAGAGACTTTTTCCTGGAAAGTCATCCCCGCAGTAGCGCCGCGGGCGTAGATCTCGAATGGAGAGATGATCGTAGCCGCTACGACAATCCCGAGTACGCCGGCGATGTAGTGCTTGGTCCTGAACCGGTAGCCTGAAACGTAGCAAGTCAAGACGTAAACAATGCTTGGGAGCAAGATGCCACCTCGTGAAGTGGACACAAAACCGAAAAATACCATGGAAACCCAGGGCAAAAACACCTTTGCTCCGAAACTACGTTGACCGTTGGATTCCCTGATCTTTGCCTGTGTAGCAAGAACGATTGCAAATAACAGCAGGCCGGAGAAGGCAAGGCTGAGGCTGTGTGTTTCCGCCGCTTCACCGCTGGCGTGCCCACCAAACTCGGTGACCTCGAAACTGATCGTGGAAATGAGTCCAACGGAGACAGAGACAACGTAAAGAAGAGCGGCCTGAGCAGTTGTTGCCGGCTCTAATGGCTTTGGTAACTTGACCCGAAGCCGCCCATAAACAAAAACTCCGACCATGGTGCAAAAGTAGAATACGAAATAAACCTTAATGGTCAAGGTCGGCGCTTCAAGATTTGTCTCCGCTGCTTCGAAAAAGAGGACTTTCGCAAACTGCGATATCACAAATGTGCAAAGGGCGAAGCCGGTAAATGCAATCCCGCTTATCGTTCCGACTCCACCCAGTAAGTTATAAGTGATCCCGATGCACAACATTGTCGCCGACATTAAAGCGACAAAGTACAGACTTGTTCCGCTCGCAAGCTCGCCTAGCGCAAGCAATGCGATGACGAAGAACAAAAGTACAAGCGAAATCTTGTAGTTCTTAAGCATCTTGATTCTGTTTGTTTCAACGATCGAAAGAAACATTGAAAAACGGTAGAATCCATAGACTTGAGATTCACGACTTCCGTTCACTTACTTTTTTCCGATTCTCGCTACTCAGCCGGCCGAGCTCGTTGAAGCCATTTGCAATTACTTGAGCACACTTGCCGCGTATACCGCCCCGTACAACGCGCTTGAGGCCACACCCGCGGCGCCCGCCGCCAGCGCGGCTTTGAACGCATTGCTTGGAATGAAGAGAACATCGTCTGAAAGCAACGCTACGTCCTGCTGACGTCCAAACATGATTTTCTTCAAATTCAACATGATTTCAATATGCTGGCTGTCGTCTGTAGTGCGAATGATTCGCGCTTTTGATAACCCCGCACCGTAGTTCAGACCACCTGCCAGTGCAATCGCACGTAGCACCGTAACAGGAGCATTACTCGAAAGCGGAATGGCAGACTGCGTTTTTACCTGGCCTACAACGAATACGTTTCCGACCTTCGGCACAATCACAGTGTCGCCGGCAGTCAGTTGAATGTTGCTCAAGTTTGCTGTTTTAGGATCAGTTCCTAATTGCGCGGTAATTGGCTCCGGATCGCCGAGCCTGCGAACGGTAACAGTGTGGCTGGCCAGCGGAGTGAAACCGCCGCAGGCCGAAATCGCATCGAGCAATCGAATCTGTCCAAAGGCAGGAACCGGCGCGGGCCTCAGAACTTCGCCAATCACCGTGATGGCGCGCGTTGGGGAGTCAACCAGTTCAACAGTAACCTGGGGGTCGACCAGGATGCCGGCATCTTTGAGTGCATTGCCCAAATAAATTGAGGCTTCCGAAGGCGTGAGACCGGCAACTTTAACTGCGCCTAAGTAAGGCAGAACTATCTCACCCCTGGGGCCAACTCGCAGACCCGCAACCATCGGGGGTGTAATTCCGAAAATAGTGCCCGAGGAAGTTTGTGTGGTGGTCGTGAGTTCAGGCACGCCGTATGTTTGAATGGCGATCACGTCCCCTGGCATAATGGTTACATCCAGATACTTGAGATTTCCCGATGAGTCAGTCGCCCTAGCTGTGTTCGAAGGGTAAGTGACAGGAGGGCCAGCATACTGGGCGTACGACGCAGGGCCGCAAAGACAAATCGCGCTCGCCAGTAGCAATCGCAAGCGAAGAAAGCACTTCGATCGAACCTTCATGTTCCCTCCTCGATCTATGATTACGTTCTTCAAGGATCTAGTTTTTATAGTCATACGAGTAGTAGCCGAGGTACCCGTAATACTCCGGAAGACTCGCGTCCACGCCGTTGAGAACGAAGCCGTATACCTTGATATCAACATCCCGAAAAATCTCTGCCGCACGCAAAAGCATGGCGCGCGTACAAAATCCCTGTCGAATCACGAGCACCAACCCGTCAGACAGAGACGACACAATCAATGGATCGGTAACAGAGAGCGCCGGCGGCGAATCAAAAATCACATACTCATATCGTTCGCGCAGGGCAAGCACAAATTGCTTCATTTGCTCTGATGCCAACAAGTCGGCCGGTAACGGTGGACAAATGCCCGATGGAATTACATCCAGAGTCGTAAGTGTCTTGTGAGTCTGGATAACTGAGTCCAAAGGCTCCAGGCCGGTTAGAAACTCCGACAAACCCTTCTTGTCACTTAACCCTAGACGCCAATAGACGCTGGGGCGACGCATATCAGTATCAACCAGCACAACTCGCTTGCCACCTTGAGCTAGTGCGGCGGCCAGATTCATTGAGAGCGTAGACTTTCCTTCTCCTGGCTGGCAGCTGGTCACTGCGATCACTCTTGACTCGCGAGAGGTGCTTGAAAGTTGAATGGAGGTGCGGAATACGCGCATTGCTTCGGCGAAAGGTGAACGCGCATCCCACAGGATTTCCGGACCCGAAGTCGCATCGGGGATCGGTCCCTTCCCCTTCCAGTTTGTTTGCGGAACAATTGCGATTGCCGGAACTCCGAGCAGCTCTTGAATCTGCTTGGAGTCTCGCATGCGCGTGTCCATTCTTTCCAGCAGCATGGCCAACGCGAGACCTGCGAACAGTCCGAAGCCGAAGCCCAATTCGCCCATCGTGATTGGCGACATGCTTGACGGACGAGTGGGCAGAGATGCGAGATCGACCACACTTATGTCGGCCGAGTCCAATCCCGCATCCACTGCTGCTTCGCGCAATCTGGCAAGGATGCTTTCGTACATATGGCGGTTCGATTCGTACTCCTCCGTCAGGAGTTCGTAGCGAACGATGTCATCGCGCTGTCCATATAACTCGCGGACCCGATTATTGAGTACTCCTTTGGCCTGTTCTTCAGCTGAGTGCGCGATCCCGTAGGCGTCTTTGGCTTTATTGATAACCCCGGATTCTTCTCTTGTGATCTCTCGATTCAGAGCCTGAATCTGCGCGTTCAATTGCTTTACCTGGGGATACCTTGGGCCATAAACCGGCTGCAGCCGTGCCAACTCGGCCTCATCACTCGCCCGCTGAGATCGCAGATTTTGAAGCAAGCCCTGGGAGCCGTCCATACTCGTAGGATTCACGCTGTCCTGAATCCGATCCGGTGGAAGCGACTGCAAGATGTGGTAGCGTGCCTCATCCAAAACGCGTTGCTCGGTGGCGTCTGAAGCACCTTTCTCAAGATTGGTAATCTCCTGAACGATCATGCTGTGGTTGGGATCGAGGGCAGAGATTCCAAGTTTCTTCTGCAGATCCACCATTCGATCCTGCGAATTCTGCACGATGGTCCGGAGATCGTCGATCTGCGCAGTCAGCCAGTTAGTGACCTGCTGCGTGCTGCTGTAATGGGCAACGAAGTTGTTCTTGATAAACTCGCTTTCCAGTGCGTTCACGATATCCGCGGAAAGCTGCGGGGATGTGCTCACATACGAAATCGTAATCATCTGCGTTCGTGGTACGCGCGCTATCGTAAGATGGCTGCGTAGATTGCCCACAATTGCGGTGCGCACATAGGGGTCGTCGAGGTTGCCATGGAGCAGCGGGACCGTACGGGTGCCAAAAATC
>Ga0302319_10019744_pt1 | contig 12227 bp, 6 predicted proteins | sample Bog_T0_2_FD_203319 | JGI IMG/M metagenome (GOLD analysis project Ga0302319, IMG submission 203319) | Peat permafrost microbial communities from Stordalen Mire near Abisko, Sweden - Bog_T0_2 | ecosystem: Environmental > Terrestrial > Soil > Wetlands > Peat | place: Sweden: Abisko, Stordalen Mire... | reverse complement strand
CTCACGCAAGGAAGCGGAACAACAGCCCGCCGTGAACCTGCAAATTGCCCGCGCGTATTTGGTGGCGAGCGACCCGCAGATTGCCACCCGCGACTGGCAGTTAGTCATGGACGAACTGGTAAAGCTGAAAAAAGACCAGACCCAAGATCGCTGGCAGACCGCCATCAAAGATAAAGCCTTTGACAGCCTCCGGCACCTGCCGCTTCTGGAAACGCGCCCGGAACATTTCCTGCGTGCGTTGGAAGCCGGAAAGGTTTCGACCAACGTCTATCTGCGGCGCATCCACAACTTCGCCCTGGACATGACCTGGCTGCCGTGGCCGGTGCTGGCCAAGAAACGCTGGCCCGCCGTCGAGTTCAAGGAAAAGCGCGGCATCACGCTGGCCGAACATCTGGCCATTGTTGCTCGCGAACAAAACCCCGAACGCAAGGCGTTCTACAAATTGGCGTGGCACTTGGGTGCGTCGCAATCCGATCTGGCGTTTCTGGAGGCGGAGAACGTCGATTGGGACAACCACGTCATCAGCTACAAGCGGATGAAAACCGACACGGTTGCCATCATGCGCTTTGATGAGGACATGGCGGAAATTCTGCGGGACTTACCGGGAACCGGTGCCTTATTTCCGTATTTGCGCACCGTCCGCGCGAATGACAGGGCAACGGAATTTCGTCAGCGTTGCATCGGTTTGGGCATCAAAGGCGTTTCTTTGCACAGCTACCGCTACGCATGGGCAGAAAGGGCAAAAGTGGCGGGCTATCCCGAACGATATGCCCAAGTAAATCTGGGCCACAACAGCAAAGCCATGACGCGGGCGTATTCGCGCAAGGCCGAGGTGGAAATGCCTTCGTTGAGCGAGTACGAACGGCAACAAAAAGCCATCATCGGAAACCATGAAACCGAACCAGTGACGCAGAGCGTAGCGGCATAAGGAGGACATCATGCAACCATGGCAAATTAAAGCACTCGAACTGGAAGCATCGGGATTGAAGCATCTTGACGGATTCATTCATGAACACTCCCTCTGTTTTTTCATTACGGCCATCTACCTTTTGCTGGCCTTACTGGCGTGGGTATTAAGCGGGGCATTAAGTCGAAAAGGAGGAAAATGCGCGCACCGCGTCCGGCCAGCGATTATCATTCACCTGCCGGGACCGCAGCCACCACCAGACACGTTTGAACCGTACCCGCCGCAGAGGGAACCCCCTTATTCTGACGATCTGGATTAAACCGGGCCGACGGTCACTACCGCGTAACGGACTCGGCGGCCACTACTTCCGCCGGTGCCGGAAGGCCATTGGGTTACGCCGAACTGGTCCCGGCATGTTTTACGCGCTTATGGGCATTTTTAATCCGCCAATGCCGGTGGATGGTCGCCACCACCTTGTCGAGCCAGTTCACATCGGCAAGCTGTTGTGCCAGCACGTCGCGGGAATAGTGCTTCACGCAATAACGCTGTGGATGGCCCAGCGGCTTGATCAAGCCCGCCCGCGACAGGGGCGGGATGATGTGCGTAGCGACGCCCAACGCCTCGGCAACTTCCTCCTTGGTCATGGTGGCACGATATTTTTCCAGCGGCTGGATTCTTAATGGTGACTCAGTAGTCATACCCTTTCCTTGGTTAAAGTGACGGAAACAGCGGTAACCAGTGTGTCATACACCGCACACAAACGGCTATCCGCCGACATTACAAAACTCAGTTTGTATCCCTGAAGCCAGCTTTCCAGTCGTTTGAGACCACTGCCTAGAACAACCACCTCGGCACACCCAAAATAGATGGACATTTTTTCTGGTGGCGCCTCCGGTTCCTTTTCCAAGGCCGGATTGGCCGTTCTTTCGGCATACAAGAACTGCGCATAAGGCAGCAAATAGCTGATGCCATCGTCGGCGAGCACCGCCAGAGCGGCGGCGTTGGCATCGTGCCCGAGGCACGGATTGTGACGCGAGTTAGACGCTGACGTGGCGGGTGGATTGTCGCTGCTGTTTATTTGGTTGGATTTCATGGCCATTCCTTTCGGTTTTGATTGAAAGTGATCGGGCAAAGCGCTGGCGGAACCGTTTCATAAAACGATGACCGCGTTGGAAAATGGTCTGGAGTAGGTCTCGTTGCGGCATGGCTTCGATTGCTGCCAGCCGCGCACTGGAATGGGTGACGTGCAAACGCAATAATTCCGAATCATCGGTAAAGATTTGGCAGCGTTCGCGCCCGCGCGAGATGCTGACGTAAAATTGTTCCTGATTGATGGCGGCCAGCGAACGTGACGAGGCGACCAGAAAAACTTCATCCACGGTCTTGCCCTGGGCGGCATGAGACGTGACGGCGTAACCATGCGTGAAGGTTCGATAACTGGCAGGAATCACCCGGCCATCGGTCAGCACCAAGGAATCGCCCTTAATTGCCCGCACCTCGACGAGTTCGCCATTGATGAAGTGTTTGGGCACGGCCACGGCGTTCGATTGCAGCAACAGTTTGTCCCCGGCGGCGATTTTTAATTTCCGTCGCTCGCCGACATCGAGGGAGGCGGAGCCCTGCCCAAAAGGGACAAAAGTTTCGGTGCCATCAGCGCGTTGCACTTTCAGCGAATCGTTTTCGACACCGACCACCGCAACGGTTTCGTTTTTATTAAAACCATGACCTCGACGATGAAAATGAATGGCCATGCGGGGACGATATTGTCGCGCATCGCGCTTCTGTGCTTCCGTCCATGAGAGTGAATCGAAAACTTGAAATTCTTTTTCCTCACCGGCCAGCCGACCGGATGTTTTCAGGGCGGCGCGGATTTTTTCCGTCACCGCCTCAATTTCATTCCATGTCGGCGCGACCAGCAGCGCGGACTTATTTTCTGCCAACGCTTTCAAATACGATTTCGCCGCCGAGTCGTGAAGATCATGGTGTCCGTCCGCAAGAACCTCAGTCACCGCACCAATACGTTCCAACTGCGCGAAGGCTTCCACGGTGCGTTTCTGCGCCGCCAGTTCCACGGCCTTGCGATACGCTGCCTTGCGTTGCCGCCGGATGGCCGTCAACTGGCCGGATTTGAAATTGGAGTGCTTTTCCAAAATCCGCAACGCATCGCCACGAGCAACCGAGGCGTGCTGCCCGGTGTCGCCGGACAAAATGATGCGCGCATCGCGAGCGCAATCGAACAGCCGTTTCATATCCTCCATCCCCACCGCCCCGGCTTCATCCAATACAATCAATTGCCTTTCGGACAAAACCGGCTTGGACAGCAGTAGGCTTTGCAGCGTCTTCGCCTCGAATCCCTCTTTGCGCAAAACATCCGTAGCCGCCGCCGTTGGCGCGCAGAACAACGGTTCAATCTTTGCCTCTTTGCAGGCGACAACCAGTTCGCGCAATGCCGTGGTTTTTCCACTGCCGGCCAGCCCGCGCAGGCCGGTGATGCGGTCACCGGTGCGCAGGACATGGTAAATCGCGCGGCGTTGATCTTCGCCCAGCCAGTCCACCGCTTTGTAGCCCGGATGCAACGGCGCGACGGCATCGCACCCCGCGTTGACCATCTGGATTAAATCCAGTTCTGTCGCCAATATCTTTTGCGTCGAGAGCCCGCGTTCGGTTTTAACCAAATCCGGCAGGTGTTTCACCGCCCCTTTTAAATCGTCCAAATCCACCGCGCCCAGACGATGCGACAACGCCACGCTCAACAGTTCATGTTCCGGCACCACCGATTTACGCTCGAAGACATGGGCGACGGCATGGTTCAACACCTGATTTTCCACCAGAGCAATGTGCGGCAGGCGCGATGGACGAGCCGACGCGCGGAGTGTTTGCAGCGATTGCTGTTCTTCGGCTGACAGCTCTGATAATTGCCGAGCGCGGACTTCAGCGGTTGAAATGCCTTTGAGCTTTTTCGCCCGGCTCTGATGCACGGCATGGGAAATTTCGTCGTTGGAAAGTTTGCGCCCCAACTTTGCTTCCATTTCCTGCACCACCACGTCGCGCTGCTGCGCACGTTTGGAAAATCGTTTTAACACCACGTCACTGACACCCTCGATGTCAAAGCCATTTTTGGCCGGGGTAATCCGGTAGCCGATTTGTTGCACCCGTTTGGCCAGTTCGTTCCGATAGACCGCCGTGCCATAACGAATTGCGTCATACATGCCTCGCGCTTCCAATGCCTTCCAGCAACGCTCCGCTTGATCAAACGTGGCGTTGAACACCGTAAAATGCGTGTGCAATTGCGGGTCGAGTTCGCGGGAACTGTCATGCACGAAGGCTGCCGCCACCAAATTGCCGGTCGGACGATCCTTGCGAGCGCCCTGCTTGCGCACGCGAGCGCCGGCGAAGGATTCGAGTTCGCGAAAGGCGACCCGAGCCGCTGCCTCATGCGCTTCAACCAATCGCTGGTCATCCAGCGTGACCGCCAGTACAGAAACCGATTTGGGTGCCGAACAGGTGAAGTCATAAAATACCCGTCGCTGGCCTTCCCTTAGGCTCCGCTGCGTCAGCCGCTCGCCATCGTTTGGATTTTGATTTTCACAGAGCGCATGAAACTGGTTGCGAGTGGCTTCATTGCTTAATCCCAATCGTTCCGCACCCACGCCGATCCACTGGCCGGGCTGGATTTCTCCCGCCGCATAGTAATCATTCTGCGAAAGATGCTCGTCGAAGTAGCTCTCGGCATCGGCTAGATTTTTATGTGCTACGGCAGTGAACATATCCAGTCAGGTTATCGAATTACCGACCGTGGCAGGTGGACGTCACACTCAACTTGTATGTCCGCCACTACAGTCATGCCAGGCAGTATGTATGAATCGTTTTCCGCGCTGGTGTAGCTCATACGCGATATGCGAAAGACCGACGATTTTTTCATATGGCAACCAACATGACAGGCAAAGCACCCTCAATTGTGTAATGTTTGCGCAAAATGAAGGGGTGGGAATTTGCGGCGAACACTATATAAATAATTGATTTATATGGAGATGGTCGTCAATGGAGGCGGTGAAAATGAAAAATTGTTCACGAGGCGATGCCGCCCGGCGCTTGGACTGTCCGGCTTTCCGGCGTGCCTTGGAAACCGGCCAGACCAATCGCCGAAACATAAACCTAGACGGTCGCGCACTCAACGGGTATTTCCAAAATCTCGCGACTCCACAAAGCTGGTCCGTCGCTCCGATTTCAGAAATGCCCGCTCATTGCGAAGGGCATCCAAACGGAAACCGGCGAAGGTCGATGACCCTTTTCAATAAAGTGTTTGCGAAATCCGATTCGGAAGACCTTGATAACTTGCAAGCGAATTTGGAGCTGATCACTGTTTATAGGCCCGATAGAACCGGCTTTGGAACTGGGCGGCGTCCAGATCCGTATAATTGAATGGCTGATCCGCCAGCACTCCGCTGGTGAGGTCGCTCCAATCTAATAAGTTGGTGGAGGTCTGGATTCGGAATGGCTGGCCAGCCGATCCGGTCAAATTAAAGCTGAAAACGCCGGGTTGAGATCCTGGCGCAAAGAGCTCGAAGGGCAGATCATTAAACACATTGTCGAGTAACAGCAACCGGTAGAATTGTGCTGGGTGCCCTTCGTCGGTGGTGTCAACGAAATCAAGGTAACTACCTTGCAAGGTATCGGTACGAATGGTCACCCAATGCACCGAATCCGAGGAAGCCTGAATGCTAAAGCTCTGGCCCACGACCCCGGTGACTTGAATTTGATAGGTGCCGTTTGGTTGCCGGGTAACGGACAGGCTCGGCGGCGGAGCCGGACCATTGAGTGCCAGCGAGAATTCCGTGGCCGATCCGCTTGGCCCAGCCACCATGATTTTGTAAGTTGTGCCGGCCAATGCGTAAAACGATATCTGACCAGTTCCAGCCGCCACCGGTATCAAAGTCCATAACGACGAACCGGCGTAAATGCCCAAATTCAAACCACTGGAATTATTGGCCGAGACCGATACCTGCACGTTGCCGCTGGCAGCGGCCGTCCAAGAATACCAAACGGTCACGTCTGTCGGATCAACTCCTGAGGAAGGGTCACCGAGTTGGCTGGTTGCGCCCACGGTAGTGCCGGTGATCGTGAGCGTGCTTCCCGAGATAATCGCAGCAGCGGCAAAGTTGTCGTTCGCTGGAGGAACTGGCGCTGGTGAAAAAGAGAAAGCGATGCTGGTGCTGCCAAAGCTTCCGTTCACACCATCGAGCGAAATTTGGTAGGTCTGGCCCTGGGTGACTGGAAAGTTTAATGAAGGCAGTACATACCACTCACCGTTGTAGGTTATTATTCCGTTGGTCGGATTTATCTCTTCGAAGGTGGGAAACCATCCAGAATTGCTGGCACAAAGGCTCAAATTGGAGATGCAATTATTAAGGTAAACCGCCAGCAACGGCCCGGTCGTGGGTCCGGGAGGACCCCAGCCAGGACCGGTGATAATGATATCATTGGGGGATACTCCTTTCGTTGCCGCTACCGCGGGAATGGCTGTCGGCGTTGCGGTCGTGGCCGCCGCCGAAAAGCCTGTTGAGCCGATTAAAACGGTACCATTGGTGGGCGCAGTCCAGGACCACCAAAGTGTCCTGCCGCTGGCTCCGCCGGGAAGAACTTCGCCGAGTTCGGTTGTGGCGCCGCTATTATCCGCCACCCAATTGGTCGTCGTCGCGCTGAGGACAATTCTTTGCGCAAAATTGTCGTTTACTGGTTCCACCCTGACTTCGACTGGTTCGCTGGTGGTCGTGAAGCCATTCACATCCATTGACTGTAACGACAAGAGGTGACTGCCGGGCGTGACATTGAGATAATCCATTTGAAATGGTGCATGATTAACCGTGCCGAGCAGATTTGTGCCATCAAAGAAGCTGACGCTGGCGACTGCCCCGCCAATATCAATGGTTCGGGCCACAATCTCGAAACTGGCTGGCAGCGGAAAAGCAGAACCGTTGGTTGGGCAGGCGATTTGTGCTCTGGGCATTAATAGCGAAAGGGTGAATTCATCTGGTAGCCACGAGGCGCCGGCAACTGCAAATTCGTACTCTGTGCCTGCGGTGGCCGTGAAAACAAGATCGGCAAAGCTTGCCGGATTCACAGGGGCCACGACCACGAGGTTGGAAACACTGCTGCCCGTATAAACGGCAACTGGTGCGGTGGGACAGTCAACCCTGACAGTCCCGTTTGCAGGCGCAATCCAGGAATACCATACGGAGCCGCCCACGATCCAGGGATAGAAACCAGGTTCACCGGGTTGGAAGGTTGCCAGGTAAGTAGTTCCCTGCACCGTTGGGTTAAGCCCGATCAATGCAATACGCGATTCAAAATCATCGTTGCTGGGAGGGGGGATGAACGAAAAAGTCAAATTGAAAAGTCCACCACTCCCATCCACTGAAATCATGTAGGTCATGTCGGACGAGGTGACAAAAGAGACCCCGGACGGACTGTTGGTGCCAACCGGCGACAAATCTGCGACGTTGGTTCCGGTATAAACGTCCACCACGGGAGTAAAATTTGTGCCAGTTGCGTTCACGGTCAAAAACCCGCCTGACGGCGCAGTCCAAGCATACCAGACCGAATGGCCGCCGTGAGCCTGTCCTGTGTGGTGGGGCTCGCCGGGCTCCAGCGTGGCCATAGAATTATTCCCATTCGTATTGATATTGGCGCCGGTCAGAACAAAAGCGTTGGCAAAATTATCATTGGCCGGGATGGGGCCCAAATCCAGGGTGAAGTCGCCGCTATTATCCACCTGCAAATAATATGTCGTACCGGCGGACGTTTGGAACGTGGCGGAGCCATACTTATTCGGATTACCGACCAAGGTCAAATTGGTCAGTTCCGAACCCGTATAAACTTCCAACTGATATGCCCAATTGAAATCAGCATCCACCACGACCGTGTAAAATCCTGAGGTGGGGGCTGTCCAAGCATACCATACTGTGCTGCCAGAATTTTCCGTTCCGGGCTGCCTGGGTTCACCCGACTCAATCGTGGCACCGAGGGTCGAGCCAGCCAACTGAATCTGCTCTCCGCTTAATATAATGGCGTTGGTGAAATCGTCGTTGGGAGGGCTGGCTTGGATGGTCACGGCTGGTGAAGTTCTCGCGTTCCCGGCGGAATCCGTTGCCACCGCTGTGAGTGAACTGGCACCGCCGGGTATATTCGTCCACGTGAACGTGTATGGCGGGGCGCTTACACTGCCGAGCGGTGAACCATCCTGGAAATACTCAATTTTTTGAACGGGTTGTTCGGTGGCGGTCGGTTGCGCCTGGATTGTAATATTGGTTCCGGTCACGAACAACTCTCCATTGGTGGGATTGACGATACGGAGATTGGAAAGAATCAATTGCAACGCAACATCGCCCGGGAAACCGACGGCAGTGATATCGTAAGCAACACCTTCCGACGCATTAAAATTTACGCCCTGGTAACCGGCTGTCACCAGCGTCAGATTTGTGAGTGAACTGCCGGTATAAACTGCGAAAGTGGTAAAGGGTGTGGTAGTCGAAATGCTCACCTGTCCAGATGCTGGAGCCTTCCAAGACCACCAGATCGAATTGTCATATTCGGTTAAACTAATTTGTGGTTCGCCCGGTTCGTGAGTGGCTCCCACGTCGGTATTGGTCAACGTTAATTCAGTGCCCTGGATCGGGGTACGATCAGCGAAGTTGTCATTAGATGGGGGCGGGACTATTGGTGGTGGAGTTTGAATCGTAATGTTGACGGGGGGAGAACTTCGTTTGTGGCCGGAAACAGCAGAACCAACAGCGGTCAAGGCAAATTCTCCATCCGGCACATTTGTCCAAGCCGCATGATAAGGAGGATGCTTGGCCGTGCCGACCAGTGTGCTGTTTGCGAAAAACTGCATTTGAGTCAAGACGCCGTCATTCGCCGTGGTAGTGGCAACCAGCTCGACTTTATTACCCCCAATAAAAATTGCGCCATTCGTTGGGGCAAGAACCTGAATGGTGGACAACACCAGATTCAACCCCACCGTCGAGCCCAGCCCCGTTGCAGCAATGGCGTACGTCGCACCGGCGGTTGTTTGAAAGGTTACGCCCGGCCCACTGGCAAATGGCGTCAGGTTCGTCAGGACGGTCCCGGTGAAGACATTAATAAATTGCCCGGACGCGCAGCCAATCGTGACGTAACCTGAGACGGGCGCGGTCCAACTCCACCAAAGCGAGGGCAACCAACCACTATTGGGAACCGGTGTACCAGGTTCAACCGTTGCCAGCGCAATCGGGTTGGTTAAAGAAATCCAGGTTCCGTAAATCGGTGAGCGGTTGGCAAAATGATCGTTTGATGGTTCGGGGGTAAAACTCAGGCTGAACTCGAAGGGCCCCGGCGCCAGTGGATCAATCGGACTGTCTGCAGCGATTTGGTAGCTTGTTCCTTGGGCCACTGGCACGAAATATGTCGACGGGTTTTGAAATTGAACAGGCACGGGGTTGAGATTTGTCAGCGTGTCACCGGTATAAACGCCGACCAACATGTTTGCGCCTGCGTCATTAGTGGCTGACAACATAAATGCTCCGTTGGCTGCGGCGGTCCAAGTCCACCAGAGAGACGCGCTGCCGAGCGTACCCGAGTGGTTTGGCTCGCCTACTTCACGGGTGGCTCCCCGATTATCGGCCATTAGCTTAATCTGGTTCCCTCGCAATTGCTGACGATTGGTAAAATTGTCATTTGCAGGAAACGGATAAAAATTGAGCGCAAAGTCAATATTCCCCGCCTGTCCACCGGGGCCGTCGACGCAAATTTGATGTGTCTGACCGGCGGCAACCTGGAAACGAACTGCGCTTTTACCGGATGTAGCCGTCGAAGTCACTTCAGTGAGAGAATTCAGGGCAATGCCCGTATAAACATCCAAAGAAGCCTGAAAACTACTGGCGGATGCATCCAACAAGAGGACGCCGTTTGCTGGCGAGGTATAGCTCCACCACAAGGAGTGAGCCGGAGGAAAGCCGGCATGGCTCGGTTCGCCTGGCTCGGCAGTTGCGAACGTATTGTTGGCGTGCACCACGTCACTAGCACCCGCTAGTCGTGCGCGACTGGCGAAATCATCGTTGGCGGGAGCCACGGTGATCTGAACCGGAGAGGAAATTGTGGTCGCCCCATCATTGTCAGTCGCGACGGCCATGATGGCATATTGCCCCAGACCCGCCTTGGGCCATGATACAGCGAACGGGGCTGTTTCAGCAGAGCCCAGCCAGTTTGTCCCTTCGTAATAGTCAACCCGAATCACTTTGCCATCCGGATCCGTAGCGTCAGCACTTAGGGTGATATTTGTGCCGACAGGATAAATCGCGGCCTGACTTGGTGATGCGATACTGACCAAGGGGGGAGCCGTCAGCGTAACTGGGTTGCGAAAGGCAGCCACCAGGGAGGCCGTTTGATTCAGCACCAAGGCGTCATTGGCCGCGTTGGCCATGCCGGCCGGAATGCCTATCGGCGTGCCCTGAAAGAGAATGTTCGGATTCGAAAAATAGGGTATCCGCTGTCCCGAAAAAGCTTCCACGGTACTGTAAAATTTTCCGTCGCTCCCCCAGAACGAACAACCATAAGCGTAAGGAAATGCACTCACGCCTTCCGCAAAAGGCCGCTCCAGCTGACAACCAAAATTAAAACTCAGTACAACAGGAAAATAATAATTTCCTGTGAGGTATGGCTGGCGAATGATGCTGAACGCGTTTTCGGCCGAGGGCCCCTGCAAACCGTAGAACGACCAATCGTTCCCGGTTTCGGTGATCATGCAAACCAAATCTGCACCCACCGAATCCCGGAGACTGTGCGCTTGCGCGAGAATTCCATTCCCTGGATGACAGAGCATTGCCAGATCATTGCAGACACTCCCTGATTCCTTGTATTTAATCTCCGCCGCCAAAGCCAGATGCACCCGGATATTGGCGTGGCTGTTTTGAAATACGTCGTTTGCCTCAAATACGGCTGTGTTAATTTGTCGGAGCATGGCGGATGTGCCCCCCGCTCCTTTGATGGCTTGCGGGGTGTAGACCACAAGAACTTTGACAACGTAAACCGGCTGAATGGTTTCTGAGTAGGCAGGCAGAACCCAGAAAAACAAAAGTAGACAAGCCAAACTACCACGCAAAAAAGCCAGTTGAGCAAGTCTCGAAAACCAACCCTCCGATCGATTTCTTCCCCCCTTGTGCATATAAATTATCCTAACAGCAGGCAAATTATTAACAACAATGAAGTTTATAATTAATGCAGGAAACCTGCCTTGGAAAACTTGATTTTAGCGCTAAATAAAGACGCCCCTAGTGGTCCTTGTGGACTGAAAGGGCGCTTCTTGGGGTTGGCTTGGGTGATCTTTTGGATAATTATTAGCTAATAACAAATATAGGTACTATTTTCCTGCCGTAAACCTTTTTCGCACAATACTTTTTGACTACTCGAAGAAAGGCAAATCTTCATGATATATCCTTGGGTTTTCGCTTGGCGATGCCCGCGGCTTGCAAAAACCAATGTCGTCCATGATGTACGTCTGGGGCGATGCCATCCCACGAATTTCCTGTGCTTGTCGTGCGCCAGCTTTCGGCGTAATCTCGCCACGTTCATAGAATTAAAACGACGACTATTATTTAACCGAAACAATTTTGCGTAGCTACGGCTACGGGCTGGTCCGAAAACCGCTAATTTTCCGAGCCCGTTTACACGAACCGACCGAGCGCGCCCAAATGGGCGCGGCTCGGCGTGTCTCGTGTAAAGGCGCTTAGCGGTGCCTCGGACCAGGGCGCGTTGAGTCCGCGCCTCTTCTTTTGCATTTTTTAGAAGTTTCCCGTCGTCATGGTCGCGCGAGCAATGACTGAAATGACGATGGCCAAGGGTGACGAAATAAAACTGCCGCTGACTTCGCGCGATGTGAGCGCGGAACGGTTGGCGCAATTCCGCGAACTGTTTCCCGAAGCGTCCACCGAAGGGAAATTCGATCTCTCAAAACTCGCTCAACTGCTCGGCGGGGCCGTCACCGAGGCGCCGGAACGCTACGGGCTATCGTGGTCCGGCAAGTCCGAGGCCATCCGCGCCATTCAGACCACCAGTCTGGGCACGCTGCTGCCCACGCCCGGCGAGTCAGTGAATTTTGACACCACGGAAAATCTTATCATCGAGGGCGACAATCTGGAAACCCTCAAGCTCCTGCAAGGCGGCTATCACGGACGCGTGAAGATGATTTACATTGATCCGCCATACAACACCGGCGGCGAATTCATCTACCCGGACAACTACAAGGAAGGGCTGGCCGATTACCTGAAATTTTCCGGCCAAGTCAGCG
>Ga0302319_10019740_pt1 | contig 12229 bp, 5 predicted proteins | sample Bog_T0_2_FD_203319 | JGI IMG/M metagenome (GOLD analysis project Ga0302319, IMG submission 203319) | Peat permafrost microbial communities from Stordalen Mire near Abisko, Sweden - Bog_T0_2 | ecosystem: Environmental > Terrestrial > Soil > Wetlands > Peat | place: Sweden: Abisko, Stordalen Mire... | reverse complement strand
GGTGATGCCGGCGTCGTCTTCCAAGTCAGCCAGCCGGGCGTGGGCGCGGATGTGTTCACCGGTTATGAAGTCTCGCTGGCCCCGGGCGGTTACGTGGTCTTGGGCCGCCACCGGCAAGACTGGGAACCGATCAGTCAAGTATCCTGCACGGTTCCGACGGGTCAGTGGATCAATCTGGAGGTGCAATACACCAATGCCTCCATCAACGTGCTCGTCAACGGCAGCAGCCTCATCCAATACACCGACACCCAATATCCGCTGACGAGCGGGCAGGTGGGCTTGAGAAACTATGAGCAGGACGTTCAGTTTCAGGATTTCAGCATCAACGGCGCGAATATTCCGTTTGCGTATGATGTAAGCAATTCGCCGGGAGCAGTAAGCGGGATGTGGACGCCGGTGGTTACGAGTTCGGCCACTGGCCAATGTTCGCTGGAGACGACCAATGTTTTTGTGGGGACACAAAGCCAGGTGATCACCGACACGGGCGGGACGGGGGCATTCGGGGTGGCCAATCAGGGGCTGAATCAATGGGGGATGAACTTTGTGGCCGGCAACGAGTATGACGGTTGCCTGGATGTGCGGGCGGATGCGCCGACGACGATCACGCTGGGTTTGGAGAGTTCGAATGGAATCGCGGTGTATGCGCAAACCAATCTTTTGGTGGCCAGCAACACTTGGGAACACCTGAATTTTTCACTGACCCCGTCGGCGGCGGACAGCGATGGCCGTTTTGCCATTACCTTGACCCAACCTGGATCCGTGACGGTGGGTTATGCGTTTTTGGAACCGGGGGCCTGGGGTCAGTTTGAAGGGTTGCCGGTGCGCAAGGATGTGGCGCAGGGGCTGATCAACCAGGGCATCACCGTCTTGCGCTATGGCGGTTCGATGGTCAATGCGACGGGATACCGATGGACCAATATGATCGGGGCCCGAGATTTGCGTCCGCCCTACACGGGGACATGGTATCCCTATTCGTCCGATGGCTGGGGGATTCCTGACTTTCTCAACTTCTGTGCCGCGGCCGGGTTTTTGGGAGTCCCGGACTTCAACATCAACGAAACGCCCCAGAACATGGCCGACTTCATGCAATACGCCAACGGTTCAACCAACATGGTATGGGGTGCGCAGCGGGCCGCCGACGGCCATCCGCAGCCGTATGGGTTGAAATACCTGGAACTGGGTAATGAGGAGACGGTGGACGGCAATTACTTCCAAAAATTCCAGGCCCTGGCACAGGCCATCTGGGCGGTTGATACCAACATCACCCTGGTGGTGGGTGACCTTGCCTATTCCCAAGTCATCACAAATCCGTTTAATTTCGGTGGCGCCGCCTCCGGCATCACGACTCTGGCTGCGCAACAGCAGATCCTGCAACTGGCCAACCAGAATAATCGCCAGGTGTGGTTCGATGTGCACGTGTGGGACGACGGGCCTGCTGTGGATCCCACCCTGACAGGAATGTTTTCTTACGACGATGCCCTGGCACAAATTGCCGGCGGGGCCAATTACAAGGTGGTGGTGTTTGAACTGAATGCAAACCACCACAACCAGGGGCGTGCCCTGGGCAACGCACTGGCGATCAACGCGGCGGAACGTGACGGGCGTCTGCCGATCGTCACCTCGGCCAACTGCCTGCAACCCGACGGGGAGAACGACAACGGCTGGGACCAGGGTTTGTTGTTCCTCAATCCGTCTCAAGTGTGGCTGCAACCCCCGGGTTACGTCACCCAAATGTATGCAGATAGTCATCAACCTCAAGAGGTCTGGAGCAGGGTTGCGGATCCAAACAATGATCTTGATGTGACGGCCGAAAGCAGTCCGGACGGGAGGCAGTTGGTGTTGAAAGTGGTTAATCTCAACAGTGTTGCCGAGTCCGCCGTGATTAACGTGTTTGACTTTGTGCCCACCAATTCTCTGGCCACGGTCGAAGTGCTGGCGGCTCCTCTGACGGCCGTAAATACGGCGCAGGTTCCGTTGGGGGTCGCTCCGGTGACAACCCTTTGGCCGCACAATTTTGCCAATAACGTGGTGCTTTACACCTTTGCTTCGAATTCGGTCACGACCATTTCCTTTCAAGGAAAATTAACCCCGACGCCTCCACCCGTGCTTCGGCATCGCTATAGTTTCAACGGTGCGGCGGGAGATACCACCATTACTGATTCGGTTGGCGGCCAGAATGGCACGTTTTCCGGTACCAGCGGCGGTTTGGACGGAAATGGTAACCTGGTTTTGAACGGGACAAATGGATACGTGAATCTGGGACCCAATCTGGTGGCAGGTTACACAAATATAACCGTTGAAGCCTGGATCAACGTTAATGGCAATGATGCAACGCATGCACGACTTTTCGATTTCGGCGATACTGATAATAATGGCGATGGAGCTTACGGCATGGACTTCAGCCCGCAGGCTGGTGACGATTCCTGGTTTGAGGTTTTTAATACCGATCCGGGATTCGACAATCCCCAACAATTGCTTGGGCCGTCTTTGGCGGGGGCCGGCCAAATGCAGGTCGCGGTGGTATATGATCCGCAATTGCCCTGCGCCACCGAGTACACCAACGGCATGCTGGCTACGATTGGCACCATCAACATTCCGTTTTCATCACTGGTGGACGCGCACGATTACCTCGGACGTTCGGGCTACAACAGCGATCCCTACTTGAGCGGGTCGCTCCGCGAATTCCGGGTTTACAGCGGCGACCTGGGCGCAGTTCAGGTGGCAATGGATTATGCGGCCGGGCCGGGCTACGTGGACACCAATTTTGTCTGGTTGACGAACATTACCCTCACGGTGAAGTCGCCCGTCGTGCTGGGACAAAATTTTGCGGCAACGGTTACGGCCAATTACCAAAACGCGCAGGGCGTCAACGTGGCTGCCGGCAATCCCAGTTTGCAATCCGGCAACACCAGCGTGATTGAAGTCGGCAGCAACCTGACGCTGACGGCCCTCGGTCCGGGAACGACCACCGTCGTCGCCGGCTATGGTGGACTCTACGCCACGCAAACCGTTACCGTGCTTCCGCTTCCGGTGGTCTTGCAGCACCGCTACAGCTTTGTCACGGATGCTTCCGATTCGGTGGGCGGCGCGGCTTGGAATGGCAAGCTGGTGGCGCCCAATGGCGGGGCCGCCGCCACCATAAATCACGGCCTGGCGCTGCCGGGGAGCCCGCAGACCGTATTTGGCTATTCCGGTTATGTTTCCCTGCCACCCGGGATCCTGACCAACACCACCTCGCTGACGGTGGAATGCTGGGTGACGCAAAATCAGGCGAACAATTGGTCGGAAATTTGGGACTTCGGTGTCAATGACGATGAGAACTTCGCGTTGATCCCCTATCCGGAGAACAATAACAACAACCTGGAAGTGGCCTTCAACCCAAACAACAATGATATTTATACCGCTTCGTCTGGCTTATTCCCGATTGGTTCGGAGCGATACGTTTGCCTGACCTACAATAACTTTACGCTGACCGGCAATCTCTATACCAATGGCGTCCTGGTTGCCACCCAGACGTATCCCGACAATACTTATTGCCCCGGCAACATTGGCGGAGCCGGCGGCACGACGGAAAACATGTTGGGAAACGACGTGTATGGTGATTCGCAGTTTAGCGGCACCATCTATGAGTTGCGGATCTGGAACGGCGCCATGAGTTCGGCGCAAGTGACGGCCGATTACGCCGCAGGGCCGGAGATATTGCCCGTGATCCCGCTGGCGCTTTCGATTGGCCAGATTGGCAATTCTATCGTCCTAAGCTGGCCGGCCACTGCCGCGGGTTACACGGTTCAGACTGCCGCCACCCTCGGTGCAGGCACGGCTTGGAGTGCGCTGCCGGGGGCGCCCACCCCGATTCTCAGCAACGACACCTATCAGATCAGTTTGCCCTCGACGAATCAGGCCGTTTTTTACCGTTTGTCCAATCCATAATCAACCATTCGACACCCCCAAGAAAGTGAACCAACTAAATTTGTTTCTGATATCCGTTTTCTTAGTCACCCTCCTTTCCAGCGCGCGCGCGCAGGATGCAGCGATTACAGTCCAGGCGGGTCACGTGCTTCATGCCAATTCGCGCTATCTGACCGGTGCCTGTATCGAGGATGTGAATCACGAAATTTACGGTGGCATTGACAGCCAGATGATCTTTGGCGAGAGCTTCGCTGAACCGCCGGCGCAACTGCCGTTGGCGGGGTTCAAAGTGTATGATGGTGTCTGGACGCCAACGGAAGACGACGGTGTCCAGGGCGCTGGCAGCGAAGGTTCAAAAATTGTCCTGGACGGACCCGCGTTGTCTGCGGGGGAGATCAGCGTGGAGGTGATGCTGACGGATGCCGGCGGCGGCAATGGTGGTTTGATTTTCAAGGTTAGCGACCCCGGCATCGGCGCCGATGCTTTCAACGGCTACGAAATATCACTCCAGCGACCCGGGCAGTTAGTAGTGGGCCGGCATCGGCAGAACTGGGAGCCAATCCGCAACGTGCCGTGCGATGTGCCGGTAAACACATGGATCAAGCTGACCGTTCGTATGACTGCCGGGTCCTTTGAGGTGTTCGTTAACGGCAAGAGCATGGTTCAATTTGCCGATACCGACCATCCGCTCGAAACTGGTGCGGTTGGTTTGCGGATCTGGCAGCAGAAGGTCTGCTTCCGGAATTTTTCCGTGGCCACCGGCGCAGCGCAGCAGAAACTGGCGTTTAAATATGCCGACGGCGGCAGCCCGGAAGACCGCGTGAGTGGCGAGTGGCAACCAATCCGACAGGGCAGCGTCAAAGGAAGTTTTACCCTGGATTCGCGGGATGCGTTTTCCGGCAACCAAAGCCAGCAAATCACTTTTGCCTCCGGTGCGGGCGTCATCGGAATCCAGAACCAAGGCCTCGATCGCTGGGGGATGAATTATGTTAAGGGCAAAAGCTATGAAGGCTATCTTTGGGCCAGGACCAAATCGCCAACGGAAATATTTGTCGCGCTGGAAAGCCGGGATGGCTCCCTGGTGTATGCCGAAAAACGCTTGAAACTAATGGCTGGGAATTGGCAAAGGCTCGATTTTGATCTCAAACCGAATGCAGCGGACGAGGCCGGGCGATTGGCGGTGAAGCTCAAGCAGCCCGGTTCAGTCCGATTGGGTTACGCTTTCCTGCAGCCGGGCTCGTGGGGACGCTTCAAAGAATTGCCGGTTCGTAAAGACGTGGCCGAGGGACTGATTCACCAGGGCGTGACGATTCTTCGCTATGGTGGTAGCATGGTCAACAGTCCCGATTATGGTTGGAAAAAGATGATTGGGCCCCGTGCCCAACGGCCGCCGTATGCGGGGCATTGGCATCCAAATTCATCAGATGGTTGGGGCATTTTTGATTTTTTAAACTTCTGCGAAGCGGCCGATATTTGCGGTATTCCCGACCTGAACGTCAACCAATCGCCCGAGGATATGGCCGACCTCATGGATTACCTGAATGGTCCGCCGGACAGTGTTTGGGGCAGGCAGCGTGTTGCCGATGGTCATGCCGCACCATATCGGTTGAAATACCTCGAGCTCGGGAATGAAGAGCGGGTTGATGACGAGTATTTTGAGAAGTTCAAGGCCCTGGCGGAGGTGATCTGGGCGAAAGACCCATCCATTATTTTGGTCGTGGGCGATTTTGCCTACCACCGGGTGATCACTGATCCGTTCAACTTCACCGGGGCAGACAGTGGCATCACCTCCCTGGCCGGCCAGCAGGAAATTCTCCAGCTTGCCAAACGGCATGGTCGCGAAGTGTGGTTCGATGTGCATGTCTGGACGGACGGCCCGCGACCGGACATCACTCTGGAATCAACGTTTTCCTATATCGACGCGATGGACAAAATTGCGGCCGGCGCGAAGCACAAAGTCCTGGTTTTCGAATTGAATGCCGGCAATCACTCGCAACGGCGGGCGCTGGCAAATGCGCTGGCCGTCAATGCATTTCAGCGCGACGGGCGCCTGCCAATGGTGTGCTCGGCGAACGGTCTCCAGCCTGACGGCCAGAACGACAACGACTGGGATCAAGGCTTGTTGTTCCTGAACCCGTCCCAAGTTTGGCTGCAACCACCGGGCTATGTGACGCAAATGATCTCACGGAATTATCAGCCGCTTGAAGTCGCCGCCGAAAGCCCGACTCCCGAAATTGATGTTAGCGCCACCCGGAGCGAGGATGGTAAAAAACTGGTCCTGCAAGTGGTGAACGCCGGCGGAGACGAGGTGACACTGCCGCTGAAAATTTCCGGTCTTGCCCCGATGATATCCACGGCGCAAATCCTGACGCTGGCAGGTTCCTTGGACGCGTGCAACACCGCCAGTACTCCCGAGGCCATTAAGCCAACCTGGCGCGAATGGAAGTCTGAGTCGCAGGACGGCGGGATCACTGTCACCTTCCCGGCACACTCGTTCACGGTGATCCGATTGTAGAAAATAAAATCGGCAAATTACCGTTCACGGTCCAATCCAGCTCATTTGGTGGCGACGGCAATTTTCACAGGATCAACAGGATGGGGAGTGGATGAAATGAAATCGAGGGCGGACTGGGTGGGGCAGGTCAAATCCATTGAAAACCCCTCTCATAAGTTGCCTTTCGCATTTGCTTATTCAATTTGAGCAACATCTTCCAGCCGTTGAGCATTACCCTATCAGGGCTTAAAAGTTCAGTATCTTGAGCAAACTTAGTACCATACGGGTGGTCGTTGAGTTTTACCCTCGGGGGGCTCAGATTCATGCAGAACCGAAGGGTTGAAGGGATTTCCTCGTGCCGCAAAACGCATGGTTCTACCCCGTGCCATTGCGTTTTGCACTCAAACTCACACTGTTTGTGGCGTATTTGCGCACAGAATTCAACTTTAAACCGCGGCACATTTCCGGCTGCATATTCTACGGCATTTATAAACCAGAACTAAAAAACATTATGAAACCACTGAGTCGCAAAATAAACAGGATGGCTTCGGGCCTTGCCGGGTTGATGACTCTGGCGTTGGCGTTAGCGTCGGGTTGCGTCGTTGAGCCGGATGGCCGGGTGGGTGTCGGGGTGGTAGTCGCCGCGCCGGCGGTGGAGGTGGCGACCATTCCTGATGACTACTACTGGGATGGCTACGAATATGTCGGTTTGGTCGGTGACCAATATTACTATTTGGGACCTGGCAACGTCTGGTTGGTCTGTGACCCCGTTCGCTTGGGCCACCTTCATGCGTGGATCAGTGTTCATCCTGATTGGCACGCTCATGGGGTGCGTAATGACCATTACCGAACCGACAGCCGCGGCCGTTTTCACCCAAGACATGACCGGTAGAATGGGGCTGAAAGGGGTGAACGATGCTGGTTTTTTTATTCTCATCCGCGTGGGATACAGCTGTGTTTGGTCCGGGCCTCGATTCATATGCGCTCCCAGCAGGGGAAAGCCGGTCGCGGGTCATATACCACGATCATGAAGTAGTGGTTAAGTATTGCTGGCAGCGCATGGAGGCCGTCGGCGTCCGTAAGTGATTTAACGAATGTAAGATAATCCACCACGAAAAAGGAAGAAGTCCTATGAAGGCAAAAAGGAGACATAACTGGAGGACATTTAGCTTGCCTGTTTTAATGGCAATCGTGGCGCATGGCGCCTCAGCCAATCATTTGGCTCAGGCGGCCCAGCCAGAATACAATTATACAGGCCAGCTGGTTTCCGTTAATTCCACGGAAAATACGCTCAAGATAAAGGGTTTCGCATTCGGTAGAACATTCAACCTCGGCGACCCCTGTGCCTGTACCTTGCTAGGTAATCGCATTGGCACACCCTATGATCTCCGCCCGGGTGAAAAGGTTGCGGTCACTTACCAAAACCTGAAGGGTTTGCTGGTAGCGCATTGCGTCAAGGAACAGCCGATGCGATACGAGGGCACGGCGAGGACCATCGACCCGGTGGCGCATACGCTGACGGTCCGCATTCACGGAACAGATAAAGCGTTCCAAATCCCGGACGAATGTAATTTTTTTCTGAAAGACGGCAAAGCCGACTCACTCGACGACATTCGAATCGGCGCTTCCGTGACGGTGACCTACGAGACGCCAAGTGGTACGCTGACGGCGTGGCAGATCGAGCAGGCGAGCACGAAATGATTGGCGTAAACTTGGGGCTTCGGGTCGCTTCGGCCAACAAAACGCAGGTAATTCCGATGGTTCTTATTTTTTAGCATTCGCTTAAAATTCCAAGGGGGGCGCTTTTCGAGCAAAGTGATGGATGGGGAGAAGCGGCGAGGGTAAATACCCGTCCTGGGTCTTCGACCGGAGAGCAACAAAGCCTGCCGGTTCTTTGCTCGGAAACCCTTGCGCCATCGCAAAGCTATGGGGGGACAAATCGGGAGCAGGCCTTTTGATTGTGGGCTGCGCTGGCTTCCCGACTTGTCGGGACTGCGGGTAAACACACTTCTCGCCGCCTTGCCCGCACCTAAGATTCCTCGCCGCAGCGCCGCTCGCAATTTTCAGACAGGCTCTTATTAATACTAGGTTAAGTATTAAGACGTGTTTTCGAATCGGGTTTTACACCAAGGGCACTGTCCCGCGAGATGGATGAGTCTAACCTGTAAGCGCGCTCGCGTCTGTGGCAATGTCGCTGGCATCAATTTCGCACCAGCAGTTTTTTTTTGCGCGAGCCTGTTCGGTGCGCAAAAAGGCAAAGGCCATGCTGACAAGCGTCACGTGATGATGCCAGCCCATCCAATGGCGTCCTTCGTAATGATCCAGGCCCAGCTCCTCTTTGAGTTCGCGGTAATCCAGTTCGACTCGCCAGCGCGCCCGGGCGATCTTGATCAATCGCCGCAAACCCACTGGTTGATCGCCGAGTTGTGCCAGCCAATAATCCGTGGGAGCCTCTGCGCCGGTCGGCCATTCAACCAGCAGCCACTCGGGGACACGTTGGGGATGCTCTGCGCGGTTCCAGCCATGGGCAGCCCAAACTTTGACCCGTATGAACCGGGAACACATCGGACTTTTGGTGCCTTGCCGCCAAGTGACATTGTGCCAGTCCTTCAACGGCAAATCCTTGGCGACTTCCGCCAACGTTCGAGTGGCGGGCATGTCTTTTAGGGCCGGGTATTGGCGGGGCCGTCCCCGTGACTTACTACTGGTGACGGACACCTCTGCCGGGTCACTGGTCCAGACTTTGGTTCCCGACTTAACCGCCACCGCATACTGCAAGCCCCGCTCGCGCAAGCTGGCGCGAAATTCAAAATCATCGCCATAGGCCGAATCAGCCACGACCGGCAGGCGTGGCACTGCCCACGCCAAGGCTTGATCCACCAGCTCCAGCGCCAGCTGGTTCTTGCTCTGATAGCTGACCGCTTCTGGAATCTTCCCTGCCGCACGGCGCGCTGGGGTGGCCAGCCAGGCGGCGGGCAGATAAAGCCGCCAAGCCAGGGGACAACTGGCGGCGCCGGTGCTCCAATGCAGACTGACGGCGACCTGACAGTTGGCAATTTTACCCAATGCCCCGCAATACTGCCGCGCCACCCCCACAGAAGCGTCTCCCGCCTTGGGGAAGGATGTCTCATCAATCATCCAGACTTCGGGTTCGGTCAGCAAGTCAACAACCTTTTCAGCCAGTTGTTTTTGAATCTGTTCCACCGCCCACGGACTTTGACCAACAAATTGCCGCAGAGACTGAACATCCGCCCCACCGATTCGCTCTGCCAGCGGCTCGATGGATTTGCGGCCACCCTCCATCAGCAGCCCTTGCAAATAAATCTTAGCCCAGTGGTGGCGCTCACTTCGACCCAGCGAGGTGGTTATATCAGATAGAAAATTGTCCAACCTTTCGTCCAAGGCGGCGGCTTCTTTGGAAGTCATGCCCCAGACTAACGGACTTAAAGAGGAGTGTCAAGATACTTAACCTAGTATTATTATTGGCCTGTAGAAAATTAACCAAATAACCAATATAATTATGAAAAAACTCATCCTCGCCTCCTTTGCCACCATCGCCCTCTTGTCACTCACCGGTTGCGATACTGACAAACCCTCGCACACCTCGACTACCACCACCGAACAAACCACCATACCCGCGCCCGTCACCACGACGACCACGGATACCCAATCCAGGTAAGCTCCCAGTGGTCGCCAAGGGTTCCGCCGGCGGGAATGGCCACTCCATTTCCGCCAGCGGTCCCAGATTTCTTCGCCGGTTTCGTCCGTTCTCTCTGAAAATTGCGGATGATTTCTTCATTGCTGGTCTTTTAGCTTTGCCGCTAAGCTGATTCGTAATCCGCACGATCGGGAACCCACAATGATATTATTGATACTGCTTTTGTTCTTCTGTTCCGGCGCCACCGCCCTGGTTTATGAAGTCATTTGGTCCAAATACCTCAGCTTGCTCTTCGGCAGCACCATTCAGGCGCAGACGGTCGTGCTGGCTGTCTTCATGGCTGGTTTGGCGCTCGGCAACCAGTTGTTCGGTCGCCGCGCCGACCAGGCCCGCCAGCCCCTTTTTCTCTATGGCTGCCTGGAAATCTGCGTTGCCCTCTACGCCGCCGCGTTCTCGCTCTTGTATCGGGCCGCAGAACATTGTTTCGCGGCGATGGGTGCAAATCTGCTGGATCATCCCGTTTGTTTGCTTTGGTTCAAGGGCCTGATGAGCGTCGCGCTCCTGCTGGGGCCGACCATCGCCATGGGGGGCACCCTGCCGCTGCTGGCGGCCTGGCTCCAGAAAACCACGCCCGACGCCGGTCGGCGCACGGCGAGATTTTATTCCACCAACAGCCTCGGCGCCGTTTGCGGCGCCGGCCTCAGCGGGCTGCTCCTGGTTCCGTGGCTCGGCCTCCGGATGACGCTGGATTGCGCCGCCTTGCTCAACCTGATTGTGGGTGTGGCCGCCCTCGTGCTCGCCAACACCAGAAGGGATTTAAGTTCGGACACAGGGGCGGACTCCGACGGAGCCGCCCCGGCCTCATTGACGCCGGCGACCGGCGTCGCCGGTTGGGAATGTTTGTTGGTGGCGGCCACCGGTGCCGTCTCCATGAGTCTGGAGGTGCTGGCAACCCGCTGTCTGGCCCTCGTATTTGGCGCTTCCCTGCAAGTCTTCGCCCTGGTGCTGATGTCGTTCATCCTCGGCATCGGCTTGGGCAGCGCCGCCGTGGCCTCGCCCCGCTGGCGGACCATTTCGCGGGAAGTCCTGATCGCCCTGCTGCTATTGGTCCCGGCCGGCGCGCTCGCTTTGCTCGTGTTTGACCTGAAAGGCATCACTTCGATCTACCTCTATGCCCAGAGCGGTCTCACCCGGACCATCGCCGGTTACTGGTTTCACCAGCTTTTCGTGGGCCTCTTATCCATTGTGGTGCTCGGCCTGCCGGCTGGCTGCCTGGGCGCCGTTTTGCCCCTCATGATGCGTTCAGGCGACGGGTCGGCCCACGACCTCGGCCGCCGCGTGGGCCGTCTGGTGACCTGGAACACGCTGGGCGCGGTGGTTGGGGTATTGGTTACCGGCTTTATCCTGATGCCCCAGATTGGTTTGCGCGGCGCGTTCGCGGTGCTGGGCTTTTTGCTGGCCGGCGCGGTGCTGGTCATTGCCTTGTTCAACCGCCGGCTGTTGATCGGCGGGCTCGCCACGGCCGTCACCATTGGCCTGTTGTTTGCCTCCATGAATGGCGGTGATGATTGGCGCAGCATCCTCAGTGGCGGAATCTTCCGGCTCGATGACATGGATTTTTCCGGACCGGTTTCTCCCCTGAAAACCTTTTTTGATTTCCGGCGTCACGGGGTAAAGCTTCTGTTCTATCGGGACGCGGCGGATGCCACTGTTTCCGTGGAGAGCGATCCCATGGCGGATGGCAATGAAGACCTGGTCTTGCGCATCAACGGCAAGGCCGATGCCTCGGCCACCCAGGATCGGCCCACCCAGTTGATGCTCGCCCATCTGCCCATGATGGCCCGGCCCGGGAGCACGGATGTCTTCTGCTTCGGCATGGGTAGCGGCATCACCGCCGGCACGGTCCTGGACTATCCGGTCACCAACCTCACGATCGCGGAGAACTGCGAGCCCGTATTGGAAGCGGCCAGGTTGTTTGCCCAATGGAACCATGGCGTTTACACCAATGACCGCACGCACATTTATCACGACGATGCCCGCACGGTGCTGAAGCTGAGCTCCCAAAAGTATGATGCCATCATCGCCGAGCCCTCCAATCCCTGGCTGGCCGGCGTCGCCAGCGTCTTCAGCCGGGAATTTTATCAATTGGCCGCCAGCCGCCTGAAACC
>Ga0302319_10019737_pt1 | contig 12230 bp, 14 predicted proteins | sample Bog_T0_2_FD_203319 | JGI IMG/M metagenome (GOLD analysis project Ga0302319, IMG submission 203319) | Peat permafrost microbial communities from Stordalen Mire near Abisko, Sweden - Bog_T0_2 | ecosystem: Environmental > Terrestrial > Soil > Wetlands > Peat | place: Sweden: Abisko, Stordalen Mire... | reverse complement strand
TTCAACCCTAGCCTACGAGGGCCTGTATCCCGAGGGCAGCGCCCCCACCCTGGCCGTCCAGCTGATCCTCGCCAATGGCTGCGTGGCCCAGGTGCCCTGCGCCGAACGGCTTCCGCTCGGCGAGGCTGTGCGCGTGGTCGCCTAGCCGGCGACAAAGTTTTTCCGCGCGTTCGGACCGTGGCCAATCGTCAAAAGAGCCCAATCCGGAATTGCAACCACACAGGTTCGTTAGCGAACCCCACCCCACGCGCTCTTGTGCGGTCGCACAATCGTTCCATCTTCCACCGGAGCCGACGGAGGCCGACAACCTTCGCGCGCACGACGGAGTCGGGGGGACAAGGCCAGGTGGAATCGGCGGCAAGCGTTTGGACGCTGCCCGGACGGCGGGTCGAAGCCTCCCGCTGTTGGGACGGCTTCTCGGCCTGTGTCTACGCAAGAGGCACCGGCGAGGGGCTTTGGCGCAGCGACAGCCACCGCCTCGTCGTGGCGCTGACCCCGGTAGACCGCATCACGGTCCAGATCGACGAGCATCAGCCGCAAGCGATCTCCGCCGCCACCGGCACCATGGCGTTGTATCCGGCCGAGCACGTCATTCGTACCGCCGGCGATGATTCCCGCTACGTGCAGATCACCTGGGAGCCCGGCATCTATCACCGGCTGGCGCCCGAACTGGCCGGCGCGGGCGAACCGGCGCTGGAACCGATGGTCGGCTTCCACGACCCGCTGCTCGCCCAGATCGCGCACACCCTGGCGCAGGAAACCGGCACCGGCCTGGCCGATAGGTTGCTCGTGGACAGCCTGGGCTCGGCGCTCGCGGTCCAGGTCGCCCGCCGCTTCATGCGCTGGTCCCCGCCGGCATCCGCCGCGCGCGGACTGTCCAGCGAACGGCTGAGCCGGGTGCTCGACTTCATCGAGGCCAATCTGAACGAGGACCTGCCGCTCGCGGCGCTGGCGGAGGTGGCCTGCCTCAGCCCGTATCACTTCAGCCGCTGCTTCAAGCAGGCGGTCGGCATGGGGCCGCAGCGCTACACCCAGCAGCGCCGGGTCGAGCGGGCGAAAAGCCTGATGCGACGCGGCGGTCAGCCGCTCGCCGCGATTGCCGCCGATGTGGGATTCGCCGACCAGAGTCACTTCACCGCGATCTTCCGGCGCGAGACGGGCACCACACCGGCGCGGTTCCGCGCCCTGCTCGCCTGACCGCAAAACTTCGCCAAGCCTTCGCAAGGATGTCCAAGAGGCGGCCGGCCGGCACGGCTAGACCGGGCGACGGAGTGAACGATCCGCCCAACCATGCAGGAAACGAGTGCCGTATCGGACCGCGAGCCGCACAGGCGTTCCGAGGCCACCCGCCGCCTGGACGCGGCCGTCCGCCAGACTGACGCGGCGGAGGCCGAGCGGCTGATCCGGACGGCGCTCGCGCTGCTTGGCCGGCGCGGACAACGACCCGAACCACCAATGGAGGCCTTACCCGTGTCCCGCAAATTCTTTGCCGAGTTCCTCGGCACCCTCTGGCTTGTCCTGGGCGGCTGCGGCGCCGCCGTGCTCGCCGCCAAGTTCCCCGAAGTCGGCATCGGCCTGCTCGGCGTCGCCTTCGCCTTCGGCCTGACGGTACTGACCGGGGCCTATACGTTCGGCCATATCTCGGGCGGCCACTTCAACCCGGCCGTCACGCTCGGCCTCGCGGCGGCCCGCCGCATCCGGTTCATCGAGGTGCCGGTCTATGTCATCGCGCAGGTGCTCGGCGCCATTGCCGGCGCGGCGATCCTGTATGTAATCGCCTCCGGCGCCGCCGGGTTCTCGCTGGACGGCGGGTTCGCGTCGAACGGCTACGGCGACCATTCGCCCGGCCACTACTCGCTCGGCGCCGCCGCCGTGACCGAGTTCGTGATGACCTTCTTCTTCCTGACGGTCATCCTCGGCACCACCTCGGCGCGCGCGTCGAAGGGCTTCGCCGCAATGGCGATCGGGCTCAGCCTGACGCTGATCCACCTGATCAGCATCCCGGTTACCAACACCAGCGTGAACCCGGCGCGCAGCACCGGCCCGGCGCTGTTCGTCGGCGGCTGGGCGCTGGACCAGCTCTGGCTGTTCTGGGCGGCGCCGATCGCCGGTGCCATCGTCGCCGGTCTGGTGCATCTGTGGCTTGGCGCCGATGACAGCGCGATCGACCGTGCCGAAGCCATCCGCCTGGCCGCCCTGAAGAAGAGCGAGCCGCTCGCGCCGCGCGAGGCCCGCGAGCCGCGCTGACGGAACGCCGGGGGCGCCATCCGGTGCCCCCGGCGCACTTTTCTCATTACAACCCGGGCGGCAAAAGCCTGCCTGTCAACGGGAAGGGAACACGTCCGATGATCCGAGCCCTGGCCGCCGCGCTGTGGTGCGCTGCGTTGCTTGTCGCACAGCTTCCAGCGGCGTCGGCCGCCGATACCGCGCAGCCCTCGGCTGCTCAGCAAGCGCAGCAGGACCGGATGCGGTCGTGCAACGGCGCCGCGTCGGAGCGCACGCTTAAGGGCGACGCCCGGAACACCTTCATGAGCAGTTGTCTGGCGGGCAAGACCAATCCGAACCTGATGATGAAGGCGTGCAGCGCCCAGGCCAGCCAGGACAAGAAGACCGGCGACGTGCGCCGCAGCTACATGAGCGCCTGCCTGAAGGCGCCGGGCTAAAGATCGAAGCCGGCTGGCAAGGCTCGCGGCAATGCCCCCTCCCCCGCGCAACCGGCTGCTATGCCTCGTCCTGGCGCTTGCCGTGTTCGGCGCCGCCTCCGCGGAGGCATGGGCGCAGTCGAGCGGCGGCTATTCGCGCCCATCGCTGGGCGGCGGGGAGGTGCGCCGTCCGTCGGTGTCGTCCGGCGGCAGCGGCGGGTATGCGCGGCCGTCGTTCGGCGGCGGCGGGTTCAGCAGCAGTTCCGCCGGCGATCGCGCGCTGTCGCGCCGCGGCTCGCAGGACGCGCTGGCTCAATACCGGGCGCAGCAGCGGGCCCCGGAGGCGCCGGCGGTGCGCCGGCCGGCGCCATGGGGTGATGGCGGCTACGCGCCCCCGGCCGAGACCCGCCGGCCCCCCGGCTATGGCTGGCCGTCGCAACCCTCGCGTTCCGGCTCCAGCGTTTGGGATGCGGCCGTCGCCTGGGCGCTGCTCAACGCCCTGACCTCGCCCAACCGCAACGGCTATTTCCAGGACCATCGCAACGATCCAGGCTACCAGGAATGGCGGCAGGAGGCGGAGCGTGCCGCCCAGCGCGATCCGGCCGTCGCCGCCAACCTGCAGAACCTGGACGCGCAGCTTGCCAAACCACCGCCGCCGGTCTCGCACGGCGGCTCGGGGTTGGTTTGGGTGGTGATCGTTGCCGGTGGCGGGTTGCTGCTCGGACTGTGGCTGATCCGCCGCCGCGCGGATCGCGCCGCCGCCGCCCCGCCGTCTGCCGCCGCCGCGGGCCGGTTCCGGGTCGGCATGGTGCTCCCTGCGGACCCCACGCCATTTCTGCTCGCCGCCGGCAGCACCAAGGTTCGTGCGCCGGAAGGCGGCAGCATGTTCAACGTCGAGGCGGTCGGCACTCTGCGTGGCGGACCCGTCGTGCTGCAACGGCTGTACCTGGCTGGCGGCGGCTTCTTCCAGGTCCATCTCGGCGCCGATGGCGCGCCCGACGAGTGCCGGTATTTCAGCCAGATCGACGAGGTGGTGCCGGCGAATGCCGAGGACTGGCGGTTCTGGCTGGACCCCGCCGGCGGCACAATCGGCTGGCCCGCGTTCCAGACCAAGGACGGCAAGAGCTACGACCGGGTCTGGAACGCCGGCACCGTTCCAGTGGCGCCGATCGCGTTCGACGAGACGATCGAGAGTACGAGCGGCACCACCCGCCGCAGCCACCAGGCAATGCTGTACGGCGCGCGCACCGGGGCCGCGCCTCCGGCACCGCAGTCCGAATACGTGCTGGTGGATGCGATCGAGGACACTGGCGGCGCCTCGGTCGGCATCCATGCCGGCATCGACGTCAATCCGGCCGCGCTGAACCTGGCCGCCGTTCCCCTCACCTGACCAGCGGAGCGCCGCATGAACCCGGACCTTACGTCATCGTTCTCGGCCGTGCTGGACGCGCTCGGCCAGGGGCTGCCGACCCTGGTGCTGCAGTTTCTGGTGACGCTGGCGCTGCTCGGCGTCGGGATCGTCATCTACATGGCGGTGACGCCGTTCCGCGAGCGGGAGCTGCTGCGGAATGGCAATGTCGCCGCGTCGATCGTGCTGGGCGGGGCGGTCCTCGGGCTGGCGATACCGCTGGCGGCGCTGTTGGCGACGTCCGGCCGGGTGCTGGACATTCTGGTGTGGGGGGTTGTTGCGCTGGTGCTGCAGCTTGCCACGTTCGGGGTTGCCTCCAGCGTGCTGCCGCGCGGGGCGCGTGCCATGATCGAGGCGGGGAACGTCGCCGCGGCCATCCCGGTGTTCGCGGCGCAACTGGCGGTCGGGCTGCTGAATGCGGCCGCGATGGTCCCGGCCTGAGGCTGAAACAACAACTGGAGGAGGGTGGCGATGCTACGGTTCATGGGCAACATGATCAGCGCGAAGGCCAGTCAGGCGGTGCAGTCCGGCATCGAGGCGCTGGTGCGCTGGGACCCCCAGACGGCGAGCGAGGCCGAGCTGAAGTCGATGGAGCAGCACCTGGACGATCTGGGCCGTCAGGTGGCGGCGGCACGCCAATCGTATGACAAGGAGAAGCGCGAGGCCGACGCGATCCAGCTGCTGTCCAGCCAGCGCTTCGCGGCGGCGGATTTGCTGCAGCGTCAGATCGACACCGAGATCGATCCGGAGCGCAAGGCCGGGCTGGAAAAGAGCCTGAACACGCTGGTGACGCTGTTGGAGCAGATGTCGCCGGAGGTGAATCGCGAGAAGGCCGAAGCCGACGACGCGAAGGACTTCCTGGAGATGCTGGAGCAGACCTACGCCGAGGCGGGGGGCAAGCTGAAGGAGGGGCGCGCGCAGCTGGATCGTGCGCGTCGCGACATGACGCGGGCCGAGCAGCAGCGGCAGACGGCCGAGCAGCAGGCGGAAGCGGCGCGCCGCGCGGCAGGCCTGTCCTCGGCGGCAAGCAGCCTGAGCGTTGCCCTGAAGGCGATGCAGGATTCGGCGGCGAAGGACCTGGCGAACGCGGACGTTGCCCTTGCGAAGGCAAAACTGCTGCGCCCGACCGCGCCGGAGCAGGACGATCCCAACATCGCCCGTGCGATGGACGCCGCGGCCGGCAAGAGCCCGGCGCCACAAAGCCTGACCGACCGGCTTGCTGCCCTGAAGGCCGCAAGGGTCTAAAGTCCGGGGTTCCAAGGGCCGTCGGCCCTTGGCAGGGGGTCGAGGGGGACAGCGTCCCCCTCGCCTTTTGTCATAAAACCGTTACACAAATCCCCACGCGCAGCTTCGGGCTTTTGCGTATTATTGCCGCGAAATCTGTTTCACTTTGGTTTTTCGCTGGCTCTGGAGACCGCAAGACGCATGTCCGAAACCGTCGCATTACCGATTCGCCCCGATCTTAGCCGCGGGCCAAGTCTCGCAACCGGTTTGATTTTTGGCGGCCTGCTGATCGGCGGCATCGCCTTTCTGGTGCGTGGGCTGCTGGGCGACATCGGCGCCGTCGGCGGCCCGCCCTTGGCGATCGGCGCTTTCGTTCTGCTGGGATTGGCGCTGCTGATCGCGCTTGGCTTCGAGTTCGTGAACGGCTTCCACGACACCGCCAATGCGGTGGCCACCGTCATCTACACCCATAGCCTGCCGCCGAATTTCGCGGTGATCTGGTCAGGTGGTTTCAACTTCCTCGGGGTTTTGGCGTCTTCCGGCGCGGTGGCGTTTGCTGTGGTGAGCCTGCTGCCGGTCGAGCTGATCCTGCAGGTCGGAAACACCGCCGGCTACGACATGATTTTCGCGCTGCTGTTCGCCGCCATTATCTGGAACATCGGCACCTGGTACCTTGGCCTGCCGGCGAGTTCCTCGCACACCCTGATCGGCTCGATCATCGGCGTCGGCCTCGCCAACCAGCTCATGGCGCCGGACGGTTCGGTCACGTCCGGCGTCGATTGGGGCCAGGCGATGGCCGTGTTTCGCGCCCTGCTGTTCAGTCCGGTGGTCGGGTTCGTGTTCTCGGCGCTGCTGCTGCTGGCGATGAAGGCGCTGATCCGCAACAAGGCGCTGTACCAGGCGCCGACCTCCGACAAGCCGCCGCCGCTTTGGATCCGCATCTGGCTGATCTTTACCTGCACTGGCGTCTCGTTAGCCCATGGCTCGAACGACGGCCAGAAGGGCATGGGGCTAATCATGCTCATTCTGATCGGTGCGCTGCCGACGGCCTTCGCGTTTAATCACGCCCTGCCGGACAGCGCGACTCCGGCCTTTTTCCAGGCGAGCCATGATGCCAAAGCGGCGTTCGATGCGCGCTCAGGCGGTGTGGTGGTGTCACATGATCAGGCACTGACCCAGATCACCGATGCGGTGCGCACGCGCTCGATTCAGGGGCCGGATACGTTTGCGGCTTTTGGTGAGCTGGTCGGCTCGATCGAGCAGCAGGTGCGTGATCATGGCACCATGAATTCGATCCCCGCCGCCGCGGTGGAGAACGTGCGGAACGAGATGTATCTGGTCAGCGAGGGCATCCGCTTCGCACTGAAGAGCGGCGGTTTGTCCGCCGACGAGACGACCGCGCTGACCACGTATCGCGCCTCGATCGACAAGGCCACGAAGTTCATTCCCACCTGGGTGAAGGTCTCGGTGGCGGTGGCGCTGGGATTGGGCACGATGGTGGGGTGGAAGCGCATCGTTGTCACGGTGGGCGAGAAGATCGGCAAGACCCACATGACGTATGCGCAGGGTGCGTCGGCTGAGATGGTGGCGGCCACCACGATTGCCGCCGCCGACATGTTCGGGCTGCCGGTGTCCACGACGCACGTGCTGTCGAGCGGCGTCGCCGGGACGATGGCGGCCAACGGGTCCGGGCTGCAGTGGAGCACGGTGCGCAATCTGTTGCTGGCCTGGGTGCTGACGCTGCCGGCGGCTATCCTGTTGGCGGGGACGCTGTATTTCGTGTTCCGGCATTTGTTCTGAGCCGGAGAGCCGGGGGCGTTGGCGCCGGGCAGGTAGAGAAGCTGGGTGGGCAGTCAGTCCCGGTCGATCTCCGAGGTTCGCTTCGTATCCGCCATCAGCGCGTAGACCAGCAGCGAGCCGAAACACAGCGCGCTGACGTAAATGAAGAACCACGATTCGACGCCCTGGCTCTTGAACCACAGCGCGATATAAGGCGCGGTGCCGCCGAACAGCGACACGGCGATCGCGTACGGCAGCCCGACGCCCAGCGCGCGCACGCCGGCGGGAAACAGCTCGGCTTTCACCACTGCATTGATCGAGGTGTAGCCGGAGACGATCAGCAGCGCCGCCATGATCAGCAGCAGCGCGGTGGTGTAGTCGCGCGTGGCGGCGAGCGCCGTCAGCAGCGGCACCGTGCACAGCGTGCCCATGATGCCGAACCACATCAGCACCGGCCGGCGGCCGATCCGGTCGGACAGCGCGCCGTACAGCGGCTGGATCAGCGCGAAGAACACCAGCGTGATGAACGATATCTGCGTCGCCTGGCCCCGCGTCAGCTTCACCGTATTGACCAGGAAGGTCGGCATGTAGGTTGTGTAGGTGTAGAATGCCGTGGTGCCGCCCATGGTCAGGCCGAACACGAGCAGAACCTGCCTCGGGTGCCGCATCAACTCGACCAGCAGATTGCCGCGCTTCTGCCGGCTGGCCTTCAGGAAGGACTCCGTCTCATCGAGGTTGCGGCGCAGATACAGGCCGAACAGCGCACACGCCGCGCAGATCGCGAACGGCACGCGCCAGCCCCAGGCTTCCAGCTCCGCCGCGCTGAACCGCAACTGCATCACGATCAGCGTCAGGCTGCCGAGCACCTGGCCGCCGATCAGCGTGACGTACTGAAAGCTGCTGAAGAAGCCTCGGTGTTTGGCGAGCGCAATCTCGCTGAGATAGGTGGCTGACGTGCCGTATTCGCCGCCGAGCGAAACGCCCTGCACCAGGCGGGCGAGCAGCAGCACCACCGGCGCCGCGATGCCGATGCTGGCGAAGGTGGGGGTTGCGGCGATCATCAGAGACCCGAGGCACATCAGCGTCACCGACACGGTCAGTGCCGCCCGGCGCCCGGCGCGGTCGGCGTAGACGCCAAACAGCCAGCCGCCGACAGGGCGAATCAGGAAGCCCAGCGCGTAGATGCCGAACGTGTTCAGCAACTGGACGGTTGGGTCTTCCCCCGGGAAGAACGATTTTGCGAAGTACAGGGCGAAGAAATTGTAGATGTAGAAGTCGTACCACTCGATGAGGTTGCCGATCGAGCCGCCGATGATCGAGATCAGCCGGTGGCGCATCGTGATGGCGCCGCCGCCCAACGCTGCCGACTGGCTCACGGACTGTTCCCCCTGTTTTCTTGGTTCCCCCGGCGCGACGGCGCGCTATCCGGTCGCGGTGAGCCCCGCGCGATAGCGGGCGGCGAGATGGCAATACTCCGCGGCGTTGCGGTCGAACCCCGCGCGTTCCTCCGGCGACATCACGCGGCGCAGCTTCGCGGGCGAGCCCACCCATAGCTCGTTGGGACCGATCACCTGGCCCGCCGTCAGCAGCCCGCCCGCGCCGAGCACGCCGCCTTCCTCGATCACCGCGCCATCCAGCACCGTCGCGCCCATGCCGACGAAGGCGCGGTCCTTCAGCGTACAGCCGTGGATGATCGCGGCGTGGCCCACGGTGACGTCGTTGCCGATGATGGTCGGCCAGGATGGCGCATCGACATGGACGATGGTGCCGTCCTGGATGTTGCTGCGCGCGCCGATGCGGATGAAATTGGTGTCGGCACGCAGCACGCTGTGGAACCAGACGCCGCTCTCCGGCCCGATTTCCACGTCGCCGATCACCGCCGCCGTGGGGGCGATGAACGCATCCGGCGCGACCTTCGGCGTAACGCCGTCCAGCGTGTAGATCGGACCGGCCGGCGAGACCGAAACGGCGTGGCTGCTGTCAGGCATGCACGGACTCCTTTGCTGGCTGTTCGCGTTCGGCCGGCAGACCGAGCATCAGGCGGATGTTCTGCACCGCGGCGCCGGACGCGCCCTTGCCGAGGTTGTCGAGCCGCGCCACCAGCACCGCATGGTGGTGCTGGTCATTGGCGAGGACGTGCAGCTCCAGCCGGTCGGTGCCGTTCAGCGCCTGCGGCTCCAGGTTGCCGCTGTCAGACGGCGGCGCGACCACCACCAGGGGCGCATCGGCGTAGCGTGCGGCGATCGCGGCGTGCAGGTCGGCGCCGCTGGGCCGGGCGGGCAGCGCGTCGAGATGCAGCGGGATCGACACCAGCATGCCCTGGCGGAAGTGCCCGACCGAGGGCACGAAGATCGGCCGCCGGGTCAGCCCGCTGTAAAGCTGGGTCTCCGGCACGTGCTTGTGCTCCAGCGTCAGGCCATACAGTTCGAAGGCCGGGCCGCCCTCGCGTTCATGCGCCTCGATCATCGCCCTGCCGCCGCCGGAGTAGCCGCTGACGGCGTTGATGGTGATCGGGTGGTCGGCGGGGATCAGGCCGGCATCGACCAGCGGGCGCAGCAGGCCGATCGCCCCGGTGGGATAGCAGCCCGGATTGGCGACGCGGCGCGCGGCGGCGATGCGGTCGGCCTGGCCGGGGCGCAGCTCGGCGAACCCGTAGGTCCAGTCCTGGTGAACGCGATACGCGGTGCTGGCATCCAGGATCTTCGGCGCGTGGTCCCCGAGCGTGTCGGCCAGCGCCACCGACTGCCGCGCCGCGTCGTCCGGCAGGCAGAGCACGACCAGGTCCACCGCCGCCATGATGGCGCGCCGCGCCTCGGGGTCGCGCCGGCGCTCCGAGGGGAGGCTTTTCAAGACGATGTCCGGCGTGGCCGCCAGGCGCTCGCGGATGCCGAGCCCGGTGGTGCCCGCCTCGCCGTCGATGAAGATGGTCGCCGCCATGGGCGGGTGCTCCTGCTGGTCGCGGCGATGGTCGGGAGACGCGCCCAGAAAAGCAAGGGGGGCGGAAAAGCAAGAGGGCGGACCCTTGCGGACCCGCCCTCCTTGGACCGTAACGGTCGGACGCCGGTCAGCGCTTGCTGAACTGGAAGCTCCGGCGGGCCTTGGCGCGGCCGTACTTCTTGCGCTCGACCACGCGGGAGTCGCGGGTGAGGAAGCCGGCCACCTTCAGGATGCTGCGCAGCTCGGGCTCATAGTAGGTCAGCGCGCGGCTGATACCGTGGCGGACCGCGCCGGCCTGGCCGGACAAGCCGCCGCCGGTGACGGTGCAATAGACGTCGAACTGGTTGTAGCGGTCGGCGACCAGGAACGGCTGGGTGATCAGCATGCGCAGCACCGGGCGGGCGAAATACTGCCCGACGCGCTTGCCGTTCACCGTGATCTCGCCCTTGCCGGGCTTGATCCAGATGCGGGCGATCGCGTTCTTGCGCCGGCCGGTGGCGTAGCTGCGGCCCTGGGCGTCGCGCTTCGGCTCGACCTTCGGCCCGTCGCCGGCGATGGTGGCGGCCTGCTGGGTGACCACAAGGTCCTTGAGGTCGGAGAGCGTGCGGGTTCCGGACATGCGCTCAGCCTCTCTTGTTCTTGGGGTTCATGGCCGCGACATCGACCGTCTTGGGCTGCTGGCCGTCATGCGGATGCTCGGTGCCGGCGTAGATATACAGGTGCTTCATCTGCTTCCGCTGCAGCGGGCCGCGGGTGATCATGCGTTCCACCGCCTTTTCCAGCACGCGCTCCGGGTAGCGGGAGTCGAGGCGCTGGCGGATCGAGCGCCCCTTGATGCCGCCCGGATAGCCGGTGTGGAAATACAGCACCGCCTGGTCGGCCTTGTTGCCGGTGACGCGGACCTTGCGCGCGTTCACCACGACGACGTTGTCGCCGCAATCGACATGCGGGGTGAACTGCGGCTTGTGCTTGCCGCGCAGGCGGTTGGCGATGACGACGGCCAGGCGGCCGAGCACCACGCCCTCGGCGTCGATCAGCAGCCAGTCCTTCGTCACCTCCGCGGGTTTCAGCGAGAGGGTGGTCTTCAACATGTCGGGTTCCCTGCGAACAGGCGGCGGGGTATGGCGGGAAAGCCGCGTGGGGTCAAGGGTTTGGCGTGGTGGTATTATATTACCACAAGCCGGATCGGTCAAATCATGCGTTCGCTAATCCGCGCCGCCACTGCCCTCCGCCTCTTCGAGCCCCCCTGCCGGCACCACCGGCTCTTATGAATATATAGACTAGCGAGCGAACTCGGATAGACTGGCCGGAGAACCGTACGGTCGGTTGGAGCGGACAGATGCGCGAGATGGGCGCCTTCGAGGCGAAGAACAAGTTCGGCCATCTGCTCGATCAGGTGGAGCACGGCGAGGAGATCGTGATCACCCGGCGCGGCAGGGCGGTGGCCAGAATCGTGCCGGCGGACCCTGGGTTCGACCGCGACAAGGCGCGCCGCGCTGTCGCCGGCATCCTTGAGACGAGCAGGGGCGTCACGCTCGACGGCCTGAACATCAAGGACCTGATCAACGAAGGACGGCCGTGAGCTTTGTGGTCGACAGTTCCGTGGCGCTGTCCTGGTGCTTCGAGGACGAGCGCACCCCGGCGACGAAGGCGTTGCTGGAGCGCGTTGGGGAGAACGGCGCAGTGGCCCCGCAACTATGGCCGTCGGAAGTGCTCAACGGGCTGGTGATGGCCGAACGCCGGCAACGGATCGATGCAGGCCGCCGCCGCCGGCTGGCGGATTTCCTCCGCGATCTGCCAATCGCGCTCGATCCTGACACCACGATCCACGTCTGGGCCACAACCCAGGGGCTCGCCGAACGCTTCCGGCTCACGGTCTATGACGCGATCTATCTGGAAATGGCCCAGCGACGGCACTTGCCCCTCGCCTCGCTGGACAAGGCGTTGCGCAACGCCGCCGCAGCGGTCGGTGTACCGGTTCTCGGGACGACGCCGCGATGAATCGTGCGCCACGGCCATGCGACGAAGAACCCGGTCACCGAGATCGAGAGAAACGCTTGGCGATGACGGTCCATCTTGACCGGGGACAAAGGGACGATGGGGACCGGATCACGGCTGGCCCAGGATAGACGATGACCGGCCCGGTTCACATCATCGGCGCCTCCGGCCGCTCCGGCCTCGCGCTGTGCCGCGCGCTGCTGGCGGCTGGCGTTGCCGTGGTGCCGGTGGTGCGCGACCCG
>Ga0302319_10019736_pt1 | contig 12230 bp, 8 predicted proteins | sample Bog_T0_2_FD_203319 | JGI IMG/M metagenome (GOLD analysis project Ga0302319, IMG submission 203319) | Peat permafrost microbial communities from Stordalen Mire near Abisko, Sweden - Bog_T0_2 | ecosystem: Environmental > Terrestrial > Soil > Wetlands > Peat | place: Sweden: Abisko, Stordalen Mire... | reverse complement strand
CGACGTCCGTGGCGGTGACCGCCGGCACCACCCGGTCGGCCGTCAACGCCTCCCTGGCCGCCGGCGGGGCCATCTCCGGCACCGTCACCGATGCCGGGAGCCATCCGCTCGTGGGCGTGGAGGTGAGCGTGTTCGTCAGCGGTGCCTCGGACAGCGAGGACGTGACCACCGGCACCGGCGGGACCTACGACATCGCCGGACTCGTCCCGGGCACCTACGACGTCTGCTTCGACGGCTCGGCGGCCACCGGGGGATCGTCGACCACGGGCTACCTGGACCAGTGCTACCAGGGCGTGGCGTGGGACGGGATCTCGACCGACGTCGCCGGGGCCACCGGCGTCACGGCGACGTCCGGATCGACCCACTCCGCCGTCGACGCCTCCCTGGCCGCCGGCGGGGCCATCACCGGCACGGTGACCGACACCGGGAGCCATCCGCTGGCCGGCGCGTCGGTGGACCTGTTCCAGGCGGGCAGTGAGTTGTCCGTCGTCCAGACGGGGTCGGGGGGCACGTACTCGATCACCGGCCTGTCCCCCGGCGCCTACGACGTCTGCTTCGACGGCTCGGTCGCCACCGGGGGGACCTCCACCACCGGCTACCTCGACCAGTGCTACGACGGCGTGGCCTGGGACGGGGACCCGTTCGACATCACCGGGGCCACCGACGTCGACGTCACGGCGGGGGCGACCGCCAGTGGCGTCGACGCCTCCCTGGCCGCCGGCGGGTCCATCAGCGGCACGGTGACCGACGCCGGGTCGGATCCGCTGGGCGACGTGGCGGTCGACGTGGTCGACACCGGTGGCAACGAGGTCGGCCCGTTCGTCGAGACGGCCTCGGACGGGACCTATACGGTCGCCGGCCTTCCCGCCGGTACCTACCACGTCTGTTTCGCACCCTCGACCTACACCATCGGATCCTCCGACAGCGGGTACCTCGACCAGTGCTACGACGGTGTCGCCTGGGACGGGAACTCCGCCGACGTCACCGGGGCGACCTCGGTCGTCGTGGCCTCGGGTGCCACCCGGTCGGGCATCGGGGCCGTGCTGGCCGCCGGGGGGGCGGTCTCCGGAACGGTGACCGACGCCGGCCACCATCCACTCGACGATGTCAACGTGTACGTGATCGGCCCCGACGGCGTGGTGGGGGAGTCGGGCACGGGCACCGACGGGACCTACGACGTCACCGGGCTGACGGGGGGTACCTACGAGGTCTGCTTCGACTCCTCCCAGGCCGCCGGTGGCAGTTCGACCACGGGCTACCTGGACCAGTGCTGGAACGACGTGGCCTGGGACGGTGACACCTCCGACACCACCGGGGCCACCACGGTGACCGTCAGTGCGGGATCGACGAGCGGGGGGGTCGACGCCACCCTGGCCGGTGCCGGGGCGGTGTCCGGGACGGTGACCGACGCCGCCCACGGGGGCGTCGCCCAGGTCAGCGCCGAGGTGATCGACGCCGAGGGCGACGAGGTGGGCTACGCCACCACGGACGCGCAGGGCGACTACACGGTCGACGGCCTGTCCCCCGGCTCCTACGACGTCTGCTTCGACACGGCCCAGGCCACCGGCGGATCGTCGACGTCGGGCTACCTCGACCAGTGCTGGAACGACGCGGCCTGGGGCGGGGAGGTCTCCGACACCACCGGGGCCACGGCGGTGACCGTCGCGGTGGCGGCGAACACGTCGGGGGTCGACGCCACCCTGGTCGCCGCAGGAGCGGTCAGCGGCACCGTGACCGACTCGGGTGACCATCCGCTGGCCTTCGTGACCGTGCTGGTGCTCGACGCCTCCGGTGACGTGGTCGGCAGCAGTGTCGAGACCGGCGAGGACGGTGCGTACGCCATCACCGGGCTGCCGGCCGGGACCTATGACGTGTGCTTCGACGCGTCGACCGAGAGCGGTGGGTCCTCCACCACCGGCTATCTCGACCAGTGCTGGCGCGACGCCGGCTGGGACGGCGATCCTCCGGACGTCACCGGGGCCACCGCGGTCACGGTGACCACCGGCTCGACGACGTCGGGCGTCGACGCCGCGCTGGCCTCCGGCGCGGCGATCGCCGGCACGGTGACCGACACCTCGGACCATCCGCTGTCCGACGTGGACGTGGAGGTCCTGGAGGGTGGGGTGGACGTCGGCTACGGCTTCACCGGAGTCGACGGCACGTACTCGATCACCGGCCTGCCGGCCGGGACCTACGACGTCTGTTTCGACGCCTCGCTGGCCTCGGGCGGTTCGTCGACCACCGGGTACGACGACCAGTGCTACGACGGCGTGGCCTGGGACGGCAGCCTGGCGGACGTCACCGGGGCCACCGGGGTGACCGTGGCCGCCGGGGCCACGAGGACGGGGGTCGACGCGGCACTGCCCGCCGCGGCGTGACCTGCCCGGCACGACCCCGGGTCGTCGGACGCCGGGCGCCGCCCGCCGCCGTGCCGACCGTTGACTTCCGGGGTGACCGTCGGTAGGTTCGTCGGGCGGGTACCGTCGTGATCCGCGGCGATGACGACAGGTGGGGGCTCGCGATGTCCAGGCGTACCAGGTACACGGGAGTGGTGGCATCGGTGCTCCTCCTTGCCGGGCTGGTGGTCGCCGTCCCCCCGCCCGCCGGGGCCGCCACTTCGTCCACCGGGACGTTCACCCCCCTCACCCCGACCCGACTCCTCGACACCCGTGCCGGTACCGGCGCCCCCGAGGCCCCGGTGGCCGCCGGCGGCGTGGTGACGCTGACCGTGGACGGCCAGGGCGGGGTCCCGGCCTCCGGGGTCTCGGCCGTGGTGCTGAACGTCACGGCCACCCAGGAGACGTCGAACGGCTACCTCACCGTCTACCCCGACGGGGTCACCCGGCCGCTGGCCTCCAACCTCAACTTCGTGGCCGGCAGGTCCGTGCCCAACCTGGTCATCGCCCCGGTGGGCGCCGACGGGGCCGTCGACCTCTCCAACGGCTCCGCCGGCACGGTCGAGCTCGTGGCCGACGTCTCGGGCTACTTCACCGGTGCGGCCACCAGTGCGCTCCGCGGTCTGACCTCGGCCGTCACCGGCCCCGGCGCCGGCGCCCCCCGGGCTGAGGCGCCCCTGGCCGACGGCCCGGCGGCCCCGGTGGCCGCCCAGTCGGACATCGCCCTCCAGGTCGACGGCGTCGGCGGGGTGCCGGCCACCGGGGTGTCGGCCGTGGTCCTCAACGTGACGGCAACCCAGCCGACAGCCAACGGCTATCTCACCGTCTACCCCGACAGGACCACCCGGCCGCTGGCCTCCAATCTCAATTTCTCGACCGGCCAGACCGTGCCCAACCTGGTCATCGCCCCGGTGGGTGCCGACGGCGACGTCGACCTCTACAACGGCTCCCTGGGCACGGTCCAGCTGGTCGCCGACGTCTCGGGGTACTTCCTCTCCTCCGACCGGTCCTTCGCCCCGCTCACCCCGTCGCGCCTCCTCGACACCCGGAACGGGACGGGCACGGGGGGCTCGATCTCGGGGACCGTCGAGGACACCTCGGCCGACGGACTGGCCGGAGTGGTGGTCACGGCCTTCGCCGACGGGACCGCCGCCGGCACGGCCACCACGGCGGCCGACGGCACCTACACCATCACCGATGTCGACCCCGGCTCCTACGACGTCTGCTTCGACGCCGCGGCGGCCACCGGCGGACCCTCGACCACCGGGTACGCCGACCAGTGCTGGGACGGGGCCACCTGGGACGGCGTCCCGGGCGACCTCACCGGGGGCACGCCGGTGGCGGTCACGGGAGGGTCCACGACCCCGGGCGTCGACGCCTCGCTGGTCGCCGGTGGGGCGGTCACCGGCGCCGTCACCGACACGTCCAGTGATCCGCTCGACGGGGTCGACGTGGAGGTGCTCGACGCCGGCGGATCGGAGCTGGGATCGGCCACCACGGCGGCGGACGGCACCTACACCGTGGACGGCCTGGCCGCCGGGCACGTCGACGTGTGCTTCGACGGTTCGTCGGCCACCGGCGGTACCTCGACCACCGGGTACCTCGACCAGTGCTGGGACGACGTGGCCTGGGACGGCGTCCCGGGCGACCGCACGGGTGGCACGTCGGTGCCGGTGGCCGGAGGAGGGGCGACCCCGGACATCGATGCCTCGCTCGCCGCCGGCGGCACGATCTCCGGCACCGTCACCGACACCTCCAGCGACCCGCTCGACGGCGCCGGTGTGCAGGTGTTCGACGACACGGGGACGGAGCTGGGCACCGCCACCACCGCGTCGAACGGAACCTACACGGTGGCCGGTCTGGCCACGGGCACCTACGACGTGTGCTTCGACGGGTCCACGGCCACCGGCGGCATCTCGACCACCGGGTACCTCGACCAGTGCTATGGCGGCGCAGCCGGGGGCGGCCAGTCGTTCGCCGACTTCTTCGGGCTCACGGGAGTGCCGGTGACCGTGGGCTCGGCGGCCACGGGCATCGGTGCCTCGCTGATCGCCGGTGGGGCCATCACCGGCACGGTTGCCGACTCCTCGGGCCACGGGCTCGGTGGCGTCGCCGTGGACCTGTTCGAAGGTGGCGGGGGTGAGATCAGTTCGGCCACCACCGGCCCCGACGGCACGTACTCGGTGACCGGCGTCGCCGCCGGCGCCTACGACGTGTGCTTCGACACCAGCGGGGCCACCGGCGTGACCTCCCCGAGCGGCTACCTCGACCAGTGCTACGACCATGCGGCCTGGGACGGCGACCCGTTCGGCATCACGGGCGCGGTCGGCGTCGAGGTGACGGCCGGGGCCACCACCCCCGGTATCGACGCCGCCCTGGCCGCCGGCGGGGCGATCACCGGCACCGTCACCGACTCCGGGGACCACCCGCTCGACGGGGTGGACGTCGAGGTACTCGACGCCGCCGGGAACACCGTCGGCTCCGGTGCCGTCTCGACCTCGAACGGCAGATACGTGATCACCGGTCTGGAGGCCGGCGCCTACGACGTCTGCTTCGACGCCTCGTCGGCCACCGGTGGGACCTCCGCCACCGGGTACCTCGACCAGTGCTGGGGCGGCGTGGTCTGGGACGGGAGCTCGTCGGGACCCCCGGGGGGCACCGTCGTGGAGGTCACCGTCGGCTCGACCACGGCGGGGATCGATGCCGCGCTGGGCGAGGGCGGAGCGATCTCGGGCACCGTCACCGGCCCCGGAGGCCATCCGCTCGCCGGTGTGACCGTCGAGATCTCCGACGGCGAGGCCGATGCCGACGGCCTGGTCGACACCGACGGGTCCACGACGGCCTCCGACGGCACCTACGCGGTCACCGGGCTGGCCGCCGGCACCTACGACGTGTGCTTCGACGCCTCGTCGGCCACCGGCGGGACCTCCGCCACGGGCTACACCGACCAGTGCTGGAACGGCACGTCGTGGGACGGGTTCGGGTTCGGACCCACGGGGGCCACCGGTGTGACCGTGGCCGTAGGGGCGACGGCAACGGGGATCGACGCCCCGCTGTCGGCGGGCGGCGCCGTCTCCGGCACCGTCGACGGCGTCGGGGGACACCCGCTCGGCGGCGTCGAGGTGGAGGTGGGGGACAGCGAGGATGGGAGTCTCGGCCTCGCCACCACGTCGGCCGACGGCACCTATACGGTCACCGGTCTGGCGACCGGCACCTACGACGTGTGCTTCGACGCCTCGTCGGCCACCGGCGGGCCGTCGGCCACGGGCTACACCGACCAGTGCTGGGACGACGGTGCGGCCTGGGACGGGGGGTCGTCGGGCAACCCGACCGGCACGTCGGTGGCGGTGGCGGTCGGCTCGACGACGACGGGTATCGACGCCTCGTTGACCGTCGGCGGCGCCGTCTCCGGAACCGTCACCGGCGCCGGGGGCCACGGGCTCGCCGGTGTGGGCGTGGAGGTGTGGGGCTCCGGCCCGGGGTCCGACGGCGACGTGAGCGAGGTGGGCGACACCACCACGTCGGCCGACGGGACCTACTCGGTCGCCGGCCTGGCCGCCGGGACCTACGACGTGTGCTTCGACGCCTCGTGGGCCGTGGGCGGGACGTCCACGACCGGGTACGTCGACCAGTGCTACGACGGTGCGGCCTGGGACGGCGAGCCGGACGACTCCCCGTCGGCCACCGGCGTGACGGTCACCGCCGGTGCGACGAGGACCGATGTCGGTGCGTCGCTGGCCACCGGCGCGCTGATCTCCGGTACCGTCACCGACACGGACGGCCGCCCGATCGGTGGTGCCTCCGTGGAGGTGTCCGGTACCAACGGCGACGAGTCCGAGGCCACCACGGCCCCGGACGGCGCCTACGCGGTCACCGGGCTGGCCGCCGGCACCTACGACGTGTGCTTCGACGCCTCGTCGGTCACCGGTGGGCTCTCGACGACGGGCTACCTCGACCAGTGCTACGACGATGTGCCCTGGGACGCCGGATCGTTCGACAACCCTCCCGCCACCGACGTGGCGGTCACGACCGGCTCGACGAGGTCCGGCGTCGACGCCTCACTGTCGGTGGGTGGGGCGGTCTCCGGCACGGTCACCGACGGTGACGGTCACCCGCTTGTCGGCGTGTTGGTGTACGTGGCGACGAGCGGGGGCTTCTCCCTCGGCTCCACCGGCATCACCGGATCCGACGGCCGGTACACGGTGACCGGCCTGGCGACGGGTACCTACGACGTGTGCTTCGACGCCGGCCCGGGCACCGGGGGTTCGTCCACCTCCGGCTATCTCGGCCAGTGCTATGACGGCGTGGCCTGGGACGGTATCCCGTTCGACCTTCCCCCGGCCACCGGTGTGGCGGTCACCGCCGGCTCGACGACGTCCGGTGCCGACGGGTCGCTGGCCGCCGCCGGAGCGATCGCCGGTACCGTCACCGACGCCGCCGACCATCCCCTCGACGGGGTGACCGTCGACGTGGTCGAGAGCGGCGGGGTGGACAGCGCCACCACGGGCCCGGACGGCACCTATGCGCTCACCGGGCTGGCCACCGGGACCTACGACGTGTGCTTCGACGCCTCGTCGGCCACCGGTGGTTCCTCGGCCACCGGGTACGCCAGCCAGTGCTACGACGGTGTGGCCTGGGACGACGACCCGTCGGACTTCCCCCCGGCCACCGGGGTGGCGGTCACGGCCGGTTCGACGAGGTCCGGCATCGACGGGTCCCTGGCCGACGGGGGGGCGATCTCCGGCACCATCACCGACAGCGCCGACCATCCGCTGGTCGGCGTGTACGTGGACGTCATCGACGGGAGCGGCGACGAGGTCGGGGACGGGGGCGTCACCGGCCCCGACGGCACCTACTCGGTCACCGGCCTGTCCCCCGGGTCCTACGACGTGTGCTTCGACGCCTCGTCGGCCACCGGTGGGTCCTCCACCACCGGGTACGCCGACCGGTGCTGGAACGGCGCCGCCTGGGGAGGAGACCCGGGCGACACCTCCGGGGCCTCCGCCGTGTCGGTCACCGACGGATCGACCCGGGCGGGGATCGGCGCCGCGCTGCCCGCCGCGCCCTGAGCAGCAGGCGCCGTGCCCGGCGTTCCGTCCCCCCGGCGGCCGCCGTGGAGGACCGGCCCCGGTGGCGGTAGGGTGCAGAGATGGCCGATCAGGCGGAGTTCACCGAACTTGCCATGGAGTACATGCCGGCGCTGTACACCGCGGCCCTGCGGATGACCCGGAACCCCTCGGACGCCGAGGACCTGGTCCAGGAGACCTACCTCAAGGCCTACCGGGCCTTCGGCGGCTTCCAGGAGGGGACCAACCTCAAGGCCTGGCTCTACCGGATCCTCACCAACACCTTCATCAACACCTACCGGGCGAAGAAGCGCCGGCCGGAGATCACCGACGTGGAGGACGTGGAGGACCTGTACCTCTACCGGCACCTGGGGGCCGACCGCCCGGCCGGTCTGGGCCGGAGCGCCGAGGAGGAGGCCCTCGAGCGGGTGACCGACACCGAGGTGAAGGAGGCCATCGAGTCCCTCCCCGAGTCCTTCCGGATCGCCGTGCTCCTGGCCGACGTGGAGGGGTTCTCCTACAAGGAGATCGCCGAGATCACCGACGTCCCCATCGGGACGGTGATGAGCCGGATCCACCGAGGAAGAAAAGCGCTGCAGAAGGCGTTGTTCGAGTTCGGCAGCGCACGCGGCCTGGTCGCAGCGGCCGACGACGGCAGGTAGGGAGACGCTCTCCGTGGAGAACCACGAATCGGAACATGCAGGGCACGGGAGCCCGGCGGGGGGTGGGGGGACGTCCTCCCGGTTCCTCAATTGCGACGAGACCATCGAGCGCCTCTACGTCTACCTGGACGGTGAGCTGACCGAGGACCGCCGCCAGGAGATCCAGCGCCACCTCGACCTGTGCGGGCCCTGCGTCAGCGCCTTCGGCTTCGAGGCCGAGCTGCGGCGGGTCATCGCCAACCGGTGCAAGGACCACGTGCCCCCGGACCTCATCGACCGGGTGGCCAACGCCCTGCGCGACGAGCACAGCCGGGCCGACTGAGCCGTCCCGATGGCCGGCCCTCTCTAGACTGGATCCCGTGACCGCCACCCTCGACGACGAAGCCCCCGTTCGCTCGTCCCCCGGGGCCGTGTCGTGGGGCGTGGCCGAGCGGACCGCCGAGTGGGTCGGGAGCCGCAACGGCCCCCCGCCCGGGTACGACCGGCTGGCCCTGCAGGAGGAATTCGAGGAGCTGACCGTCCGGGCCGAGGAGCTGGTGGGCGAGGAGACGGGCCTGTGGTCCCCCTCGGGCCCGGCCCGGGCCCGGGTGACCGACCGGCCGGGCTGGGTCCACGCCAACGTGGCGTCGTTCCAGCGCCTGGTGGGCCCCCACCTCGACCGGCTCGACCCCGCCGCCCGGCTCACCCCGTCGAACCAGTTCGCCTCCCTCGCCACCTCCTCGTTGGCCGGGGCCGGTCGGGTGGTGGCCGGGACCCAGATGGGCCTCATCCTCGGGTGGGTCTCCACCCGGGTCCTCGGCCAGTACGACCTGCTGCTCACCGAGGAGGCCGTGGAGGACCAGGACATCGTCTACTTCGTGGGGCCCAACGTGGTGGCCCTGGAGCAGCGGCACGGTTTCGACACCCACCAGTTCCGCCTGTGGCTGGCCCTCCATGAGGTCACCCACCGGTGCCAGTTCACGGCCATCCCGTGGATGCGGGACTACTTCGTCTCGCTGGTCGACGACGGCCTCGGCTCGCTGGACCCGGACCCCTCGCGCTTCGCCGAGGCCCTGCGGCGGATCTCCGAGGAGATCCGGGCCGGCCGGAACCCGCTGAGCGACAACGGGGCGCTGGGCCTCCTGGCCTCCCCCGGGCAGCTCGAGGGGATCCACCGGATCCAGGCGTTGATGAGCCTGCTCGAGGGCCACGGCGACGTGACCATGGACCGGGCCGGGGCGGGTGCGATCCCCAGTGCCACCCGGTTCAGCGAGGTCCTGCGCCAGCGACGCAACCAGACCCGGGGCCCGGCCCGGCTGCTGCAGCAGCTGTTCGGGCTCGAGGCGAAGATGCGCCAGTACGAGGAGGGCGAGCGCTTCATCGCCACCGTGGAGGAGTCCGGAGGCCCGGCCCTGCTGGAGCGGGCCTGGCGGGGGCCCGACTGGCTGCCGTCGCTCGCCGAGATCCGTGACCCCCCGGCGTGGATCAGCCGTGTCGGCGACGCCGCCGCCCTCGCCACCTGACGGCACCACCGGGCCTCTGCTGACCCGGTGCACCTTCCCCCCACCGGGTGTCCCGCTCGACTGCGGGGTCTCGGGCGGTCCGGACTCGTTGGCCCTGCTGGTCCTGGCCGTGGCGGCCGGCTGCCGGGTGACCGCGGTCCATGTGGACCACGGCCTGCGTACCGGTTCGGCGGCCGAGGCCGAGGTGGTGGCCGCCGCCGCCGCCCGGTTCGGTGCGGCCTTCCGTTCCGTCCGGGCCCCCGTCGCCGACGGGGCGAACCTCGAGGCCCGGGCCCGCCGTGCCCGTCACGAGGCCCTCGGACCCGACGCGGCCACCGGTCACACGGCCGACGACCAGGCGGAGACGGTGCTGGTCAACCTGCTCCGGGGGGCCGGGGTCGAGGGCCTGGCGGCCATGCGCCGCGGACCCCGGCATCCCCTGCTGGAGCTGCGGCGGGTCGAGACGGCGGCGCTGTGCCGTGCCCTCGGCCTGGTGCCGGTGCAGGACCCGTCGAACACCGATCCCCGCTTCCTGCGGAACCGGGTCCGGGCCGAGCTGCTGCCCCGCTGTTCCGAGCTGGCCGGGCGCGACGTGGTGCCGGTGTTGGCCCGCCAGGCCGACCTCCTGGCCGGTGACGCCGACCTCCTGGCCGCCGTCGCCGAGCTGGTGGACCCGGCCGACGCCCGGGCCCTGGCCGCCGCCCCCGAGCCCGCGGCCCGGCGGGCCGTCCGCCGGTGGCTGCAGGGTGACGGGCCGTACGCACCCCCGGCCGCCGCGGTGGCCCGCGTGGTGGCCGTGGCCCGGGGGGAGCACCGGGCCACGGAGGTCCCCGGGGGCCGACGGGTGTCGCGATCGGGTGGTCGCCTCGAGGTGTCCGGACCGTCGGCGGGGACCGGGGACGGACCGGTGGACGGGCGTCCGGTACAGTCGGCCCGTGGCCACGACGGCAGGGGATGAACCGTTGGACGGGGCGGCCGGTCTGGCGGCCCAGCCCGAGGTCGGCGACGTGGTGGTGTCCACCGAGCGCCTCCGGGAGCGGATCGCCGAGCTCGGTCGGGAGATCACGACCGACTACGCCGGCCGGGCACCCCTGCTCGTCGGGGTGCTGAAGGGGGCGCTCATGGTCATGAGCGACCTGTGCCGGGCCATCGACCTCCCCGTCGAGGTCGACTTCATGGCCGTCTCGTCCTACGGCAGCGCCACCCGCACGTCCGGGGTGGTCCGCATCGTGAAGGACCTCGACATCGACCTCCTCGACCGCCACGTGCTCGTCGTGGAGGACATCGTGGACAGCGGGCTCACGCTCAGCTACCTCCAGCGGTACCTGCGGGCCCGCCAGCCGGCCAGCCTCGAGGTCTGCGCCCTCCTGGTGAAGGACGGCCAGCAGCGGGCCGCCCTCGATCTGCGCTACGTGGGATTCCACATCCCGGCCGATTTCGTGGTGGGCTATGGCCTCGACGTCGACGAACGGCTGCGGAACCTCCCGGCCATCCACAACTACGCCGGGCCGGCGGCCCAGCCGTGAGGACGGACCATGACGATTGACCTCGACCGGATCGAACGGGCGGTCCACGAGCTGCTGGAGGCCATCGGGGAGGACCCCGGACGGGACGGGCTGGTGCGGACGCCGAGCCGGGTCGCCGCCATGTACGGGGAGCTGTTCGCCGGGCTGGCCGAGGACCCGGCCGAGCACCTCGAGGTCACCTTTGCCGCCGACCACGACGAGATGGTGATGGTGCGCGACATCCCCTTCGCCTCGCTGTGCGAGCACCACCTGATCCCCTTCATGGGACGGGCCCACGTGGCCTACATCCCCGGTGACGACGGGCGGATCACCGGCCTGTCCAAGCTGGCCCGGCTCGTCGACGGCTACGCCCGGCGCCTCCAGGTCCAGGAGCGGATGACCACCCAGGTGGCCGACGCCATCGTCCGGACCCTCGGGCCCAAGGGGGTGCTGGTGGTGGTGGAGGCCGAGCACCTGTGCATGTCGATGCGGGGGGTGAAGAAGCCCGGTACGGTCACCGTCACCTCGGCCGTCCGGGGGCTGTTCCGCACGGACTCGTCCACCCGGGCCGAGGCCATGCAGTTCATCAACGGCCGCTGACCGGCGGCTGCAGGGTGTCCCCTGCTGGTTTACGCTGATGGCTCATGTCGCGCCGAACCGCCGGGGGCCGAGCCCTGGTCATGGGGATACTCAACGTCACCCCCGACTCCTTCTCCGACGGGGGCGAATGGTTCGACGGTGAGCGGGCACTGGCCCGGGGGCTGGAGATGGTGGCCGAGGGTGCCGACATCGTCGACGTGGGTGGCGAGTCCACCCGTCCCGGGGCGGCACCGGTCCTCCTGGACGAGGAGCTCCGCCGGGTCGTCCCGGTGGTGGAGGCCCTGGCCCCGTCGGTGCGGGTCTCGGTCGACACCACCAAGGCCCGGGTGGCCGAGGCGGCCATCGCCGCCGGGGCCACCCTGGTCAACGACGTGTCGGCCTCGCTGTGGCCCGTGGCGGCCGAGCACGGCGTGGGGTGGGTGGCCATGCACCGCCGGGGGACGCCGGCGGACATGCAGGACGATCCCCGCTACGACGACGTGGTGGCCGAGGTCGAGGCCACCACGTCGTCGTAGCGGGG
>Ga0302319_10019735_pt1 | contig 12230 bp, 8 predicted proteins | sample Bog_T0_2_FD_203319 | JGI IMG/M metagenome (GOLD analysis project Ga0302319, IMG submission 203319) | Peat permafrost microbial communities from Stordalen Mire near Abisko, Sweden - Bog_T0_2 | ecosystem: Environmental > Terrestrial > Soil > Wetlands > Peat | place: Sweden: Abisko, Stordalen Mire... | reverse complement strand
CGCCAACGGACACCACAACGGACACCAGCGGTTCAAAGAAAAAATGACCGTGTCTAACTTACCACTCAGGAATTTACAAATCACACATTTTGAGAGCTTTATGGTACCGGGAGGGGGACTTGAACCCCCACAACCATTTCTGGTCTGCGGATTTTAAGTCCGCTGCGTCTGCCAGTTTCGCCATGATAATAAAGGAGTTATATATTATTTGATAGCGCATGTGTAAGTTTTTGTGTAAATTTCATCCGTTTCCGAAGAGTCTCGCACAAGTCAATTGGTGCTTTGTTTCTCCCTACCTGCCCCGGAATAGCGGGCTGATTTTGGCCCAACTTGTCCGTGTGTAAAGGCTGCCGAAGGCACCGCGTAGCGGCTGCGGCCTTGACACACGGACAGGTTGGGCTACGCTCTCATTATCCGGGGCAGGTAGGATTAAGTCAGAGGCCATGTCCCATGCCGCCGTGTTCGATGACCGGCGCGATTTCCTGCTGCTGCGGCGTGATGGATTGTTCCGGCTTCATCGCCGGTGTGTGAGCGCTCTCGTGGGATACGTCGTGCCCTAATGCTTCCGGCAGCTTCACACGGTCGTTGGTGTAAAGCTGCGCATCCGCCGCGCCGCGCGAGACGGCGACGTAAGCCATGCGGCTGTTGAGCAGGTCTTTCGCGGCCAACTCGGTATCGATGTGAATCAATACGCGCTCGGCAGTCTGTCCCTGGCTGGAATGGCTCGTTACCGCATAGCCGTGATCGAGATGCGGATGCTGGCGCGAATCGAGCTGCACGTCGCGGCCACCGTCCATCTTCAAGCGCATCTGCCCGTCCTGGCCGATGGCTTCGACCGTTCCTAATTCGCGGTTGGCAATCTTCAAATCGTTAGCTGGCGCAGTGAACTGGATGCGGTCGCCTGCGGCGAAACTTCGCGGTTCCTCACGATAGACGGCGACGCCCTGCTGTCGGCGCGGATCATAGGTCAGCTCTGAGCCATTGGCCCGCACCACCGTCAACAGATTTTTCTCGGCGTCAACGCTCTTGACTCGCGCGTATTCGCCGCGCTCCATGCCGGTCTCTTTCGACGCGCGCGCGTAGCGTACTACATCGTTGAACTCATAGCGCGCGGCCCATGTGCGCTCCGGCCCGGTGAGGTCCTGGCGCGGCATAAGTGCTTGAATGCGATGTTCGTCTTTACTGACTGAGCCGCGCTCCTGCATCTCTGCATGGATACGCTCATTGATCTCCACGCGGGAACGATTGTCGGGCGAGACGACGAGCGTTCCATCCGGCGACTTCGCATATTCCTTCGCTATCGCGGCGATGCGTTCCTCGCGGCCTGCGATCTCATGGACGCGGCCCTGCCGCTCCAACCCCTGTACGGCCTCGCGCACCTCGCCACGCGCAAGCTGCTCGACCACCTGTTTCAGCTCCGGGTCTTTCTGTCGGATGATCTCTTCGAGCTTAACGGTCTTCATGCCCGCATCCTGGAGCTGCGCGAAGGGACGCCCGGCCTCGACTGCCTCATGCTGCCGACGATCACCTACCAGCAACACGCGATCATTGGGATGAAGGCGATTTACAAACTCGTGCATCTGTTTGGTGGACGCGAGCGACGATTCATCGAGCACATACAGGCGACGCTCCCCGGTGTCCGGCTGCTGTCCCCGCGCAAGATGCTTTTGCAGCGTGGACGTTTCCATACCGGCATCGGCCAGCTTTTGCGCCGCGCGGGATGTGGGCGCGAAACCTTCGACCTTATACCCTTGCGCTGCCGCGCCTTCACGGATGACGGCCAGTGTCGTTGTCTTGCCAGCCCCGGCGACTCCATCCAATCCCACCATCTTTTCGCGGGAAAGAAACACTTGGTCAACGGCTTGGCGCTGCGAGGCATTCAGCTCCGGGTGGCGGTCTTCGGTCGCAACGCGAATGTGCGAATCAACCAGCATCGGGTCATTCACTCCACGCTGATTGCCTTCCTGCATCCGTGCGACGATCTCGCGTTCCATCCGAAGCATCGCGGCGGTGGTGTACTGCTGTCCTGCTCCGGCATGATCGACCGTGCGAAACTCGCCTCGCGCGGCTCGCTGCTCGAACTCCTGCCGAATTTGGGCATACGTCGTCTCTCCCATGCCACGACTAAGCGCCGCTTCCAGAAGGTCGCGCCGGTCCAGCACAGCGGAACGCTCGAAGAGATGATCGCGGGCATAGGTGACAGCCTGCTGCGCGATTCGGTCCGATTCGTAAGTGTGATCCTGGCTATGTGCGAGCGCCTCGGCCACAACGCGGTCGGCCTGGTGCCCATGCTGCGCAGCTAGCTCGCGGTGCCGCTCCAATACCTCTTCCGGCGATAGCAGTTCCTTGCTGTCCCGCGTCCGGTGCGCCGCAACCTGCGCGGCTCCCGCCCCATCCAATCCCTGTTCGCGGAGATGGTCTTTGATCTGCTCCCGGCGTGGGCTGCTGGCCTCCAGATACTCTTTCGTATAACCCTTGATCTCCGGCTGTCCGTGTTTGCCACGCTCCAGCTCGTACCCCAAACCCTGCAACCGCATCGCCAGCTCGGAGCGGTAAACGCTGGTGGCATAGCGTTGCGAAGCGAATAGCTCTTGCGGCTGTAAGGCGCGGGTTTGGCCGTTATCACGCTCAGTGACGTTGAAGATCACCGAATGGGTGTGGAGCTGCGGCGCGGCGTAGCCTTCAACAGGCCGCGCGGTGTCGTGCTCAAAGGTAGCCGCAACGAATTTGCCTGTCGTCTCCGGCGCATGGACGTTGCCGATTCGCGCCTGCGTGTATTTTTCCAGCTCGGCCAGTGCGACACGCACGCTTTCCCGATGTGCTTCTCGCACACGCCCATCGCCGCCGACAAGGGCAGTGAGAGAAACCGACTTCGGCGCGGAAAACGTAGCGTCCCAACCGGCGCGATGCTCTACGCTCGTCACTTCCTTACCGAATTTGCCCTCATAGGTTTTGGAAGCCTGATGGCGAACGAGCTGCTCTTCCGTGTGCGGGTGCTGGCCTTCGGTCAGCCTAGCGAAGTGCTCATTGCCAACCGGGCCAGCCAAACCCCACTGCTCGGCCAGCTTGCCTTGCCATTCGCTATGCCCCTGCTGGTCGCGGCTCCAGTAGTTCTGCCGCTCCGACGCAAATTCCCGCTCATGGTACGTCCGTACCTGTGAAGCTGACAGCGGTTTGGAGATCGTCAGCATAAGAGGATTCTAGTCTCTGACGGCTTATGGTTACGAATCTGAGTTCGATAAGTGACTTTGCGATTTATAAACAGATAACAATCAGATTCATCCTTCACGCTCAGTTCGAGAAAAAAGAGAACGCGGAACCTGCCCTAATAATCCAGCGGCAACCTGAGTTGCGGTCTCAATGAATGTGCCTAAGTTTGACGGCTTCACGAGATTCCCAGGCTGATAGACGATAATCCAATCAGAGTAACCTTCCACGCTCAGAAGTCCGATTTCATGTCCCTCGAAGAAGTTCAATACACCGGGAGTAAACAGCACCTCAGCGCTCACCAAATCAGCTCCGGTTGCTATGTACCGCTTCATAAATTCGGGATGCGACTTAAACGTCAAGTACTTTGTTGAGCTGAACAAATACCGTACCGTTTCCGTGAGCGTCGTCGGCGTTGGTCTCACTTGAAAATCCGGCATCTTTGCGCCCGGCAAGTGGAACGCGGCGACAGTTTGATTGATACCTCCTGGGTCGAAAGATTGAGCACCGTGCCATCCGTATGATGTGTATGAGAAGTCGAAAATAATTGTCTCAAAGCCTGCGGAGGTGCCTCTCAGCACACTGGAGGCGCTTCTCTTAAAGATGCCGCTCATGCCGCTCAGCATATAGTAGGCGTACGGATACCACCCCCTGCAGCCGCAGAGGTGCATATCGGGCAGATCAAGCGGCTCGTCGGGAGTTGCCAAAAACCCGAGTGCCATCCCTGCCCTGCTCAGAGCATCGCTGCGCCTGCGCCTGCCGCGCGAACGTGCGTACGCCAGCGCGCCTCCGAATGCGGCCATGGCTAAGTATGGCCATAGCAGCGGTATCCATTGCGGTGTACTGTCTGCGAGCATTAAGGGAGTCCTCCGCGCCAAGGTTTGCGCTATCCGAGCATTCTCCAAGAGTACATTTTGGCATCGCCAATTGCAGAGTTCTTTCCATGATGATATGTCAAATTAAGGGGCATGGAACGCACCTGGATAGCTGACGATAACAATGCACTCACTGACAGCGACTCACTCAATCCCTTTGGACTCATCCCACACAAACGCCTCTTTGGTTTCGTCGGTGGGCTTGTCAGCAGGCGCATCAAAAAGCGGCAGCGTTGCCTGGGCCGCTGCTGGCGTCTTGGGTTGCTCTGTGCGAACTACCGGTGTCGGCGGTGATGGCCTCGGCACAGTCTCCGGCAATCTGCGCTCGATGAACTCCGGTTGCTTACCGCGCTTTTTTGCGAACTGGAAGTGAACCGGCACAACGCGATTCTCCTGCTTGATGAAGCCGTGCAACGGCTCCAAGCCGGAGATTTCTGAAGCCATGACCAGGGGCTTGGTCGCAATCTCCATCGCATAAGACTTTCGGCTCAGTAGTAGACCGATACTGCGCGATTCCTTCAGCCGCTCGACTTCGATCTCTCCGATGGCATCGGAAATCCATTTCGCGGCGCGTGGCTCGGTGGTCTTGAAGAACAGCTTGGTTGCAGGCTGCGAGAGCATGGCCTCGGCGTCCTGGCCGTAGCGTTTTTCAAGCTGGCTGCGTCCCTGAAAACCCACCACAACGGGATTGCCGTATTTGCGGTTTTCGGTGACGGCGGTGTGGAGTTGCGGCAACTTGTTAAGGCTTGCCAACTCGTCCAGCACGAACCATACCGGCTTCGCCATGTGGTCTTCGCAGTAGCCCATCATGCGCAGGATGAACAAATCGAGCCACACGGAATGCAGCGGCAAAATCTTCGCACGATAGGCGGGACTGGAAGTCAGAAACACCCAACGCTTACGCGCGGTGTACCATTCGACGGTCGCAAACGTCGGCCTGGTATGCTCCCACTCCGGCAATAGCTCCAGACAGTCCGCCACCATGTTTAAGCTCGCCAGCACACCCGCCCGCTGTGCCGGTGCTCCCGGATCGAGCAAGGCGGCCAAAGGGGTTCCTTTCACTGCTGCCTCGATGCGGGATGTGTCGGCCATCATCTTCAGAATGTCCCTGGGCTGTGGCCTGCGCTTGAGCAAATGGGCCAGTACCCGGCGCGGCCCATCGGTGAAAAACTCCTTCTCGTATTCCTTTTCCGGCAGAAACGCGGCGGCAATGGTCGCGGCTGTTTCGTCGCGGTCGATCTCTTCGCCAAGACTCCAATACGGGCACCGCTGGTCCAAAGGATTGAGAATCAAATCGCCGCGCGCGGGCGAGTAGAACTCGCTCACAAAATCCATTGCCGGGTCGTAGACGATGGCGCTTTCTCCTCGGTTGCGCACCTGGCGACGTTGCTGCCGGATGGCGTTCGACTTCCCGCTGCCGGTGTCGCCCATCATTAGAATGTGGCTTGCTTCAAGACGCTTCGGGATGCGGTAGCTCGGACCAAATGGCAACCAACGCAAAAGCGCATTCTCGAAGCGCAGACGGAAACGTATGCCGTCCGCCTTTGCGTCGCGCCACTGCAAGGCAGATGCCAGTTCGGGGCCTTTGGTTCTGCGTCCGTGACGTTCCTCCTGCTCTCGCCGTCGTCCGAATCCCTGCTTCATCTGGAGCCGGAGCACATAGAGCAGCATCAGCAACGCAAGACTGTTGAGCATGGGACGGCCAAACAACCACCACACGCTCACCCCGTCATAAACGTAGTCCCGCAATCCTTTGGCGAGACTGTCTGCGGGCACTTTCTCCGGGGCGCTATAAGCCACTCCACGCCAGCCCTCCGTGATGGCTTTGGGCGAGAGGTTGACGGGCAGTTTCGGGTCTGGCCCGGCGACAACATCCTCGGCTGAAGCAGGCACCGGCTTGCGCCTGGGCGCGGTCTTCATCACCCACCGCATGGTCGTCTCGCTGTGCGGAATCCCAGCCCCGATAGAGCTGGCGGCATAGGTCGTGAGGTAGACCTTCTGAAGCGGTTCGAGTGTCCAGTAGAGCCAAGCCGAGGCCGGGAAGATGAGGACGAGCGGGCCAACCGCAAGCCAGAAAAGGAACCAGAGCAGCCGTCCCGTCCGGCTTGGAAAACGCATGGCGCGGCTCACTGCCTGCCCCCGTCCGCTCCCTCCTGAGACAGAAAATTCTGGAGCAGCTTGCGGGCCTTTTCGAGCTTTGTGGCGTCGGCCTGGTCGCGGATTTTGAGCACGGAATCGGGCAATAGATGCTTGCCCTCCGCGTCCGCTAGGGCGGTTGCGTGGAAGAGATTCAGGAGCACGTACCGGGTCGCCATCAGCTCGGCCAGCAACAGCTCGACCGGATCGGCAGGCCGCTGCCTGGCAGTCCGCAAGGCCATCTCACGCAGCCACTCGGCCACGGTTTTTCCCGCGCCTTCGGCGGCGGCCTCCACCTCGGACAGCTCTTCCGGAGTGACCCTGGTTGCAATGGTTTTGGCACGGAGAACCGGACGCGCTTCGTCCTTCGGCGAGGCCGGAGACGGCAACGGAGTCGGGATGCGATGAGTACTCATGGGAAACCCGCCTCGAAAACAGCTTGCAATCTGTGATTCTGGCCGTCAGGCGTCAGGTTGCTCGAAGCCTTTGTTTTTCAGCGAGTTTACACGCCGTGCACCGTGGAGCGCCCTGCGCGTTTACTGTCGTAAACGCTAAAACCGTGATTGGATTCACCGTTGGCTAAGTCTTTGATTCGATGCGCGTTGACGCTGGTAAACGTGGACGCAGTCCACGTTTACCGACAGCATCCCAGTTGGGGGTGACGTGTCACTCCTTCATCCGATGCCGTAGGCAGCGTCGGTCTTGGGACGCTGGTCCTAACACGGGACTCCCGGCCCTGATGCTCACAACGGAGCGATAAACTGCTGGGAGTAATCAATTCTGCCACCCAGTGCAACGGAATTCTGCCAGTCGGGCGCAGATCAATTCTGCACCCCTCGACAATGCAATCCTGCCACTCCGTGTTCCCGAACTGGGATACGCTGTCATAAGGCGATATATGATTAGTAATCCAGCGGCTCGGTCTGCAAACCACCTTCTTTTCCGCAAATCGCGGAAGCCCGACGAGCCAACTTCTCTTGAACGCGCCATGCGGTTTCTTTAGCCATATTCGGGTCAAGCGCTTCCAGAACAGCCAATTCCTTGAAGGCAGCTTCACGCTTTCCCAATTCACCATAGGCTTGAGCAAGCCATGCGCGAGTATAGGCCACATTCGGGTTAATGCTGACCGCCTGTTCGAGCGCTTGTGCAGCCTCCTCGAAGCGATCCAGAGCGCCATAAGCGTAGCCCAAGCCTTCCAAGGCCGGGCAGCAATTGGGATTAATCCTCAATGCTTCTTTAGACGCGTTTGCCTCCTCCTGGAATCGACCAAGCTCTTGATATACACCAGCAAGTGTTAGAAAGCTGACTTCATCGTTGGGCCGCAATTGCACAAGTCGCTTACTGGCATCAAGCGATTCCTCCCACCGCCGAGCATCGGCGTAGGAAACTGCCAAGTGGAGGTAAACATCCGGGTCATCCGGTCGTAGACTTGAGGCTTGTTTGAGGGCTGCGATTGACTGTGGATATTGAGCTTGCTCTCGGTACGCCTTCCCCAGCCCGATATACGCATCGTAAGACTCCGGGTTAAGCTTAATAGCGTCCATGAACTCTCCAGCACATTCCTCCCACCTGCTCAGGCCGTAGAGAGCACACGCTAGCTCGTGATGCGTGCGAGCATTGTCCGGATCAAGGGCAACAGCTTTTCGCAGTTGCTGCTCAGAGTCCTGAAATCGTTCCAACAAAAGGAGGGCCCGCCCAACCCAATACGCAGCCTCTGCGTCGTTTGGGCAGAGTCGCTCCGCCCTGAGATAAGTGTCGTATGCCAGTTCCACTTGTCCGAGGCAAGCATAGGCGTACCCCAATGCTTTCAGAGAGGCTGCGTCCTTGCTGTAGGTTGGGTCCAGACGAAATGCACGGTTTATTGCGTTTGCGCCTTCCTGATAGCGCTCCGAATACACCAAGCACTGTCCGATACTCTTGTGTCCATAAGCGCAGGCAGAGTCAATCTGAAGCGCACGATCAAAGAACGCGATTGCAGGCTGATACTGACGCAGATTTTGATGGCACCAGCCTAGGTAGAGCAGTGTGGAAAGGTGGTTGGGGTACAACGCCAGTACTCGCTCGAATTGTCGCAAGGCAGGTTCGTAACGCCTTGCCTTAGCGGCCAGGCGGCCTGAAACAAAGAACCATTCTCCCTTGATGAACTTGAGCATCCGTGCCAACCTAGCGCAGCACTTGCCACCAACGGCGTACGCCTATCCCTGCAGCGTTTTAAGTGTTGTTTCTCATTAGTACCCTACGCCAATTCACAGCTAAGTTCCACGATAGGTACTGATAACGGGGCTTCGCGCGACCTATCCCGAATCGGGAACCAGGTGACAGCATAACCCTGCGCCGGGTAGCAGCAAAACGTTGCCGCCAACAATATACTACCCACACATGAGCAAGCGGCTTCTTAAGGGGGCGGAACTGGAACAAAGAGCGCTAGAGCTTGGTGTCGATATTCAAGGCTCACCGCGCACGGGTAGCTCATCCGGTAATCACGCAAGCGCGTCCCACGCCCGATGATCTGTTTGAACTCGCTCATAGAGCCGACAACGCGGGCCAGCACTACGTTTTTGCAGGTAGGCGCGTCAACGCCGGTGGTGAGAAGCTGGGATGAAGTCAGGATCGTCGGCGTTTTCGTTTCAAGGTCCTGGAACCTCGATAAGTGCCCGCGTCCGATCTCCTTCTCATCCGACGTGACGCGGGCGACATAATCCGGGTACCGCGTCACAAGGTCTGAATTAAGGTTGACCAATGCCTGACGCATCTCGGATGCGTGTTCCTGGTCCACACAAAAAACGATGGTCTTGGCAAAGCGGTCGGTTTTCTTGAGGAAGTCTGTCAGATGCCGCGCAATCGCCAGGGTACGCGCGCGCAAGGCAATCACGCGCTCGAAGTCTTTGGTCTGGTATTCGTCGTCGGGAATCTCGCGCCCATAGCGGTCAACTTCGTCTTTGCTAGGTCGCCAGCCCGCTGCGTCCCACTGGGTGACGACACGGTGGACGCGGTAGGGCGCAAGAAAACCGTCATCAATGCCTTGACGCAGACTGTATTGGTAGATCGGATTGCCGAAATACAATAGGTGTCGCGGTTGTCTTCGCGCAGCGGTGTCGCCGTCATGCCAAGCTGGAAGGCCGGTTTGAAATGTTCAAGAATAACGCGCCAAGAACTATTGTCGCGGGCGCTTCCACGATGGCACTCGTCAACAATAATCAGGTCGAAGAAATCGGGCGGGTAGTCGCGGAACAGTCCGGCGCGGCGCTCGTCTTCCGCAAGGGCCTGATAGATGGCAAAGTACATTTCGCGGCTTTTGACGACTTCGCCGGAATCAATCTTGTAGCGTGCGTCGCCGAAGGGCGTGAAGGTCTTGTCCTTTGGATCGTCGATAAGAATGTTGCGGTCGGCCAGATAAAGGATGCGAGGCTTGCGATACTCACCCGCCCGGTTCCAGCGGCTTGACCACAACTTCCAGCAAATCTGGAAGGCAACGATGGTTTTGCCGGTACCCGTTGCCATTGTGAGAAGCAACCGTTGCTTCCCGGCGAGGATGGACTCGACCGTCCGGTTGATCGCAATTTGCTGGTAGTACCTGGGCGGCTTGCCGCTAGCAATGTTATAGGGGGCGATAAGCTGGTCGGCCTGTTGCGACCCGGTCAAGCCGCTTCCGGTCTGATAGCGGTGCCAAAGCTCGTCCGGTTCGGGAAAGTCAGAAACGGGAGTTTCCGTGCCCCTGAAATAGTCAATTTCGATGATGTCCGCGCCATTAGTGGCATAGGCGAACTTGAGATCCAGCATTTCCGCATAGGTGCGGGCCTGTTGTACGGCGTCGGTCGCTGTCTTATAGCTAGCCTTTGCCTCGACCACAGCCAGCGGAAAATCCCGCGTGTAGCGCAACAGGTAGTCAACCCTCTTCGGGGGCTTGCGAACAAAGCCTTCCTTGCCGACGGGAATCACACGCCCGTCGGTGATGGTGCGCTGTTCGGCAATCGAATGGGGATCGCTGTCCCAACCAGCCGCGAGCAACTTGGGAACGACATATTTCCGACAAGTGTCAGCTTCAGAGTTCATTTCTTGTTGGTCGATGGAGACAAAGGCCTGCATTTCTGTGAGCACCTTTACTATCGCATATGTATCTTGCTGATTCCAAGGCAGGAATCAAGGTATTTCCCCTCTCAATACTAATTGTAATTGAATCCATTACAGTGTAATATCCAAACATGGCTACGTCTCCTGCAAGAAAATCGAAGGTGTACACGATCAGCTTGCCGCCCGAACTGGCGCAGAGGGCCGAAGCCCTAGCCCGGCGTGACAGCCGCACTATGAGCGAACTATTCCGGGAAGCCTTTCGCACCTATTCCGCACAGCAGGCGCGAACGACCCTCGATGAACTGGGTGAGTACGCGGCAGGCCGCAATCCCAAGGGCTACACTGAAGCCGATGTGCCCCGGCTCATTAAAGAAGTGCGTTCCGAGAAGCCGCGCCGCCGGGTACGGTCTAACGGGTGATTGTCGTCATCGACACAAACGTCTGGATTTCCGCGCTTCAGTTTGCGAAACGGCGCGGCACTCCGACGCTGGCGCTTGAAAAGGCGATGAGCGAAGACGTGATTGCCACCTGCGATGAGATTGACGCGGAGATTGTGCGCGTCCTGACGGAAAAGTTCTCCTGGGAGCAACATCGGGCAACGTCGGCGCTGAAAACTGTTCTGGCGCGCGGCATCCGTGTGAAGATTCGAGGCACGGTAAAAGTATGCCGTGATCCTAACGACGATATGTTTCTGGAGTGCGCGGCCCTTGCGAAAGCAGAATTGCTGGTTGCAGGGGACAAAGATTTATTGACTCTCGGCGCATACAAGAGAACGCGCATTGTCACCCCCGCAGAGTACCTGAGAAATGGATAAAGGCATCCGGCCACTGCTCAGTGATGAGCATGGCCGTAGATCGCCGGAGCGAATATTCATCACAACGGCTGCGGGGATGCCGCTGACAGCGGCATCCCCGGCGTTTTCAGCCGTCTCCTTCTCTTCCTCAAACGTGCTGCCGAGAAGCAGGTCCACAGCTCTCTGCGCGTTAGCTGCAGCCTGAACGATGAGCCGGTTGTCTTCTTCCAGTTTTTCAATCCAGTTCTGGATGTAAGCGGTCGTGTTGCGGTCGGTGTGCTCGTTAGCAATGCCAGCGATAGCGCAAAGGAAAGCTGCGCCCATCTCCGCGACTAATTCCTCTTTGCTGTAAAGCTCATCTCCGAAACGGTCGCCAAAGGTGCGATTCAAACGGCTTTCGTGGCCGGTGCTGTGTACCAGTTCGTGAAATAGAGTGCTGTAGTAGTGCGGCGCATCCACAAACCGACTCCGGGCAGGTATGTGGACGGAATCAGTGGAAGGCCGATAATAAGCTCGGTACTCGTTGGGGCTGTTGAGATGCAGCGCAGGGCGGTTCTTCCATCCGGTGACGATGCTTTCGCAGAGTTCGTCTTCGTCAATCTCCGGCGCGATGGGCTGCGAGATTTCAGGAATCGTGAGGCCGTCGCACTGCTCCACGTTGAAAACCGTGTAGTGGCAGAGAACGAAAGGAACGCGGTCATCCTTGCCGGTAGTGTCTTCGTCGCCCTTTACGCATTCGGGAAGCTGCTTGTAGAAGATAATCGGCGTTCCGTGCTCGCCTTTGCGAACGCTGCCTTTCAATGCCTGGGCCTGTTTGAAAGTAAGCCAGAATGGAGAGCTGTAATCGCTCGACCACAGCAAAAGGACATTGATGCCCCGGTAGGGCTTGCCGGTATAGAAGTTGCGCGGGAATGGGCCGCCTGCGTAGTGCGGAGCCTTCCACGGCTTTTCCCACGGAATTACGCCAGCCTTGAGACTAGCAATAATGCGGTCGGTGACGCTCTGGTAGATGCTCGGCCTGTTGGCTGCATTGCGATGGTTGCGGTATGCCATGACGTTTCGCTCTCCTGTGCTGCCCGCGTGGGGCGGAATCTGAAGGAGGGCTTTTCGCCTTTGGCTCTCAACCAAATTTCTTTTGTTGAGTGCCC